>Ga0189286_100373_pt1 | contig 13547 bp, 14 predicted proteins | sample UW69minimetaG_FD_130330 | JGI IMG/M metagenome (GOLD analysis project Ga0189286, IMG submission 130330) | Marine microbial communities from the Costa Rica Dome - UW69 mini metaG | ecosystem: Environmental > Aquatic > Marine > Oceanic > Photic zone | place: Costa Rica: the Eastern Pacific...
ACAGGATCATTTGCAACAGTTTGTCCTCCTACACGTGTACCAGGATGTAATCCTCCAACAGGTTCATTGGCAACTGTATGCCCTACAGGAGGTGCACAAGCACAAAATTTTGGCCCAACTGGATGGGAAGGATGTACACAACCAACACACCTAATTGGATGTACAGGTTATGAAGGATGTATTCCTCCAACTGGTTCAGGTCCTGCGACTGTTTGCCCGGGTGGTGATGCAGAAGCACAAACAATTGGTCATACAGCTTATGAAGGCTGTGGCCAAAACGGAACTGTAGCAACAGTATGTACACAAATTGGATGTGGACAAACAAGCCTTCTAGGATGTACTGCGTACGAAGGATGTCACAATGATGCAAATGTAGAAGCACAAGCGCAAGTACACAGTATCCCAGTTGTGAACTGTATCCCAACACGTGCATGTACAGGTGCATGGCCAGTGTGTTAATCATAGCTTATTTGTAATAAATACAGCTATTTTATTATTATAACAAAGCTGCCTGTAAATGCAGGCAGCTTTCAAAACTCAAAAATTATTATGCGCTTAACAAAGAAAAATATCACTCATTATCTACTTGATAAAGGTTTTTTAGAACCTACTTCATTCATGTCTGGAGATTATATGCTTACACAAACACAAAGCAGAAATTCTATATTTAAAATTCAACAACAACAAGACAAAGGATTATTTGTTAAGCAACTAATGACACAAGATCCTACCAATAGTTATTTAATGCAGAAAGATGCTACAAGTCATTATTTAATTCATCAATCAGATTTATATAAAGAAACCGCAACACATATTCCAGACTATTATGGATACGATCCATATCACAATATTTTAGTAACAGAATATTTTGCAAACTCTAAAAACATACACGAAACTGTGTATAGAGATAAAAAATTATCAGAACCGCACGCAGTAAAAATGGCGCATATTTTAGCTTCGTATCATTTTGATATTACGGATGAAATTAAAAACAACAGTTCGTTGCAATTTTTCAGTAAGCAAATTCCTTGGATCTTAAATACAGGTCAATTATTAAACAATCCTAAAGGCATCAGTAATACGGTAATTGCTGAAATTCACAAGCATCAAGATTTGGTACAACGAATGGAAAAAGTAGCTTCACAATGGGAAACTACGAGTTTGATTCATGGCGATATTAAGTGGATGAATTTTATTGTGATGCCTAATAACGAAGATGTAAAATTAATCGATTGGGAAATTGCTGATTTAGGCGATCCTTTATGGGATGTTGCAGGCATATTTCAATCGTACTTTAGTGCTTGGGTTTTAAGTTTTAACAATCAAAGCATTCAGCAACATAAACAAATGCAAGGCACCGAATTTTTATCAATAGAAACCATAACTCCTATTGTAAAATTACTTTGGAACACCTATGCATCTGTACAGAAATTTACAGAAAGTGAAGCTAGAGAAAAGTTATTCAAAACACTCTCATACATGGCTGCACGAATGATTCAAACTGCTTTTGAAAACAACATGGCTCAAAAACAAATGTACCCAAATTCAGTTCGCATTTTACAATTTTGCAATCACATACTTGGAGATGTAGAAGGAATTGCTAAACAATGGAATTTAATAGCGTAAGATCATGAAAGACAATATACACTCACAACAAGTACAGCAAATAATTAAGGCTATTGAAATTACTTCCTTAAACACTTATAAAGTACATGGACAAGAAGAATATGTTCAAAACCAAATGCCGTATCAAACATTTGCTGAAGATTTTAAATCATTTGGAAGCAATAGTACCGTGGACTCACAACAACAACTCACCAACTTGATTAATGCATTGACAAATACGATATATTCTAAATTTTATTGCAGTATTAAAAGTGGCGATCATACTTCCAAGATTCCGCCAAAAGCAGATCGTGATGAATTTATGAATCAACTCTCTCAAGCAAATGCTTCTGTAAGCGGATTAGATTATCATTGGAAAGTTTACAATATAGATACAGCAACAGGAAACACATACATTCAAAAAAATGGTGAGTTACGTTGGTTACAACCAAATGGGTATCAATTTGCTAATCCACAACAAAAACAAGCTGCTGTAAATACATTTGTAAACTTAACACGTCAAAAAGAAAACAGAAATATTCAACCTGTATTTTATCACGCGTTTAGCAATGAAATGTTTCCACAAGAAGTAGAAATTGGACGATTTTATTGGAATGTTACACCAGAAGGCGCATCCAAACTGATCAACGCGCTCACAACAACGTTAAATGATTACAAAATCCCGTTCCAATTCAAGTGCCTAAATCATCCTGAACTCTACGTTCGATCTGATTCGGCCGTTTTATACATCAACAAAAAACATGTACAGCTTGTCGCAATCATTTTAAATAGTATAATTCCAAACTTAGAGCCGTATCTTGTAGACGAAATTCCGATGTTTACCAAACAACTTTTCAAAGGAGTTAGTTACGCGGAAGATCCAGGGAAAGGGCAAAGTTTTGGAATGAGTAGATCGGCAACCATTGCAGCTGCTTTGGTAGAAGCTTTTCAACAAGAAAAAAACACAAAACAAACCTTTGACATTGTCGTAAATTCTCTAGCTAAAAAAGGAATGTCTTTGGATCGTTTACATTTAAACAAACATACAGCATTAACGCCAACGTTCCCTACTTATGAATAATATAGAAACCACACTCAAAAAAGACGTACAGATGTATGTAAAAACTGCACATAATATTGGTAAATATTTAGCCAAAGAAGCGCTATGGTATAAAGATATGTGTAACTGGACTAGTCATGAAGTAGCTGGTGTAGATGGTAAATTCCAAACGGTTGTCAAAGCTTGTGGGATTGAACTCTATAGCGGTCTTACGGGAATTGCTTTATTCTTAACAGAGCTCTACGACAAAACACAAGATCCTATTATTTTGCACACATTAAACGGTGCACTCAGAACCATCTATTCTAATTTAGATGGAGAAAAAGTAAATAACTTTGGATATTACTCTGGAAAAATAGGCGTTGGATATACCTTATGGAAAATTGGTCAAAAATCAGCAAATAAAGAACTTGTTGACAGAGCACTTTCGTATGTAAAATCGGTAAAAGATGAAGACATTGCCGATTATGAAATAGATATCATTTCAGGAGCTGCAGGTGCTATCTCTGTTTTATTAAAATTATACTACGCTGAACAAGATGAAGATTTCTTGGATATTGCTAAAAAATGTGGTCAGTTTTTATTGAATAAAGCTATGAAGCAAGGAGATATTTATTCTTGGATGACTGTTGATAAAACCAATGCATTAACAGGATATTCACATGGTGCTTCTGGAATTGCCTCTGCACTGTTAGAATTATATGCTACCACAAAAGATGAAGTATATTGGCATGCTGCTATAGGCGGATACAACTATGAAAAACAATGGTACAATCAGCAAACTCAAAATTGGCCAGATTTACGTGAATATGATGGTACAAAACCACCCGTTTACGGAGTAATGTGGTGTCATGGAGCAGCTGGAATTGCCATTGCACACTTAAAAGCTTATGAAATGACAAAACATGAATACTTTTTACAAGAAGCTAAAATTGCCATTGAAACCACCAAAAGAACTGTGATTCAAGAAACCAATCCAAACTCACAAGCGAATTTTTCACTATGTCATGGTTTAGCAGGAAATGCTGATATTTTACTATATGCTAGTCAGGTTTTAGAGAATCCGGAATATGCACAAATTGCTAGAAATGCTGGTGACTTCGGAATTGCAAAATACGACGCTACAGGAGTTGTATTTCCAAGTGGAGTAAACGATCCTAGTAGACAAACCATTGGGCAAGACGAAAATGCAGGCTTAATGTTAGGAATGTCTGGAACGGGAATGTTTTATTTACGCTTAGCAGATATGATCAATATTCCATCTGCATTAGTTCCTTAGAAAATATAACATTAAAAAAACATCAAAAGCTATCATACGGTAGCTTTTGACATTTTTTACCGAACGATTACCGCTAATTATTCAATTCTTACAGTCCAAATTTCATAATAAGGGTTTTTTTCCCTTTTATTTTTAAGGTATTCCCTAGAGTATAGAAATTCAGAAGCATGTACTTTTATCTATTGAAAGTTCAAAGATAAAATCATGTGTATTTCTGAATAGAGGTTGTAGTCATTCATAGATAGTTAGGTACATGAAATCAATGAACTTCCAAAAATCCCAAGTGTATTCTTGGGATTTTTACTTTTTAATAAGATTCCTGTAAAGTTTTGAAAAAAATCACGTCTCATTATAGACTGTTTGATTTTGCGTATTTTAGCAAATCTCAAATACAAATACAAAACACATGGATAAATCATATTACAATCCAAAAGACTTAAGAAAATTTGGTTCAATCACAGAATGGAGTGAAGAACTTGGAAATAAATTCTTTGAATACTACGGAAAAGTATTTGAAGAAGGAGCACTAACACCACGAGAAAAATCATTAATTGCATTAGCCGTGGCGCATACAGAGCAGTGTCCTTATTGTATAGATGCATATACAAAAGATGGTTTGCAACGTGGAATTACCAAAGAAGAAATGATGGAAGCCGTACATGTAGGTGCAGCTATTAAAAGTGGAGCAACCTTAGTACATGGTGTACAAATGATGAATAAAGTAAATAAATTAGATATGTGAGTAGATTGTTAGTTTTGTAAAGCAAAACTATACAAATCACTCATACTGACGAAAGTTAGTATCTCATAAATTGAAATAAAAAGGTATAAAAACCTCATCAACTCATTACTATATTGAGTTTCATAAAAAATTGATCAATGGCGACAAAGTCCCTTCAAAAAAGAGAAAGCGAATTAGCAAGTACACAACGACAATTGGAAATCCTATCAAACGGAATCTTTCAAAGTGGTGAATTGCCTACGTTTGCGAACAAAATAAAAGAAACAAATCAATTTCCTTTAAAACCTAAAAAGATTGAAATCTTACAAATCAATGTAGGATACATGTGCAATCAGGTATGTTCGCACTGTCATGTAGATGCAGGTCCAGACCGAAAGGAAATCATGACGCGCGAAACCATGCAACAATGTTTAGACGTCATTGAAAAAACAGGTGCGCATACACTCGATTTAACGGGTGGAGCTCCTGAAATGAATCCGCATTTCCGCTGGTTTGTAGAAGAAGCTTCTAAAATTGGTGTCAAAGATTTTATTGTCCGTTCCAATCTTACAATTATTCGTGCCAATAAAAAATACTATGATCTACCTGAATTCTTCAAAAAGCACAATGTACATGTTGTTTCGTCTATGCCTCACTGGACCCGCGGAAAGACAGACAAGCAACGCGGTGATGGAGTTTTTGACAAGTCGATCAAAGCCTTACAAGAGTTGAATGCAGTTGGCTATGGAATGCCAGATAGCGATTTACGTTTAGATTTGGTATACAATCCATCAGGAGCGTTCTTACCAAGTGATCAAATGGCAATGGAAAAAGATTTCAAAAAAGCATTGATAGAAGATTTTGGAATTCAATTTCACAACTTATTTGCCATTACAAACTTGCCTATAAGTCGTTTCTTGGATTATCTAATTGCTTCTGAAAACTACGAAGATTACATGTATTCTTTGGTAGAAGCCTTCAACCCAGGTGCTGTTGCCAATGTCATGTGTACCAATACAATCTCCGTAAGTTGGGATGGTTGGTTATACGACTGTGACTTTAACCAAATGCTCGATTTAAAAGTGGCGAGCAAAGTAAAACACATTTCAGAATACAACGAAGAATTACTAAGTAACAGAAATATCATCATCTCACAGCATTGCTACGGTTGTACTGCTGGTGCAGGAAGTAGTTGTCAAGGAACGGTTGCATAATGAAAACGTACATTCTTTATATCATTGCTCTTTTTTCTCTTGCTTTCGCAAACGGACAAACTGCACTCGACAGTCTCTTACAAAAAGAGAATAAAGAAACGGTTCCCTACATTACAGTTGCAGAATTGACTAAAAAACAAAATATTATTCTGTTAGATAGTCGTGAAAAAATAGAATATGAAACCAGTCATATTGAAAATGCAGTTTGTGTTGGTTATGATAAATTCAAATTAAAAAAAATAAAAAAAATACTTCCAAAAGACAAAAATATACCAATTGTCGTTTACTGTTCATTAGGAATTCGCTCAGAAGATGTCGGTGAAAAACTCAAGAAAGCGGGTTACAAAAATGTATACAATCTTTATGGCGGAATTTTTGAATGGAAAAACCAAAATCAGCCACTAGTAAACAACAAAGGAGAAACTACCGAGAATGTACATACCTTCAACGAAGATTGGAGTATTTGGCTCAAAAAAGGTGTAAAAATCTTCGAAAAGAAAAAATCTAAAAAAGACAAGCAATAAAATGCATACAAGTAGAACGCTTCTTATGACATTTACACGAAATCCTGAATTGGGAAAAGTGAAAACGCGCTTGGCAAAAGGTATTGGTGAAAAGGCTGCTTTAGAAGTCTATATCAAACTCTTAGAACATACTGAAAGTGTTCTTCAAAAAATAAATACGGACAAATGTGTATGGTATTCGGTTTCAGTTCGACAGAACGATATATGGCCCGATGATTTATATCAGAAGAAGGCTCAATTCGGTAACGATTTAGGAGAACGAATGCTCAACGCGTTTAAAGATGCATTTCAACAGAATTACGAAAAAGTAATCATTATTGGAAGCGATTTATACGATCTAAAACCCAAACATATTGAAGAAGCAATTGAAGCTTTAAATAGGAACGATATTGTCTTAGGACCAGCACAAGATGGTGGTTATTATTTGTTAGGCATGAACACCTTACACAAAGCAGCATTTGCTCCAAAAAATTGGGGAACAGAAACGGTTTTGGCTGACACACTGAAAGATCTAGAAAACCAAAACATTCATCTACTACAAACATTAAACGATATTGACCACGCGGAAGATTTAGAACCATACGAGGCTTTTAAAAACTATTTACAATAACTACATAATATGCGTTTTTCCTACAAATGTGCATTAAAAAAAGCTAGGCTATGAAAATAAAATTACTCGTATTGTTATGCGCTATTTTTAGCGCACAACTGATTAATGCCCAATGTACAGAAGCCGCCACTGATTTTGGAAACAATACCAACATTTCCTCATACAATATTAGCGGTGATGTTTCTGTAACACTCAATGCAAACAATACTGTCACTTTAGATTTAGCCGATAACTTTATGACGGCAGCTGGTCCAGATATCAGAGCCTATTTTGTAAAATCTAATGGCTTGTCTGATGCCGCTTTAGCGAATTCTTTAGTTGCGAACTTAGATGCTCTTCAATTTGGTTTAGTAGGAGCTATTGTAGTGTAAACCAAAATGGCGCAAAAAGTTTTACCATTTCAATTCCTTCAGGAGATGATATTTCTGAATATGATAGAGTATTATTCTACTGTTTACAATTCAATCAATTCTGGGATTTTGGAAAAATTACGCCATTTTCAGGCGCTACGTGTAGTCTATTAAGCGTCAACGAAAAAAGCTTAAGCAAAGCTGTAAACGTATTTCCAAATCCAGCAAATGATTATTTTGAAGTGGCAAACGATTCGCAAAACGAACTAGCTATTGCTGTATATGACTTTTTAGGAAACAAAGTCATTGCTACAGAACCTTCGCGTGTAAAAAAACAATCGTTTTCTTTAGCAAACTTAAATTCTGGTGTATATTTAGTTCAATTAAAAAGTAATGACCAAAGAGCGGTCAAAAAATTGATAAAGCGCTAAAAACGTATATATATTTATGTTAAAACACATCACAGAAACAACCGAATATTTAATAAACAAAGGATTTGACAATCCAGAAATCGGAATCGTATTAGGAACAGGTTTAGGAAAATTGATTGACGATATCGATATCATTGCAGAAGCACACTACAACAACATTCCTTACTTTCCATTGGCAACGGTAGAATTTCACACCGGAAAACTTGTCTTTGGACACTTAGCAGGAAAAAGAGTCGTAGTGATGCAAGGACGTTTCCACTTATATGAAGGCTATGATTTTGTAGACATCACCTACCCGATTCGAATTATGCATAAACTAGGAATCCAAAAACTATTGGTTTCCAATGCTGCTGGAGCTATCAACCTTGATTACAAAAAAGGAGATATTATGATCATCGACGATCATATCAACCTACAAGGTGGATCGCCATTAGCGTTCAAAGGAGTTAGCGAATTTGGAGAACGTTTTGCGGACATGAGCGCTCCATACGATGCAGACATGATTGCAACGGTTGAAAAAATTGCTGCCGATCAAAATATTGACATTCAAAAAGGTGTCTACGCAAGTGTTGTAGGACCACAATTGGAAACACGTGCCGAATACCGAATGCTCAAAATCATTGGTGCTGATGCGGTTGGAATGAGTACTGTTCCTGAAATCATTGTAGCAAATCATTTAAGCTTGCCATGTTTGGCGGTTTCTGTACTTACAGACGAATGTGATCCTGATAATTTAGCACCTGTAGATATTGCAGACATCATTGCAGTTGCAGGAAAAGCTGAACCAAAAATGATTACACTCTTTAGTGAACTTATTAAAACATTGTGATATAGTTGTGAGTTGTGAGTTGTGAGTAAAACAAAAAATTCGTGAATTCGTGACAAAACTCGGTACTTTGAAATGCTAAATTTTAAATGCAAAAGGTAAGGTTATAAGAATCGTGCTAAAAGCTAGTATCCAAAACCCAAGAAAACATGAACCCCAACAAAAAAATAGCCCTACTCATCATCAGACTATTGCTAGGTTTTATCTTCTTCTTTCAAGGATTTGGTAAAATATTCAAATTTGGTGTAGACAATGTATACAACAACTTTTTTGCAAAAACCTATGATGGTATTTTACCAGACTTTTTACTGCAAGGAACTGCATACTATACATCCTATGTAGAATTTTTAGGAGGTTTGTTGTTAATAATTGGACTAAAACGCGACTACACATTGTATGCTTTGGCATCTGTATTAATAATTGTAACTTTCGGACATGGTTTGGTTGAACCAATCTGGGATTTATCACATGTGATGTACAGAGCAATTTTATTGTTGGCCTTACTCCTGTTACCAAAAGAATGGGATGCGTATCGACTAGACACACTAATGAAGAAAAAATAAATTGAAACGATTCATGAGCTATTTAGAAACTACACACGACGTATACAAAGAAGCAGCACTCATTCCTGATGTTGGACTTTGTTGTACTACAAACCCAATTTGGGAATTACCAGGATTAAAAATTCCTAAAATCATGCAAGAAATGAACTATGGTTGCGGAAGCACTGTACATGCGCGTGATTTAACTAACAATCCAACAATGCTGTATGTTGGCGTTGGTGGTGGAATGGAATTATTACAATTCTCATATTTCAATCGTCAAAAAGGCGGAGTTATTGGATTGGATGTCGTAGATGAAATGTTGGAAGCTTCACGTAAAAACTTTATCGAAGCAGAGGAACTAAATGATTGGTTTAAAAGTGAATTTGTAGACCTACGAAAAGGAGATGCATTAAACTTACCTGTAGAAGATAATAGTATTGATGTAGCGGCGCAAAACTGCTTGTTCAACATCTTTAAAACAGAAGATTTAAAAAGAGCAATCGCAGAAATGTATCGTGTACTTAAACCACATGGAAAATTGGTCATGAGTGATCCTACTTGTGAGCAACGAATGAACGAAACTTTACGTAACGATGAGCGTTTACGTGCATTGTGCTTAAGTGGAAGTTTACCAATTGCTGAATATGTAAAAATGTTGACAGATGCAGGATTTGGAACGATAGAAATTCGTGCTAGAAAGCCATACCGTATCTTAGATCCTAAAAATTATCCAACAGACGAATTAATTTATATAGAATCTATTGAAGTAGCGGCGATCAAAGATCCAATGCCAGCTGACGGACCTTGTGTTTTCACTGGAAAAGCAGCGATCTACTTTGGAACAGAAGATTATTTCGATGACGAAAAAGGTCATATTCTATTAAAGAATCAGCCAATTGCTATCTGTGATAAAACGGCACAAGCCTTAGCGGATTTAGGAAGAGACGATATCTTTATTTCAGACTCTACCTACCATTACGATGGTGGCGGATGCTGTTAAGGAAAATACAAAACGTCACTTCGAATGAAATTTTGAAATCGAGAAGTGCTCTGAAACGTCATTACGAGCGATAGCGTGGTAATCTGTTTATCACATAACAGTTTTGTTATTTGAAATATAAGATTGCCACGAATTTTACAAAATTCTCGCAAAGACGTTTCAAAATCAAAACATACAAACACCACAATTCAAACACTGAATTGTGGTGTTTTTTTAATACATTGAGTGCATTTGCCAAAAACCTCCGCTGCTTTTCCTCAAAACCACAGCAGGTTTTGGTCATTTCCTCCGCTGGTTTTACACAAAACCTCCGCAGTTTTTTTGAACAACTGTTTTTTGCTTGAATTTAAGTCGTATTTAAGTTCAATTAAGAACAAAAAAACATATATTACAAAAGAATAAATAGCATTAAAACGCAACATATTCTAATCGTTGTGCTTCATGCAAGAAAAACCCAAAAATGATAAATTGGATTAAAAAAATATTAAATAAAGAAGAATCAAAAGAAATCCTTGAATGGGAAACGGATGATTCAATACTAATGCATCTAAAAAGGAATCTTAATGGGGATGGTTCTTTGAATGAAACTGGTAAAAAATTGCCAGATGAAAAAAAGGGTGATGATGAAATAAAATTTGCACCAGGCTTAATGGATGCAATGTTTGGAGCTGATGAATCAGAAGAATCAAAATCTAAAATAAAACAACTTGCCGACCTAATTAAAAAAATTGCCAAAAATGGAGATAACCAAAGTGAATTTGACTTTTACAGAGAAGTAACAGAGAGTGAAAATGTAATTGGGATTATAGACGAGTTTTTACAAAAATTAATGCAAAGTTCATTACCAATTGAACCGTACTTATATAATTATGCAAATAAACTAGCTACTAAAACAAATAATCGAAATACAGTAAAGTTTGGAATTGCTATTCTGGGATTATGTCAAAACCAGAAACCAATAGACTATATTAAAATATTGGGGCTTCACGATGAGTTCACGGTTTTTTCAACTATCGCTATTTCAAATTTATCTGATAATTTAGTTAATGACTTGTGGGAACTTGCCAAACAAGTCGACGGTTGGGGGAAAATACAACTAGTAGATAGATTAGCGGAGATGGAGTTAAGTAACCAAATCAGAGATTGGTTGGTACTTGAAGGCTATAAAAACAACATAATGTATGAGTATTTAGCTTTAACCTGTGCTAAAAATGGAATGCTAAACGAAAAACTTAACACAGAATCTATTGACGACAATCTTTATTCTTCAGCTAGCGATATTATTGTTTCATTAATGGATGAAGGTCCTGCTATTGGAATGTCGGGTTATGATCATTCAAGCGAAACTATTCAAAACTTTATTAAACATTCAAAAAAACGAAACCTCAATATTTCAAATTATATAACACTTCATAGAATTAAAGATTATTTAGAAGAATCATCTGAAGAAAATGAAATACTAAAGAATTGGAATCAAAACGATTTATCCAATTGTTTGATTGATATTAATGAATTATTAAGCTCTAAAGATTGGACAACAGAAGTCCAAATTGCTTTAAAAAGCTCTGATAATGTTGCATATTGGAATGGTAAACAGGCTGCCCAAAAACTTGGAATTGACCTTTGGGATACGGTTTGGCAAAAACTAAAGCAAAACCCAGTGGATAGTTCAGCTTGGAATGATGTCACTGTTAATGCAAAAGAAAATAATGTTGAAGAAATCATAGATTTTGCAATAAAGAATTTACCATTAAAATTTTTAGGTTCTGGACCAAAAGATTCAGCTGGAATTGGAGAGCACTATCAAAAGTATTCTTCTCTAGACAGTGTTATAACGTTTTTAGAAAACTATCCAAAAAAGGGAGAAAAATTAATTCTAGTCGGATTAGACAGCCCTGTTACTAGAAATAGAAATATGTCTTTAAGAACTCTTCAATCTTGGACTTCAAGTAATTGGAATGAAGAAATTAAAACTAAATTAAATGAGCTTAAGGAAATTGAACCAAACGCAAATACAAAATCAGACTTGATAAAACTTCTCAATGGCGAAAAAATAGAATAACACGAAAGCACAACAAAAGTAACCGTTGCAAAAGCCCAGAATTTCACAAAAACAAGGTAGTCTTAGCACTTTTAAGAGTGCCTTTCTTTTGAGTTTTCCTATTGAAACCTAAAGTTTACACCGCTTAAAATCCAGCTATAGTTACCAAATAATGACTTTATATTGAAAATGATCAAAGCAAGTGATATTGTGCCACTTTTTGCTGTATTATAATGAATTTTAGGTATTTCTTTAAGTTATAAGTAATAGCTGCCATATACATGACTTTGTTCGCTTCTTCCATAATAGACTTTGGTAAGTTCATATAAATAATCAAAGTCCAAAACACCTAAAAAACGACAATAAAAGTTCTCCTTTGGAATACGATCAATTAATTGAAAATTGTTGAATAATTTTTCTTGATAGATTTTCTTGCCTTGCATACATTAAGATACGTAATTATTCAATATATTTCACTTGTGCAACAAGCACAACACCTAAACGTTAGCTATAATTTGAGAAAGCCAATCTACATATTACTCCTAATGATAATTTTCTCTTGCAAAGAGAACAATAAAAAAACGATGGAAATTGATAGTCCAGAAAAATTTGCTGAATACGCAAACAAATTACATAATAAAAAACATCCACTTTTACCAAAAAAAATTAGCGTCCAGTTAAAGGATAAAAATGGTGAAAATTTAAAAATCGAAAACGTTCTCTGTCATCTGAACATTTATATTGATTCATTGAGCTATTACACTTATAGCTTTATTCCGACAAACTCGAACGGAATAGTCAATTTAACAAAAGAGCAAATGATTCAGAATACGGAGTTAAAACACTATTATGATGAAAGTATTATAGCTGACAAAACTCCTGTAAAATTTGATTTTATGGTTATGGAGAATAATATGCTTAAAGGGATAATTTCAAGTATGGAAAATTATTTAAGCATAGATACAGAATCAATCAAGGCTAATTTGAAAAGCAGAGGTTTAACTGATTCACAAATTACTCTTCAAACTCCAGCAATTGAGGAAAAAATAAAATCTGACAAACAGTTGTTAGAATTGTTAAAGAAAAACCAAAACGCTGAATTAGATTACTCCAACGGAGAAAAGAAAATAACGGATTTTTGGGATAATGAAACCGAGTATTATTACGAATTAAAATAAAAATGGGGAAGCTTACACAAACATAATCAGAAAGCGAAACTGATCATTCCCCCATTTAGAGGACAGTTTTTATGCTAAGTTAAGTGAATAATCATATATCAAGCTACTTGTTTATTTTTCATCAAATACCTGTTAACAGGTATTTGATTTTCGATTCCTTGAT
>Ga0189286_100375_pt1 | contig 13477 bp, 11 predicted proteins | sample UW69minimetaG_FD_130330 | JGI IMG/M metagenome (GOLD analysis project Ga0189286, IMG submission 130330) | Marine microbial communities from the Costa Rica Dome - UW69 mini metaG | ecosystem: Environmental > Aquatic > Marine > Oceanic > Photic zone | place: Costa Rica: the Eastern Pacific...
AACCAATATGTGATGCCTTCCAACTGGACAGGCGGTGGTTCAGGACCCGTTAGCGGCGCCCTGATGCATCAGATGTGGGGAGGTAATTTGGGGGTTTCAACCCCCGTCTACAGAAACAAATTTGGCACCGATATTTGCGCGATTTTTCTGCGGTGCCGTGTTGCCACGAGTCACGGTCGGGCGGATCACGCCAACACCGGATTTCAATTGGGTGCGCAGGAGATCAACAGAAGCATCCAGCTGGCTGCCCAGCGCAACTTTTTCGCCCTCGGCCTCGGCCTTGGCGGAAATCACACTGACAATGCGCGGCACACCGCCCGCCATGGTAAAGACCGGCGCCCCGGACGAGCCGAAATCCACATCGCAGGACATGACAAAAACCCCCTGCTGCCGCCCCATAACCGAGCAGATTTCCTGCACCGAGGGCGCCTCTGCCCGGTCGTGGGCGTAAGAAACAACACCAACACGGTCGCCAGCACCGGCATCGCGCATCACCGCAAAGGGTTCGATTGATCCGTTTCGAATGGGGTGCGCCAGTTGCAGGATTGCCAGATCATTGCGCACACGGTCCGCCGTCACCGGCCCGTCAAACCGATAAGACGGGTGCATCACCGCGCGGCGCACCTGGCGGTAGGCCTCGGCGCGGCCATTGCGCATACCCGCCTGAAACTCGATTGAGGTTGGTTCAATCTGCGTGCCGTCCCGACGGTCAAACAGACAATGTGCTGCGGTCAAAACCAGATCGGGGGCGATCAACGCCCCGGTGCAAAACCCTTTGCCTGCCAAATCCAGACGGCCCACGGCCTCCCAGCCTTTGCTGTCTTCGCCGGTGTCGAGCCGCTTGAGCCCGCTGTCCTGCGCCATTGCGGGCGCGGAGGCAAAAGAAGCGGCCAGCAACAGACCAAACGTAAAGACAACGAAACGCAGCATAGGGATTCCTTTCTCTGCTCTCGTCCATAGCCATCGCTTGAGGCGAAAATAGGGCGGGATCCCGCCCCATTTCGGCCGCCGCCGGTCGGATCAACGCAGGATTGGCACGCCGGTGTGGCGCTTCTCCGCCCCGTCAGACAGGGCCGGGGGTTTGGGGCCCCCATTGGCCCAGTCCAGCAGTTCCACCGTGTGCACAATCGGCACCTCAGTGGCGGATCCGATCTGCATCATGCAGCCAATATTTCCCGCAGCAATGACGTCAGGGTTCCTTGCCTCCAACGTCCGCACTTTGCGCTGTTTTAGCTGGCCCGAGATTTCCGGCTGCATCAGATTGTAAGTACCCGCTGAACCACAACACAGGTGACTGTCGGCAGGTTCCACCACCGTGAAGCCTGCCTTTTTCAGCAAGTCTTTGGGATAGGTTTTGATTTTCTGCCCATGCTGCAGCGAACAGGCGGCGTGATAAGCAATGGTCATGCCTTTGTTTTCACCCTCCGGCAGGTCCAGCTTCATCAATACCTCAGAGACATCCATCGCGATCTCGCTCACCCTTTTGGCCTCAGCGGCCAAGGGATCATTGCGGAACATATGACCGTAGTCCTTCACCGTGGTGCCGCAGCCAGAGGTGTTGATGACAATGGCGTCCAGCCCCTCACCATCCATCTCCGCGACCCAGGCGCGGATGTTCTTGGCCGCCGTTGCATGGCTGTCGGCAGTTTTGCCCATGTGATGGGTCAACGCCCCACAGCACCCCGCGCCTTCGGCAATCACCACGTCACAGCCCATACGTTTCAGCAGCCGGATGGTGGCATCATTGATATCCGTGTTCAGCGCTTTCTGGGCGCAACCCGTCATCAAGGCCACCCGCATCTTGCGCGGCTGTTCAGCAGTAAATGTCTGCGGATCATCATTGCGGCTGACCGGTGGGATCATCTTCGGCGCCATTTCCAACATCGCGCGCAACCGCGCATCCGGCATAAGTCGGGCAAAGGGTCGCCCGATCTTGGCCCCCAGCAGCGCCATACGGAAGCGCATGGGATAAGGCAGGACCTGCGCCAGCACCCAACGCAACGCGCGGTCGGTGAACGGGCGCTTATAGTTGTTCTCAATATATTCCCGCGCATGATCCACCAGATGCATGTAATGCACGCCCGAGGGGCAGGTGGTCATGCAGGCCAGACAGCTGAGGCAACGATCCACGTGTTTCACCGTCTTCTCATCCGGCACCCGCTCGTTTTCCAGCATATCTTTGATCTGATAGATACGCCCGCGCGGGCTATCCAGTTCATCGCCCAAAACCTGATAGGTCGGACACGTGGCAGTGCAAAAGCCGCAATGCACACAGGCGCGCAGAATTTCATTGGCCCGCTGGATGCCGGGGTCCTGCAGCTGTTCTTTGGTAAAAGTGGTCTGCATATCTTACCCCATCAGCCCTGCGTTCAGAATCCCGCGCGGATCGTATTTCTGCCGAATGCCCCGGCTCAGCGCCGCCACGGGGGCCGGTTCCGGCTGCAACATCGCCACCCGCGCCTTGGTCTCAGAGGAGGCGCGCACCAAGGTGGCATGCCCCCCAATCCCAGACAGCGCTGGCCGAATATCGCGCCCCGCAGGCATCAAGGCCCAGACCAGCCCGCCACCCCAATCATAAATTACAGCTTTGGCGTCCAGCGCCGCTGTCACCTTGGGTCCATCCGACGGTTTCACCGATATCCGCCAAACATCGCCCTCCTGACCGGCAAAGGCCTCCACATCGCGTATCCACTTCCAGCCCGCAGCCAGACGCTGCGGCGCGGTCTCCACGCTCAAGTCACCAAAGCCCCCCAAGAGCCCTTTCAGCTGCTCCGCCCGATAAGCAACAGAGCCTTCAAAGCCTTCAACACGGATCATCGTCACTGGCGCGCCGTCAACGCCCACAGGTGCATGGGCCGCACCCGTCACATCAAACGGCGATCCCAGCGCCGCCGACATTGCCTGCACCGCCACCTCATCCGACAGGCCTTCGATCAGCACACAGGCCGCGGCCTCAGGCTGCGGCAACACCTTGAAGCTCACCTCTGTCAGCACACCCAAGGTGCCATAAGACCCCGCCATCAGCTTGACCAGATCATAGCCGGTGACGTTCTTCATCACCCGACCGCCATTCTTCAACGCAACACCGTTGCCATTGACGAAGCGCACGCCCAACAGATAATCCCGACAGGCCCCCGCCTGCACTCGGCGCGGGCCAGAGATGTTGGCGGCCACCCCCCCCCCCATCGTCGGCACCCCTTTGGTGCCCAACAAAGCGCGGTGATCCATTGGTTCATACGGCAAGCGCTGGCCTTCGGCCGCCAGCATCGCCTCCACCTCTGCCACCGGCGTGCCCGCCTTCACCACCAACGTCAAGGCGCCGGGCTCATAAAGCTCTACCCCCGCCAATCCGCTGGTTTCCAACACGTCGCCCGCTGGCGCCATGCCGCGCGTATTGCCGCCTCGAATGGACAGCGGCGCGGCGGTGTCCTTGAGGATTTCGGCCAGTTCGGCCTCTGTCTCAGGTCTCATCATTTCATCTTGCCTAATCTACTCCGGGGTGAATGAGGTCATCGCCAGATGACCGCAGAGGGGCAGCGCCCCTGCGACCGGAAAACAATATCACTCCGCGGCAACGCGTCGGGTTTCACTGGTCGCCAGCGGGAAGACCTTGGCGGGGTTGAGCAGCCACTTCGGGTCAAACACATCCTTCACCGCCATCTGCGCCTCCATGTCCTGAGGCTCAAACTGGTCGACCATCAGGTCCCGCTTTTCGATGCCCACGCCATGTTCCCCAGTCAAGCACCCGCCAACCTCGACACAGAGCTTCAGGATATCTGCGCCAAAGGCTTCGCATTTTTCCAGATCCCCCGGTTTGTTGGCGTCGAACAGGATCAGCGGGTGCATATTGCCGTCGCCCGCATGGAATACATTGCCGACCCCCAAGCCATACTCCTTGCTCATCTCGCCAACACGGCGCAGCACATAGGGCAGCTGGTTGACCGGGATTGTGCCATCAAGACACATGTAATCGTTGATCTGTCCCATCGCCCCGAAGGCCGATTTCCGGCCGAGCCAGATGCGGGCGCTTTCATCAGCGCTGGTGCTTTCGCGCAGCTCCACCGGATTGTGCGAACGGGCAATGGCCAGGATCTTGTCCAGCTGTTCGGTAATTTCCCCGTCGCTGCCTTCGACCTCAACGATCAGCAGTGCCTCACAATCCGGGTAGCCTGCCCCGGCAAAGGCTTCGGTGGCACGGATACAGGGGCGGTCCATGAACTCGATCGCCACCGGCAACACGCCGGCCTTGATGATGTCGCTGACGCACTGGCCCGCCACCTCATTGCTGTCAAAACCCATCAGCACAGGCCGCGCCCCTTCGGGTTTGCGCAAAATGCGTAGCGTCGCCTCGGTCACGACCCCCAGCTGGCCTTCAGATCCGCAGATCACCCCCGACAGATCCAGCCCGCCACAGTCCAGATGGGCACCTCCGATCTCCACCACGGTGCCATCCATCAGCACCATCGTGACGCCCAGCAGATTGTTTGTGGTCACGCCATATTTCAGGCAATGTGCCCCACCGGAGTTCATCGCGATATTTCCAGAGATCGCACAGGCCAGCTGCGACGAGGGATCGGGCGCGTAGAAGAAATCCTTCTCCTCCACCGCGCCGGAAACGCTGAGGTTGGTGCGACCGGTCTGCACCCGAATGAACCGGTTGGCGTAGTCTGTCTCCAACACGTCATTCATCCGCGCCACGCCCAGGATCACCGAATCCGCCGTCGGCAAGGATCCCCCCGCCAGCGAGGTCCCCGCCCCACGCGGCACCACCGGCACATTCATGTCGTGGCAGATCTTCAGAACCGCCGCGACCTCTTCGGTATTGCGGGGCAACACGGCTGCCAGCGGTGGACACCGGTAGGCGGTCAGCGCGTCACACTCATAGGCGCGGGTCTCGGCCTCTTCATGGATCACCGCATCCTGCGGCAGAACCTCTTGTAGTTTTTTGACCAATACCGGCTTCAGAGCCAGCACTTCTGGGTCAGGCTTTGGCATTTCCATGAGCACCTCCCTGGAATTGGTAAAGATATATAACCAAAATTTTCGTCAGAGCAAATGTTTTCCAACCTGTGGCCCCGCGACACTTGTGCAGGGGCCGCGAAAACAGGCATTAGGGGCGCATGGACTGGGTGAAAATCATACATATCCTCTGCGTCATGGGCTGGATGACAAGCATCTTTGCGGTGCCGCGTGCCCTGATTTACTGGAAACGCGAATACAACCGGCTGGGTGAGTTTGGCCCACTTGGGGACCTTACCGTGCGGCTCTACCGCTTCTCAGCGGGACTTGCGGTGATCGCGCTGGCGACCGGCCTTTGGCTGGGCTGGGATCTGGATTTTCCCGCCTGGGTCTGGCTCAAACTGTCACTGGTTGCGGCACTGGCGCTGCACTATGTCTGGACCGGCAAACTGGTGATTGCCGCCCGCAAAGGTATCTTCCGTGAAAGCGAGCTGTTCCTGCGTATCTTCAACGAAGTCAGCGTCTTCGGCGCCATCGCCATCCTGTGGGTGGTGGTTGTGAAACCGTTCTGAACGGGCCAAGCAGATGACCCTGTCGCAAATCGCCCACCTGATTGACTGGCTGGATCTGGCCGCGCTTGGCCTGCTGTTCGCCGCTTGGATGCTGATAGGCTGGATGATCCAGCACCCGCCCAAAAATCGGCCCTCCGTCTCTGTCTTGATGGCGGACTATCGGCGCGAATGGATGCGGCAGATGGTGACACGGCAACCGCGGATTTTTGACGCGCAAACGCTGTCGACTCTGCGGCAGGGCACCTCCTTTTTTGCTTCTGCCGCAATGTTGGCCATCGGGGCCGCACTGGCCGCGATTGGCAATGCAGAACAGCTGGTGGGCGTCGCCAAAGACCTGTCGATCAGCACCGATCCCAAGTTTGTTTTCGAGGCAAAGCTGCTGGTGGTGTTGTTTTTCCTGACCAATGCTTTCCTGAAATTTGTCTGGTCGCACCGTCTGTTTGGCTACTGCGCGGTGCTGATGGGCGCGGTGCCCAATGAGGTGGACGATCCCGTGTCCGTGCCCCGCGCCATGAAAGCGGCCGAGATCAACATCACCGGGGCGCGCAGCTACAATCAGGGCCTGCGTTCAATCTATTTTGCCCTCGCCAGCACCGTCTGGATGATCGGGCCGATTGGGCTGCTGATTGCCACCTGCATCACCTTCGGCGTGTTGTGGCGGCGCGATTTTGCCTCCCGCTCGCGCGAGGCGCTGATGGCCATGACCGATGGTCTGGGCCACACGCCTTCGTGACCGCTGTTTGATCCGCACGCTGCTATGATGCCCCGCATGACACGACACTTCCTCCCTTTCCTTGGTGCCATTGCCGCTGTGATGCTGGGCACGGCCGTTGCCTTTGCGGATCCGCCTGAAATTGTAAACGTCAGCGCCGAACGTTCCGGCATGGGCTGGCGCATCGATGTGACCCTGCGCCACGGCGATACCGGCTGGGACCATTATGCTGACGGCTGGGAGATTTTGGACGCCAATGGCAAACGTCTGGGCCTGCGCAAGCTGATGCACCCTCATGTGGAGGAACAGCCCTTCACCCGCTCTTTGCGTTCCGTGATGGTGCCGGATGGCACCAGCGTCGTCTATATCCGCGCCCGTTGTTCCTCTGACGGCTGGCATTCAGAGAAAGTTGCAGTGCAGCTGGGCTATTAGCCCCAAAGGACTAGGCCCACGTTAGCGTCGCCCCTCACGCAGCCATGCGGCCAGCATCAGGCCCAAAACAGCCAACATCACCAACCAGGGTGGCAACAGCGGCAGCCGTGTGACGGCCGTGGTTTCTGCCGCATTGCGCGGGGTGATCCCCAGCCACCCCCGCCCCGAGGCCGGACGACCAGCACGTACATCACGAATGTCCGGCGTGCCATCGACCATCGGCCAGACACCCCCACGCATCTGCGCAATCACCGGCGTCAGGGGATTGGCAGAGGCAATTGTCTGTTCAAACTCGCGCGGGGCAGCAGGGCCAAGACCTATCACGGCCTCCACCTCGCCCTCGCTCAGACGGTAGAGCCCAATTTCCGGCCCCTGATAAATCGCCTCAAAGGCACCTGGAGCGGTTTGTTCCAACTCTAGAGTCACCTCTTCGCCTGACGGGGTGACAACCGTCAACGGCCCAACCTCTTCACCCAAGGTGCGGCGCAGGATACGCATTTCCTGACCAACCGCGGAGGCGGTGAGGGTCTCCTCCTCCAGCTCGGGTTCTTTCATCATCCAATGCGCCAGTCGCCGCAGCAGTTCGGCCTGCGGTCCGCCGCCTTCAAAACCGCGATCCCACAGCCAGGCCTGATCCGAAGCCAGCAACGCAATCCGCCCGTCGCCCACCCGATCAAGGATAAGTAGCGGGGCCTCCTCCACCCCCGACATCACCACATCACCGCTTTCCGATGTCAGCTCCACCTGCCGCAACCAACGGCCCCAATCCGGACCATCGGGCGCTTGCAGCCCCGCGGTGACCGGATGCCGTTGTCCCAAATCTGTAACCGCAGGTGGGTAGCCTTCGTCAATGACCCGCGCGGTGGGGCGGCCCGGCAGGATGGTGCCCAAAGGCGAGCGATAGAGCGAGTCTGCGCTGGCAAAGTCAGGCCCCGCAGCCACCAGCACCGCCCCCCCATCGGCCACGTAGCGCCGCACGTTTTCCAGATAGATCGACGGCAGGATGCCGCGCCGTTTGTAGCGGTCAAAGATAATCAGATCGAAGTCATCGATCTTCTCCAGAAATAGCTCGCGCGTTGGGAAGGCGATCAGGGACAGCTCAGCCACGGGCACGCCGTCTTGTTTTTCAGGGGGGCGCAGAATGGTAAAATGCACCAGATCCACGGAGCTGTCGGACTTCAACAGATTGCGCCAGGTGCGGCCGCCGGGATGAGGTTCGCCGCTGACCAGCAACACCCGCAGCCGATCACGCACGCCGTTGATCTGCACAATCGCGGCATTGTTTCGGTTGGTCAGTTCCCCCGCCGCTTCAGGCACCGCAAATTGGATCACATTGCGCCCGCCGTGTTGCAGGGTGATCGGCAGCTCAAAGGTCTCCCCCAAAGGCACCGCAGCCACAAAAGGCTCGTCCCCATCGATGGACAGAGACAGCTCAACCAAACCGCCGATAGTTGGCGGATTGCCCTGATCCTCGACCCGCAGCGACAGCACCACAGGTTCGCCGAGTATTGCAAAAGCCGGGGCATGTTCGACAATCAAGCGCCGGTCCCAATCGCTGGGCTGGCCGCTCTGGATCAGATGCATGGGGGCTGGCAGGTCCGGCAACCGGTCCAGATCATGCACCCGCCCGTCACTAAGGGCAAAAACACCGGCGATACGGGCGCTCGGCTCTTCGGCAAGGGCGTCATTGAGGGCGCTCAACAGCAAGGTGCCGCTGTTGTCGGAGCCGTCTTTCACCTCAATCCGGCGCACCTCGGTGTTGGGGCGCGCCATCAACGTGGCCTCCAACGTTTCCGCCGCTGCGGCCGTTTGGGCGGGACGGTCGCTCAATCCTTGACTGGAAGACTGATCCACCAGCATCAGCACAATATCCGACAGCGCCGCCCGTTGTTCCTGCCTGAGGGAAGGGCCAGCAAGGGCTGCGATGACAACAAGCCCCGCCAGCATTCGCAGCGCCCAACCGGACAACCCGCGCCAATAGGCCAGCACAGCCGCCAGCAGAACCACAAGGCCAAGTGCCGCGAGCATCGCTAAGGGCAAAAGAGGGTCAAAGGTGATCTCAGAACTCATTGGCCCAACCTGTCCAGCAGCGCAGGCACATGGACCTGATCCGATTTATAGTTGCCCGTCAGCACATGCATGATCAGGTTGACGCCAAAGCGGTACGCCAGCTCGCGTTGACGTTCGCCGGAAAAGCCGCGTCCGATTGGCACCAGCACATTGCCCCGGGTGCCCATCGCCCAGGCCGCCGCCCAATCATTGCCTCCAATCACCACCGGCGTTACCCCATCGTTGAGGTTTCGAAACGGCATGCCCTCCACCCGTTCAGCGTCAGCAGGTGCCGCTTCTACCCAGATATCACGCCCGGTGTGGCGGCCCGGAAAGTCCTGCAACAGGTAGAAGGTGCGGGTCAGCACGTGATCCACCGGCAGCGGCTCCAATGCGGGAATGTCCAGCGGCTCGGCCAGACGCCGCAGCTTGCGCCCGTTGGGGCTGGAAGTGCCAAACCCCGCCATGTCGGCATCACGGGTGTCAAACAGGATCATACCGCCAGAACGCAGGTAACGGTTCAGCCGCGCATAGGCCTCTACCGTCGGGATCGGCTGATCCTCGGTGATGGGCCAGTAAAGAAAGGGGAACAGCGCCAGTTCATCCCGTTCCAGATCCACACCGGTGGGGGCAGCAGGCTCTACCGAGGTGCGGAAGAACAGTGTTTCACTGAGCCCTCGAAGGCCCGCTTCGGAAAGACTGTCAACAGTGGCATTGCCGGTGCGCACATAGGCCAGCGAAAGTTCCGCCGTCGCGCGTAAGGCAAAGGCATCGTCGGCGCGACTTTGCTGCGGAAACGCCAATGGCAACACCAGCAGAACCAGCATGGCTAGGCGCAGGTTCAGCCGACCGGACAGCGCAAGGGCTGCAATCACATCCAGCAGCAACAACACCAGTGCAAACCCCAAAAGATACCCAGCCAGCGGCATCGGCTCGGCCCGTTCCAGTCCTTCGACCTGCACCGAAGCCGGCCATTCCGCCGCCATCAGAACATCGCTTTCCTGCATCACGTTGCGGGCCAGACTGCGGGTTGGTCCCTGATACAGCCCCGGATGCAGCTGCGGCCCCAGCGGGGCGGCCACCAGATCTTCGCCTGCGACACCCGGCAGGTTGCCTGCGTCGCGCACCCGGCCAAACCCGTCCAGCACCTTCTGCGGCTGCCAGATTGTGCCGGCCAGATCCGCCGCATCCGGCTGGCCGTTGACCGAAGACACCGCCAGCCGGTCCAGCATCCGCACAAACAGCCCTGACAAAGGCAGCGAGGACCATTCGGCATTGGCTGAGACATGCACCAGCACCACCTGTCCCTGCCCCAACTGTTTGCGGGTCACCAAAGGGGTGCCATCACTCAGCTCCGCAATCACCCGCTCTGACAGGCTGGGATCAGGCTGCGCCATGACCTGTGCGGATATGGCCACCTCTTCGGGCACAGGCAGGCCATAAAACGGGCTGCTGTCTTTGAACGGGGCAAGGGTTTTCGGCTGGCCCCAGCTCATGGCACCACCTACGGTGCGCCCGCCAGAGCGCAACCGGACCGGCATCAGTGGATGTTCTTCGCTGCGGGAGATGTCACTGGCCGCCAGCCGGGGACCGGCAAAGCGCAGCAACAGACCGCCCGCCTCTACCCATGTGATCAGCTCGGATTCTTCACTCGGTGTCATCTCGGCGACATCGGCAAGGATGATGACGTCTGGATTGGCAGGAATCACATCTTCGATCGCGCCATCCAGCAGATCCGCAGAAGGCGCCAGCGCCTGATGCAGATAGTGCAGTGGCGACAGCAGCTCGAGGCCTTCACGGTCCTCACGCCCGGTGATCAGCGCCACCTCTCGCCGGCGCAGGCTGTCGTCGCTTTGCACCACGGTTCCGGCGCTGCGGGTGGATTGCAGATCAAACCGGCTGACCCGCGCGCGCAGTTCGGCAGGCAGCGACAGGCGCACCTCAGCGGCCTCTTCATCGGCTGCAAAGCGCAGCGGAACCGTGGCCAAGACCCGTTCAATCCCTGCCGGATCGCGCCCATGTGCGCGCACCAGGTGTTCTGCAGACAACCCCATCCGGCTGCGTATGGACGAAATCACAATCTCTCCGTCGTCAAACTGGGGCGGGAAGAGCGCAAGGGCGGCAGCGCCACTTTCGAACACGGTAACTTGCCCCTTGGCTTCAAGCGCGACCAAGACATCCGCCTGCCCGTCATAGGACAGGCCATCTGAAAACCAAAGGGTTTCAACCGCCTCCAGCGCATCAATAATGGCGCGGCTGCGGGACAGAGTTTCAGCGTTCGGTGCCCAGGGGTGAGGGACCACACCCTCCAATTGTGTTTTCAACACATCTGCGGGCTGGAACAGCAACGGGCGCGGATCACTCAGCGACAACAGCGCTGCGGTGCGGCCCTGACGCCCTGCCTCGGCCAACAGTTGTTCGGCCAGTTCCATCCGGCGCGGCCATTCTCCCGCACCGGCCCAGCTGGCATCCAGCACTATCAGCACCGGACCTTCCTCGGACCGTTCCACCGGATCGGGGTTGAGCACGGGACCGGCAAGCCCGACAATCACCACCGCCGCGGCAAGCATCCTCAAGAGGATCAGCCACCACGGCGTTTTGTCCGTCACCGTGTCATCGTCACTGAGCCCCAATAGCAGGATCACACCGGGAAAACGCCGCCGGATCGGTGCGGGTGGCACGGCGCGCAGCAGGAACCACAGGACCGGCAGCACCGCCAGGGCCCAAAGCAACCACGGTGTGGCAAAGCCGATTTGCGCCAATGCTCCCATCAACCGGTCCCCCGATTGATGGCCTGCCACAGCCAGAGCAGCGCGGCTTGTGCCGTTTCGTTGCTGTGGTGCAAATGATATTGCCAGCCCGTTGCGCGGCACAGTTGAGCCAGTTCATCTTTGCGGGTGGCGAGCCGGGTCAGGTAACGGTCCCGCAATTCCCCTGCCTTCAAGGTTTCATGCGACAGCGTGCCGCCCATGCTTTCAAATATCGTGCGGCCCTGAAAAGGGAACGCTTCTTCACTGGGGTCCAGCACCTGTAACAGCACGCCGCGCACGCCACGATCCGCTGCTTTGGTCATGGCCTGCTTCAGTGGGGTTAGGTCGCCCATGAAATCCGACACAAACAGCGCCCGCGCTTGAGGCAGCATCGCTTTGGCTTCGGGAACGCCATAATCTTCTGCCGCATCGGTGCTGAAAAACTCGGCCAGCCGCAGGATCTGATTGTTGCCGCGTCTGGGCGGCAACAGCGTGCCGGTCAAACCAACACGTTCGCCGCCGCGGATCATCAAGATGGCCGCCGCCAAAGCAATCAGGCGGGCGCGGTCGGCCTTTTGTGGTAAATCCTTGCCAGAAGTAAAACGCATCGAGGCCGATTGATCGACCCACAGCATCACACTTTGCGCAATCTGCCATTCCCGTTCCCGCACAAACTGCGCATCCCCGCGCGCCGAGCGGCGCCAGTCAATCATGCGGCGGCTGTCACCGGCCTGCACCGGACGGTATTGCCAGAAATCATCGCCCAAGCCCGCCCGTCGGCGGCCGTGTTCCCCCAGAAGCACCGTACCGGCCAGCTGTTCTGCCCGCGCCAGCAATGGCGGCAACGTGGCCGCCTGTTCTTCAGCCCGCGCCCGGAGGGTGAGTGAAGGTGTCACGCAGCCACCTCAACGCGGGTGGTGCGCTGGACGGTGGTGGCAATCAGATCGGCCAGACTGTCGCCCCGCGCTCGGGCGGCAAAGTTCAGCGCCATCCTGTGGCTGAGCACCGGCAGCGCCATCGCAGCCACATCCTCGACCGAGGGGGCAAGCCGCCCCTGCAACATCGCCCGCGCCCGCACCGTCATCATTAGGGCCTGCGCCGCGCGTGGACCCGGCCCCCAAGCCACGGTTTCACGCACCCGCGCGTCTGCCGTGTCATCTTCGGGGCGGAAGGCACGGACCAGATCCAGAATCGCCTCTACCACGCTGTCGCCCACCGGCATCTGCCGCAGCAGAGCCTGCGCGCGGATCAACTCAGCAGCGGTAAAGACCTCATGCGCCGTGTCCTCTTCCAGACCGGTGGTGGCCATCAAAATGTCGCGTTCGGTCGCGCGGTCGGGGTAATGTACGTCGATCTGCACCAGAAACCGGTCCAGCTGCGCCTCTGGTAAGGGATAGGTGCCTTCCTGTTCAATCGGGTTCTGCGTTGCCAATACGTGGAAGGGTGGGTCCAAGGGCCGGTCTGCCCCCGCAACGGTGACATGCCGTTCCTGCATCGCCTGCAACAGTGCGGATTGGGTCCGCGGCGAGGCGCGGTTGATCTCATCCGCCATCAAAAGCTGACAGAATATCGGCCCCGGCACGAATCGGAACGACCGTTTGCCATCGCTGTCGGTGTCCAGCACCTCCGATCCCAGAATGTCCGCAGGCATCAGGTCCGGGGTGAACTGGATGCGGTTGCCGTTGAGGCCCATCACCGTGCTGAGCGTGTCCACCAACCGCGTTTTGCCCAAACCTGGCAGACCTATCAGCAGCGCATGACCGCCACACAGCAAGGCCGAAAGCGTCAGGTCGACAACCTGTTCCTGTCCGATGAAGCGACGGGTGATGGATTGCTTGGCCTCTGCCAGCTTTGCCTCTACCGCTTCGATTTCGACCACCAGGTCGGCTGCATCACTCATGGTCAAACACTCCTCTCGGCACTATCTTTGATTTAACTCTATCGCGGCAAAATCAAATGGCAAAAGCAATGAGCGAACAAATGCGTGTGATCCCTTCGGCAGA
>Ga0189286_100379_pt1 | contig 13396 bp, 11 predicted proteins | sample UW69minimetaG_FD_130330 | JGI IMG/M metagenome (GOLD analysis project Ga0189286, IMG submission 130330) | Marine microbial communities from the Costa Rica Dome - UW69 mini metaG | ecosystem: Environmental > Aquatic > Marine > Oceanic > Photic zone | place: Costa Rica: the Eastern Pacific...
ACAGGCAGGCAAAAGCCACTGTCCAGAGACCGGCCGTGATCAGCATCAGCATGGGACTGTCTGCGAAACTTCGCAACAGGGCGGTCAGCGGCAAAAGCGCATAGGCGGCGACCATCGGAGGCGGAGCCACCAGCGCGCGGCCGGTGTGGCCCAGGCTGGCGCGGCTCATCACGGCGACGGTCATGCCGCCAACACCGCCGATGCCCAACAGATGCAGCGCCGCAAGCTCTGCGCCGATGCCAAACTGCGCCAGACCCCAGGCGGCCAGTCCCAGCGCAAGGAACCCCATGCCCAGATGCAGGGTCCAGAGGATCGGTTGCCGGCGCGTCCACAGCGCGCCCCAATGGCGCTGCCGCAGCAGTTGCAGCACGGCCAACGCCAGCGCCAATGCGCCAGAAAATTCTGGAAAGACCGGGCGGATGGTGACCGCCCAGGGCAGCAACAGCGCCAGAACCAGCACCGCCTTGTTCATCCAGTCGGGACTGGCGGGAAGCTGCGCCACGTCCACACCGTCGCGTTTCATGGCATTGCGGGTGAACCCTGGTGTGACCCGTCCGCCCAGCACGGCGATCATGGCACAAAGCGCCATCAGCCCCATCCGCAACCCGGTGTCGAGGCTCTGGGTCAGGCCCATCCATTCCAGATGCACCAGCAGATTGGCCCCCCAAAGCGCGCTCAGCAAAACCAGGAAGGCGATGTTGGGCAGCTTGGGGCGTTTCAAAAGCTGGGCCAGAACCTTGGCGGCCAGAACGGGGATGAACAGCTGGTCCAGCACCATCACCAGCGTGGGCGGCAGTGCGGCTGAAAACCAGATTGCAACCCGCCCCAGCAGCCAGAGCCCGGCAACCGTCAGGACAAAGCCGCGCCGGGCGGCCTCGGTTCCGGTCCAGCTGGGCACGGCCGTCAGGAAAAATCCCCCCACGGCGGCGGCCGCATAGCCAAAGATCATCTCATGTGCGTGCCACTGGCTGGGCAGCACTTCCCCGCCGGGCAAGTCCCAAAACACGCCCCACCCGACCAGCGCCAGCCAGCTGCCCCAGATCACGCCGGTCAACACGCCATAGAGGGCGGCGGCCAGAAAGAAGATGCGGAAACCGTCAAAGCTGATGCGGTTCAGGGTGGCGAACATGGGGGCCTCATTGCGTCATTGATTGGCGGCAGAATGGGCTGAGCTACAGTGGAGCGCCTTGACCTTTATCAAGGATGTATCTTTTGCAGCTGGTTGATTTTGCCGCACCCTGTGGCAGGGTGCGGGGACACTGGTGGTAGGTGGTTTGAAAGGGTGCAGATGGATTTGGCGACACAGCTGAAGGCGCGATTTGGGGTGGCGGAGATGGCGGACCTTGGGGCGGTTCTGCCCGAGGTGACGCAGCTGCCGCTGGCGGTAGGACTGGACCGTTTCGCCGCGTCCGAGCGTCATTTTCAACAGGCTTTGGCACAGATGCAGGCGCTGGTTAAGGCGCTCTGTAGCGCGGATTTGGTCGCGCTGTTTCCGGTGTTGGGCCATGACCGCGAGGTCTGGCTGGCCCCGCTGGAGGCGGCGGGGCTGGACGTCGGGCGGCTCAGCGGGGGCTATCAGATCGGGCGGGACCACAAGGCGTGGATGTCATTGCCGCTGACGACAGACGATCTGGAGATCGTGCTGCGGGTGGAGGCCGCCGACGGGGTGCGGGTGCAACCGGGCGGGCCAAACGGGTTGGTCCTGCTCGACCTCGACACGGGGCTGTTGCTGCGGTTCTGGGGGGCGGATCGGGTGATGATCCATGCCGGCCCCGATCAGGCAGAAGCTGTGCGGGACCAAGTTGCAGGTCTTACGGCGACGTCTTAACGGTCGTCAGTCTCCCAGCGGCTGCGGGCCGGTGCGGCCATGATAGGCGGTTAAGGACGCGCGGATGCGGCGCAGGTTTTCATTTGTCGTCTCTGCGCGCGCCTGTGCCAGTCCCATCGCTATGGCGTCGACCAGCACCAGATGCGCATAACGCGAGGCGGTGGGTTTGTGAATGTCGGGATCTTCCGGCAGCTCAGCCTCGATGGCGATGCTGGCGCGGTCCGACAGGGGCGACTTGGGGCGGGTGATGGCCAGCACGGTGGCACCGTAGCCACCGGCAATCTCGGCCGCGCTGGTCAGCTCATTCGCCGCGCCCGAGGCAGAGATCAGCAGCAGCACATCATCTTTGCCCAGCGTTGCGGCGCGCATTTGCAGCAGGTAGCTGTCAGACACCGCGACCGAGGGCAGGCCCAGCCGGAAAAACCGGTTCGCCGCCTCCTGCGCCACCATGGTGGAGCCGCCACCCAGCCCCGCCACAACAATCTGTCCGGCACCTGAAAGCGCGTCGATCGCGGTATCGATTTGCTGGCTGTTCAGCTGTCCGCGCATCACGTTCAGTGTGGCGTAAAGCGCGCCAAGGATCTGATCCACGGCCCCGTCGGTTTCCGGCGCCTGCCCCGGTTCGGGTGCGAGGTATTGCAGCGACACCGCCAGATTTTGCGCCAGCCGGATTTTGAAATCGCGAAAGCCTTCGCAGCCAAGGGTCCGGCAGAACCGCACCACGGTGGGGGTCGAGACCTCACAGGCGCGGGCCAGCTGGGCGATGGTCATGCCGGAAATCTCTTCCAGATGGGTGCCGACAAAATCCGCAACCTTCTGTTCCCGTGACGCAAATTTGCCCTGCATCTGATCCAGCCGCGAGATCAGATCGATGGGGGCAGCCCCGGTGTTTGTACTGACGTTCGCATGGGTGTCTTGGGGAAAGATTGAATCGGTCAAAAGGGGCCTCTGGCACGGACGAATATGTAATTGAGATACATTCTGACCGGAAAATTGCAATGAAATTCCGGCTATTTGCAGATTGGTATGTAACTAAGTCACAAATTTTAGTTGACGAATCCTCGATTCGGCATGAATTATGTAATTGAATTACAAATACCGCAGGATGGGGGGAGACATCATGCTATCTGAAACCGCAGGCCGCCTGAGCGCTGGCATCAACCGCGTCACCGAGGCGGTGCTGGCCCTGCTGATTGCGGCGCTGGTACTGGATGTCTGGATCGGCGTGATTGACCGCTATCACTTCCATTGGCAACTGCCCTGGCCCGAGGTGCTGGCCCGCTATCTGATGATCTGGGCCGCACTTCTGGCGGTTGCAGCGGCGATCGCGCGGCGGGAGCATATTGGCCTGAGTGCCGTGCTGCTGGCCCTGCCGCCGCGGGGGCGACAGCTGTTGCTGATCGTGATGGATCTCTTGGCGCTGGCGCTGTTCCTATACGTGTTCTGGTTCGGCCTCAGCTTTGCCGAAAGCGGCGCCAAACGGCAGGCGATGATCCTGGGCGCAACGCTGAAACCCTTCTATGCCGCCATCCCCGCCGCCGCGCTTTTGTGTTCGATACAGATCCTGCTGGTGATGCTGCGCGACCAAGGCCGTCATCTGGAAAGCCACACGCAGGAACTGGGGACAGACGTATGATTGTCGCGGCGATTTTTGTCATTCTGATTGTGGTCGGGATGCCCATCGGATTTGCCATTGGCATGGCGGGTGTGTCCGGACTGATCTCCATGGGGGGCAGCAACTTTCTGGCGATTGCGCCTTCGAAGATCTTCAACGCGCTGAACATCTTCCCCTTCCTCGCGATGCCGTTTTTCATCCTTGCGGGTGAGATCATGAACGGCATCGGCATCACCGACCGGCTGGTGAAACTGGCGCAGGTGCTGGTGGGACGGTTCCGCGGCGGGTTGGCGCATACCAATATGCTGGCCTCGGTCTTCTTTGCCGGTCTGACCGGATCGGCCACCGCAGATGCCGCCGCCTTTGGCCGCACGCTGGTGCCAGCGATGGTGAAGGAAGGCTACAAACGGGATTACGCCTGTGCGGTCACCGCCGCCGGTTCGATCATCGGGCCGACCATTCCGCCCTCGGGCCTGATGGTGGTCTATGGCTCGCTCATGGGGGTGTCGATTGGCGGGCTGTTTGCCGCCGGATTGCTGCCTGGCCTGGTGATCTGTGCGGTCTGCATGATGGTCATCGTGATTGGCGGCAAACGGGAAAACCTGCCCAAAGCGGCGCGCGGGGCCTCATTGAAAGAAGTGGGGCAGACCTTTGTGTCCTCGATCACCGCCTTGCTGATGCCGGTCATCATCCTTGGCGGCATTCTGGGCGGCGTCGTGACCCCGACCGAGGCCGCAAGCATCGCCGTGGCCTATGCGCTGTTCATCGGCTTCTTTGTCTATCGCACGCTGAATGTGGCGGATCTTTACGGGATGCTGGTGCGTACGGCGCGGATCACCGGGGTGATCTTTGTCATCATCGCCTTTGCCGGCATCCTTGGCTGGTGGATGAGCTTTGAGCGGATCCCGCAGGCGATTGCCGGCGCGGTGCTGGGGCTGTCGGACAACCCGTATGCCATCACCGCCATCACAATCTGTGTGCTGCTGGTCATTGGCATGGTGATGGATATCACCGCGATCCTGATCATCCTTGGCCCCGTTCTGGTGCCGCTGACCGAGCAGATTGGCCTGAACCCGATCCACGCGGGCATCATCTTTGTGCTGGCGCTGAACATCTCATTGATGACGCCGCCGGTTGGGGCCTGCCTGTTTGTGCTGTCCTCGGTCACCGGGGAAAAGCTGGAGCGGATTTCCGTGAAGCTGGCCCCGTTCCTGATCGCCGAGGTCACGATCCTGTTCATCTTTGCCTTTTGGGAGGATGCGGCGCTGTTGCTGCCCCGTGCCCTGGGCTTTGCGCCCTGATCCCATACGCCTTTTCGACCCCAACCCATAACCCCAATTCATCAGTGGAGGAGACATGATGAAAACCTTGACCAAAACTCTGGCAGCCACCGCGCTGACCGCGATCACAGCAACCAGCGCACTGGCAGACGGCGGCGTGATCCGCTTTGGCCATGACAACAAGACCGACCCGTTTGAAAACCCGGCCCACGCCTGTACCGCAGTGTTTTCCAACATTGTGGCGGCGGACACCAATGGCTCTGTCACGGTTGAAGTCTTTGGCTCGAACCAGTTGGGCTCGGCCTCGGAACATGTGCAGCAGGTGCGCGATGGTGTGATCCAGGCAACCCTGGCCTCCACCGGCGCGATGGCGTCCTACTACCCGCGCATCGACGTGCTGAACCTGCCGTTTGCCTTTGCCAACAACGCCTCGACCTATTCGGTGTTTGACGGCGCCTTTGGCTCCGCACTGGCGGATGACATCGAGGCCGAGCTGGGCGACGTTGTGGTTCTGGGCTTCCCGGACACGGGCGGGTTCTTTGCGGTTACCAACTCGCAGCGCAAAATCGCGGACCTGAAAGACTTTGACGGCATCCGCATCCGCACCATGACCCTGCCAAGCCACCAGACCATCGTGAAGTCGCTGGGCGCAGAGGCCTATCCGCTGAGCTGGGGGGAGGTCTATTCCGGTCTGCAAACCGGTGTGATCGACGGCCAGATGAACCCGGTGCCGATCATCAGCTTTGCCAACTTTGCCGAAGTACAGCAGCACATGACGCTGACCAACCACCTGTTCTCGCCCTACACCTTCATCGTGAACCGCGCGTTCTATGAAGGTCTGAATGAGGCCGAGCAGTCCACCCTGCACTACGCCGCCGAAAGCTGCGTGACCGCATCGCGGGGCCTGAGCCGCATCATCGAGGCGTCGGACCGTGGTCTGGCCGGCCTGATGGACAAGATCGAAGTCACCGCGCTGAACGACGAACAGCGGGCCGCGATGGCGGCGGCGGCACAGCCTGCGTTTGACGCCCATGTGGCCGCAAACCTGGACGCCAAAGCTGGTGAGCTATTGAGCCTGTTCAAAGGCGCCGTAGAGGCCGCCAACAGCGACACCTACATCGACTAAACTGACCCCACGATCCGGGGGCGTTCTGCGGGATGCCCCCGGTTTTCTCTGTTTAAGGAATACCCCCATGCGCGTGTTCTGCGCCTCGCTTGCCACGGAAACCAACAGCTTCTCGCCGCTGCGCACCGATTTTGCCGACTTCGCGCAGAGCTTCTACGCGCCGCCCGGGGACCATCCCGAAACGCCGACCCTGTGTTCGGCGGTGTTTCCTGCCCTGCGCCGCCGCGCGGCCGAAGAAGGGTTCACCCTGATCGAAGGCACCGCCACCTGGGCGGAACCGGGCGGGATCGTGAACAACGCCACCTGGGACCGGCTGCGCGAGGAAGTGCTGGATCAGCTGCGCGCCGCCCTGCCGGTGGATGCGGTGGTTCTGGGGCTGCATGGCGCGATGATCGCCGAGGATTGCGCAGATTGTGAGGGCATGCTGATTGAGGCCGCGCGGCAGATTGCAGGGCCCGATGCCAAGATCGGCGTCAGCTTTGATCCGCATAGCCACCTTAGCACCAAACGGGTGGAAAACGCGGATATCATCACCGTGTTCAAGGAATTCCCCCACACCGATTTTGTTGAGGCCGGTGAGGCCTGTGTGGACCTGACCCTGCGTGCCGCACGCGGTGAGATTGCGCCGGTGATCTCGACCTTTGACTGCCGGATGATGGATGTGCTGCCAACCTCGCGCCAGCCGATGCGCGGCTTTGTGGACCGGATGAAAGCGCTGGAGACGGACGGCACCGTGTTGTCGATGTCGCTGATCCACGGGTTTATGGCGGGCGACTCGGCTGATCTGGGGGCCAAGACCATCGTGATTACCGACGGGGCCGCCGAATTTGGCGACCGTCTGGCCCGTGAAAAAGGGCTGGAGCTGTTCACCTATCGCGGCGCGACCAAGCCACCTTTCCTGCCTCCGGTCGAGGCCATCAAAGCGGTGGACGCCGCTGCTGACAAAGCTGGCCCCGTTGTGCTGGCCGATGTCTGGGACAATCCCGGTGGCGGCGTGGCGGGTGACAGCACGATCCTGTTGCAGGAAGCCCTGGATCAGGCCCTGAAAGGCGCGGCGCTTGGCACCATCTGGGATCCGATGGCGGTGCGGCTGTGCTTTGCCGCGGGCGAAGGCGCGACGTTTGAGCTGCGCTTTGGCGGCAAAACCTCGGCCCATGCCGGCGCGCCGATTGATGCCAAGGTGACGGTGACAAAACTGGTGCGCGATGCAGTGCAGAGTTTTGGCACCTCGGTGGTGCCTCTGGGTGATACTGCGGCGGTGCGGATCGGCGATCTGGACATTGTGTTGAACACCAACCGCAGCCAGGCGTTTTCCCCCGATCTGTTCACCAATCTGGGGATCGACGTCACCCGGAAACGGGTGCTGATTGTGAAATCCACCAACCATTTCCACGGGGCCTTTGCGCCGGTGGCCTCGGACATTCTTTATGCTGCGGTTGAAGGCCCCTACCCCAATGATCCGACAAAAACCCAATACACCCGTCTGACCCGAGAGATTTGGCCCATTGTGGACACCCCACATGCGGCCCTGCAGCAGGAGGAACCGGCATGAGTGAGGCAGATATCTGGGAAGGCATCGACACCCCTGCCGCCTGTGTGGATATGGATGTGGTCGAGGCCAATGTGCGTGCCTATCAGGCCTATTGTGACCAGCACGGGCTGGACCTGCGGCCCCATATCAAGACCCACAAACTGCCGTCGCTGGCCGATTACCAGATTGCCCAGGGGGCGATCGGGATCACCTGCCAGAAGATCTCAGAAGCGGAGGCTATGCTGGACGGTATGCAGACCAAGGATGTGGATCTGCTGATCACCTACAACATCCTTGGTGCCGCAAAGGTGGCGCGGCTGAAGGCGTTGTCGCAGCGCTGCCGCCTCTCCGTGGTTGCAGACAACGCCACGGTGATTGCAGGTCTGGCGGCAGGGTTTGACGGAACGGCCCCGCTGAATGTCTATGTGGAATGCAACACCGGCGCGGACCGGTGCGGGGTTGCCAGCGCTGAAGCGGCGTTGCAACTGGCCGATCAGATCGCGCGGGCTGAGGGCCTGCGCTTTGCCGGGTTGATGACCTACCCCCCTGCCGGAAAGATCGCCGAAGTGCGGCACTGGTTTGCCGATGCGATGGCGGTTTTCGCCGCCCAAGGCGTGGCGATCCCACGGATCACAACAGGCGGCAGCCCCGACATGTGGCAAGCGCATGAGATGGATCTGGCGGATGAGGTACGTGTGGGCACCTGCGTTTACAACGACCGCTTCTTGGTTGAACGGGGCACCGCGAAATGGCAGGACTGCGCCCTGACGGTTCTGGCCACAGTTGTCTCTGTCCCAGCGGAAAACCGGGCGGTGATTGACGCGGGCAGCAAGGTGCTAACCTCGGACCTGTTGGGCCTCAACGGCCATGGGGCGGTGCTGGGGCGTCAGGATATCGTCATCGACAGCCTGAGCGAAGAACATGGGCGACTAGTCAGCGATGGCCCGATTAACCTGCAGGTGGGTGACAAGCTGCGCATTGTGCCGAACCACGTTTGCGTGGTGGTCAATATGCTGGATGAACTTGTTGAGATCCGCGACGGCCAAGTGATCGGCCCCCTGCCCGTTGCGGCGCGGGGGCAGGTGCGATGAGCCCGCAGATCTATTGCCTCGGCGAACCGCTGGTCGAATTTAACCAGCAACCGGACGGCCTGTTCAAAACCGGCTTTGGCGGCGATGTGTCCAACGTTGCGGTGGCAGCCGCCCGTCAGGGAGCGCAGGCGGGGATGATCACCCGGCTGGGCGAGGATCCCTTTGGCGCCAATCTGATCGAGATGTGGCGACGCGAAGGCGTGGACCTGCGCGGTGTGATCCGCGCGCAAGGTGAGGAAACCGGCGTCTATTTTGTCACCCATGATGCGGGGGGCCATCACTTCACCTATCGTCGCAAAGGCTCGGCTGCATCGCGCCTTAGCCTTGGTGATCTGCCGGTGGGGCTGCCGGAGGCGGCGATTTTCTATGCCTCGGGCATCAGCCTTGCGGTCAGCGACAGCATGCGCGGCGCGGTGGTGGAAGCGGTGAAGCAGATCCATGTGGGCGAAGGGCTGTTTGCCTTTGACCCCAACCTGCGCACCGCGCTCTGGCCGTTGGAGACCGCGCGCGCCGTGACCCATGAGGTGATGCGCCACTGTGACATTGCCCTGCCCGGTCTGGACGATGCCCGCCAGCTGACCGGGTTGCAGTCCCCGGAAGAAATTGCGCGGTTCTACCATGACCTTGGCGCCTCTGTTGTGGCGCTGACCCTTGGTGCAGACGGCGTGTTGATTTCGACTGCGGAAAAACAGGTCACGCTGCCGGGTCACAGGGTCACCGCCAAGGACGCCACCGGTGCAGGCGACTGTTTCAACGGCGCCTTTCTGGCGGCGCTTTTGGCTGGGTTAGAGCCTGTTGCGGCTGCGGAACGGGCCAACCGCGCTGCGGCACTTTCGACCACGGGCTATGGCGCGGTGGCGCCGATCCCCACCCTTTCCGAGGTTTTGGCTGCGGCCTGATCCTCCCTCAACTCTCTCAAGAACATCAAGACTAGGAGACTACACTCATGGCAATCGAACGTATCGGTAACGACCGCACTGGCGCAGGCGGTCAGGCGCTGCCCTTCTCCCCGGCTGTACGCGCGGGCGACTTTGTTTACGTATCCGGCCAGATCGCCATGGGCGACAACGGTGAAGTGGTGCCCGGCGGCATCGAGGCGCAGACCCGCCGCACCATGGAAAACGTGCGTAAAGTGCTGGAAATGGCCGGCTGCACCTTTGACGATGTGGTGAAAGCCAACTGCTGGCTGGATGACACCCGCGACTTCTGGACCTTCAACAAGATCTACGCCGAGTTCTTCCCCAACGGCGGCCCGGCCCGTTCCACCGTGCGCTCGGAGCTGATGGTGGATGCCAAGGTTGAGGTGGACGTCATCGCCTACAAACCGCTGAACACCTAAGTCACGGTTGCAATCATGTTAGGAAACGGGCCTGTCACGGGCCCGTTTTTGCGTCTGTACTTCACAATTTTGAATAGACGCCTGATTACCGGCGGCAGCCCTGCGCGGCCATGTTATTGCTGTGGCCATGTTGTTTAACCTGCCTGATCATAACACGCTCTACCAAGCCTTGCTGGACCGCGATTCCAGCTATGACGGGCGGGTTTATGTCTGTGTCTCCTCCACCGGTGTGTTCTGTCGCCTGACCTGTCCGGCGCGGAAACCGAAGCAGGAGAATTGCACCTTCCATGACTCTGTTGGGGCCTGTATCGAAGCCGGATTTCGCGCCTGCAAACGCTGCCACCCGCTGGCGCCGATGGCGCAGGCGGATCCGATGATTACCGCCTTGCTGGCCGCCCTGGATGAACGCCCCGCCTTTCGCTGGCGGGAGGGCGATATTGAACGCATGGGCTTTGATTTGTCGACCGTGCGACGCAGTTTCAAACGGCAGTTCGGCATGACCTTTCTGGAAATGGCCCGGCAACGGCGGCTGCGCGATGGATTTGAAACCCTGTCTCAGGGCGGCGCTGTGATCAGCGGCCAGCTGGATGCGGGTTTTGACTCCGGCAGCGCCTTTCGCGCCGCCTTTCTGAAGCTGATCGGCAAAGCGCCGGGGAACTTGCCCTCCGACCCGCTGCTTTTTGCCGACTGGGTGCCAACGCCCCTGGGCGATATGATTGCGGTCAGCAGCAGGTCCCAGCTGCACTTGCTGGAGTTTTTCGATCGTAAGGCCCTGCCAAAGGAACTTGGCCGGCTGGACCGGTTTGCCAAAGGCGGGCTGGGTCTTGGGAAAAGTGATCCAAGCGAACAAATCAAATCTGAGTTGGAGGCGTTTTTTGCTGGTCGGTCCGCCCAGTTCCAAACGCCGCTGGCCTATCACGGCAGCGCTTTCAGCACCGCGGTTTGGGAAGCCTTGCAACAGATCCCGGCAGGTCAGACCCGCAGCTATTCACAGATTGCGCAACAGATCGGTCGCCCCACTGCCACACGGGCGGTGGCCCGGGCCAATGGCGCCAATCAGATCGCGCTGGTAGTGCCCTGCCACCGGGTAATTGGGGCCGATGGCTCTTTGACAGGCTACGGCGGCGGGTTGTGGCGCAAACAGAAATTACTGGAAATCGAACGGCAATATCTGCCGGAGAACCTCAAAGGAGCCCCCCATGTCTCAGGCTGAAAAAGCCCGCAGTTTTACCGCCATGCATCGCAAAGGCGATCCTCTGGTGCTTTACAACATCTGGGATGCGGGCAGTGCCAAAGCGCTTGCCGATCAGGGTGCCCCTGCCCTGGCCACCGGCAGCTGGTCGGTCGCGGCGGCGCAGGGCTATGGCGATGGCGAAGCCCTGCCGCTGGACGCTCTGCTGCAAATCGTGACCCGGATTTGTGCCAGCGTTGGGGTGCCTGTTTCGGTGGATTTTGAAGGCGGCTATGGCGCAACCCCTGAGGCGGTGGCGACCAATCTGCGCCGTTTGCTGCAAGCTGGTGCCGTTGGGATCAATTTCGAAGATCGCATTGTGCAGGGTGACGGGCTTTATCCCATTGCAACGCAGGCAGCCCGTATTCAGGCGATGCGGGCTGTGGCCGAAAAGATGGCGGTGCCACTGTTCATCAACGCCCGCACGGACCTTTTTCTTGGCAGTGATCCCGCCACCCATTCTGACCACCTGACCGAAGCCCTGGAGCGTGCGGCGGCTTATAAGGCGGCAGGGGCCAGCGGTTTCTTTGTCCCGGGCCTGACGGATCCTGAGCTGATCGGCAAAATTGTCGAAGCTGCAAACCTGCCGGTCAATGTGATGATGCTGGGGTCGTTGAAGCAGGTGGCAGAGGTTGCAGCACTTGGCGTGGCGCGGGCCAGTTTTGGGCCGGGCCCGTATCGGTTGGCGATGAAGGGGCTGCAGTCGCAATATGCCGCCCTGTCTTAAGCGGACGCTGCTGCGGTCCTGACCAAAACACCAGCGCAACCTTTAAATCCAGACCCTCCCCGAAACTGGGGAGGGTTTTTCCTTTGCAGCTGAGCAACAGTCAGAGGCGGGGCATCAGGCCGGCGAGGGTTTCAAATCGGGCGAAGTCCTTGCCCTCTGCCTCGGTCCAGCCGGCTTCGGCGATGGCGCTGAGGCGGGGGAAGACCTGATGGTTGACCCGTTCCAGCGTTGTCAGATGTTCGGACCAAACGCAGCCCTGCACCCCTTTCAGACGCTCCGCCAAGGCGGCGGAGTCGTTCTGCGCCTCAAAGGCGTAGGTTTTGCTGACAGGTGTGAAACCGGCCCAGCTGGCGCCCGGTTCATACCAATCCTCGGATTGAGCCATATCCAGATAATAGGCCTGACCGGGGGTCGAGATCACATCGTATCCCGCCTCGGCCAGTTCGGCGCATTTTTCCACCGTGGTCCAGGCAAACAGCAGGCAGTTTTCACGATCCACGCCACCGCCATGGGCCAACTCTTCCCAACCGGCGATTTTCTTGCCGCGGGAGGCCAGGAATTTTTGCAGGTGACGCAGGAAATGGGCCTGCAGCTCGAAGGTGCCTTTGAGGCCGGTTTCCTTCATCATGGCCTCAGCCTTGGGCGATTGCATCCAAGCGTCCTCTGCCACTTCATCGCCGCCGACATGCACCGCCTCAAACGGGAACAGATCGCAGACCTCACCAAGGATTTTCTCGGCCACGACGTAAGAGCTTTCCATCGCTGGGTTCAGCGCGTTATTGGCGAACCCCTGTACCGAGTGATAGCTTTCGGGCGTTTCTTCGCCGTCGATCAGCTCGGGCAGCGCGCCAATGACGCAGGCGCAATGGCCGGGCAGGTCAATCTCGGGCATGACCTCGATCCCCAGCGTGGCGGCGTGGGTGATGACTTCTGCCGCCTCAGCCTGAGTATAGTAGCCGGATTGGCCTTCCTCAGAGGCGCTCAGCTGCGGCAGGATTGGCAGATCATGACCGGTGGCCGAGGCGGATTCAGTCAGCACTGGATACGCTTTGATCTCCAGCCGCCAGCCCTCATCATCGGTGAGGTGCCAATGGAACCGGTTCATCTTGTGCCAGGCCATCAGATCGACGTAGCGCAGCACCTTGCCCAGTTTGTAGAACTGGCGGCTGACGTCCAGATGCGCACCGCGCCATTCGTGGCGGGGGGCGTCTTCGATCACACCTTCCAGCGGCACACCATAAGTGGCGCTGTCCTGATGCGCATGGGCATGCAGCTGCGCCAGCGACACCAGCGCGTAGAACAGGCCAAAGCCATCGCCGTGGGTGATGCGGATGCTGTCCGCGGCAAATTCCAGACGGTAGCCATCCACCGGCATATCGCCTTTTTGCGCCGAAACAGTCACTGTTCCCGCGGGGGCAGCCAGCACAAAGGGGTTGGGCAAGAGCGGGTGCAGGCGCTGGGTCAGCTGGGTGACTTTGGTCGCCTCCCGCTGCAGCGCCACATCGCCGGAAATCAGGAAATGGGCCGGAGCCTGCGCCCGATACATCGCAACAGCAACGGATTGCGGCTGGGGCAGAACCCCGGCTTTGCGATCCGCCACAGGCGCGCTTGCGGTGATCGGGTTTGCG
>Ga0189286_100381_pt1 | contig 13186 bp, 12 predicted proteins | sample UW69minimetaG_FD_130330 | JGI IMG/M metagenome (GOLD analysis project Ga0189286, IMG submission 130330) | Marine microbial communities from the Costa Rica Dome - UW69 mini metaG | ecosystem: Environmental > Aquatic > Marine > Oceanic > Photic zone | place: Costa Rica: the Eastern Pacific...
ACGCTGGCTTAACAGCTGCTGAACAGCGCGCGTCACGATGGATTTTCTGCAAGGGACGGGCCAACCCCTATGGGTTGCATGAAGACTCCTCAAAGAATCGCAAGGATCGGCAAAAATGACACAACGTTTACTGGCACAGAGCTATCATCCCACGCCGGAAGAGCCGATTTCGGACCATGTCACATTGGACTATGAGGCCCGCTTTTTGCGGCGCAAACTGCTGACCACCGATCAGGGGCAGCCCCTCTTGGTGGATCTGACGCAGGTGACGTCTTTGGATCAGGGCGGCGCGTTGCAGGTCACCGATGGCCAGTTGGTTGGCGTGCGCGCCGCGCCGGAACCGTTGCTGCAGGTCAAGGGCCCCGATCTGCCACGACTGGCTTGGCACATCGGCAACCGCCACACCCCCTGCCAGATCGAAGCCTCAAGGCTGCTCATCCAGCGTGACCACGTGATCCACACGATGCTGACCCATCTGGGCGCAGACATCGCAGAAGTCACCGAACCTTTCACCCCGGAAGGGGGCGCCTACGGGCATGGGCGCACCCATTCCCACGAACACGGCCACAGCACCCACACCCCGAAAGACGGACACACCCATGCGCACTGACAGCCATATGCTGACGCTGGCACAATGGCTCTCCCCCGCCTATCCGGTGGGGGCGTTTAGCTATAGTCACGGGTTGGAATGGGCGGAACATATCGGGGGCGTCTCGGATGCCGACAGCTTCCAGCACTGGCTCAGCGACATTCTGCAACATGGCACCGGACGCAATGATGCGATCCTGCTGAGCCACGCCTATCACGCGGATCGTGACAATCTGACAGAAATTGACACCCTGTCGCGTGCTTTTGCGGCCAGCAAGGAACGTCTGCTAGAAACCGAGGCGCAGGGCGCGGCCTTTGTCAAAACCACCGCTGCGGTCTGGGGGGCAGATTTGCCCGCGCTGACCTATCCGGTTGCCCTGGGCCATGCCGCCGCCTGTCAGGACATTGCCTTGCAGCAGACTTCGGCGATGTATCTGCACGCCTTTGCCTCCAACCTCTGTTCTGCCGCAATGCGCTTGGTGCCGCTGGGCCAGACCGAGGGGCAACGAGTGCTGCATGCGCTGGCACCGCTCTGCCAACAGCTGGCCGAGGAGGCCGCCACCCTGCCGCTCGACGCATTGGGCGGCAGCTGCGTGCTGGCTGAAATCGCCTCGATGAAACATGAAACCCAATACACAAGGCTGTTCTGCTCATGACCCAACTCAACGGACCTCTGCGCATCGGCATCGGTGGCCCCGTCGGGGCTGGCAAGACCACCCTCACCGCCAATCTTTGCAAGGTGCTGGGGGCGAAATATTCAATCGGGGCGATCACCAATGACATCTACACGCAGGAAGACGCCGAAGCGCTGATGCGGATGCAGGTGCTGTCACAGGACCGGATCATCGGGGTGGAAACCGGCGGCTGCCCGCATACGGCAATCCGCGAAGATGCCTCGATCAATCTGGCCGCGGTCGAGGAAATGCAGACCCGCCACCCCGACGTCGAGGTGGTGCTGATCGAAAGCGGCGGCGACAACCTCTCGGCCACCTTCAGCCCGGAACTGGCGGACCTGACGCTCTATGTGATTGATGTGGCAGCGGGTGAAGAAATCCCGCGCAAAGGTGGCCCGGCGATCACCAAATCCGACCTGCTGATCATCAACAAAACCGACCTCGCCCCCCATGTCGGTGCCTCCTTGGAGGTGATGGAACGCGACGCGACCAAAATGCGCAAACACCGCCCCTTCGTCTTCGCCGCCCTGCGCCACGGTCAAGGGGTTGAAGAGATCGTCGCCAAGATCGAAGAGATCGGCGGGCTTGGGTAGGCGGAGGTGCAGCTGCGGGTTGGCCGCAACAGCATGGGTGCTTGGCTATGCAGCGGTGCAGCTAACGACTGCAATGAGCCCACGGCCGCCATTCGCTGCTTTCTGCACTAACCTCCGCTTTCTATTCAATGGACCATTTTTGGTTTAGACCCTGCCGCTTACAAAAAGGCAGCCAAAACGGCTGATGCCCCTTAGCCAGCCCCTCAATAGGCTTCAGAGATAAACTTCTTGTTTACCTGGAATTCTTGGTTTTGCATTTGCTGGAATGCAAACTCCATGTGGCGCAGCATAATTTTACGGGCGGTTGCACCATCACCTTTGGAGAGGGCCTCAATCAACGCAAGATGAGAATCCCGTCCGAATTTCCATAGTTCAAAGTTGCGCGGCTCATAAAGGCCGCGGACAAGCGTAACATCTGATAACGCACGAGAAACAAAGGAAATCACGAAACCCAAAAGTTCGTTATTGGCGTACTCGGCCAGCTTTCCATGAAACTTGAGCGACTGCACATGGTGGGCGCGTTCCGCGTCGAGGTTTTCTGGAGGCGCATTATAACTTTCCACAATCGTCCTGAGTTCTTCAATTTGATCCTTGGAAATATTACCTGCCAGCCCCGCCGCCATTTCAGGCTCAAGCAAAATCCGCATCTGATACAGGTCGCCGATGTTTAGGTCTTTAAAGTAGAAATAGTTTCCCAATAGAGCCGTTGCGCGTTCGCGGCTGACGGCGTGTATGAAAGCGCCTCCGCCGGGACCTGTACGTGTCTTTAAAAGGCCCTGAGCTTCCAGCAATCGCGTTGCTTCGCGGATCGTGCCCTTGGACATGCCAAAGCGTTCAATCAATTCCGGCTCTGCCGGTAGCCGGTCGCCGGGCTTCAGCCCTTGTTCGACCACCCAGTTCTTGATTTCTTCGGCCACCAGAAAAGGTCTCGAACGTTTTGCCATTTTTCTCCCTCAATTCAGGCTTTTATGCGTGATGGCATGCCACATGATGGCTGTCATTCGTTATATTCAGATTGGGTTCGGTTGTGCGACACAATTCCGTGGCCATTTCACATCGTGCGGCAAACGCACAGCCTTTGGGCGGGTTCATCGGGTCAGGCAATTCGGCATTCGCGGCCTCGGTACGTCGTACATTGGTTCCAACAACAGGTGCGCTTTCCGCCAAAAGCTTGGTGTAGGGGTGGCGCGGATTGGTGAAAATCTCGCGTGCGTCGCCCATCTCAACAATTGAACCAAAATACATGACAGCGACCCGGTCACAGACGGCTTCGACCACGGCGAGATCGTGACTGATAAAGACATAGGTCAGGCCGAGTTTTTCTTTAAGGTCGGCCAGGAGGTTAATGACCTGCGCCTGAACGGATACGTCCAGCGCCGAAACAGGTTCGTCGAGGACGAGAATCCGGGGATTTGCGGCCAATGCCCGCGCAATGCCGATCCGCTGCGCTTGGCCACCCGAAAACTCGTGCGGACGGCGGTTCAGGAATTCTGGCCGCAGGTTTACCTGGTCGAAAATTTCCAGAATACGCGCCTCTCGTTCGGCTCTGTTCATGCTGTGCAGGTGGATCAAGGGTTGTTCGATGATCTGGCGTATCGTTTTGCGTGGATTGAGCGAACTGATTGGATCCTGAAAAACATACTGGATCATGCGCCCGAACTCGGCAGGTGCATTGCCGTCCAGCGTTTCGCCCTCTACCTCAAGATGCCCTTCGGTCGGGGCCAGAAGTCCAACCAGCATACGGGCCAAGGTGGACTTGCCGCAGCCGGATTCGCCAACGATGCCCAGCGTGTCACCGGTTGCTACATCCAACGAAAACGGTCGCACCGCGTGTAAATATCCCTTGGGCTTTCCAATCAGGTTACGACCTACAGTATAGGTCTTTGCGAGGTTTTCGAGTTTCAGAGCTACGGTCATCACATGGCCTCCTGTGCCAGCGAACTAATCTCGGGGCGGAAACAGCGTACAGCGCGACCATCTTTGGCGACCGGTTGTGGGCGCCCGGCAAGGCAGGCCTCATTGGCACGATCACAGCGGGCCGCAAACGCGCATCCCTTTGGTAAGTCTGAAACGATGGGCGGAAGGCCGGGGATTGCCTGCATCTCACGTTGGCCACCGCCCAATTCGGGAACGCAGGCAATCAGCCGGCGGGTATAGGGGTGCGCAGGCTGGTTCAGAACCTCATCTGTTGGGCCTTCTTCCACGATATTGCCCGCATACATGACTGCGACGCGACCGCAGAGTTGCGAGACAACTCCGAAGTCATGCGTGATAAACAGGATCGACACCCCGCGTTCGCGCCGCAGGTCATCAAGCAAAGCCAGAATTTGCGCCTGAACGGTTACGTCCAATGCGGTTGTCGGCTCATCCGCGATGATGACTTCGGGTTCGTTCGCCAACGCCATAGCGATTGCCACACGTTGCCGCATCCCGCCCGACATTTCGTGTGGGAAAACATCAATTCGGCTCTTGGCGTTGGGAATACGAACGGCTTCAAGCAGTTCAATTGCGCGTTTTCTGCCTTCGGCGTTGGAGATGGACCGATGCGAGCGGATCGCTTCGATCAACTGATCCCCGACCCGGTGCAATGGATGCAGGGTCGAAAGAGGATCTTGGAAGATATACGCAACTCTTCGACCACGCAGGCTGCGGAGCACTTCGTAGGGGGCACCGATCAACTCTGTACCATCCACCTTGACCGAACCGCCGGTAATCACACCCGGAGATGATGCCACTAAGCCCATTATAGACAAGGCAGTTACGGATTTGCCCGAGCCGGATTCGCCGACCAGCCCGAGCGCCTCACCCTCACGGATCGAAAACGAGACCCCGTTGACGGCTTCATAGACCCTTGGACCAATTTCAAACCGTGTTTCGAGCTGCGCTACCGCAAGTGCCGCGCTATCATCGGTGGTCTCTGGTGCGGGCTTATCACGGCGTACGAGGGTTGCAGGACGGGGGCGGGTCAGAGCGCCAGATGCAAGGCGCGGGTCAAGCGCGTCTCGCACGCCATCGCCCAAGAGATTTACGCCCATGACGATGATAAAGATCATGACGCCCGGAACTATTGATACGTGTGGATGCGTAATCAGCGCAGCGCGCGCTTCGCCCAGCATCGAGCCCAGGTCAGCCTGCGGCGGCTGCGAGCCAAGTCCAAGGAAACTAAGGCCTGCCGTCTCAAGGATCATCCAGCCAACAGTTGTCGACATCGCCACGATAATGACGGGTGCCACGTTGGGCAGAATTTCGGTCAGGATGATACGGGTGCGCGACATCCCCGACAACCTTGCGGCTTCGACGAATTCACGATGTGCGAGGCCGACGGTGATGCCGCGAATGTTGCGCGCAAAGAACGGGATGTTAACAGCCGCCACAGCAATCAGGGCGTTGATTAATCCGGACCCAAGCGCGGCAACAATGGCAAGCGCCAGCAGGATGTAGGGAAATGCCATCAGCATGTCCACGCCGCGCATTATCAGGTTATCCGTACGACCACCAAAGTAACCCGCGACGATACCGATGGCCGAGCCAATGACCGCCGCACCAATGGCAGCACCGGCGCCAACTGCGAGCGACAGGCGCGTGCCCCACAGAAGCCGCGATAGTAGGTCACGCCCTAAATGATCCGTGCCCAAAATATGGGCTTCGGAGCCGACTGGCAGGAACCGGTTAGCGGTGTTTGTCACGTCAGGCGAGGGCAACCCAAGGAACGGTGTCAGCAGTGCAAGCGTGACGACAAGCAGTAACAGAACACCGCCAAAGCTGGCCAGTTGGTTGCGCGACAGGGATACAAGAAACGACTTCATGCCTTGATCCTCGGGTCAAGTAGGCTCTGCGCCACATCGACGATAATGTTGAAAAGCACGTAGCAGGTCGCGACGAGTACGACGCCGCCCTGCACAAGAAGGATGTCGCGCGTCAGGATCGCGTCTACCAGCATTCGGCCCACACCGGGCCACTGAAATACGATCTCGATATAGACCGCGCCGGACAGGACAAATCCTGCCTGAATGCCCAGAACCGGGATTATTGATACCATCGCCGCCCGCAATGCATGGCGGCGCAGAACGCGGCCCTCTCGAACGCCCTTGGCTCGGGCGGTACGGATGAAATCCTGACGCAGCACTTCGAGCATTGCTGAGCGAGACAAGCGCGCAATCACGCCCGTTGCGACCACCGCCAGAGCGGAGGCGGGCAGAATGAGGTGACGTAACAGGTTCGGCAAATCGCCACCGCCCCAAACGGCATACATGCCCGAAGCAGGGAGCCAGCGCAATTTGACAGCAAAAAACAGGATCATCATCATCCCGAGAAAGAACGATGGAACGGAAATGCCGATCAGAACAACAAAGGTGATGGCTTTGTCCGCCAAACCATACTGACGGGCAGCTGAAATCATCCCGGCAACTATACCGAGCACGGAACATAGCACAAAAGACGTACCTGCAAGGATCAGAGTCGCATTAAACCGTTCTGAAACCTCATCAATCACAGGACGGTTGAGCGAGAATGAGGTGCCGAAATCTCCTTTCAGCATGTTGCCAAGCCAGATGAAGTATCTCTGAACCAGGGGTTTGTCCAAACCAAGATCTGCGTTCAGCTTGGCGACATTTTCAGGTGTCGCATATGAGCCAAGAATGGCAGTTGCCGGATCACCTGGGATGAGCGCCATGATGACGAACACAATGATTGTTACGCCAAACAGGACCGGGATCGCAGACAATAGACGCTTGAGGATATAGGCACCCATTAACTCTCTCCTTTGCGGCACCTGCCGCATGGTTTTAACAATCGCTTGCGAGACTTATTTGTAAGGAGGGCGCGCCTGTCTATGCAAACGCGCCCTTTTTCAGTGGCAACAAAGCCAGCCTATCAGTTTTTCTCTACGTCCTTGAGCAGAAGCAGGAACGACGGTTCGAGAGAGAAGTTGCTAACACGATCCGATGTTACGGCGTTCTGCTTCCAGTTGGCGACGAAGACCCAAGGTGCATCTTCCTGTACAATGGTCTGCATCTCTTTATAGAGCCTGGCGCGCTCAGCCTGATCGGTCGACGAACGAGCAGCTTCAAGTAGTTTGTCTACTTCTGGGTTGGAGTAGTAGCCCGAGTTAAAGCCACCCCGGTCTGGCCAAGCGTCAGTGCGCAGCGCCAGATACGGCAGTGTGTCCGGATCGTTGGTCATCCAAGCCATTTCTGCCATGTCTGCCTTGCCTTCAAGGCCAGGGTTTACCTCGCCAAGGAACGAGTTCCATTCATAGGTTTCGATCTTAACGTCCAGACCAACTGCCTTCAGGTCCGCTTGGATCGCTGTGCCCATGGCGACGGGGTCCAGCATGCCTGAACCACCTTCGGTGACATAGAACGTCAGTTCCGCGCCTTCGGCACCTGCCTCGGCCAGCAGAGCTTTGGCTTTTTCTGGATCATACGGATAAGGTGACAGCTCCTCGTTGTAGGCCCAAGCGAACGCAGGTGGCGTTGGCCCAGCAGCGACTTCGGCAGTGCCTTCGAGAACGTCATTGACCAGCGCGGTCTTGTTGATCGCATAGTTCGCCGCCTGACGCACTCGTTTGTCAGCGAACGGACCCTCCTTAGCGTTCAGGATCAGGAACCAGACATGCGGGCCGGCCTGTTCATTGACGGTGTAGGCGTCACCTGCAAACTCTGACAGAGCAACGGGTGGAACCTCAACCATCATATCAATGCCACCTGAAAGCATTTCCGCAACACGAGTGTTCGCGTCAGTGATCGGACGGAACAGAACTGCTTCGGATTTTGCTACGCCGTCCCAGTAGTCTTCATTGCGCGTTACGACGACCAGTTCGTTAGATTTCCACTCTACAAATTGGAAAGGTCCGGTGCCGACGGGATTGCGGCCAAATTCGGCGCCCTTCGCGGCAACCGCGTCCGAGGAAACGATAAGCCCGGTGGGGTATGCAAGGTTCGACAAGAACGGTGCATAAGGCGCGTTCAGTTTGAATTTGACGGTCTTTTCGTCAATTGCTTCGACAGTCTCAATCGCTGAGAAGAAGAACGACAGCGGGAACGGGCCCGTATCATGTTCGGGGTGGTCTTCGTTCAGCATCCGCTGGAAGGTGTAGACAACGTCGTCGGCGTCAAATGCCGTTCCGTCATGGAACGTCACGCCTTCACGTAGGTCGAATGTGTATTCGGTGCCGTCTTCGGAGATCGTCCAGCCAGTCGCTAACGCAGGCTCCACTTCAAGGGTGCCCGACTTGTAGCGTACAAGACCGTCATAGACGTTCATGAGGATGCGAAAATCATTGACTGCGGTCACGGTCGACGGATCCAGCGACTTGGGTTCCGCGATCTGGCCTACCACCAGAACACCCGGAGGGGTCTGCGCGATTGCTGGAACGGCTGTGGTCATCCCAAGCAGCGTCGCAGCGCCAGCTGCGGCCATCAACCCGCGACGTGTAATCTTTAAGAGTTTCATCTCTCGGTTTCTCCCAGTTGTCGTCTGTGTATAGCGAAATTACGGTGCCACCTTATTTATCATTATAAATTGATCAAGGAAAATTTTCATGATAAATTAGATTTTGGACTTAGAGTTTGCCGAGTGATTTTGGCTAAACCGAACAAAGCCCCTGAAAAAATAGGGGGATGGGGGATGAAGTGACATTTTCTATTCTGGCGTTTGACGACGAGACCGGAAGAATTGGCGGCGCTGCTGCAACTGGAAATCTCTGCGTCGGCGGTTGGGTCTTGCGCGCTGATTCCCTGGCCGGTGCGTCTGCAAGTCAGGGAGCGTATCCAAGTACGCTCTGGGGTGAGGAGGCGCTCAGGATGATGCGGAACGGCAAAACTGCAACTGAAACGCTTGGAGCTCTCGTGTCTGCCGACACGGGTGCCGTGCATCGCCAGTTGGCCCTGATGGATACCCAGGGAAAAACTGCGGTTCATACCGGAATTGAAAATGTCGACGCCAAGCATGCCATTGCCGAAAATGGATTGGTTGTTTCGGGAAATATGCTCAAAAGCGTGGACGTCATCGAAGCGATTTTCTCTACCTACAAAGCCAGCGGAAGCCAGCCGTTCGAGGACCGGCTGATCAGCGCAATCGAAGCAGGTCAAAATGCCGGGAGCGATTTCCGCGGTCTCATGTCAGCAGCGCTGAAGATAGTCGGTCGGAACAGTGCGCCCTATGACTTGCGCATCGACTATCATCAAGCTCCCATAAAGGCGCTTCGAGATCTGCATGAGCGCGCGCAATCGCCCGAATATCACCAATGGCTAGATCGCGTGCCGACCGAGAACAACCCGAACCAACCTGCCGACGGCGAGCAGAAGATCGACCAGTGAAATGACAGAAATCAAAATTGATACGGCATATTGGGGGCAGCGCGCCTTCGGCATGCTGCAAGAGCTTGCAGCATGTTCCGAAAATCATAGCGGCCCTTTGGGTGAAGTTGGCGTAACGCGTCTGCCTTACACCGAACAGCATAAGGCGGCGAACGAACTCCTGTCTGAATGGATGATCGAAGCAGGCATGACCGTGTCACTGGATGCGGCGGCGACGCTTATCGGGCGTATGCCAGGGCAAAACGGCGGCAAAACCCTGCTTTTAGGGTCGCATCAGGACAGCGTGCGGCAGGGCGGTGGATTTGACGGGATCATGGGTGTCGTTCTGCCAATTGTTGTGATGCTTGCATTGAAAGACGCGGGCTGGAAACCACCGTTTTCAATCGAAGTTCTGGCTTTCGCCGACGAAGAGGGGGTCCGGTTTCCCACTGCCCTTACTGGCCCGCGCGCGCTGGCTGGCACATTGGATCCTACTGTTCTACAACTGCGTGACCGTGACGGAATCCGGTTAGGGGAAGCTCTTACGGACTTTGGTGGCGACGAAAATCAAATCGTGACTATTGCCCGATCTGCTTCTGATATCCTCGGCTATCTGGAAGTTCATATTGAACAGGGGCCGGTGCTGGAAGATCAAGATCAACCACTAGGCATCGTCACTGGCATTTGCGGGATTGAGCGTCACCAAATCGTAGTAACCGGTGTCGCCGCGCATGCGGGGACGATGCCAATGCACCTTCGTCAAGATGCAATGGCAGGCGCGGCCTGGATTGTTGCACAGATCGAAGAAATGGCCCGCTCCGATGACCGGCTGCTGGGTGTTGTCGGAGAATTGAACGTGTTTCCCAATGCGGTCAACGCCGTTCCGGGTCGGGTGGAACTGACAGCGGAATTGAGGTCCGTTGACGATGAAACACGTGAGGGAGCTGGACAAAGGCTACGAGATTTTTGTTTGGAGCTCGCGAACGAGCGTGGATTGGAAATCCAAATTGAACGCACCTATTTCCAAGCCGCAACGCCTTGTTCAGGTGCGCTCCAAAGCGCGCTGCAAGACGCGTGCCCCAGCGCGCCAAGGATGCCTTCCGGCGCCACCCACGACGCCTCTGCAATGGCCGATCTCTGTGACATTGGAATGCTCTTTGTGCGGTGTAGCAACGGTATCAGCCACAATCCGAAAGAATTCGCGACGGGTGAGGACATGGGGCAGGCAATCCAGGCGCTGGCGAAATTCTTGAGCCACAAGGAAAGTCAGCTCTGACAACCGAACAGTACCTTTTACGGCGAATGTGGGCCTTGTTGGGCCGCAATGCAGCACCACAGTTGATGGCTGCAGGACTGGTCTGGGCCGCTTGCTAGGATTAGCCCCATTTAGATGAACGGCAGCTTTGTCCCGCAGAGCAGACCAAGTTACAAGGGCATCTCCCCCCAAATGCGAGAGGGGGGGATGGACTGCGAAGATCGCGGGCAAATTACGCAGCCCCGCGGTCCAGAACCACACCGCCAATCCGTCGCGATTACCCCGCCAGCGCCCGTGTGATGATCAGTTTCTGGATATCGCTGGTGCCTTCGTAGATCTGGCAGACGCGGGCGTCGCGGTAGATCCGTTCCACGGCGAAGTCCTGCATGTAGCCGTAGCCGCCAAAGGTCTGGATCGCGTCCGAGATGATCTTCTCTGCTGCCTCAGAGGCAAAGAGCTTGGCCATCGCGGCTTCGGGCAGGCAGGGGATGCCGGCGTCTTTCATCCGGGCGGCGTTCAGCACCAGTTGTTTTGCCGCCTCCAACTGGGTGCGGGCATCGGCAAGGCGGAAGCCGACCGCCTGATGCTGCAGCAGCGGCTGGCCGAAGCTTTCGCGTTCTTTGGCGTAGTCCAGCGCCATTTCCAGCGCCGCCTGCGCCATGCCAACCGATTGCGCCGCAATGCCGATCCGACCGGTTTCCAAACTGGACAGCGCGATCTTGTAGCCCTGGCCTTCGTGCCCAATCCGCATATTGGCGGGCACCCGCATCTCTTCGAACCGCAGGGCACAGGTGTCGGAACAGCGCTGGCCCAGTTTCTCTTCGACCGAGGTCACGTGATAGCCCGCAGTGGCCGTGTCGACGAGGAATGCGGTGATGCCCTGCTTGCCCTCTGAACCTTCCATCCGGGCAAAGACCACCACCCATTTGCCAATCTGGCCCGAGGTGATGAAGGCTTTCTCACCATTCAGCACGTAGTCATCCCCATCCCGACGCGCACGGGTACGAATGGCCGAGGCATCCGATCCCGCATGGGGTTCGGTCAGGGCAAAGGCCCCGATAAAGCCGCCTGCACAGCCTGGCCGCAGAACCTGTTCCTGCTGCGCGGGCGATCCATAGCGTTGCAGGATCGCGTTGAACGGGGCGTTGTGCACCGACATCACCGTCGACAGCGCGCCGTCGCCGGCGGCCACTTCGATCAGCGCCAAGGCGTAAGAGACATAATCCGCGCCCACGCCGCCCAGTTCCTCTGGCACGGTCATGCCGAGGAACCCCAGCTCGCCCATCTGCGCCAGGATCTCGGGCTCGATGGTTTTGGCCTTGTCCCGCGCCGCCGCGCCGGGGGCCAGCACATCGCGCGCAAAACTGCGGGCCATGTCCTGAATCATCTGCTGGTCTTCGGTGAGCACGGTCATAGCGGTCTCCTGCGTCAGGGTCGTTGGGGCGCCTTATAGGTCAGCATTACTGACAGGCTTTCTGGGAAGGTGACAGATTCCTTCCGGTCCGCATAGCTCTATCGTTGCAAATCCTTGCGAGAATTTTGCAAAGCGCGTGACGCCATATGCGCCCCCCGCCGGCTCAGGCCGTTTTCTGTTGCCGCTGCGGCCCCGCCTCAACAAGCCCCGGGATATCCGGCACCTGTCCCCGGCGCATTTTGGCAACCCGCGCGTTCATCCAATGGCGGATCCCATTGCGGTAAAGCAGACCGCGCAGCCCCGTCAGTTCCTGCTCATGGGCGGCGTAGAAATCATCCGGCGCGTCAAAGAGGCCAAAATCCTGATTGATGCCGGCTTGCTGGATATAGGTGTCCTTGCCCTGCCAGTCGACCTGCGGATCCTGCAGGCAATCGGTGCCCGCGCCATAGGCGCAAAGGCTTTGCCGCTCGGGAAATTTCTGTTGCAGCGCGTCGATCACAGGCTGGTCCAGAATGAAGCCTTCCAGATTGATCCACGCGCCCTCGACCAGAACCTCCACCCAGGAATGCAGGATGTTTTTCGGCGCCATCCAATAGATCGCTTCGGGCACCACGCCTCGTTGCAGCGCCTTGTCGATGGTGAAACCGTGCAGCCTGCAAGGCACCTCCAGCGCCCGCAGTAGGGCCATCAGCAGCGTCGCCTTGGTGTTGCACTGCCCGTAGCCGTCCGCCAGCACTTTGGAAGCTGGCAAGGTGTCGTAGCTGTTGTAGCCAAAGGCGATGTCGTTGCGCACATAATCGTAGGCAGCACCGATGCGGTCCTGCAACGTTAGCTCTGTCCAGCCTTTAGACTGGATCAGAGTGGTGATTGCAGCAACGTTGAAATCCAGCATCGGGGTGGCCTGCAGATAGCGGTCCTGTGACTGTCGTTTCCTTTCGAATCGTCATGTCATTTTGAATAGAATATCTAGTGGCTATAGCTTCAACAACTTGTTTAGACAGATCAAAGAACCCGCAGGATCACCTGCGATCGGGCCTCTGCGATCAGATCCGCGCTGCCAATCACCTCATTCAGATCCGCCAGTGCTTCAACCGTGGGCAGCGAGACACGCACCACCGCGTCCAGCTCCCCAGAAAGCGAGACCACCTCGACCACACCCTCCTGGGCGGCCAGAAACTGCAGCGCCGGATCACAGGGCCGGTCGGCAATCCGGACAAACACCAGCGCCCGGACACCGCCCACCTGTCCGATCTGAACACGGTAGCCCGCGATAACGCCGCTGGCCTCCATCCGTGCAATCCTCTCCTGCACGGCGGGACGGGACAGGTTCACCTGCCGCGCAATCTCGGCCGTGGCCAAACGGG
>Ga0189286_100382_pt1 | contig 13161 bp, 16 predicted proteins | sample UW69minimetaG_FD_130330 | JGI IMG/M metagenome (GOLD analysis project Ga0189286, IMG submission 130330) | Marine microbial communities from the Costa Rica Dome - UW69 mini metaG | ecosystem: Environmental > Aquatic > Marine > Oceanic > Photic zone | place: Costa Rica: the Eastern Pacific...
CCCGACCCGCAGACCGTTTTCATACGCCGCAGAGAGGAAACCGATCGCCAGGCGATCGTTGGAACAAAGCACCGTATTGGTCGGCAGATCATGAGAGGTGATAATACGCGAGCCTTCGCGAAATCCGATCTCTTCAAAGTCCCAGCCCTGCCCGTACACCTGGATCAAATGAGGATCGAACCCCAGCCTTTCCATTGCTTTGATATAAGCTGTCCGCCGTTTGAACGCATTTGGGTTGATTGGGTTTTTCATCTCGAAAAACGCCGGTGGCTCCCCGGTGCGGCACAGATAGTCCACTATCAACCCAATACTTTGGTCGTTGTCAGAGCCAAAGAACGCCTCACCGACCCCGTCTAGATTTGCGTCGAAAAGCACCATCGGCACCTCGGCTGCGTAGCCCGCCAGCGCGTCGGTGTTGGACGCCCGCCCCAGAGGCGCCAGCAGCACCCCGGCAGGTTTGATCGACTTCAAACTCTCCAGATTGGCAATTTCCTGTTGCGGCCCCCCGTGCGAGCTGAGCAACAGCGGGTTGTACCCGGCCGCAACGATCAGTTCCTCGATGGTGCGGGCAATCCCAACAAAAAACGGGTCCGTCAGGTTTGGCACCACAAGGCCAATGTTTTTGGTCTGCCGCCGGTTCTGGTTGATGGCATAGATGTTGGGGCGATAGTCAAACTTCTCCAACGCGGCCTCGATACGCGCCCGGGTGGATTTGCGCACACTTTCGGGATCATTAAAGTATTTCGAAACCGTGGGCCGGGAGATTCCGCTGGCGGCGGCAAAGTCCTCCATGTTGCGAATTTTGGTGATAGCCATATTGCCCCGCCCCTTGAAACATTCAGCCTTAGGCACGGCCCAAAGCATATGGGTGCCAGCTTAGTTTACGCTCGCAAAAAAACAAAGAGGCCGCTGGAGACGGGCGCGAACAGATCAAGCCAGCAAAACAAGTCAGAGCACTGGAGCAGCGCCCGGCAGGCGCATGTTTCCCACCTGGAAAGGCAAGTTTCATTTTGATGTCACGGCCGAACCGCATCGCGAAGTTTGGGAACCACGGGCAGCGTCTCAACGCAATGATCAATGAAATGTATCAGGCAGTGCATTACCTGAATGGTACGGGCGGCCTGTACCTGTTGCTTATTGCAACATGTTGCAAAGTGTATTGTTCCTCATAAAAACAAGGCAAAGGCGCTTCGATCTCAGCGTTTTTGGTGCACAGTTTTGCCACACGTTGCCACCCCAGTGTGGGGGCAAATGTGGGGGCAATTTTCGACATCGCGGCGTTGATCAACTCGGACCAGTCAGATGTGGTGACCTGAGCCCCAAGTTTCCTCCACCTCCTGAAGAGCCCTTGGGTTTGGTTGCTCTGATACCCAACCTTCCGCCACCCTGGGCTAGAGTTTCCCGCCGTTTCTCAGCATGGCGGGCTGGTATCGCCATGTGAGTTTGCCAGCATTGCCGGTGGGATGTTCCCGATGGCGCTGTGCGGACGGAGCTGCCGTCCACAGGGGCCGATTTAATGTCTGCTTTTCTCTGACCGGGATTCGCCAAAGCCATCTTTCATGAGGGAATCCAGCATCAGACAGGCAGCAGTTCCGTCGTCACAATTCGAGGACAGGCTCAGAAGTGCTTCGCGGAGGCGTTTCAGGTTTTCGATCTTTGCGTTGATTTCATCCAGATGATTTTCCGCCAACGTCTTCACCTCACCGCACCTTCGATCATCTTGTTCAGTCAGCGACAGGAGGGTCTGGATGATTGAGATTGGAAAACCCAAGTCTCGACATCGCCGAACGAACCTCAATTTCGCAATTTCATCGGGTGAATAAAGCCTGCGCCCTCCCGCCGACCGGCCTGGCTTAGGAACAATGCCTTCGCGCTCATAGTATCGGATTGTTTCGATGTTCACGCCGCTTTGTTCTGATGCCTTGCCGATGGTGAACATTTTACTTGCTCCTGTAGCCACTACAGGAACTAAAACCGCAGTATGGATATGAACGCAAATCAACAAACAGCGACTGAATACGGCGTAGCTGCGCGGCTGGTCATGCCAATCGCGGCACTTCTCGCATTGTTGTCAGCCTCATGCTGTGTGTTGCCAATCGGGATGTCCATCATCGGCCTCGGAGGTACATGGCTCACGATGCTTGGGCCGTTCATTGCGTACCGGGGTTTCATCCTTGTCGCAGTCGCCATAGCGCTCATCTGGGCGTGGTATCGGGTGATCTGGCCTAGAGCATGCACAAGGCGTGGGCGATCCGCTGTCGTCTGGGCATCCCTCGCCACCATTGCCTTCTTGGTTGCGCTGTCATCTCCATATTGGGAAGCCTCGGCACTACGGTTCATGTGGGATTTGTGGAGATCAACCCGATGAAGAACAAATTACTCGCGCTGGGAGTGTACGGCACGATTTTTGCAATCCCCTGTTGTTTCACGCCGTTATTGCCGATTGTGCTTACAGCCCTTGGTCTGACGGGCCTGCTTGGCTTTCTCTACAACGACGCTGTTTTGCTGCCGATCTTGGCAGGTTTTCTTATACTGACGGGGTACGCGCTATGGCGACAGAAGCAACAAAAGTAGTCTTGGAATCGACGCTGACATGTCCATCTTGCGGGCATGTAGAAACTGAAACTATGCCGACCGACGCTTGTCAGTGGTTCTATGAATGCAAGTCATGCCAAACGGTTTTGAAGCCGCTTGAAGGCGACTGTTGCGTGTACTGTTCATACGCAACTGTACCGTGTCCCCCTATCCAAGAAGGCAAATCGTGCTGCGCTTAACGGACTTTCGACACATCGCAGCAAGTTCGTAGGTCTGGGCTCAGAGCTGCTGCTCGCTGCAAACGGCTCGAACGGCTGTTGCCAGCCCAAAGTGATCACTGACATCGTGTGCCGAACTGAGCAGCCTCATCTGACTGATCTACCGCTAAGTCAAGTAAACGGAGGACCGGAAATGGCAAAAAAGCGACAAAACTGAAAGAGCCGATCACAGTGGAGCATAATAATAGCATTGCGCGGAAACTTGCATTCAGATGGTCATGCAGAAAGGCCTAAAATGAGAGATCAACTTTCTTTCGCAATAATAGAAATTCTCTCATCTCGAAGTAAGCCGCTTCCTCCATTTCGCGAACTGCTCGCATTGCACCAGCCGAACAAGCCGGTGTGTCGTTGCTACTAAACATTCGACGCGCTTTTTCGATGTGACTTAGGTAATGTCGATATCTAGTCAATTCTCCTTTTAGAGCAGTTGTATCCCGCAGCGCACTCACACCGAATATCACAACTGTGGAGGCACTTGCCCCTATTGCAAACCATTGTGAAACCTCCGGTTGGTTAGGGGCGAAGAACAGCAATAGGACTGCAAGGATTTGGAACAAAAACAATCCGACTGTGGCAAACAACTCTGTTCTCTTGAGGACGAAATACTTGTCGCTACTTGTGTCGGATCTTTTTAGAAAGCCTCCTCCTTGCACGAAAAAAGATCTTGCATATTGTTCCTGCCAATCGAGGCGCAATTTTTCATAATACAATTTGAATTGCCTCCAACGCTCGTGATCAATTTCCACGTTTTTCTCGAACTCAAGCTGTACCAGCATGGCGCGATCCAAGCTGGTATCGTCAATGATAGACTGAATATATGCGCCTTGTTCAGCTGAGAACTCGAAGTCACGCAACGCGATCTTCTTATTTTGTTCTAGCTGTGTTTGCGCTCGGACACTGTTGTCACAAACTAAGTGTAAGTTCGCTGCCAGAACTTGAAAATTCAGCTGCCGCAGTCGCTCTGCTACGATGCGATGCCGAAGCCAGGTGTCGCGCGAGTTACCCATAACTACCCCACGCGCTAAGAGTGCGCCAATAACTAGAACCGCAAGTGCGGCAGCGGCCATAATCCGACCAAGTTCTGGGGCCGCCGCGACATGCGCTCGTATGTACGGAGTTGCTGTTGCGAGGGTCATTAAAAGTGACACCACTATCAAGCGGATGCCAAACGCGATGTACTTGGCTGACAGGTACTTGTCGCGGACGGCCAACGTTTCATGTTTATCAAACGAAGTTTGCAACTCGTCCCAAATGAGCATCTCTGCAATGTCGGGACAAAGCTCTCTAAGGAAAGCCTTATCTCCGTTATTTCGGAGTAGGTCGCTGTTAAATTTATCCATGCGTGAAACCTTTGCTACTGTACTCTGAAATTATTGATATCTCGATTCGTTAGGTGATTTGCATGCAGAGTCTCAAAATATTTGCTCTTGGGGACATGAAACCTCAGGGCGACGTAAACAGCGATGATACTCGGTTCGTTAGGACTAATCATACCTCAAGCTTGGTAAAAGTTATCGAGGGCGCTGTGGAGGATTTGGTCGCCAGAGGCCACCTACCCAACGTGGACGCCATCATTGCCAAAGCGCCAGATGAAGACAACGGTGCTGGTATCGTAACTTCTGTACTCCGCGACATCGAAGGTAGCGACTTAATCATAATCGATGTGAGCACGGAGAGCCCTAGCGTCATCTACGAACTAGGCGCCGTGAACGCTCTTGGGCTTCCCTATATATTGGTCTCTAGCAAGGACAGCCTACCTTTCTATCTTGTACATTCTCGGTCAATTTTAAATTTCACGTTTTCTGACGGCTTCGACAGTTCAAATGAGAGCCACCTCGCACTCAGGAACCGTCTTTTTCGAAATTACAAAAGCCCGGATGGGCGAGAAGCCAGTGAGAGTGTGTTCAGTTTCTACTTTGGTGGCTTGCCGATTGTGAACGTTTCGGGTCCTGTTGCTGTGGCAGTCGGATATAAGACCAATTTCCTCAATGATTTTGGCGGTCAGGGAGGGATATTGAGTTCATCCGTTAAGATGGCGATACCCACGCCGGGGGCGGATGAAACGTCCGAAATTTCTGTGAATCCAAACTACTTGATCAGCTTTATTCCAAATCCGGCAACATTTGAGAATTATGACCGCGCAGTTACTTGGGTTCGTTCTGAGATGGAAAAAGCAGGTTTAGAATTGGTAGAAGCCAGCATTATTGCCAAGGATGGTCAGAAAATGAGGCGTGGGAAGGGTGTGCTTGCATTGCGAAACAACCCCGAGGTGATATTCGACATTCCTCGGACCTTGTATCCGTTGATGCAATCTCCAAGGGTGCTGTCCCAGATTGATCGTATTGGCCCTGATACCGAGGAGCTTCGTGACCGATTGGTGCAGCGATTGTTACTAGACTTCCGGGATGCCCTTTCCTGGAGCATCAACCGAGCGAGAGCTGATGGCGATGGCTCTTGGCGTCGCATTGTTGTAGTTACTGACCAGGAAAAATTGGTCAGTACAGTGCAGGAGAAGTTGAGCTGATGAGTGTTCGCTGGAAGCCAACGGGCGACGTGCTCATGTTTCGCGAGGACGAGTTTTCGTGGCAGGGTTCGATTGCCGAAGATGAGTTTGTTTTCGTGCGTTGTGAAAAAGATGACACCCGTCGAATGACCGATCTTAGTATTTCAACTCTATCAATCGAGCAGGTAGCACAGCTTCTCGTAGAGTTTTTTCATGCATCGAATTGTTTGTCCTTACCTGGGCGAGGGGAGATTCTGCTGCCTAAACTTGTTGGTGGTTTATCGCTTGCCGAAATGCAAATAGCCCTAGCATCTGCACTTAGAACCGCAGGCGCGATAGAAGTGAAGTTTACCACTCCGATCGGTCGAGATGCTTCCAAGTCGATATCAGTCGCGCACTACAGTAATTAGTTTTGGCTGTTAAGTCTGAGGGATAGATTCCGTTGCAAAAAGAAATGCCTAGCGCGATCTGCAACGCGATGATTTAGCTCTTCATCGAGGTCTCCTTCTAGTAGGCTCGTGATTGTCCCAGCAGTCGTGTCAAACTCTATCGCTGCGCGCACAGGACACCATCCAAGAAGAAGTAACCCGGCTTTAAGTTGCCACCTTTTCATGGAAACACCTCCTAAACTAAAGTTTGAAGCATGGTCGTTAATATTTGGTTAATGCGTGATAGGTGACCTTGGCCTCACCCGCCCCACGCTAGACCTGTTCGATGAAAAGGTCGTTATTGCTACGAACTGCCTGATGAACGTTTTCGGGAACTTTGGACGTGTCGCGGTTTGATGCCGCTCTTTTGATCGAATTTTATTGTACCAAAGGAGACGAGCCATGGGAACGAAACGGACGAACTAATTTCGCGCTGATGCGGTGCGGCTCGCATTGACCAGTGCCCTTCAATATTCATTGGACGAGATGTGCCGTTCTTGTTCGAGAAGAGGGCAAGCACCACGAATATGAGGGTTCCTCCAGCTGATGCCGCCGGATCGATTGCGCATAAAATGGCCCTGCACCCAGTGAGTGCGGCGCTTAGGGCTGATCTCTTCGTTTGCCTCGTGCTTGTCGCTGGTAGCTTCAAGCTGATGTCTGCCTAATTCGCCTAGCTTGACCTTGATTATGGACTTGTTGGGCAGTGTTCGCCCAGATCTCCGCGCTCTTCGTCTTTCGGCCCTCGGGTATACAGGCACTTCCTCTTTTACCAGCATGGCCTTGTGTTCCAAAAGGACCGACATTCCCACTGCTATGGCTAGGAAGTCAAAACAGAGCGACTTTTCCTGTTTGATTGCTGCTTCTTCGGTGACATTTTCTCCGATAGCCTGAGACAAAGCTAAGGAAGGTGAGTGAAGAACATCTACTGACGCTCCTTGTGATTTGAAGATTAGCAGGTTTGGGAACAAGCCGTTATTATTCGCGAGGTAAATCTGGCTGTAGAGTATGTTATCATCCTGGGTGATCAGCGCTGCTGGCCACGCGCCGACCATTGGTTTTGGCACAGTCAAAAACATCGCGGGGAACGGCAGACGAACGTTGCTGAACATACTGTCTAGACCCTCCTCTTGCATTTGTGCAGAGAGGTCGCGCAGCATTATCTCCGCGCGCTCGTCGATCTGGTAGAACTGTGCGAAATCGAAAATTTCTCGTTGCCGTTTACCGTGACAATCAAGCGATTCAATAAGGTTAGGTTTTAGTGACGCCCGATCAATACCCTTCAGGTAGAGCAGAATATCCGGGTACCGTTCATAGGAATCGAGCAAGTTGGCGAGCATTGTTCGCACCTCAAAATACCTAGCGATTGATACCAAGCATCGATCGTACGTAACATCAAGGTCATCCATTTAATTTGCGAATGCAGCGAACGGCAGATTTGACGGGCCGCGCTGCAGCATCACCAAGCTTTAGCAAACGGCGAGTCTGGGCCATTGAATTGTTGATCGGGCCCCGCTACGATGCTCTACAGGTGAAAACACGAATTTTCTCACGCGTCAGAGTTGTAGCATAGGTGGGTACGATGTACGAGAAGCTTAAAGTGTTATTGGCCAGCAAACCTGCGCGTTATATTGAGATACTTTTGTCTGTTTTTGGCGCATTGCTAACACTGGCAGCCGTGTATGAATTTACCTTCAAGAATAGGTATCTGCCCTATATCGACGTAACGCTGGATGCATGTAGCAATGAACAGATTGGAATGGAAGGGGAAGACGTAGTCTCCGACGACCACGAGCCCTTCAGAAATCTATCTGAGCATATCTTTGAAAACCGCGACAGCCTAACCTTCTTAAGGATTACGTTTGTCCACCTATGTCTTGATGGCATGATGACCGAAGATATGGAAGGGTATAAGGACCTAAACCTTGTTACAGAGGAAGTTTGGCCTTTCTACAGCAATCCATTTATTCCGGATTTTGGTTATGAATTTGGTGATGACCAAAACTACAGCTCATTCTACTTTGGTGATCAAAAGTTCATAATTGGGTTCGCAGGAGAGTCTGATATTGACGGTTTTCAACATACAACCACACTGCTTGAAACAAACAAATTCCAGAACCTAGCTTTATCGCGCTATTTTGATGCTGAAATCGAGTACTCAATGACCCGTCTGGAAGGTGTTTTTTTTATTTCCACCGTACTCGACGCAGGTTCTTATGAGAACCGCTTGCTTCCTGTAAGCTATGCCGATGATCTATGGGAGAAATATAATTGTTCCAACGCCCTTTCTCGAACCCGAGGGGCTTTGAGAAAACCTTTTGCGTATGCGAAGTTTTGCGTTTTCGGTAGTTCGGTTCCATTCGATTACTGGGCCGGCGAAGATTAATGTGGCAATTTTGCTGTGACTAGCCGCTCTTGATGTCTTCTTAATGAAGTTATTTGTAGAATGTCAGCTTAGGGTCAGGACCCATTGATTTCCGAGGGATACCGTGATTCACGGTTCGAAAACGAGCGGTGACATGTCTGATCTTTTCTGGCTTACAGACGCGCAGATGGCGCGTCTTGAGCCCTTCTTCCCCAAGTCCCACGGCAAGCCGCGCGTTGATGATCGACGCGTTCTCAGTGGGATTATCTTCATCAACCGCAATGGTTTACGCTGGCGCGATGCCCCTGCTGTCTATGGACCGCATAAGACGCTGTACAACCGTTGGAAGCGGTGGAGTGACAAAGGTATCTTTGCTCGGATGATGGTAGGTCTGGCTGCCGAGCACGGTGAAGAGAAGACGGTGATGATCGACGCCACCTACCTGAAGGCCCACCGCACCGCGACCAGTTTGGGCGTCAAAAAAGGGGGCGCGGTCGCCTGATTGGTCGGACCAAAGGCGGCATGAACACCAAGCTGCACGCCATCTGCGACAGCCAGGGCCGACCTCTCAATCTCTTCGTGACCGCCGGTCAGGTCAGCGACTACATTGGTGCCCGGGCATTGATGAGCAATCTGCCGGATGTCGATTGGCTGCTCGGGGATCGCGGCTATGACGCTGATTGGTTTAGGGAAGCGTTGAAAGACAAAGGGATACGCGCCTGTGTCCCTGGCCGAAAGCAGCGGAAGAAACAGGTAAAGTACGACAAGCGCCGCTACAAACGTCGCAATCGGATCGAGATCATGTTCGGTAGGCTGAAGGACTGGCGGCGCGTGGCGACCCGATACGATAGGTGCCCGAAGGTCTTCCTATCAGCCATCGCGCTCGCTGCGCTCGTCATTTACTGGCTATGAGTCCTGACCCTAGCGGGCTGCACGCGCAGAATTAGGGGCCATGTCGAAGGTCGGCTCTGGGCCGTTAGCCAATCTTTGCAAAGCCGGCTTACTGCGCACAGCAGCCGTTGGGGTTAGTGCAAAGATAGTCCTCTTTCTGCTCAAAGTTTGCTGATCGACCATGCCCGCTTTCGGCCCAGAGCCGACCTTCACTCCAGGTGCAGCGTAGGCCGGCCCCAGCCCAAGCTCGACATTCCTCTCGCGTTGCCTCGCACGGTGAAGCGGACCTTCATCCCAAGACCATTGGACGAGCGAGAAGCAGGCCCTTTGGGACGTTCAGCAGGTCAATAAGAAGCGGTAATCTCGGACCGAAGCCAAATTCGTATCTGGGCAGTACGTGTCCGCCGTCTGCAATGACATCAATCATCCAAGGTGTAGCGCAACATAACGCTCTACGCTGAGGTTCAAGCCTCTCCAACCTTCGAAAGGCTTCTATAAAGAAATACCAAAATTCTCTTTGGCGGCTGAGATGAGAAAACTAACATACTCCGGGAGTTCATCTTGCTGCAGCATTGCTTTCAGAAACTGCCTAACATCTTCGTGCGTTAAATCTTCGTCTTCAACAATCACAGACGCAGCTGCCAATCTACCATCTATCTTAAGTCGACTATTGAGGTTCAACTTGGTAACAAAGACATCGTGACGTGGACTTTTCGCGGACACTTTGCCATCCATATGATAGATGACCTCATCGCTGGCGTTGGGTTCGCAAGGGCTTAGATAGCCAACCTCGTTCCAATCACCCCGAGCTTTGCCGCAGGTAAGTGGCTGACCTTTCTCAGTTTCCTTTAGGCAGGATGCAACTAAATTAGGAAATTCAAGTTGTAAATCAACAGAAGCACGTCGAGGAACTAGGTGCTCAATATGTGAGTTCATAACAGAAATACGGCACTCGCAGTAGCAGCAGATCCCCTTCTGATCGAAAATCAGTCTTTCTAAGAGCTCAGCCTTCTGAGGGTTTTGAAAGTTGCGCCAGCTAGGCCTCCAATCGTCGTTTTCTAAGTTCTTCCAGCAAGTAAAAGAAGCAGGCTCTTGCGATTTAACAACCGTCTTCATTTTCCCAGAAGCCTTTTCCGAGATATTAGCGCCATCGCCCGCGTTATTTCCGGATCGTAAGTTACATTTTTTTCTAGGCGCCTTAGGTTCATTTCAGCCTCTTCGAGGGCACCATCACTGATATTTCTGAATATTTGATCGAAGAGCTCTTGGACCTCATCTGGACGCGTCGTATCGAGCCCCATGACCTCAGCCAGAACACTTTCTGCCGTATAACCATAGCTCGCACGAACAGAGTGCACCTGCACCTCGCCCTTTTCGTCAGTCTTTAAGGCTGAGATATCTTCAGGTGGAACGTGCGTGATAATGTGTGGGGAGTGCGTGCTCAAAATGAACTGGCAATTTGGGAATGCCGTTGACAATTGTGATATTGCGTTCCGCTGCCATTTTGGATGTAGGTGCAAGTCAATCTCATCGATCAAAACAATAGCTTCTCCTGTTAGCGGGTCTGCAATATCTGGATTAGCCAAAGTCAATCTTCGAGCCAAATCACCAACCAACGCCAACATAGTCTTTTCACCTCCAGAAAGCTGCAAGAGGTTAAGTCGCCTTCCATCTTTCTTAACAACCATCCTCAAAGGAGAGTACATTATTCGCAAATCAGAAAACCCAGGCATGAATCTGTATACGGCCTCTCTTACCGCATCCAATTCTCTTCCTGCCGGGCTGATTGGAAGATCATCTATGTTCTCTAGTGCGTCTCCTTTATTGAGCCGTTCGGTAAGGCCATCCATGAGGATTGACAAACTTTCTTCTTGTTTGTAACGAAACCATTCGAAAAAACGTCGAAAATTCGCAGCGGACTTCAGCGCGTCATCGTACGCAGACAGCTGGTTGAATTCCCTTTTCCCCCTTGTCCTTAGTGGAATTTCCACAATCGATCGATCCACCGGATAGTAAATGACAAGTGGAAGGGACGCGCTTTCGGGATTGTCACCGAGCGAGCCTTGAAAAATGCGAGAAAGGTCATTCAGTTCGGAAAGCTCACTTCTACGCCCTTGAGAGGACGCGCCGCGAGCGGATTTTGCAACTTTCCAATTAAATCGCGCACCCTCATGCTTTATGGAAACTTCTATTGCGGAAGCTCGCGCTCCATTCCGAATATCCATTTCATCTATTGCATAGCCTTGAGATCTGTCGTTCAGAGTTCTATTGACGAGCCAAGACATCGCCTTAGCCAGCCCATCTAAAACTGTTGTTTTTCCAGAGCCATTCACGCCAACTATAAGATTGATATTGTCTCCGAAAGACAGAGACTCATCACGGAAGCCGCGGATGTTGGTGAGGCTTATTTTTTCAATTTCCACAGAGCACCTCGAGGTGGCTGATATATTTCTCGACCACAAGGATCGCAATAACGATGATCCTCTCAAGGCGGAGGTGATCAATGGAGTCGTGTCTAGCTTACGGTCGCAGTTTGAGCAAGTTAGGCGCAAGCACCGAGCAGGCTACTAATGAACTCTGAGCTATGCTGTCTCGACGCGAAAGTGCGTCACTGTTCGGGCCCTCCAGTCGAACTGGCGTAAATACAGTGTACCCGGGATATGGGAGCGAGCCGAGAGGTGCGCTTCAACATTCTTTTTCAGTGGCCCGTTAGTGCATCGACTTGAAAGTAGAATCTCTGGACAACACCCATGACTTTGTAGCGCAACTGCGAAGCGTCCAGCACGCGTCTCGGCAACGTTGGCGATAAGTCCCATCGTTGCGAAACGCGCGCATGACCTCCAGTCTGACCAACGACCCAAATTCTTAAGTTCTTCCTAGACGCCCCGATCTACAGCTGTTCTCACCAACTGGTACCGCAGAGCGCGCAGTCGCTCAATATGGGCTCGAATACGCCGATCACTGCGCTTCGTCTGAACGGCAGCTTTCGGAGCGTGAACCGAGCGGGGCAAAGTCCGCTATGATGCGCACAGCGGCCACTGGTTCAAACCGCAGCGAACGACCGCTCTCCGCCCTTGGTGTCGAAACCCAACTTCCGCTATGGGCCGAAAGAGGGCATCCAGAGGCACGGGATGAACGTCAGCTTTTGTCCGCTCAGCAGACCTCGGTGCGATCAGCAGCGAAAGTCCGCTTTCTGTCCTACACGCGAGACGCAGATTCTGCTCTTTGGTAACCGCATCCGTTGGTCGCTTGACCCTAAGGCTTGGCTTTGCATTGTCCACAGAACTACGTGAATTTCGCCTTCGGCCACCAAAGTTTCTTTCTTATTGTGAAGCTTCTTCCTGTGTCATCTTATCAACCTAAACTCGGCAGGCGCGCTCTAAGGAAGCAGCTTGTGATACTGGTTGCGAGACAGCTTTCAAGCGGTCTAACTCAAAACCGAATTAGGGAATTGTTCCACATCCACTACATTGAGTTTACACGACCCGACTATAGACCACAGAATGCACCATTCTTTTGCATCTTCGTCACTTCCCATGAACAGATCGTTTTTGTGCAATAAAGTAGTCGACTTAAACATGCGATCGACAGAGCTTGTATCTAAGTCAATTCGCCCGTCGTCCAGAAACAGAACAAGCTCTGCCCAGTGTTTTTGGAAGTAGGCAATGGGCTTCGCCATTCTGGCGCTGAGTAGCTGGCGTTCAAGCACTCCGCTAGGATTTGCTTAAGGCGTTCAATTATGGGAGCGCTGAATGATCTTCGTGGCTCCAATAAGCCTTCCAACCAAGCTGGTCCTCCCCTGTGCTTGTGAAACGGAGGGCCAGTTTTGATGGGGAGGCTCACCGCCATTTATCGGCTTGCAAAGAAGGGAAAGCTGAAGATCCACAAGCTGGGGGGAACGTCCCTGATCAAGGTCAGCGAGCTAACAGAGCTCATAGAAAGCTCAGCCGCATGACGAAAAAAAAGTGTGGGGGCAAATGTGGGGGCAAACCGATCGCCCAAAAAAAATATTAAATTAAAAAAAATACTTAATAGGTTATGATGGTACGGGCGGCCGGACTCGAACCGGCACGGCCTATACGGCCTAGAGATTTTAAGTCTCCTGTGTCTACCATTCCACCACGCCCGCACGCTTTGCAGATGGTTGTGGGGCGAACATAGCCA
>Ga0189286_100384_pt1 | contig 13108 bp, 10 predicted proteins | sample UW69minimetaG_FD_130330 | JGI IMG/M metagenome (GOLD analysis project Ga0189286, IMG submission 130330) | Marine microbial communities from the Costa Rica Dome - UW69 mini metaG | ecosystem: Environmental > Aquatic > Marine > Oceanic > Photic zone | place: Costa Rica: the Eastern Pacific...
ACCGACAATCGAATTCGTCGCCGTAGCGCGAAACAGTTCCGGGTGGATCTGGATCGGGACTTCGGCCGAGTGTCGTTGGGAACCACCGTTAAGGGCCAGGGGTATCGCTACGACGACGCAGAGAATGAAGAGCGCATTGCCGGCTTTGTCACTTGGGACCTGCGGGCAAAGTGGGAAATCGACAGCCATTGGACCACCAATCTGACGGTCGACAACGTGCTGGACAGAGAATACGCCACGGCGCAGCGCTTTGATGGAAGTGCTTACATAGCCGCTGGCCGCACCGCAATGCTGACGATTCGCTACGACCTATGATCAACCATGGAGAGGTAAGGGCATGATTGAGCGCCTGTATAGGACTCTGAGACGCCCGTTGTTCGGCTGCCTTTCCGGGCTTCTGTTAATGCTGTCCCAACCAGTGTCCGGCGCCACGGTATTTGGGGTAGTGTCTGAGCGTTCCGCTGCGGAGATGGCTGCTGGTGCGGAACGCTTTCTAGCAGCCCAGCCAGATCACCGCATTATTCTGCGAACACCGGAGCAATTGGCAAACCTGGACAACAGCGCTCTCGACGATCTGGTGGGCCAGGCCGATGCCTTATTGATGGCGGCGGTTTTCGGAGAGCAGGTGGGCCGGATTGAGCGTGCTGTGGGCGAGCAGGCCGCCGTTCGCGAGTTTCCGATTCTGGGGGTGAATGGCGACAGGGCGCTGACTGTGCTGTCACGGTTACAGGGGCGCAAGCCCCTGGAAGGGCTGGATGCCACGACCCTGAACAACCTGATGAAAGCGCCGGACCCCGGCACGGACTTGAAAGCCCATCTGGCAGAGCTTAAGACCCGTTTCCCCGAACAGGAACCCTGGCTTGAAGGCCGGGCCCTATACCAGGGACGCACCCCGCAACACCTGGATGCCTTATTGCGTTGGTTGCTTGTTCAGGCGGGCGAAGAGCTTGACGTGCCGGAGTTGCCGCCCCGGTCGCTGATCCGCTATTACCGTAATGGTGAAGCCACAGATAACGCGGCGAACCTTAGCCTGCAATCCGGCCCTGTGGTCGCGCTTCTGGATCTGGACAGTGGTGATCGCCCCGGCGATCGGGCGCTGCTGGACGCAACCTGTGCAGCCCTGGAATCCAGAGGAATGCAATGCTTTGCAATCCTGTCCCGATGGGGTGGTGCCAGCCTGGAGGCTGTCCGTGCCCTGAATGAAACGGTAGGCCCGGCGACCCTGTCCGGTATTGTCAGTCTTCAGGACTTTATTATTGGAGGCGGTGAGGGTCGGCGTCAGGTCACGGAAGCGTTGGTCCGGTTGAATGTGCCGGTGATCAAGGGCTTGCGCCTGGCCTCCCGCACCACCAACCAATGGCAATTGTCGATCGATGGTATTCCGTCTGACAAGGTGCACTACAAATTGGCGATGCCCGAGCTCCAGGGGGTCAGTCAGCCTATGGTGCTGGCTACGGCGGAGCCGGAAGTGATTGACGAAAACACCGGTGTGGCTCTGACGCTTACCCAGCCGGTGCCGGAGCGGGTGGACGCCGTTGCGGACCGCCTGAAACGCTGGCAGACGCTGCAAGCCAAGGGCAACGCCGACAAGCGCGTGGCCATCATCTACTACAATCATCCACCGGGCCGGCAGAATATTGGGGCGGACAATCTCGATGTGCCAGCTTCCCTATATGAAATGCTGCACTGGCTTAAAGCCGAGGGCTACGAAACCGGCCCACTGCCGGAGAGTCCGGAAGCCCTCACCGACCTCCTCCAGCAACGAGGCGTGAGCCTGCCGGATGATCCTCGCGCGCTGAGGGAAATGGCCGGTGACGTTGCCTCAATGGCGGGCAGAACCTATCGTCAGTATCTCGAAACCTTGCCCAGGGTTGTCCAGCAGGAAATGGTCCATGGCCCCCTGGGTTATTTGCATGAGCGACTTGAGCAGGCACATAGGTTGGGCGAGAAAGAATTGGCAACCGGTCTGTTGAGTCGGGGCATTCGTGACTTGCGGCACCTGATTGAACACCTCCAGCACCCGAACCGAAAGGCGGCCCTGAGCCGACTGGACGAGTACGAAGCGCTCTGGCAAGCACGTCTCGATGAAGGTGGTCACAGTGGGGAACTGGATGACAGCCGGGTTGCGCTGGCCGATACGGGCATTCCCGGACTCAAGGGGTGGGGAGAAGCGCCGGGCCAGTCCATGGTGGTGGATGACAGGCTGATTTTCCCTGGGCTTCGATTCGGTAATATTTACATCGGTCCGCAACCGCCCCGGGGCTGGGAAGTGGATGAAGAATTGTTGCACGCCAACACCACCTTCCCCCCGACCCACCAGTACGTGGGTTTCTACCACTGGTTACGGGATCACTACCAGGCTGATGCGCTGGTCTACGTTGGGCGCCACTCAACCAGGGAATTTCTGCCACGCCGCCGTGCTGGTTTGACGGGGGATGACTACCCCGATCTGCTGGGGGGTGACCTGCCATTGATCTACCCTTACATCGTCGACGGTGTGGGTGAGGGCATCCAGGCCAAGCGCCGGGCGCTGGGAGTCATGATCAGTCACCTGACGCCGCCGCTGGCCGCAACGGAGCTTTATGACGAACTGTTGGAGCTCCGACAGCTCGTGGAAACCTGGGAGTCCGCCAATGAGCCCGACAGCCCTACCAGGGAGCGGGCGCTGAAGATGCTGCGGGAGAAAATCCAGGTGCTGGATATCTCCGACGATCTCGAACAGGAAATCGCTGGCGAGATGGGTTTGTCGGTGGAAGAGGTTTCCCTCGATGAACTTTCACCCGACCTGCTGGTTCATGAAGCCGGCCACTATGTCACTGATATGCAGGAACACTTTATGCCCTTGGGGCTGCACGTGTTTGGCCGGGACTGGAGCACAGACATGGTGGACACCATGCTCGACTCCATGGCGGGTAAGGCCGGCAAGCCAGAACCGGCCTGGCGCACCGATCTTGAAGCGTCTCCTGCTTCTGAGCGCACCAGCTTTCTCAACGCGTTGAATGGCCGGTTTGTTGCTCCGGGGCAGGGCAACGATCCATTGCGAACGCCGGCGGTATTGCCAACGGGGCGCAATTTTCACGCCTTGTCGGATGACCTGATTCCAACCCGTGTGGCCTGGTCGCTGGCTGAAGAACTGGTCGAGGAGGCCAGGGCCACAAAAGTCAGCACCTCAGAACAAAGCGATGCACTGGTGCTCTGGGCCTCGGATACGGTGCGAGACGAAGGGGTCATGATCGCGTTTGGCATGAAGCTTTTGGGTGTGCGTCCGGTGTGGAACAGTCGGGGCATCGTGAAAGGCCTGGAGCGTTTGCCCGCCGGCCCGGGAACCGATACACCCATTCGTCGCAATGTGGTTTTCACCACGTCCGGCTTGTTCCGGGATCTTTATGAAAGCCAACTGGAATGGCTGGATATGGCATCGCGTTACGCCTTGGCAGGCGCGGCGGGATCCATCAGGTCCGAGCACCCCGAGCTGGAAGAGGCACTGGATCAGGCGCTATCGGTTCTGCCGGTCGACATGCGTAAGCCGGGCGAGGAATCCCTGTCTACCAACAGTGTTGCCGCCCACTGGGTCGCTGATGCACGGGTATTGCTGGCCGCAGGTGCGTCGGCTCGGGATGCGGGGGCAAAGGCCGCTTACCGGGTCTTCGGTACGGCTCCGGGCGCATACGGTGCGGGGGTTAACCGGCTTGCTACCCGCACGGGCGCCTGGCAGGACCGGGAGCAACTGGGTGACGCTTATCGCCGGCGCATGGGGCACGTCTATGGCAAGGGCAGCCAGGGTGAACCGGCTCACGATGCTTTCGACCGACAATTGCGGTCGGTGAACCATACCTATCTTGGGCGGGCCAGCCACCTCTATGGCCTGCTGGACAACGATGACGGTTTTGATTTCCAGGGCGGGCTGTCCAACGCCGTGGAGCACTTGCGTGGCAAGCCACCGCAGAACCGGGTGCTCCAGTACGCAGACCCACGAAATCCCCGGGTGGATTCGCTTCAGCGAGCGCTGCAGGTAGAGCTGAGAGCCCGTAATCTGAACCCGCAATGGTTGGCCCCACTGATGGAGCACGGCTATGCCGGTGCCCGCACCATGGGCAGTGATTTTCTCGACAACCTCTGGGGCTGGCAGATCACAAGCCCACAAGTGCTTCGTTCCAGTGTGTGGGACGAGGTCAATGAAGTGTACTTTCAGGATCGCCACGGCCTTGGCCTGGACGACTTCCTGGCAGAGGGCCACAACGTGCATGTCAAAACCCACATGCAGGCGATTGCGCTCCTGGCCGCGAAACGGGGGTTCTGGGAGGCGGACGTCTTCACCCGTCAGGCCCTGGCACGTGACTTCGCCGGAAACATCATCGACCATGGCCTTCCCGGCAGTGGCCACACCCGTCCGGATCACCCCCTGATGGATTGGGTCGCGGACCAGTTGGACCCCCGGCAGCGGGAAGCCTTCGAGTCCGCGCGAAAAGGTGGGTCGGCCGACTTTCCCCCGTTAGGCGCTGCCAACGATGATTGTCAGACTCCCGGAAACCAGAGGGCCTCATGTTGAAATCGTTCCGGCATACCGCTGCGTTGATGTCGTTAGCTCTGGCCATGTCGCCGGGGGCTGTGGCCGGTACTGAGCGATGTGCAACCGACGATACCGGCCAGGAAGTCTGCCTTGAACAGCCGGCCAGCCGGATCGCGGCCTTGTCTCCCGGAGCGACCGAACTTGTCTGGGCTGCAGGCGCCGGTGATCAGGTCATCGCGGTGGTTTCGTACAGTGATTACCCCGAGCAGGCGAAGCAGGTCACCTCTGTGGGTAGCCATACTCGAATGGACCTTGAGCGCCTGATGGCACTGAAACCTGATCTGGTCATTGGTTGGGTGACGGGCAACCCGCCGGAACAGATTGCGGCCCTGAAGGACCTGGGGTTGCCGGTATTCTCCATTGAACCCCGAAGTTTTGAGGGCGTTTCAAGCACCATCGAACGGCTGTCGATTCTGGCGGGTACCGAAGATGAAGGCTTTGCCGAAGCGGATCGTTTCCGCAAGGGAATGGCCGCACTGAAAAAACAATATCAGGGTGCGGAGCCGGTCTCGGTATTCTATCAGGTGTGGGATGAGCCTCTGATGACCGTGAACGACGAGCACCTGATTGGTAAGGTGATAACGCTATGCGGTGGCGTGAACGTATTCGGTGATCTTGATCGCCTGGTGCCGAGGATCAGTGCCGAGGCGGTTATCGGCGCCAACCCTGAGGCCATTCTGGCCGGTGGCATGGGTGAAGAGAACCGGCACTGGCTGACCCGCTGGGAGGCTTTCCAGAGTATCGATGCCACCACGAAGGAGAACCTGTACTTCGTTCCACCGTCGCTGATCCAGCGCCCGACGCCGCGTATTCTGAAAGGTTCACAACTGTTTTGCGAGAAACTGGATGATGCCCGTGCCAAACGTTAGTGGGAGACAGACCCCTTGAGCAGGCCTCTGACCATGCCACTTGTGTTGTTGGCTCTGGCCAGCCTCGTCGCCATGATGTTGTCGGTGGGTGTTGGCAGTGTCAGCGTGGCACCGGGAGACGTTGTCGCCGTCATTCTGGGTGAGGGCAGCAACCTGCAGCAAACCCTGGTGCTGGAATTGCGCCTGCCACGGACACTGTCCGCTTTCGCAACGGGCGGTTTGCTGGCCGTGGCCGGGGCTCTGATGCAGGTGCTGTTACGCAATCCGTTGGCGGACCCCTACGTTCTGGGGTTGTCTGGCGGTGCTGCCGTCGGGGCCTTGTTTGCGATGCTGGCGGGCCTGGGCGGTTTGATGATTTCGGGATCGGCTTTTGCCGGTGCGTTGTTGGCCACACTGATGGTGTTCGGTCTGGCCCATGGGACCGGAAGCTGGACGCCGTCGCGTTTGTTGCTCACCGGTGTGGTGGTCGCCGCAGGCTGGGGCGCGGTGATTACCCTGATGTTAGCGATCAGCCCAGCCCAGCGCTTACCGGGAATGTTGTACTGGTTGATGGGCGATGTGTCGTACGCTAGAACGCCCTGGCCCGCCCTGGCTTTCCTGGTGCTGGTGTGTCTTTTGGTGGTACCCCTGGGGCGGAGTCTTAACGTACTGGCACGCGGTCCCATGCAGGCGGCAGCCCTTGGAGTGGCGGTGCGACCGCTGGAATGGACGATCTATATCCTTGCCAGCCTGCTCACGGCCACCGCGGTCACCATGGCTGGCAGTATTGGTTTTGTCGGCTTGGTGGTGCCTCACATGTTGCGGCTGGTGCTTGGTAACGACCAGCGCCTGATCCTCCCTGCCTGTGCACTGGCTGGCGGCACCCTGCTGGTACTGGCGGATACCCTGGCACGGGTGGTGATTGCGCCCGAGCAGTTGCCGGTAGGTGTGATTACGGCATTGCTGGGTGTACCCACCTTCCTTTACCTGTTGTATCGGAGCCGCTGATGAATCCGTTGCAGGCTAGACAGTTGGTCATCGACATTCCCGGGCGGGGCGATGGGGAAGCGCTGAACTTTGCCGTGGAACCCGGGCAGATCTGGGGCGTTTTGGGGCCAAATGGTGCCGGCAAGACGACGCTCTTGCACACACTGGCGGGGTTGCGAGCACCACGTCACGGATCGGTTTGCCTGGGAGAGCATCCTTTGGCAGACCTGAAGCGCAGGACAATATCGCAACAACTGGGGATGGTTTTCCAGGAACGGCAGGACGGTTTTCCCGCGACGGTACTGGAAACGGCGCTGATCGGGCGCCATCCCTGGTTGTCACCCTGGCAGATGGAGTCTGGAGCCGATGAACGTCTTGCGAGAGGCGCTCTGGAACAGCTGGATGTGGGCCATCTCAGTGATCGGCTGGTGAACACACTCTCTGGCGGTGAACGCCAGAGAGTAGCCATTGCCACAGTGCTGACCCAGGCACCTGATACCTGGCTTCTGGATGAACCCACCAACCATCTTGATCTGCACCATCAGGTGTCGGTACTCCAGTTACTGACCGAGCAGGCGCGTAGTGGGCGTTCCGTCTTCATGTGTCTGCACGACCTGAATCTTGCGGCACGATGGTGTGACCATCTGCTGTTGCTGTACCCCAATGGCGAAGCCTGCTGGGGGCCTGCAGAACGAATGCTCGTGCCGGCCGCGCTTGAACGGCTTTATGATCAGGAACTTCTGACAGTGGACGTGGATGGTGCGCCGCTATTTGTCCCTGTTAAGTATTGAACGTAGGAGCTATATGAAAGCAACTGTACCAGCCGCAATGATTACCGCACCAGGTTCTGGCCAGGGGAAGTCCATGGTGACCGCAGCACTGGCGAGATTGCATAGGAATGCCGGACGAAAGGTACGGGTGTTCAAGCACGGCCCGGATTACCTGGACCCGATGGTGCTGGAAGTCGCATCCGGACAGCCGGTGTACCAGTTACATCCGTGGATGACGGGCGAGGACGAGTGTCGCTGGCGTCTGATGGAAGCCGCGCAGGATGCCGACCTTATTCTGGTGGAAGGATCAATGGGATTGTTTGACGGTGACCCTTCCAGTGCGGACCTCGCCAAGCTGATGGGTATTCCCGCTCTGCCGGTCATTGATGCCCGCGGCATGGCTCAGACCTTTGGAGCGGTGGCTCTGGGGTTATCAAAATTCGACTCCGCGCTTCCGGTTTATCAGGTGATTGCCAACCGCATCGGCAGTCCCCGACATGGGGCTATGCTGCGGGAGAGCCTGCCTGAGGGGATCAGTCTGCTAGGGGCCATTCCCCGAAACGAGGCCATGAGTCTCCCAAACCGGCATCTTGGACTGGTTCAGGCCGGCGAATTGGGCGATCTGGAGCAGCGCCTGGACGCTGCCGCTGACGTCCTTGCGGAAGCAGGGCTGGATGGCCTGCCGCTTCCCGTGACGCTGGAAGCTGAACCCCCGGAGTCCCCACCACCGTTGCTTGAGGGCGTTCGCATCGCCATTGCCCGGGACGCAGCGCTGAGTTTTATTTACCGCGCCAATCTGGACCTGTTGCAGGCGATGGGGGCAAAACTGTCTTTTTTCTCCCCGCTGATAGATTCAGCATTGCCAGACGCCGACGCCCTCTGGTTACCAGGCGGGTACCCGGAACTTCATGGTGCCACTCTGGCCGGTAACCGTCCGATGTTGGAGGCGATTCGCAACCACTACAGCGCCGGTAAACCCATGCTGGCCGAGTGTGGCGGGTTAATGGCCTGTGTGGAGGAACTGGCGGACCACGACGGAGAGATCCACAACCTGCTCGGAATTATCCCCGGTCGCGCCAGTATGGCCGGCCGCCTGCAGGCGCTGGGTTTGCAGAGCCTGAATACCGAGCAGGGGCAGTTGCGGGGGCATACCTATCATCACTCGCGACTGGAGACTGACTGGCACCCCCTGGCCCGAACCCGCAAGGTTGCGGGCACCGAGGCTGAACCGGTGTATTGCCGGAAGGGGCTGGTGGCCAGCTATTTCCACGGCTATTTTCCCTCCGCCCCAGAACTGGTGGCCGGAATTTTTCGCGGGCAGGCCATTCGCCCGCTTATCGATAAGGAGCCTGACTATGCGTGAACGCGCCAAAGACCCCGAACGCCATGCCCGCCGCATGGACGCAAAGCAGAAGATCATGCAGGAGCGCATCGCCCGTGCCCAGAAAGAACAGGGTGTGCTGCTGGTGCTGACCGGCCCGGGTAAAGGCAAGAGCAGTTCCGGTTTTGGCATGGTGGCCCGGGCGCTCGGCCATGGCATGAAAGTGGGTATTGTCCAGTTCATCAAAGGCGCATTCAGCACCGGTGAAGAAGCGTTCTTCCGCGAATTGCCCAACGTGAGTTATCACGTGATGGGCCAGGGCTATACCTGGGATACCAAGAACCGGGAGCAGGACGTGGAGGCAGCCAATGCCGCCTGGGATGTGGCCGCCAACATGTTGAAAGACGACAGCTACGACCTGGTCCTGCTGGACGAACTCAACATCGCCCTGAAGTACGACTATATTGATCTCGACCGTGTTCTGGACGACCTCCAGGGCCGCCCGGAGATGCAGCATGTGGTAGTGACCGGTCGGTCGGCACCACAGGAACTGGTGGACCTGGCGGACACTGTCACGGAAATGGGCGTGGTGAAGCATGCCTTCAAGGACCAGGGTGTGAAAGCCCAGAAAGGTGTCGAGCTGTAACAGAGGCTGCTACCCATGACCACGTTGATGATACAGGGAACGACTTCCGATGCCGGCAAAACGACGGTCGTCGCCGCCCTGTGTCGGTGGCTGGCGCGGCAGGGTGTTTCCGTGGCGCCTTTCAAACCTCAGAACATGGCCCTGAACAGTGCGGTTACCGTAGACGGCGGTGAAATAGGCCGTTCCACGGCACTTCAGGCACTGGCCTGCGGGCTCGCCCCGCATAGCGATATGAATCCGGTGTTGCTCAAGCCCCAGAGTGACTGCGGTGCCCAGGTAATCCTGCGAGGCAAGGTTCACGGCAATATGAACGCTCTGGATTACCATGCCTACAAGGCCGAGGCGATGGCCTCTGTGATGGAGGCATGGCGTGACCTGAGTGCCCGCTATGACGTAATCATTGCCGAAGGGGCTGGTAGCCCCGCCGAGATCAATTTGCGTGCGAATGATATTGCCAACATGGGCTTCGCCGAAGCGGCCGATTGCCCAGTGCTCCTCGTCGGCGATATTGACAAGGGTGGTGTATTTGCCCAACTGGTGGGCACGCTTGAACTCATCACCGAGAGCGAACGAGCGCGCACGAAAGGCTTCGTTATCAACCGTTTTCGGGGCGATATTGCCTTGTTGAAGCCAGGCCTGGATTGGCTGGCCGAACGCACTGATAAAGCCGTAGCTGGCGTATTGCCGTATCTGCATGGCTTGGTGATTGACGCAGAAGACAGCGTTGGCACCAGTGGCACCAATGAACCCGATGCACTGAATGTGATCGTCCCGGTGTTACCTCGCATCAGCAATCACAATGACTTTGACCCCCTTCGTCTGCACCCGGGCGTCAACCTCCAATTCATCGGCCCCGACCAGCGGATTCCCCCGGCTGACCTGATCCTGTTACCGGGCAGCAAAAGCACCCGGCATGATCTGCAATGGCTGAGATCCCAGGGCTGGCCTGAGGCTATTCAGAAACACCTCCGTTATGGCGGCAAGGTGTTAGGCATTTGCGGCGGCTTTCAGATGATGGGGCGGTCGGTATCCGACCCGGACGGCCTGGAAGGGGATGCCGGTACCACGCCTGGCCTTGGGTTGCTCAACATGACCACACGAATGGTTGCCGGCAAAACGCTGAAGGACGTTTCCGGAGAGTTAACGCTTGGCAGTGGAAGGCCGGGGTTCACAGGTTATGAGATGCATAACGGTATTTCCTGTGGCCCCGCGCTTGAACGCCCCATGGCGACGCTGAATGGACAGCCTGAAGGCGCAGTGAGTGAGGACGGTCAGATAATTGGAACCTATGTTCACGGCATTTTCGATCAGCCTGAAGCGACCCGTGAGATACTCGAATGGGCGGGCTTGGGAGCTCAGCATCAGGCCGTAGACTACAAGGCACATCGCCTGGAACAGCTGGATCGCCTGGCGGATCTCGTTGAGGAGTGTCTGGACACGGGGTTTCTGAAGCATTTGCTGGGACTCAACCGACGGCATTAGAGGCAAAGAATGACAGACCACAGAACCCACCGGCCAAATCAGAATCGCCCCTTTAGTGATGAAGAAACGAGCGGGCTTTATCGTGCGATCCATGAACGCCGGGATGTGCGCTCGCAGTTTCTTCCTGATCCGATTCCCCCTGATGTCCTTGCCCGACTGCTCGACGCGGCCCACCACGCACCCTCCGTCGGTTTTATGCAGCCGTGGGACTTTCTCGTGATCGATAGCAAGTCAGTGCGCAGCGCAGTGCTTTCCATTTTCGAGGAAGAAAACCGGAAAGCCGCGGAAAATTATGAAGGCGATCGCAATACACAGTATAAGAGTCTGAAGCTCCAGGGCATCCTGGAGAGCCCGATTAATCTATGCATCACCTGTGACCGAAGTCGTGGTGGTAGCCATGTGCTGGGACGTAACTCGATCGTCGAAACGGATCTTTTCAGTACGTGCCTGGCGGTACAGAACTTTTGGCTGGCAGCAAGGGCTGAAGGGATTGGTGTGGGCTGGGTCAGTATTCTGGATCAGGAAAAGCTGGCGAAGACACTCAAGCTCCCCGAACACGTGTACCCGTTGGCCTATCTGTGCCTTGGCTTTGTCAGCGAGTTTCTTGAACAGCCTGAGCTTCAGAAAAAGGGGTGGCGTTCGCGGTTGCCTCTGGCTGATCTCGTGCATGGAAGCACCTGGGATGAGCCGTTGACGGAACCGGCGTTAGAAGCAGAGATCAGGAATGGTTAAAGTAGTGGCCAAGACGTTAGGTGAGGTTGTGGGATGAAAGTGGCTGATAAGGTGCGCTCGCCCTGTGTGAGTATTTGCGCCCTTGATGACAACGATATGTGTGTTGGGTGCCATCGCAGTGGTGATGAGATCACGCGATGGTCCCAGATGAGCAATGAAGAGCGCCAGGAAGTGCTGCGCAAAGTGGCCGAGCGTGAAAGCAAATTTTTGATCTAGGTCTTTGACCCCCGATATCAGGAAAGGCAGAAACTTTCATGACTGACACAGTTCGTATTGGTACTCCGCTGAAAGGAAATGCTTTCAGGGTTCTCTTTTGTGGCTCGGGAGAGCTGGGCAAGGAAGTTGTGATTGAACTCCAGCGCTTTGGCGTGGAAGTTATCGCAGTTGACCGTTACGCCAACGCCCCGGCCATGCAGGTGGCCCATCGGAGTCACGTTGTCGATATGCTCGATGGCGCTGCCTTACGCAGAATTATTGAGGCGGAAAAGCCAAACCTCATCGTGCCGGAAATTGAGGCGATTGCCACGCCGGAGCTGGTAAAGCTCGAGCAGGAAGGCTATCGGGTGATTCCCACCGCAAGAGCCGTCAATCTCACCATGAACCGGGAAGGTATCCGTCGCCTGGCCGCCGAAGAGCTCGGGCTTGCAACGTCGCCCTATCGATTTGTCGAGTCGAAAGAGGAGTATCTTGCGGCCGTCGAAGCCATCGGAATGCCTCTGGTGGTGAAGCCCGTTATGAGTTCCTCAGGAAAAGGGCAGAGCACGGTCAAGTCCGCCGATGATATTGAGGCCGCCTGGGATTATGCCCAGACCGGTGGTCGAGCCGGCAAGGGCAGGGTGATTGTCGAAGGGTTTGTGGATTTTGACTACGAAATTACCTTGCTGACCGTGAAGCACCGCGACGGTATTTCATTCTGTGATCCTATTGGGCACCATCAGGAAGACGGCGATTACCGTGAATCCTGGCAGCCGCAACCAATGAGTGACAAGGCGCTGGCCCGTTCCCGGGAAATCGCGGAAGCGGTTGCCAGCAATCTGGGTGGCTATGGTGTCTACGGTGTGGAATTGTTTGTGAAAGGCGATGACGTATGGTTTTCAGAAGTGTCGCCACGCCCTCACGACACGGGGTTGGTGACACTGGTTTCCCAGGACCTGTCTGAGTTCGCCTTGCACGCCCGTGCCATCCTCGGGTTGCCGATACCGGCGATCCGCCAACAGGGCCCCTCAGCCTCCGCAGTGATATTGCCGGAGGGTGATTCGGATGCGGTTGCCTATACCGGGCTTGAAAAAGCGTTGGCTCAACCTGACATCTTTATCAGGCTCTTTGGGAAACCTGAACTGAAGGGGCGGCGGAGAATGGGGGTCGCGCTTGCGTCCGGTAGCTCGATTGACGAGGCCAGGGAGAAAGCAACCCAGGCTGCGGCCGCTGTGAAAACCGAGCTTTGACGATAAATCGTCAGGTTTCCTGAAAAAGTTATAACGAACCGTTGACAGTCGGAGTGAGCTCTGTAGAATACGCATCTCTTTCGAGGGGCACGCCGCTGAGGCGGGCCGGAAATTGAAAGACAACCGTTTGAATTAATTGAAGATTTCGAGTTTCAAAATTCTTCAGAAAGCGGTTGACAAGGCAGCGATTCGATGTAGAATACGCCACCTTGATCGGGCAAGCCCCGAACGCTCTTTAAAAAGTTAACCAAGTAATTCGTGTGGGCGCTGGCCGAGGTATTTCGGATACGAAATATCAGGACAGTGA
>Ga0189286_100386_pt1 | contig 13077 bp, 11 predicted proteins | sample UW69minimetaG_FD_130330 | JGI IMG/M metagenome (GOLD analysis project Ga0189286, IMG submission 130330) | Marine microbial communities from the Costa Rica Dome - UW69 mini metaG | ecosystem: Environmental > Aquatic > Marine > Oceanic > Photic zone | place: Costa Rica: the Eastern Pacific...
CTTGCGTAGAGAATCTGGCGGGCTTCCTCCACGCTTGGGCTGGCCACCATCGCGCCCCGGTTGGGGCGAATGGAAACGACACCCTCATGGGCAAGTTGTGACAGCTCCCGCCGGATAATCGTGCGGCTGACGCCAAAAATTTCTCCCAACGCCTCTTCGCTCAACTTGGTTCCCGGGGCCAGCCGATGCTCAAGAATAGCGTCGAACATGTGGGCGTATATGGTGTCGCTTGTCGCCCCCGTCCGTTTTTTCTCGGCTCGGTTCGGGCTTTTGGTGGGCTGCGCTTGTTTGCTCATAATGTCTCGCGAATGAGGTGGTGGAAGTACGGAATCCGGTAGTGGGATAGTATACGAGAAAAGCCCCCGTTTAGCCGAGCCTGATCCAGTCACGAGCCACCTTTCGGAGCTCCAGGCCATCAATGGAGTTGGAGAAGGAGCAAAAAAAACCCGCCAGGAGGCGGGTAAAAACACACTGAGGCAAGTCGAGTGTGTTGCAGGAGGGCGGGTAAGGTTCGCAGATCGAATGTCACAAAACCTTCCCGCCGTGGCCACGATGACCTGATCAAAGAGTAACACAATTCAACAATAAATGAATACATATTGTTTCTATATTGTATCCCATAAATTAATAACATTCGTATTTTCAGGTCAATTATGGATCAGGGTCAGTGAGCGGGCGTCATGTTGAGCTCAGAGATATTACCGGCCCGCAAAAAGAATTGCCTCGCATTGATGTCTATGTTAATTGTATACGATATTTTTGGTTTGGCGCTCTACAATCCGGGTGTCGACCGCGTACATTGAAATATCAGGAGCATACAATGAGCCGTTTTCAAACGCTGACTCCGTCCAGCCTTGGGCGCGAGGACTTCGTGGCCGCATTTGCGGACATCTATGAGCATTCACCGTGGGTGGCGGATAAAGCCTATGAGATGGGCATCGATGAAACATGTAATGAGGTCGAACGCCTGCATGAGCGGATGGCCAACATCCTTCTCAGTGCGGATCGCGACACCCAGTTGGCATTGATCAACGCCCACCCTGACCTCGCAGGCAAAGCCGCTATGCGTGGAGAGCTGACGGCCTCCAGTACTTCCGAGCAGGCCGGTGCCGGCATTCAGGATTGTAGCCCGGAAGAGTTTGAGCGCTTTGTCAGGCTGAACGAGGGATACAAAGCCAAGTTCGGGTTTATTTTTGTTATGGCAGTGCGGGGCAGTAATCGACACCAGATACTGGCGTCGTTCGAGGAGCGTATTCACAACTCTCCCGAGCAGGAATTTCAGCGCGCTCTGAGCGAGATCAATAAAATTGCTTTATTCCGCCTGCAAGCCATGTAGCCGATTGAATACCGAATCGGTTTGCTTTAGGTTCCAAGCGTGAATCTTTTAGGTCTCTGACGCGTATATCCCTTCGTTCTCCCTCCGAAACTGAACTACACTTTGTTGTGTAGTTCGCTAACAGGATGTGGGCCTAGGTATGTTCAACGCATGGAAGTCCTTTCAGTCACTGTCCGTACTCCACTGGGTAGTGATTTCCCTCTCGTTACTTCTTACCTTCACCGCCTGGCAGGTTTCGTCTCGAATTGCCGAGGAGAAAGCCCGGGAGCAGTTTGATCATCAGGTGGAGCAGCTTGATGAGCTTCTGCGGGACCGGATGCAGAAATATGAATTTGCATTGATGTTCGGTGCAGGCGCTATCCGGGCTTCAGAGGGCAATGTGAATCTGGAGATGTGGAAGCGCTTCAGCGAAGTGCTGGCGCTTCAGGAGCGTCTGCCAGGCATTAATGGTATCGGGGTTATTGAGCGTGTTGCCGCTGAGAATCTGGACGACTATATAGCGGAAAAACAACAGGAGCGTTCCTACTTCCGGGTTCATCCTTCCCACGGTGGCGATGATTTCTGGCCCATTGTCTACATTGAGCCAGAGACGTCCAACAGGGCGGCGGTCGGGCTCGACATGGCCCATGAGTCGAACCGGTATCAGGCGGCGCTCAAGGCGATGCGAACCGGTCAGACCCAGATAACGGGCCCTATTGTATTGGTACAGGATGAGGAAAAAACACCTGGGTTCCTTTTCTACCGGCCTTTTTACCAGTCAGCCGAAGTACCACCGGCCGATCAGCGTGAGTCGTTGTTCAGAGGGCTGATCTACGCGCCTTTCATCATGTCGAAACTGATGGAAGGCACGCTCGCCAACGTCAACCGGCTTGTTCACTTTCGGGTCATGGATGGCGAATCCCGCCTGTACAGTGAACTCGATGAAACCCGGGGGGCTAATTACGACCCCACACCCATGTTCGAGACGTCGTATGTGATGGATATGTACGGTCGTCAGTGGCATTTCGATGTCCAGACCACCCGGCGCTTTGAAACGTTCAATGCCGGTAAGCAGCCCATTAGCATTCTGGTCAGCGGCCTCGTTATCAATACCTTGATTTTGCTGGTCTTTGCGCTCATGGCTAACGCTCGCCGTCGCGCCGAGAGCGAGGTTGTTGAGAAAACGTCTGAGCTGCGGGAAAGCCTGGATTTTATCAACACGCTGACCGACCACCTGCCGCTGACAGTGTCCGTCTGGGACTCCCGACTCACGTGCCGTTTTATGAACGCCTGCGGAGAACACTGGTTTCCCTTCAGCAAAGAAGAAGCCATTGGCCACAATCTGGAGCAGATGCTTGGCCCCGACCTCGTCAAAGAACGCAATACACTCTATCAGCAGGCGCTGGGTGGAAAGAGCGTTCAGGCCGGTGCTTCGCTTGCGAACCGTAAAGGCGAGATTCGTGATGTTGTGGTCAGTTATCACCCGGTAACGTTGCAGGGCGAGCAGTGTTTCATGGCGACCACGATTGATGTGACCGATATCGTACAGCGCGAAAAGGAGCTGGAAGTTCTGAATGCGGAACTCAAGGAGCAGAAGCAGGAGGCGGAATCGGCGGTGACCGTCAAAACCGCTTTCCTTGCGAATATGAGCCACGAAATCCGCACACCCATGAACGCGATTATCGGTGTGCTGGTGCTGTTGCAGGAAGCTGGGCTGGAGGATCACCCCCGGAGACTCGTAAAGAAAGCCTTCTCGGCGTCAGAGGCCCTCCTGCAGCTCCTGAATGACATTCTGGACCTCTCCAAGATCGAAGCGGATCACATAGAGCTGGACATCCATCCATTTGACATCGACGCGCTGGTTCATCGCAGCGTCGACCTGTTTGCCATTGTTGCGGAAGAAAAAGGCCTGAAACTCAGGGTGTCCATTGATCCCGGGACACCCAATCGGGTGACGGGCGATCTTTTACGCATTTCCCAGATATGCACCAATCTTGTCGGCAATGCCGTCAAATTCACCCGTAAGGGCGGTATCGATGTCAGGATTGATTATCGGACTGAGAGTCAGGCAAGCGGTTATCTGCAAATTGAAGTTGTGGATACCGGTGTGGGGATCAAACCCGAGGACCAGGGGCGAATTTTTGAGAACTTCCGGCAAGCGGACGAATCCACGAGCCGGAATTTCGGTGGGACCGGGTTAGGCCTTGCCATCAGCCAAAGACTGGCATTATTGATGAAGGCGGAGTTCACCCTGGAGAGCGACATTGGCCAGGGCTCGACTTTCCGGCTTTTGGTGCCTGTAGGTGTCTCTCAGGACGATGGCACAGTAAGTTCCTCGAGGACGGGAAGGCCGATTCACGTCTTCCATTACGGTTTTCGTGCCAATCTGGCCTTGCTCGAGGATTATAGGGAGCACTGGCGCCTGACACTTGAAACCGTCGACGACAGGTCGCAGTGGCCTGGTATCCTCGAGACTATTGCGAAGGTCGAAGACGTCGAAGACAGGTTCTTCCTGATTGACATGGAAGGCACGGAACCAGGCTTACTGGATGGTTTCGTGACTGAGATCCTGACTCATCCCGGCAGGTACCCGCTCTGGGCCATACTGATCATCGCCCCCGCCGGCTATTGGCGGGACTGGGTGGCGGACTTCGAGCGGTCCGGCGGGCACATGGCTTTTGAACCCCTGACGCCATCAAAGCTTTTCGAGCACTTCTCCCAAAGACACGGGAATACTCCGGATTCGCGGGGAGGGGGCAAGCCCCAGTTTGACGGACTATCCGCGCTGGTTGTCGACGATGTGCCCTTGAACTGCGAAATTGTTGAGAGTTACCTGAGTTCGTTTGGTGTCGATGTGCAGTCTGTCCAGACAGGGGACCAGGCCGTCGAGTGCTTAGGGCAGAGGGGGTTCGACCTCATACTGATGGACCTTCACCTGGACGGTGAAACCGGACAGGAGGTTACCGAGCGCATCCATGGCTGTGCCAACGCAAATGACTCGATCATCGTTGCACTCTCGGCCTCTATTTCCGATCACGACCGCATGACGGCCAAGGCGGCGGGAATGCAGGACTATCTCACCAAACCGGTGGTTCCCAAGGATATCCAATTACTGCTGGAAACCTATTTTGAGGATCGTCGGTCAGTGGTTTACACACCCGAGGTGTCCGACGACAGTGAGGTATCCAACGACACGGAGACAGCGGTAACGGAAATGCCGGAATTTATTTCACGCCAGGCTTACGACCGTCTTTTCAGTGACGACAGTGCTTTGTTCACACGGTGTGTCAGAAGTTTTATCGCCAGTTCTGCGGAGATGGTTGCTGAGGTCCGGAAGGCAACGCTGGCGGAAGATGCCCGTCACATGGCGCACAAGATCAAGGGGGCCGCCGCCAGTATTGCCGACACAGAGCTTGCTCAGGTGGCTGGTCAGGTTGAGAACGCCGAGGAGGACCGTACGTCGCTGTCCATATTACCTCAATTGCTCAATCTGCTTCTTGATCATAGTCGTCGTTTGGAGCAGCATTTTAAGGTGATTGCTCCTGCGGACAATGCCGATAACTCCGGGGTGGAATTACAGGTAGCACTCTCTCGCGTGAAGACGAAACTGAGTGGCAATCGTATCGCTGAAGATGAAGATCTGAGGGTGATTTTGAATCATCTTATCGCCAGCAGCCAGATGAAACTGGCGAACAGACTGAGGCAAGCGTTGGAGGTCTATGACTTTCAGCAAGCACTCGCACTATTGGATGACGTCCAAACGGAGTACAGACCAGACAATGAGCCATAAAAAACCGCCAGTTGTGCTTGTTGTGGAAGATAACCCTACGGGTATCGCCAGTCTGGTGGGGATATTGGGAGCGGCCTGTGAACTTGTTGTTGCCAAATCGCTGGCAGAGGCAAAGCGCTGCCTCTCACCGGACATGGACGCTGTGCTTCTTGACCTCTATCTGCCCGACGGCAAAGGCATTGAGTTCCTGAAGCGCTTGAAGTCGGCCCCGGCCTACCGGGAACTTCCGGTGATCTGTATTTCGGCTTCCGACCAGAGCAGCGATATTGAGGAAGCGTTCAGAGAAGGTGCTATTGATTATGTCCTCAAACCTTTCAATAAAATCATTCTGAGTGCCAAGGTTTCAACCTTTGTTGATTTCAAGCGAAAAACGGATCTGCTGGCGGCTCAGGCGTTGCGGGATACACTGACCGGGATCGGAAACCGTCGGATGTTTGAGCAGCAATTGGACCTGGAGTGGCGGAGGGCTCTCCGACACGAGCTTTCCCTCGGCCTTGCTTTGGTGGATATGGATCAATTCAAGAACATTAATGATCAATATGGGCATGCTCAGGGTGATGTTTGCCTGCAACTTCTGGCGACGTCCATGGAAAAGGCGTTTGGCCGCGCTGGCGATGTGGTGGCAAGACTCGGCGGCGATGAGTTTGTAGCCATGTTGCCTGGCGCCTCACTCGCGAATACGGTTCGGGCGGCCAAGCGTCTGGCGCAGGTTCTGGACGCTGAACACGAAAAATGTCGCCGTAGTGGGCAGGCTTGCCCTAACTTTTCGGTGTCAGTCGGTTGCTACGCCGTCGTTCCTCATAAAGAGACGAATTCTTCAGAGTTGAAGGAAGCGGCGGATCGATATCTTTATGAGGCAAAACGGGAAGGGGGGCGTAGCTGTGTCAGACCTGCCATATAAGCTGGATCGGGACGACTCGATTGGAACGCACCTCTTTCAGGTGAAACCCAGAGTCATGGTCGTGGACGACGAACCCACTAATATACGCGTGTTGTCGGAAGCACTGAAAAGCGATCATGACATTATCGTGACCACCAGCGCGGAACAGGCGTTGGAGCTTCTCGATAAGGGAGAGCGTCCTCATTTGTTGCTGCTGGATATCATGATGCCGGACATGGATGGTCTGGAACTGTGTCGGCGGCTGAAGAAACGCCAGGAGCTTCAGCATATTCCGGTTATCTTCATCACGGCACTCATTGACACCGACAGCGAGGAAAAGGGGTTTGAGGCAGGGGCCGTGGATTTTATTCGCAAGCCAATCAATATCCCGTCCGTGCGGGCAAGAGCGCGCACCCACATCTCTCTCAAGGGCATGCTCGACCACATGGTCGAGCTCAATCAAACGTTAAGCGAGAGATTGCATCAAATGGACCAGTTGAACTGGCGTTTGATGCAGGAGCAGAATCGGGACCGGGCCGCTGACTCAGGGAACCTCTATGAGCAGGCTTTCATGTCAACCTCGGAAGGCATTGCGGTGCTTGATTCAGAAGGAAAGATCACTGCAGTAAACCCGTCCTACAGCCGTATTACCGGTTACTCCGAAGGAGAAGCCCTGGGTCGGTATCATGACATTCTTGATATGCGCGTGGATAAACGCCGTGACAGCACCAGTATTCTGGACTATCTGGGGGTTCACAATCACTGGTCGGGGGAAATCTACAACCGCAGAAGGAATGGCGAGGTATACCCGGAGCTAAGAACGATCAGCACGATAGTGGCTGATGACGGCCAGGTGACCCACTACGTGACGGTCTTTAATGATATCACCAACCTGAAAGAGACCGAGCAGCGGCTGGAAGAGCTGACCTGGCGTGATCCTGTTACCGGGTTCCCCAACAGGGCGCTTTTTCTGGATCAACTGAGTACGGTACTGAAGTTATGTCATCACGGTGGCATGGCCACTGCGGTGATTGTTGTTGATATCAACAACTTCCGATACATAAACGAGACCTATGGTTTCGACTGCGGTGATATTGTCATTCAGACGTTTGCCGAGAGGGTCAGGAATGCTTGCCATGAAGACGATTCCATCGCTCGTCTGTCCGGCGATGAATTTGGAATAGTGCTGGCACCAAAGCAGTGGACGTTGGACGAAGCTTACCGGATAGCGCTGCGGTTGTTCGAGCGTATTCAGGAGGCTCTGCGGGAACCCGTCCCTTATCGCTCGGAAGGGGCGTTAACGATAGAGGCAACCGGTGGCATTGCGCTGTACCCGACAGAAAGCTCCGACATGCCATCCCTGGCCTTACGCCATGCCGAAACGGCGCACCGAAATGCCAAGGACTCGAACCGGGCTGTTGCGATGTTTGAAGATTCCATGAGCGAGAATATCCGGCGGCAAATGGCGGTGGAGTCGGAACTGGCCCGAGCGATTACCGAGAACGAAATTGCGATGTATGCCCAGCCCCAGCTTAGCCCGGACCGGGAACTGGCCGGTATCGAACTGCTGGTTCGCTGGAATCATCCGAATAGGGGGTTGTTGGGGCCCGGCGAATTTATTCCTTTTGCCGAGCGGACCCGGCAGATTGTCGCCCTGGAGCGTCATATCGTTCGCGTGTGCCTGGGAATGTTGGCTCAGATGAGAGCGGATTCGCGACAACTGCGCTGTTCGATCAATATTTCCGCCAAGCACATGGCGGAAGAGGATTTTGCCGAGGCGATCCTCGGGTTGGTCGCAGACTCGGGTTACCCACCGGCGCTGATTACGTTCGAGTTGACGGAAAGCGTGATGGTGAAAGATGTGGATGCCGTTGTCGAAAAGATGGAGAAGATACGGAACCTTGGCTGCACATTCTCGCTGGATGATTTCGGGACGGGTTATTCCTCGCTCTCCCAGTTGCGCCGGCTGCCGATATCGGAAATCAAGATTGACCGGTCGTTTGTGCTTTCGGCACTAAGCGATTCCACGTCTGCCGATATCGTCGATATGGTGAAACGTATCGGCGAATCCATGAATGTTCGAGTTGTGGCGGAGGGTGTCGAAACGCAAGAACATGCGGATTTTTTGAAAGCCCACCATCCGGGGATTTATTTACAGGGGTACTTCTTTGGGCGCCCGGCACTGTTGTGGACCTTTTTCGTAGAGAGGCCGAACTGAACGCTGCGTCTGGGATTGCCCCGGGTTCTATCTACGTCAATGCCTCAATCGCCTTCGCGTCAGTAGCGAAAATGTTCTCCTCTTTGATCAGTTGCGCCAGTCCTGTCCTTGAAAGGGCTTCTCTCAACGGAAGCTTTGGGCCAGACAGGTAGAGGGTAATGCCTCTGGCATCCAGAAAAGACCAGATGTCCTGCAGGGTGTCCAGGCCAGTAGAGTCGACCTGATTCAGGGAAGACGCAGAAATAAGCACGGCTCTCAGATTCGGGTCGGCATCCACACGCTTGCGGATAGAGCGCTCCAGAACAGGTGCCGTCAGGTACGTGAGTGAGGCGTCCATACGTACCCCGAGAACCCCCTCGGCAATGGGCGGAAGCTGGTAAAGATGTCGGTCACGAAACCCACCTGACTCGTGAACTCCCAGCTCAATGATTCGCGGCATGGTATGGTGGTGAAGGAAAGCGAGCAAAGACGCTGCCATGCCCGCCAGAATGCCCCAGTACAGATTTGGTACGGTGACCAGTGTCACCGCCAGGGTGACGAGAGCTACCAGGCCATCCTTGGGGTTTTCACGGCTTAATCGCATAAGCGAGCGGACATCAATCAGCCGGGTGACGGGCACGATGATGATGGCGGCGAGAATCGCGGTCGGCAGGTGATACAGGAGTTCGGTAAACCCGAAAAGGGAGATCAGCACCACCAGAGAGGCGATCAGGGATGCCCTCGCGGTTTTCGCGCCACTGTAGGCATTCAGCGCCGTGCGGGAGAATGAACCACTGACGGGGAAGGCACCGCTGAAGCCACTGGCCATTTTGGCCAGCCCCTGACCGATTAACTCCTGATTCCGATCCCACGGTTCCCCCTTTATTCGAGACATGGTGCGGCAACTGGACATCGCTTCGGTAAAGCTGATCAGTGCAATGATTGCAGCGGGCAGCAGAAGCGCCAGATGCTGGTCAACGGAGAGTGTCAGAGGCAGTGAGGGATGGGGAAGTCTGCTCCCAACCGGCCCGATGACCGAGCCACCGAGCTCTCCAAATCCCAGCAGGTAACTGCCGGCGATGCCGATCAGGGTAATCACCATCACTGCAGGCAGGCGAGCGGTCAACTTCCCGAGTAACAGCAAAGCGACCACACCACCAAGACCGAACCCGGCGGTTGCGATCAGCCGCCAGGGAGCGTGTTGCCATTCCTGCCAGGTCGTGGATAGCCAGTTTCCACCGGCACCTGTATCGAAGCCCAACAGTGATGGGATCTGCGAAACGATAATGATGACCGCAGCCGCATTCACGAACCCCTGAACGACAGCGTTCGAGATCAGGTTGGCAAGAATGCCCATGCGGAACGCGCCCATAAGAAACTGCATGAGCCCGGAATAGAGGGCGAGCCATATCGCCATCACTACCCATTCCGGGGATCCCGCTTCGGCCATCGGTTGCAGCGCTGCAAAGGTCAGCAGGCTGGTCAATGCCACAGGCCCGACCGCAAGCAGTGACGATGAACCGAACAAGGCCCCGACAATGCCCGGCAGCAGTGCCGCATAGAGACCGGTAACGGGAGGCATTCCCGCGAGTTGGGCGTATGCCAGGGCCTGGGGAACCAGCACCAACCCAACCGTGATGCCGGCAATGGCATCCGCCCGGGTTTGCCGTCTCGTGGGCCTGGCCCATTTCAGAAAAGGAAAGAGCCTGAAGATCATTTAGACGCGTAGCCGCTGGAGCTCTCCATTAAGGGCTTTGATAATCGTATAGCACATTACCAGCATCCGGATAGAGAAAGTAGAATTCGACTCTATGATCTATGCTTTCCTAAGGCTGCATGGCACCGCCTCTTGAGAGTGTGGGGATAAATTCGCTGATGGAGAAGGCGTAATGCAACAGATCCAGAAATACCCCGCGGGCTGGCGGGTACAGCATTGGGTAATGGCGCTGATGGTTCTGACGCTGATACCCGTCGGGCTCTGGATGGCCTCACGCGCGGAAGCTGATATATGGGGGGCGCTGACGAATACTTTGTACAGCATGCATAAAGCCATTGGCTTCAGTGTGTTGTTACTGATGATCCTGCGGATCGTGGTGAAAATTCGCGTAAAAAGCCCGCCTTATCCGGAGAACATGCCCCGCACATTGCAGATGGCCGCCAAGAGCGTGCACCACCTGATCTATATACTGCTGGTGGTTACGCCGTTGTTTGGCTGGGCCGGTGTGACGGCGTTTCCGGCCCTGGGCATAGTTGGCGATATCCAACTGCCAGCGATGCCGTTTGTGCCAGAGGACGAAGAGCTGGCTGCAGGCCTGTTTGCGATACACGGGTGGCTCGCCATAACGTTAGGTGTTCTGATCGCTGGCCATATCGCAGCGGCCTTTCGTCATATGCTCCGTGGGGACGGTATTTTCCGCCGGATGGTTTGAGCAGGCATGCCAGGACCGCAACGGATCTGTTCCGGCGCGATCGCTAAGCCAGGCAGATGCGGTACCGAAGCACCCCGGCATCCTCCTCGCGGACCCATTCAATCCGGTGCCCGGTCAGTTCGCACAGCACCTGTAAATCCCGACGGCCGCTGGGATCATCGGCCAAAAATTCAACCTGCGTGCCACTGGGAAGGCCCTGGGTGCGCTTTTTAAACCGCAGAACGGGCAGGGGACATACCAAACCGATGGCATCGATCTGGTAAACCTCTGTTTCATGTATCTGGGACTGTTCAGTCAAGCCGCACACTCTCACTGCTGGTTTGCGCGGCTGAGGACCACCCGAACTGGTCAAGAACGGGCGGGGCGGCAAAGGCAATCACCAGCGCCGCGACAAATGCCGAAATCATAACCTTCACGATGACCCTCCTTTGCCCTGCTTGGCTTCAACCTCTGCCACCCACAGGTCGTGGTGCTGTCGCGCCCACTCCACATCAACCTGCCCGTTACCCATGGCATCGAACGCGCCTTCCATACCAACCGAGCCAATATAGATGTGGGCGATAATGGCGAGCATCATCACGAACGCGACAATCGAATGCCAGAGGTTGGCGTACTGCATCTCTTCGTGGGGCGCCAGATCGGTTGGGAAGCTGGTTCCCAGAACACTGTTCAGGATGCCGAAGGTATCGGCAAACATGGGCATCTGAAACGGGAACAGCAGCGACAGACCGGAAAGAGAGACGGAAACACCCAGCACCATCACGGTCCAGAAAACGATTTTCTGGCCTGCGTTGAACTTCTTCGCGGAAGGGTGGCTCTTGGTAAAGATGCCACCGCCGGCTTTGAGCCATTGCCAGTCCAGCTTGTTGGGGATGTTGTGGGCCACCCACATGACGAACGTCATCACCAGGCCGAACATGAACGCCCATGCAACGTTGTTGTGGATCCACTTGGAGCCGGCAGCCAGGGTGGCAAAGGCGTCTGGCCCCATGACCGGGATCAGGAAGCTTCGCCCCATCAGGGTGATCAGCCCCGTCAGGCCTAAGGCGATAAACGAGCCTGCCAACAGCCAATGGCCGAACCGTTCGACGGCTTTGAACCGCTCAATCGTGGTGCCCGCAGGGCCGCCATCAATCTTGATTCGGCCCCGAACAAAGTAGAAAATCACCAACAGTAGGATAATGCCAAGCAGGGCGCCGCCGCCGTAGTTGATGACGGGGCCCTCCCTCAATTGATACCAGCCTATGCCTCCGTTCTGGATCAGAACATCGGCGGCCGGATTGCGGACCTGGGTTTCGATGTTGATGTTGTCGTATCGAACGCCACGCCAGGCATCAGCATCGGAGCGCCCACCAAGGGTACCCAGTGGCTCGCTGATCGGTGCCGCATTGGCGGGATCACCCGTGTTGTCTGACCGGAACTGCTCGTCAATTTTCAGCTTTTCCTGACGAGCCATGATGTCTTCGAGGGTTTGAGCGCCCCCGGTAGACTTCCGGTCAACCTCCGTGGTTTCTTGCGCCCACACGGGGTTGAGGCATAATGTCGCCAGCACAAAGACGGCGGCACCGACTAGTTTACCGTTCATGAAAGCACTCCAGCGGAAAGAACAAAAAGAATTCGTGGCCTCAATGAATGCCGGGGCACTAAGGCCCCGGAAACATCCAGTGGGCTTACGCGCCCTTCTTCTCGTAGGCTGTGCCCCATCCCCAGGCGCCGGAACCAAAACCACGGTTCACCACACGCTGGCGATAGATGTCCGCCACCTCGTTGCCGTCACCGGCCAGCAAGGCTTTGGTCGAGCACATTTCCGCACAAAGTGGCAGTTTGCCCTCGGCAATACGATTGCGTCCGTACTTGGAGAACTCGGCTGTGGAATTGTCCTCCTCAGGACCGCCTGCACAGAAGGTGCATTTGTCCATCTTGCCACGGCTGCCAAAGTTGCCCGCCTGGGGGAACTGGGGCGCGCCGAAAGGGCAGGCGTAAAAACAATACCCACAACCGATGCAAAGGTCCTTGGAGTGCAACACTATGCCATCTTCTGTCTGGTAGAAGCAGTCCACGGGGCAGACGGCCATACAAGGCGCGTCTGAACAGTGCATGCATGCTACCGAGATGGAGCGCTCGCCGGGTTTGCCATCTTCGATGGTGACTACGCGGCGACGGTTGATGCCCCAGGGAACTTCATTCTCGTTCTTACAGGCCGTTACGCAGGCATTGCATTCGATGCAGCGTTCGGCATCGCAAAGAAATTTCGCGCGTGCTTTTCCTTCAAGTGCCATGGTCTACACCTCTCATTATGCCGGCATAATCGAACACAGGGTGCACTTGGTCTCTTGCATCTGCGTGACCGAGTCATACCCGTATGTTTGAACTGTGTTGGTGGATTCACCCAATACGTAGGGGTCGGAGCCTTTCGGATACTTGTCCCTCAGATCCTTGCCCTCCAGGTGTCCGCCGAAGTGGAAC
>Ga0189286_100387_pt1 | contig 12983 bp, 10 predicted proteins | sample UW69minimetaG_FD_130330 | JGI IMG/M metagenome (GOLD analysis project Ga0189286, IMG submission 130330) | Marine microbial communities from the Costa Rica Dome - UW69 mini metaG | ecosystem: Environmental > Aquatic > Marine > Oceanic > Photic zone | place: Costa Rica: the Eastern Pacific...
AATGGAGGAAGCACTACAACACCAAACGACCACATAGTGCCTTAGGCTACCGCCCACCGGCCCCGGAAACCAACATACAGATGGAACCCAGGCCAATCATGCACTAACAGTCAAACTGGACCACTTAAGTGGGGCTGATCAATAGTAAATGTTCCCGTTGGCACCTGTTAGCACCATCGCGACGCCGCCAGCTTCTGAGTATTCATCTGGGAGCGCGACACCAGTTCCAGGAACCGTTGTTGTAAACGGAGTGGCCTGTATCTGTGTGGGATATAACAATCCAACTGTCGCCAATGCGACGCAACCCAAAAAGGTCGAACGACCCTTCTCTAAAAACCCCATATCCACCCCATTGTTAGGCCTGAAATTGACCTTTCGGCACTGCATGCCCGCATCTGTTATAAACCAACAGTAGTTGAATAAAATTAGCCAACAATTTCGCTTCCTATACGGGGAAATTGTCTCAATCTCGCTCAATAAGTCAGAAGGGCGGCTAATTTGCCCCCAAAATAGCGGCTTCGCTCTGCTTGAGCAGTCGCCTTGCGAAGCCTCCATAGCTACTGAATTGCCCATCTGCATTCGGGAGCGACGACTTAAGGAAACCCAACTCGTCTTCCTGCATTGCGGTTAACGCAGCGTTTGCGGGATGGAAGCTCTCAGTCGCGACACCGTTTGCGAAGACGATTTCATGTTGAGGAAGCATCATGTGAATATATTCCACAGAATTCACTGAATGATCTCGAATGATCGAGTGATCGTTTACCAAGTCGCGTGCTGCCACCAATACTTCTTCTGAGTTGAACAAATCGCGCGCTCTAGCACCCCGCAAGACCACTCGATGATCTGGTGAGACCAACAGACCTGCATCAGGGACATCTTTGTCCAGCGACCCTGCTCGAAGGCGAATGGGCACAAAAGACGGCATTGCCTTTAGGCGAGCACCAGAGATTGATTTTGAACCGAGCCAAAGGATTTCGGCCGTTCCATTATCCATCGTTTGAACACAATCGCCGACCTGAAGGTTTGACACGTCCTTAGGTCCATTAGGTGTGTCAATTTGCGTGCCAGGCGTGAAACAGATCACACCTTGTGGCGTTTCGTCCGCTTCGTCCAACAACGCTTCATCCAGATTGTGTTTGACGATCCAAAGGTCTGTTTCGCGTGGTGGGATGTTCCCATGAAACATCAAAAGAGGTTTCTTGCCCGGCCCTACCGAAACAACAAAGACCTCCCAAATCTTTCGCCCATTGGTGAGCACAAAGCATTTCCCAAAGAGCGGTTCTTGCAGTGTGACAAGTGTTTGCCTGCTGCTGGCTGAACCCAAGGAATGAAGCAATCGCTTAACGGTCAGAGCAGCACGATTGCGCATGTCGATCTCTGTATCTGTGGCAGCGAGTGGCAGAATATTTTCAGGACCGTCAACGCGCACGGCCTCGCCGGTCCAAGACCATACACGACCTGGAGATATCTCCATGACCGGCGCAGACCTTTGACCGTCTAATTCGGTTTGTGACCACGGGATAACGAATGTGCCGCGAAAGCGGGTGTCCATCTATACTGCCTGCCTTTGTGCCCGCATTTCTGAATTTGCGGTTTGTTTTCCGAAAAATAGGCGAGAAGTTGGTGCGCAAACAAGCCCTCCGAATGCGCGAACCAGCGCACTGAGTCATTTATGTTTCAATCAATCGAACGCGTTTCGGTATGGCGCTTCACTAGCGCGTTCAGCCAATGTCGAAATCACGCAATCTCTTTTCTAGTTTTTGGTCACTGATAAGCCGAATCTCCGAAAGATATACGCAAGAAAATCTTCAAGAAGACACGAAAGTACTGTGTGCATAATTTCGATTTTGGGATCGAAAATCAAAAATATGATGTTACTTTTTCCAATTTCTTCAGGAACTTATCAGATTCTGAATTTCCGAAACCGATTTTGGTTGCCGAAACCGGTTTCGGCTTTGATCGTTAGTGGAAGGGAGGACAATAGCTTGGCAGCAGCTCAGCGACAGAATGGACGATCACGGCCGGGACGCCGCGCGACCATTTCGGACGTGTCCAATGCCCTTGGGCTCACGAAGAGCACCGTAAGCCGCGCGTTGAACGACTATCCTGATATTGCTGAGACAACGCGAGCGCGTGTGAAGCGGATGGCGCAAAAATTGGGATACCGCCCGCTTGCCACAGCGCAATCAATCCGCACGGGTCGCGTTCGCGCTATTGGCTTCATTATCGAGCTCGCTGAACATGACGCGCACCGCCCGTTTATGGCGGAGTTTCTAGCAGGGATGTCGCGGTCCGCGTCCGCCGAAGGGTGGACATTGACGGTGGCCGCATCCTCCACGCCGGAAGAGACTCTTGAAATTATCTCTAAGCTCCAAATGGAAAGCAAAGCAGATGGTTTCATCATTCCACGTACCCTGATCGACGACGAACGGATCACCCGCCTTCGCAACGACTATATTCCCTTTGTCACCTTTGGGCGCACGAACTCTGACGAAGAAACTGTCTGGTATGACATTGCAGGTGAAGAGGCGATGCGTTCAGCAGTTTTGCATCTGCACGATCTTGGGCACGACCGGATCGCCTTTGTGAATGGCGGCTCAAAATACAAATACAGCGAGCTGCGCAGAGAGGGTTACATCCAAGGTCTGACAGATGCTGGCTTGGACATAGACCATAGCCTTATTTTCGAGGAATGCCTTTCCGAAGAAGACGGACGGGCCGCTGCGCAGTCGATCTTGGCTGCCGATAACCCGCCAACCGCCTTCGTTTACGCGCTCGATCGCGCCGCGTTGGGGCTCTACCCTCTCGCCAAAGAATTGGATTTGACCATCGGCGAACACCTTTCGGTCATTTCTTATGACGGCGTGCCCGAAGGGGCCGCTGTCGAGCCACCGCTTTCCACATACGCGGTGGACATCGCCCGAGCCGGAGAGCGGCTTGGTGCACTTCTCATTCGTCACTTGCGTGATGATGAAGCCAAAGACCTGCACGAGCTTGAGCAGGCAACCTTTCTGGACAGAGGATCAGCAGGCGCACCTGCTTTAACTTCTGCTCAGCTATCCGCGCATCTTCGGGGCCTAGGGCCGAAGGGCGCTTTTTCCAATGGGAGGAACTCCACATGAAAACCCTTAGACTGCGCCATTTGTCCACAGCGGCAATGGCGCTTGCACTGACAGCAACGTCTGTTTCTGCCGAAAATCTGCGTTTCTGGACGACAGAAGAACAGCCAGAGCGTTTGGCGAAGCAGGAAGAAATGGCAGCCGCGTTTGCGGCGGCGTCAGGTCACACTGTTGAAGTCATTCCAGTATCTGAAAGCGATCTTGGCACGCGCGCCACAGCGGCCTTTGCAGCGGGTGACTTGCCTGACGTGATTTATCACACCTTGCAGTACGCGCTGCCTTGGTATGAAGCAGGCATTCTGGATTCAGACGCGGCAACTGATGTGATCGAAGATCTGGGCGCTGATACCTTTGCGTCTGGCGCATTGGATATGGCAGCCGTTGATGGCGGCTACGCATCGGTTCCGGTTGATGGCTGGACACAGATGATCGTCTACCGCAAAGACCTGTTCGAAGCAGCGGGCCTTGAGGCGCCAAACTCCTTCGCAAACGTCGAAGCTGCACTTGAAACACTTCACAACCCGCCAGAAGTCTACGGCTTCGTTGCTGCGACAAAGGTTGATGAAAACTTCATGTCTCAGGTTCTTGAGCATGTGTTCCTCGCCAACGGTGTGTCACCAGTGGACGCCAATGGTGCGGCTGATCTGGACGTGGCCAAAACCACTGAAGTTTTGGACTTCTACAAAGCCATTGCTGACGCGTCCCCTGATGGTGAGCTGTACTGGGATCAGTCCCGTTCGCTCTACTTCTCTGGCAACGCTGCGATGATCATCTGGTCTCCATTCATCCTTGATGAATTGGCTGGTCTGCGTGACAGCGCTCCACCCACCATCAACGACGATCCAACATCTGGTGAACTGGCTAGCAAAACCGGCATCGTGACCAACTTTGCAGGTCCATCCAACCCAGATGGCGCGGCTTGGGGTGACGTTCGTTACTTCGGTATCACATCTGATGCGTCAACAGACGCAGCAATGGAGTTCGTTCAGTACTCCATGGACGAAGGCTACACCCAGACGCTGTCCATCGCGCCAGAGGGTAAATTCCCTGTGCGTCGTGGTAACGCAGAAGACCCAGCAGCCTTCACAACTGCATGGTCGACATTGCCAGTGGGCGTAGATCGTAAAGCGCCTTTGGGTGATCTTTATGCGCAAGAGATGATCGACGAAATCGTTGGTGGTCTTGATGTGGCTCAGCGTTGGGGCGTGGCTGAAGGCCAGCTGGCGTTGGCATCCAAGATGATCAACTCGCAAGCGATCAACCGTATCGTGCGTGAGTACATCGATGGCAACATCGACGCAGCCTCTGCGGTAGCCGCAATGAACGAAGAGCTGGGCGCAATCGAGTGAGCCCTCTCCTCCCAATGGGGCGGCTTGTGGAGCCGCCCCATCCTCCAAACCCGGAGCGTTATGATGACAACAATGACACCCCCCACAGGAACCGGCCCACTTGCCCGGCGCGAGGCGCGCCTTGCTTGGGGCCTCTTGTTCCCGACGATTGCCGCCGTGGCCCTTGTTGTGATCTTGCCGCTTCTTGCGATCTTCTGGATCAGCTTTAAACCGGTTGGATTGGCCGACCTTAGGCCCCCAGAAATGGTTGTGCGCGCGGATATTCGAGGCGATGCCGAAGCCGTCGGTGATGAAATTACTGTGCGCTACCGCATTCGAAACTCGAGCCAAGACAAAACGATTTCTGGCGTGACATTAACGCAAGCATGGCCTGCTGGCCTTGATCCGCAGGAAGTGGACGAGCGTTGCGAGATTTCAGGCGGATTTATTCGTTGTGATTTCGGAGACGTCGAAGGCGGTTTCCGTGATCAAATCCGCATTCCGTCCATCGTCGGGCAGGATTTCCTGGACTCTGGTGGAGACCTCTCGGGCGAGCCGGAAGTGACAGGAGAAGCGGACAACATTCTAACGAATTCCGAATTCACGTTGGAGAACTTCGCCAAGGTTTTTGACAGTGATGAATTCTGGGGCGTGCTTGGCGTCACGCTCTTCTACACAATCTTTGGAACGATCGGCGCCCTCGTCTTCGGCCTCTTCGCAGCGCTACTTCTGAACAAATCGTTCCGCGGCCAAGGAATTTTGAGAGGTCTGTACCTCTTTCCCTATGTCGCACCCGTTATTGCAGTTGCATTTGCATGGATCCTTTTGTTCGATCCGTTTTCTGGGTCTGCCAACGCTTTGCTAATTCAAATGGGTGTCACCGAAAGTTCTATCGATTTTTTCGGACAGCGCCCGCTTGCCTTGATTATGGTCACGATTTTTGAAATTTGGCGCTATTTCCCGCTGTCGTTCCTTTTCATCCTTGCGCGGATGCAATCCATCGACACCGATATGTATGAAGCCGCAGACATGGACGGGGCCTCCCCTTTCCAGATCTTCTGGTCGCTCTCTATGCCGCAACTTTTGGGCATTCTCTCCGTCCTGTTCTTACTGCGCTTTATCTGGACCTTCAACAAGTTTGACGACATCTTCCTTTTGACGGGTGGTAACGCTGGCACGCGCACCTTGACCGTGAATGTTTACGAACAGGCCTTTGCAATCGGTAATATCGGTGCCGGTGCAGCGGTCGCAGTTGTTATCTTCTGCTGCTTGTTGATCTTCTCCTTCTTCTTCTTCCGCTATGGCAATCAGGAGGACGGGCTATGAGCGCGCTCCGCTTCGGATATATCACTGGCCCCCTCCTTGGGGCGCTGTGGATGTTTATTCTGGCAACGACGATTTCTGTTGGAATGTCGCTTGTCACTGGTGACCCATTCAAACCGGACCTTTGGCTGTCCTTCTTTTGGGGCGCGTTGTTAGGTTACGGCGCGGTTCAGTTTCCGAACGCACGAACAGTTGCATCAGGTAGTGTTGCCGTGGCCTTCATTCTATTGGGTTTCGCGGGCTTCGCACCTATTGAAGTTGGTGAGACGACAAGCACCTTCTCATCTGCTTTTTCATGGATCTTGCTTGGGACCATTTCGGCCTACACAACTTATGTGATTATGTTTGACTGCGCCGTTGGCGCTTTGACCCGGCACGAATTCGAGGCGGCGGTGATCCGGTTCCTGACAGGATTGGGCTACATCTTTTTCACGGCAATCGTCTTGATCCCCTTCTTTGTGATGGTCATGACAAGCCTAAAAAACCAGTCAGAGCTGATCCAAAACCCGCTCGACTTCTCGCTTGATCTCTCGAAAGGCAGCGACCTCTTCCGCTCCTATATCGAACTGTTCACCGACTTTAACTTCGGCATCTACCTGTGGAACTCCTTCTACATTTCAGTGCTGACCGTCTTCATCACGCTGCTCTTTGCGGTTCCCGGTGCCTACGCTGTTGCAAGGCTGCGGTTCAATGGACGGGCGGCGTTCTCTCGATCGATCCTGCTCATCTACATGGTGCCAATGATCGTTCTCGCCTTGCCGATTTACATCGGCTTCTCGATGGCGGGGCTTCGCAATTCGATCCTTGGTATCGTGATGATCTACCCAGTCACCACGATCCCGGTCGCGCTTTACATGCTACAGGGCTATTTCCGCGGTCTTCCCGCCGAGGTCGAAGAAGCGGGACTTATGGATGGCTTGTCGCGGTTGAAGGTCATCTGGAAGATCACCTTGCCGCTTAGCCTTCCTGCGATGGCATCTGTTTCGCTCTATGTTTTCATGATCGCTTGGAACGAATTCCTTCTTGCTTTCATGCTTCTCGACGACCCGTCGAAATTCACTTTGACCCGAGGCATCGCGTCCCTCAACAGCTCTGAGATCCCACGCCAGCATTTGATGGCTGGATCCGTGGTTGCGACTGTTCCAATTATGGCGCTCTTCCTCGGGCTTGAACGTTTCATGACCAAAGGCCTGACCGCAGGCTCAGTAAAAGGATGAAGAACTTGGATAATCTGGCACGTGCGATCCTTCAGGGGAACGACAAGGGGGCGTATACGATACCCACCTCTGGCCTTTACCCTTACCAATGGAATTGGGACAGCGTCTTAGCCGCATGGGGCTTTGCCACGTTCGACATCGATAGAGCCTGGACAGAGCTTGAGACCTTGTTCCAAAGCCAATGGGCGTCGGGCATGGTTCCGCACATCATTTTCCATGAAGATGATCCGGGCTATTTTCCAGGGCCTCAGGTTTGGGGCACCGGCCAAACACCGCCAACTTCGGGCATCAGCCAACCACCTGTTGCAGCAACCATTGCGGCAAAAGTTTGGGGTATGGATCCTGATGTTGGTAGAGAACGTATCGCAAAGTTGTTTCCTAAGATGCTCGCTTGGCACAGATGGTATCATGAGGTTCGTTGCATGCATGGACCTGCCACGATCACGCACCCTTGGGAATCTGGTCGCGACAATTGCCCAGATTGGGACATCGGCATGGCAGGCGTCGACGGATCGAAAGTTGCCCCCTATGAGCGGCGCGACACGGGTCACGTTGATCCAGAAATGAGACCGAAGAAAGAGGAATACGATAAATACGTCGCCATTCTGGAGTTCGGTCGGGACGTTGGCTGGGACGACAGAAAGATCATGGAAGAAGGCCCGTTCCTGATGGCTGATCCTGCTATGACGTTCATCTTGCTTCGCGCGGACAAAGACCTTTTGGCAATGGCTGAAAAGCTTGGTGAGGACACCGCAGAAATCCAAGGTTGGATCGACGATTTGACGGCGGCGGTTCCGAGCCTGTGGAACGACGACCTCGGGTCTTACGACGCGCGTGACATCCGCAGCGGCGCTTGGGCCAACAATATCAGTTCTGGGGCGTTTCTTTATACCTACGCTGGGATCGACAATCCCGCGATGGACAAACGCACATTGGATGCTTGGGATGCGGTTACATACGGCATTCCCTCGGCGGATCCGAAGGCTGAGCGATTTGACCCGCAGCGCTATTGGCGCGGGCCAAGCTGGCCGTTTATGAACGGCCTTATTGCCATTGGGCTTCAAGACGCTGGTCGTGATTTGCTGGCGGAGCGTCTTCGTCGGGAAACCGCCGAACTGATCCGCAAGGGCGGTTTTTACGAATACTTTGACCCAACAAACGGTTCGCCCTGTGGCGGGTCTGATTTCACCTGGACGGCCGCAGTATGGCTCGCCTGGGCAGGGAGGACGTAAGATATGTCAACCATCGAACTGAAAGCCGTTGAGAAGTGGTATGGCGAAGCTCAGGTGATCAAAGGCGTCGATCTGACGATCAATGAAGGCGAGTTCGTGATCTTTGTCGGGCCGTCAGGATGCGGGAAATCCACGCTTTTGCGTATGATTGCGGGATTGGAAGAAACCAGCCGCGGACAAATCATGATTGACGGACGCGATGCAACGGCGGAACCGCCATCGAAGCGCGGCCTTGCAATGGTGTTCCAATCTTACGCGCTCTACCCGCATATGTCCGTGCGTGACAATGTTGGCTTCCCTTTGAAATCCGCAGGTTTGCCAAAGGCTGAAATCGAAGAAAAGGTGAACGAGGCGGCAAGGGTGCTCAAGCTTGACCCTTATTTGGATCGCCGCCCGAAAGACCTGTCCGGTGGTCAGCGCCAACGGGTTGCGATTGGCCGGTCCATTGTCCGTGACCCAACCGCATTTTTGTTCGATGAACCGCTGTCAAACCTTGATGCCTCTTTGCGGGTGGAAATGCGCTATGAGATCGCGAAACTGCATCAGCAATTGCAGGCTTCGATGATCTACGTCACCCACGATCAGGTCGAGGCGATGACGCTTGCTGATCGCATCGTGGTGCTAGAATTCGGCAAGATCGCTCAGGTCGGCACACCACGAGAGCTTTATGATCATCCAGCCAATCTGTTTGTTGCGCAGTTCATTGGCAGCCCAAAAATGAACGTCCTACCCTGCTCTACTGATGGGTCAAACTACACGGTTGCAGGACATCGCGGCGGTGCATTCTCCGGTGAGGCAGTTCATCTTGGCATTCGCCCAGAGCATATTGAAATCGGCGAGGTTGGATCAGGCGAAGTTGATGGGACCGTCGATGTCTTGGAATACCTTGGCGCCGATAGTTTCGTGATTTTTGACTGTGGCGAGGCCGGTCAAGTGAACGTTCGGATAAACGGCGAAACCGAATTGAAACCAGGCGACCGTTGCGGATTGAACTTTGCCAAAGACCGTTTGCATTTCTTTGATGCGGATGGTCTGGCGTCTAAGTGATCTCGTGAAAGAAGTTTAAACTTTCGGACCAAAGCTTTCCTTCACCGCTTCCATCACCGTAAATGTGCGCGTTTCCCTGACACCGGGGAGACGCAGCAATCGACCGGTCAAAAATTCGCGAAAAGCCTGCATACTGGCGTGCCGCGTTTTCAATAGATAATCGAAGCCTCCGGCGGTGAGATAACATTCCTCAATTTCGTCCGACAGCCTCGCGGCTTTTGAGAAGGCGTCAAAGACGTCTTCGGACACCCGTTCAAGCTTTACCTCAACAAAGCAGGTGAGCGTTTGGCCAAGAGCTTCTGCAGAAAGTTTGGCATGAAACCCTTCGATGTAGCCGTCCCTTTGCAAACGCCGCAGTCGCTCGGATGTGGCGTTGGCCGAAAGAGCGATTTCTTCGGACAAATGAGTGACCGACATGCGACCGTGACGATTTAAGAGCCGGAGGATTTGTAGATCATATTGGTCAAGGTTGGTGTTTTTCTCCGCCATGGTCGAAGTATGCTGAGTTTTTCACCAAAATCAATTCCTATCGAGGCAAGTTTGGTGAAATTCAATTTAGTACCGAGGGTATCATCAACGCATGACACATTTTTCCGCACCCTACGCCCCGTCCGATGAGATCCTTGTTCCGCAACTGATCGATGCAATTGCCCGACCCGCGAAGGCCGATGCAAACATCGACAAACGCGCAAGGGATTTCGTGAATAGCATTCGAAGCAGCGCCAGCAAGCTTGGCGGGCTTGAGGACTTTCTTCGTGATTTCGGCCTGTCGACGAAAGAAGGCCTTGCGTTGATGGTTATGGCGGAAGCGTTGCTGCGCGTGCCGGATGCGGAAACGCAGAACCAGTTGATCGAGGATAAGATCGGCGCAGGTGATTGGTCTGATACCGAATGGTTATCTGACACGTATTTCGTCACAGCCGCGACCTGGGGATTGGGCATTTCAAACCGCATTGTGCGCCCAACCGACAAACCGCAGGGCATCATCGGTGCTACGGTAAAACGTATCGGTGCGCCCGCTGTGCGGCAGGGTGTCAGACAGGCGATGCGCTTCTTGGGCAACCAATTCGTTTTGGGCCAGACCATCGAAGAAGCAATGAGCAAAGGCAGCGCCTCCGAAACGCGCGGCGATCGTCATTCCTACGACATGCTCGGTGAAGGCGCGCGCATGTGGGACGATGCGAAACGCTATGCAAAGGCCTATGCCGACGCGATCCAATCGATAGGTCGCAAAGCTGGGAACAAGCCGTTGCCGGATCGCCCCGGGATTTCGGTGAAACTCTCCGCCCTGCACCCAAGGTTTGAAGCTCGAAATCGGGCGGCGGTTCTGCAAGAGCTTGTTCCTGTTGTTGTCGAACTGGCACAGGCCGCGAAGTCTTTCGATCTGAACTTCACCGTTGATGCTGAGGAACAGAACCGGCTGGAGCTGTCGTTGGACGTCATCGAAGCGGTGTTCGCTGACCCATCACTGCGCGGCTGGGACGGGTTCGGCTTGGCAATTCAAGCCTACGCAAAACGCGCCTTGCCCGTTATCGATTGGGTCGTTGAACTGGCCGAGGCGCATCAATCCCGCATGATGGTCCGTCTGGTCAAAGGGGCCTATTGGGATGCCGAAGTCAAACATGCTCAGGTCGAAGGGGCTGATGATTTCCCTGTCTTCACTCGGAAACCTGCGACGGATGTTTCCTTTCTGGCCTGTGCTAAGCGGATGTTGGAACGGCGGGATGTTCTGTTCCCGCAAATCGCAACGCATAACGCCCTCACCGTTGCCACAGTGATCGAAATGGCGGATTCCAGCGGACATCGCGACGGTTTTGAATTCCAACGCCTTCACGGCATGGGTGAAGAGCTTTATGCTGCCGTGCGCAAACAAGAAAACCTACCTGTGCGCATCTATGCCCCTGTTGGCGGGCATCGGGATTTGCTGGCCTATTTGGTCCGGCGGCTTTTAGAGAACGGGGCGAACTCGTCTTTTGTTGCAAAAGTAGGTGACAAAGATGTGCCCGTTGATGAACTGCTAGAACGGCCATCGAAACAGCTCGATGTACCGCGGCATCCAAAGATTTTGCGCCCTAGAAAACTGTTTGGAGCGCGGCAAAACTCCGATGGTCTGGAGTTCGGCAGCCGCTCAGAGCTTGATGCTTTGCTCGAGGGCATGAATGCGGCGCCTGTTGCGGCTGAGGTGTCACCGATTTCTCCAGATGACATCGACGCAATGATGGCCCGTGCGGGTTCCGCCTTCCCAAAGTGGCGCGACACGCCCGCCAAAGTAAGGGCAAAGATCCTGCGTTGCGCGGCAGATGGCTTGGAAGACAATCGGGACGCATTGATGGCAACGCTGTCGCGCGAAGCTGGCAAGACCTTGGACGATGGGATCGCAGAAATTCGCGAGGCCGTGGATTTCTTACGGTACTACGCGGATGAAGCTGAAACGCTGTGCGTCACCAGAGAGCTTCCGGGCCCCGTGGGGGAAGAGAACCTCTATTCCATTTCCGGACGCGGCGTTTGGGCGACGGTTGCACCGTGGAACTTCCCTTTGGCGATCTTTTTGGGGCAAACAGCCGCAGCCTTGGCGACAGGAAATTGCGTCATAGCGAAACCGGCGCCTCAGTCGCCAATCATTGGGGCGCAAGCGGTTGAGATACTGAATGCGGCAGGCTTGCCCAAAGATGTGCTGCAACTCGCCCCCGGTGGTGCGGAAGTCGGCGCGGCGCTGGTCTCTCACCCCGACGTGGCAGGCGTGGCCTTTACCGGCTCAACGGCGACCGCGAAAGTCATCGAGCGGACGCTGGCTGCGAAGGACGGCCCAATCGTTCCCCTTGTGGCGGAAACAGGCGGGATCAATGCACTGATTGCGGATGCAACCGCCCTCCCCGAACAGGTGTGCGATGACGTTGTAACCAGCGCGTTCCGATCTGCGGGGCAAAGGTGTTCAGCATGTCGGATCCTTTATGTGCAGGAAGATGTGGCCGACCGCATGATTGATATGATTGTCGGCGCGGCAAAGACATTGCGGCTTGGCGATCCTTTTGATCAGGCAACCGACGTTGGCCCAATCATCGACCAAAACGCATTGAACCGACTGAATGGACATATTGCTGAACACAAGATTTTGTTCCAAGGCGATGCGCCAACGGAAGGAACCTTTTTGGCCCCGACGATCATTGAATTGAAGCGTGATCAAAAGTTGGACAAAGAAGTCTTCGGCCCGGTTTTGCATATCAAGCGTTTTGCTGCCTCTGATGTGGATAAGGTCATCGACGAAATCAATTCCTCTGGCTTTGGTCTGACCTTCGGTCTGCACAGTCGGATCGATGCGCGCATTGGCTACGTCAGCGAACGGGTTGGTGCCGGGAATATCTATGTGAACCGTAACCAAATCGGCGCTATTGTTGGGTCTCAGCCATTCGGCGGACATGGTTTGTCGGGCACTGGTCATAAGGCGGGTGGCCCGCTCTATCTGACGAAATTTGTGGAAGAGACTGTGATCTCAACAGACACCGCGGCCGCTGGAGGCAACGCAAGCCTGATCGCAATGTCAGAATAGATTACAGATAATTGGCAGGCCCTAGATGAAGGGCCCACCAGTTTTCTAAGCCTCGATCGCTTTCATAAAGCGGTCTTTGATGATGACGGGGTCCATGGTGATGACGGGCATCTTGGCGTTGCCGCTGTCGCATTTGACCACCATCACCGTGCCGACCTGCGCGTCAATCG
>Ga0189286_100388_pt1 | contig 12975 bp, 14 predicted proteins | sample UW69minimetaG_FD_130330 | JGI IMG/M metagenome (GOLD analysis project Ga0189286, IMG submission 130330) | Marine microbial communities from the Costa Rica Dome - UW69 mini metaG | ecosystem: Environmental > Aquatic > Marine > Oceanic > Photic zone | place: Costa Rica: the Eastern Pacific...
GACAAGCACCTCAACCTGCCGTAACTTCGTGACAATTTCCTCCGGCTTGTGTCGCTTATTTCCCATCGTGAATCCTCCGTTTTCTAAACATAGCGGCGGACCACTTCAGTGGGGGAGGATCACCTGCGCCAAAGTCACATCTGGATATTTGCCCAGAGCAAGCAGTTTTTCTTTACCGTGAAGCCGATACTTGAAGCGCCATAGCTTGCTGCCGCTCGGATTCACCAAGAGGTACAGCCCATCAAAGTCCGCGCGCTTGAAGGGTTTGGCTTTGGGCTTGAGTGCCCGAATCTTCGCATCGCTCAAAACAGCCATGGGGGTATCTTCCAAATTGCTACGGGCACGCACCCCCAGAGATACCCCCGATTGAGGCAGACTTGGCTGGACGCGGCAGGACAACATGAAACAGGGCCAATAGAAAAAACCTGCAAATACAGGCTACTATCAGTCTAAATCGGACGCAAATGGAAGATTAAGTGGTGCCCCCACACGGACTCGAACCGCGGACCTACTGATTACAAATCAGTTGCTCTACCAGCTGAGCTATAGGGGCACTGGAGCTTCGTTTAAGGCCTTCGATCAGAACCTGCAAGAGGCTTTTTTAGCGATTTGCGCGGGCCAGCAGTCCAACCGCCACAAGCCCCACCAAAACAATCATGATCGCGCCGGGGCTGGCGTCCGGCAGGTTCTCCAAACTGGCCTGCTCATGCACGCGTGTGGCCAATGTATCAAAGTTAAACGGCCGCAAAAGCATGGTCGCGGGTAGCTCTTTCACGCAGTCCACAAAGACCAGCAGCAGTGCGGAACCAATCGAGGCACGCACCAGCGGCAGGTAAACTTCGCCCAAAACTTGTCCTTTTGTGCGGCCCAAAGACCGGGCTGCCATGGGCAAACTGGGCGGCACGCGCCCCATGGCGCCGTCCGCAGCGCCCTGCGCAATGGCAAAGAATCGCACGCAGTAAGCCAGAATCAAAGCAAAGGATGAGCCGGTGAGAATCAAACCGGTTGGGGAGCCTGTCATCGTCTCGATCAGATCCGCCAGTTTGTGGTCAAGCGCCGCCAGCGGGATCAGAATGCCCACGCCCAAAACCGCGCCAGGTGCCGCATAGCCAATTGTGGTGACCGGCAACAACAGGCGCGGCAGGCTGCGGCCTGACAGGCGCACGCCGTAGACCATCAGAACACCGGCAACCACGGTCAGCAACGCAGCAATGCCGCAGACCCGCAACGTATTCCAAAGCGCCTCATACAAGGCTGGGTCCCGCCATTGCTCCAGACTGCTGGCGGCGTTGTCCGCAATCACCAGAAACGGCATCACAAACCCGATTAGGAAGGGTAGCAGACAGGTGACGAAGGCCATCCAGCCCCAAATCCCTGTCAACTGCACTGGCTCAGCCGGGCGGTTGCGGTTGCTCAGGCTGAAAAACTGCACCTTCCGGCGGCTGATTTTTTCCATCGTGACCAAAAGGATCACCAGCATCAGCACCACGCTGGAAATCTGTGCTGCACCGCCTGCGTTGTTGCTTTCCAACCAAACGCTAAAAATCCCGGTTGTCAGGGTCTGCACGGCAAAATAGTCCACCGTGCCAAAGTCATTCACGGTTTCCATCATCACAATGGCGGTTCCGGCGGCAATCGCCGGGCGGGCCATCGGCAGCCCCACGCGCCAGAACCGCGCAAACGGCCCCGCCCCCAAAGACCGCGCAACTTCTTCGGAAGCGCCAGACTGCTCCCGATATGCCGCGCGGGCCAGAATATAGACGTAGGGAAACAATGCAGCGGACAACACGATGATCGCCGCGCCCATGGAACGAATTTCTGGGAACCAATAATCGCGGCTTGTTTGCCAGCCAAAAAAGTCACGCAAGCCGGTTTGAACCGGTCCGGCGTATTCCAGAAAATCTACCAGAGCATAGGCGCCGACATAGGCAGGAATGGCCAGCGGCAACAGCAGAGCCCATTGTATCCAGCGCACCCCGGGAAAGCGATAGCGCGTCACCAGCCATGCCGTTGTTGCACCCATCGCGGCCGCGAGCACACCAACCGAGGCCATCAAAACCAGCGTATTGCGCATGTAGCGTGGCAGAGTGGTGGACAGCAAATGCGGCCAGATATTTTCAACCGGATGAAACGCAATCCAAATCACCGCCAGGATCGGCGCAAGCACAACAGTTGCGACAAACAGCGCCCCCAAGGACCACGGGTCAAAAGACAACCATCTTTTCAACGCCTTGGGCGTTGAGTTTTGTGCGGAGGGCGGTGTTGTCACATGTGATTGCACAGGGGATTCCTTTATCGCGCCCTTGTGTTGCCTGAATCTGGTTTTACTGTCCAGAAACGAGGCTATACTTGTTACAGCACAATCCAACAACGAAAAGAACATGCAGATTGTACTTCACGCGGGCGCGCATTTCACAGACGAGGGCAAACTACTCGGCAGCCTGAGCCAAAACCGGGACCTGCTGGCGCAGAATGGCATCGCTCTGCCGCCCCAATCCACCTATCGTCGCCAAATCCGCGACACGCTTGGGCAGATGAACAATGCCACCATGGCAGCCGACTACAAAGGCGCGATCATGGGCGGCATGATTGGCGACGCCAAACCGGACCGCATGATCCTGTCCAACGACAACTTCTTTGGTGTGCCCCGCCGCGCAATCCGCGACAATTGCCTGTTTCCGACAGCTGGCGACCGTTTGCGCGGCGTGTCTTCGTTGTTTTACGGCGAAGATCTGGAGATCTTCATGGCAATCCGCAATCCGGCCACCTTTGTGCCCGCACTTGTCGCCGCCTCGCCCAACCACCCCATTGAGGAAGTTACCGACAATTGCGATCCACTGGCACTGCGCTGGTCCGAGTTGATCCTGCGCATCCGCGATGCCGTGCCACATATGCCGGTCACAGTTTGGTGCAACGAAGACACCCCGATCATATGGGAAGAGATCATGCGCGATATGGCAGGGTTGGATCCAGCCACCCCAGTTGCAGGTGGCACGGATTTGCTCCGCAGTATCATGAGCGACGAAGGCATGGCGCGGCTGGAAGCCTTCCTGGCAGATCACCCCGGGGTGACCGAAATACAGAAACGGCGCATCTATGCTGCATTCTTAGATAAATTCGCCATCAAAGACGAAATCGAAGAAGAGCTCGACTTGCCTGGCTGGACCGTACCCATGGTCGACCACATGACGCAGGCCTATGACGAAGACGTTTATCGCATCGAGCGCATTCCCGGCGTAACGGTTCTTACGCCATAAGGCGTATCCAACTATCGGAATTGTAGGTTTACCGCCGCGTAGAGCTGAAACTGAGGCTGGCCGTTGCCACGGCTGGCCAAAGACCACTGCGGCTCCACAAAAATATTAGCTGTGGTTGAACCGAACTGTTGAACTTTTCCCAACCGCAACCCAAACGGCACATTGTAGGTGTCGGTGGTAAAATCATAGGTCCAGATTGGCGCGCCACCGGTGTACCAGCCTTTGCCCAGTTGGTAAAACCAAAATGGCTGAAACGCCCCTACCTCAGGCCGCTTGCGGCCAGCTGGCGTGCTGCCAACTCCAGTGCGGTAAATCAACAGGTAGCCATATTGGAACTGGGGTGAGGTGCCGTTGAAATAGACATTGGCGAGGCCAAGCTGCCATTGATCTGCACCTAGTTGATCGTCAGAGGCCGTGGGAGCGACCACTTGAGGCCCGATGCCGAAACTGATGCCGGGACGGGTGTCAAACTGATAGGCCATAAAGACATCCACATCGCCAATGCCGCTAACCGTTGCATTGCCCGTCCCAAGAGGCAGCGAATTGTATGGCAATGAGGCACGCATGAGCCAATTTGTGTCCCCAATTTTGAGCGGCTGCGCATAGCGCAAAACCGTTTGAAATCCATCAGCTCCACTGGGTAAGCCGCTAAAATCATTCAAGTAATACCCTTGAATATTAAAGGCGCGCACATTTGCCAGCGGATTGTTTGCGTCAGCCGCATCGTCCGCTGTAACAAAAGAAGGCAAAAGGCTCACTATAAGCGTCGCCGCAATGCAGCAAGCTCGGCCTAAATAGCCCATGACAAAATCCTTAAACACGCAACAGGGACGTGGTCGACAAAAACGCACCGCCCAACGCTTTTAGGGTATCTCATCCAAAGTGTCGGTCAATGCCGCGCTTGCCCCAAAACAAAAAAGGCCCTCCAAAAGAGAGCCTCTCAAAAATCACTTTTGTGATGAGCCTTACGCCATGCCCAACGCAGACTTATACATGTCAATCACGGCTTCCTGCTCGGCCACATCATTGGGGTCCTGCTTGCGCTCGCGGATTATTGTGCGGATCGCCTTCACATCAAAGCCGCGGCCTTTCATTTCTGCAAAGACCTCTTTGATCTGCTCAGCCACTTCGGCTTTCTCAAGTTCCAAACGCTCGACGCGCTCGATGAACTGTTTCAGTTCCTGACCGGTGACGCCGTATTGCGCGTCCGAAGATGTGCCTTCGCTCATGTCTGACCTCATTTTGTGCCGATTATGCGCGCCGCGCGGGCGCCAAGATTAACGCAGCTATAGACCGTAAACCGCGCTGCCATGCAAGGCCCGCTTCGCCATTTCCCGTGATCTGTGCCAAATGCCGCGTGTCCTCTGTCTTGCGTGTGTGCCAACAATCCGGTAGCTGCCCTGTCCAGACAGGGTGCGCCCCCGAATGCGCCCGTAAAAGAGGACGTCTGCGATGCAATGGATGATCTGGGCCGGTGCCCTTATGTCGGTGATTGGCCTGCTTGGCCTGTTCCTCTCCATCGTGAAAGTCGCCAAAGCCCGCAAGGCTGGCCTGTCGGACGAAGAGCTGCGCGCCGCTGTTCAGAAGGTTGTGCCGCTGAATCTGGGCGCGCTGTTCCTGTCGGTGATTGGCCTGATGGTGGTGATGGTCGGGATTTCGCTGTCCTAAGAGTCCTGCCCCTAAGCCTCAGCCATTGAGCGCGCCAAAACCGCGCCCGTTTTTGATCAGCGTGTCAAACAGCGGCTCCGGCTTCCAGAAGGCATCCCCCTGCTCCGCCAGCTTGCGCACGTGGTTGCGCAGGTCGATCAACCCGTGATCGTCCGCCGCCTGCATTGGCCCGCCCAGCCAGCGCGGGAAGCCAAAGCCATGGATCATGGCCACATCAATGTCTGACGGTTTGGAAGCGACACCCATGCGCAACAACCGCGCCCCAGCGTTGACCATCGCCGCGAGGCAGGTCTTTTCAATATCCACGTCACGCACGCCCACATTGCTGACCGGTTTGGGGTCTTCTTCGATCACCGCCCGCACGATGTTCCGCATATCCGCATCTGCCGCACCAAACGGGTGCTCTTGGGAATACTGATACCACCCCCGCTGCGCCCCGCGCCCTTCACGGCCCATGCGATACAGCACTGTGCTGATCCCCGCCTGCGCCGTGCGCAGCCCCGGCGCATTCAGCCCCAGAGCGTCGGCAATTTGAAACGGCCCCAGCGAGAAGCCCCAACTGTGCATGACCCGGTCAATCTCGTAAGGGTCCGCGCCAATGCGCAGCAAATCCTCCGCCGCGCGGATACAGGCGCCCATCACGTTTTGCCCAATTAACCCGTTGTAGGTCTTTGCCCGCACCGGCAAGAAGCCCATGGCACTCAGCGTGGCAAACAGCGTCGCAACCGCCTCTGGCCCCGTGCTTTTGCCGACCGCAACCTCCGCACCTGAGGTGCGCAAGTGCAGGTTTGGCACATAAAGGCCAACCACATCCTGCGGGCTGCCCGTGGCCTGCGCCACCGGTCCGATCTGCGCGGCGTCATCATGCACCGCTATCACCGCGCCGTCTTTGACAATCCCGTCCAGCTGCGCCGCGATCTGACGCGATATCTCGCGCCCCTGCCCGGTGGCTTCAATCACCAAATCGGCCCGCGCCAAAGCCACCAAATCCGCTTCGGCACGCAAACTCGCCAACATCTCACGCGACGCGACATCTTCGATGCGGCCACTGGTCACCATGCGCTGCAACGCCGCCTCGATCCGCCGTTGCGCCAGCTCCAACGCCGCAGGCACCTGCGCGGTCAACACCACAGACAAGCCATGCTGCAAAGCCGCCAGCGCCAAATCCGCGCCCACTCGATCTGCGCCAACCACAACGCCAAGTGTTTTCACCGGACGGGGGTCGGCCTGATGCATCTCCGGCAAGCGCGTTGCCCGCCGCTCCGCCAACGCCACATGGCGCAGGGCCCGGCTCTGATCCGAAGTCACCAATTCTTCAAACCGCTCGCGCTCAAACTCCAGGCCAACGTCAAACGGCAACAACGGCGCAGCTTTCACACATTCCAAAATGGCCAAGGCCGCGTCCTGCCCCCGCGGGTCGATGCGCTTTTCCCATTTGCTCACGCCCGCCTGGAACGCCTGGAAATCGGCAATCCCACCGGTGGCATCCGCCGTTGGCCGTGCGGGTTTGTATTTGGCAATACAGTTGAGCGCAAAAAGCACAGTGGCCTCGCGCAGATCACCCTCAACAATCTCATCCACCATACCCGCCACCTCAGCGGAGGTGATCGGCATCATCACACCGGACAACAGGATATTGAGCGCCGTATCCGCCCCCAACAGGCGTGGCGACCGCTGCGTGCCCCCTGCCCCCGGCATCACCCCAAGCGCCACCTCCGGCATCGCGATTTGCGCGCTGCTTAGGGCCACACGGTAATGGCAGGCCCAGGCCAGTTCCAACCCACCGCCCATCACCGCGCCCGACAGTCCAGCCACTACCGGCTTGCCAGCGGTCTCAACCGCAGCACACAGTTCTGCCAGATTGGGATGGGCAATTGGTTTGCCAAGTTCGGAATAGTCGCGCCCGGCGGAAAACTCCGCGCCACTGCCCAGAAGCGCAATCGCGCCCACCATCTTGTCCGCAAGCGCGGTCTGCAAAGCGTCATACACCGCCGCACGCAATTCTGCGGTCAGCGCATTGGTGGGCGGATGGTTCATCGACAGGACCGCAACCCCGCCTTCGACCGCATAATCTAGCAACTGCGTCATGCCTAAAACCCTGACAAACTTCGGCGCAAGCCTTTGTGTTTTCAGAGTTTAGCCGCACAAAGCCGCCGCGCAAGCCCAGTTATCCACAGGGCTGCACAGGTCGGCACATCTGTCACACTGCGTTTGGCCAAAGACCGGCAATCACACCGGCATATTGTCAAAACTGTCTTCGATCTCCTGATCCAGCAGATCAAGATCCAACCGCCGCAGACGCGCGGGCACACGACCACCACTTTGCTCGATGTTCATCAAAGTGCGGTGCAACTGCTGATGCAGCTCATAGCGGTCCATATCGTCCGCCTTGTGAATTTTGGTTTCCAGCGCTTCCGCGCGGTTCAATAGATGTTCGACAGTCATGTAACGTCCTCCCAAACGCATTTCTCAAAACCTAAAAATGGCAGCGTGCTTTAACCAGCGGCACAATCACTGCATAGCGAGGAGTCCGGCACCACCTTAAGGCGAGCTTCGGAAATTTCCTCTCCACACTTTACACAGAAACCATACGCGCCCTCACGCAAACGTTCCAAGGCAGCCTGAATTCGGCGGATTTCCTCTTGGCCACTGGTGCCAAGCCCTTCAAGAACCTCGTCACCCTCATGCTCAACCGCCGCTTCATCCCAATCTTTGGAGTGCGGCGCGTCCAGCTCAGCCTCGATCGCATGCAGCCGTTTATCGAGCTTTGACAAGCGTTTAAGCAGGGCAGCTTTATGTGTGCTGTGATCTGTCATCGTCGTCTCCGTTGCCGGGGCCACCGCGCAAGAACACGGTTTCAAAACCCGCACGCACCTTGACAGCCACCCCAAGCCTGCGCCTTGATTCACATCAATAGCCGCCCAAAAACACGCCGCACTGCGCATGTTTTTGGCACATGTCACGCCCGCACCTTGCAACACATGCAATCTTTCATATATGTTTCCCACCAAATAGAGGAATCGCCATGACCCCCGACGTAACAGCCTTTTTTGACGAAGCGACGAACACCATCTCTTTTGCTGTGAAAGACCCGGAGGGCACGTCCTGCGCCATCATCGACAGCGTGCTGGACTTTGACTACAGCTCTGGCCGCACCGACACCAAATCCGCTGATGAGATCATCACCTACGTTCAGGAAAACAATCTGAAAGTGGAGTGGATTCTGGAAAGCCATGTGCATGCCGACCACCTCTCTGCCGCGCCTTACCTACAGGAAAAGGTCGGCGGCAAGATTGGCATCGGCAAAAACATCACCATTGTGCAGGACACCTTCGGCAAGGTGTTTAACGAGGGCACCGAGTTCCAGCGGGACGGCAGCCAGTTCGACAAGCTGTTTGAGGAAGGCGACAGCTTCATGATTGGCCAACTGCGCGGAGATGTATTGCACACCCCCGGCCACACGCCCGCCTGCATGACCTATGTGATTGGCGACGCGGCCTTTGTGGGTGACACGCTGTTCATGCCGGACTTCGGCACCGCCCGCTGCGACTTCCCTGGCGGCTCCTCCGAGACGCTGTATCAGTCGATCCAGAAAATCCTCGCTCTGCCAGACGAGACCCGCATTTTTGTCGGTCACGACTATAAAGCGCCGGGCCGAGATGAATACGCCTGGGAAACCACTGTGGGCGAGCAAAAGGCCAACAACGTACACGTGGGTGACGGCGCAGACAAAGACAGCTTTGTCGAAATGCGCAACACTCGTGATGCCTCTTTGGCCATGCCGAAACTCATCATCCCGTCGCTCCAGGTCAACATGCGCGCCGGGCAAATGCCGGAACCCGATGAAGAAGGCGATGTCTTTCTCAAGGTTCCTGTAAATAAACTTTGATCCATAAAGCGCAAACATCAAAGGAAAAATCATGTTGAACGCAATACCAACCGACTGGCTCTTCGGGCTGGGCGGCGGTCTTCTCATTGGCCTTGGCGGAGCCGTCTTTCTACTGGGCAACGGCCGTGTGATGGGCGCCAGCGGCATCATCGGCGGTCTCGTCGATGGCTCTGGCAAAAGCAATATGGCCGAACGTCTGGCCTTCCTCGCCGGTGTTTTTCTGGTGCCGGTGCTGCTCTACCCGCTGTTCTCTGATGTGGACACACACGCCACCACCAATGTGGCTGTGCTGATTGCCGCAGGGCTCTGCGTGGGCGTTGGCACCCGCCTTGCCAATGGCTGTACCTCTGGCCACGGCGTCTGCGGCATCTCTCGCCTGTCTCTGCGCGGAATTGTGGCTACCTGTTCTACATCATGGCCGGTGGCCTGACTGTCGTGCTCTTCCGCCATCTGTTGGGAGTGATCTGATGACCCGCATTCTTCTGGCCCTGATCGCAGGCGGTCTGTTTGGCGCAGGCCTGTTCATTTCCGGCAAGACCGACACCACCAAGGTGCAAGGCTGGCTGGACGTCTTTGGCAACTGGGACCCAACGCTGGCCTTTGTAATGGGCGGCGCGATCCTCCCGATGGCCGTTGCCTGGCTGCTCACAAATGGCCGAAAGCCGATTGTCGGCGGGGAGTTCCCTACGCCGCCGGAACCAAAGCTTGGGCGCAACCTTGTACTCGGCTCCGTTCTCTTTGGCGTAGGCTGGGGCCTCGCCGGACTCTGCCCGGGCCCAGCCGTTGCCTCGCTCAGCTATGGGGGCACGTCTGGATGGGTGTTCTTCGCGGCGATGGTTGCAGGCATGGCGTTGGCCCCACTGGCGCGCGCACAACTGGACAGCGCCGTCCCTGCCGAGTAAGCAATCGCCATGGATATTCGTCAGATCACCGACCGCTTCTTTGCCGCGCCTCAGATTGACGCCGCAGATTTTGCCGCCCTTGCCGACGCTGGCTTCGGGCTTGTCATCAACAACCGTCCAGACAATGAGGTCGGCCCAGATCAGCACTCCGAGACCATGCGCGCCGCCGCCGAAGCGGCTGGCCTGCAATATGTGGTCAACCCGCTGACCATGGACACGATGACCCCGGACCGTCAGGCGCTACAACGCGACAGTGCCGCCGGCTGTGACGGCAAGGTGCTGGCCTATTGCCGCTCAGGCACACGCTCCACCATTTGCTGGGCGCTGTCCCAAGCCAAAGACATGGAGGTGGCCGACATCGTGAACGCTGCCGCCAACGGGGGCTATGACGTCTCCAGCCTTGTACCACATCTGGAAGCGATCAAGTCTCAGGGCTAAGCAACTGACCTGACAAACAAAAAGCCCCGCTCTTCCGGCGGGGCTTTTTTGCGTTTGCTCGTCAAGACTGCTCGAAAGTCTTACGTGCCTGTCAAATCCAGATCGGCCAGCGCCGCCGGATCGCCTATATCATCATTGCCCAACTGGATCAGATCATCGAGATCATCCAACCCGGCGAAATCTTCCATTCCATTGTCCGCGTCCAGGCCAACGCCCATCTCGCCCATTGGCTCAAGGTCCGGCAGTCCACCGCCACCCAGATCCGGCAAATCGCCACCGAGATCCGGCAGATCGCCACCCATGTCTGGTAGCCCCCCACCATCCAGTGCAGGCATTTCCGCCATGCCCGGCAAATCGCCACCAATATCATCCATGCCGCCCATCGCTGGCATGTCCATCCCCGGCATGTCCATGGCAGGCATATCCATCGCCGGCATCTCGGGCGCGCCCATATCCGGCATCCCCATATCTGGCATATCCAGCACCGCCAGCTCTGTGGACGGGGCCGCAGCGGGCGCTGCCCCAACCGGTCCCGGTACACAGACCGCGCGCATGCCATTGAGTTGCCCAATGCGCACCTCGGCAATCTCGTCGCCAGTCAACGCTTCAAGCGTGGCATTTTGCATCGCCTCTTCCGACAGCGGCAGCGTATCCCCCGCTTGCAAGGCCTGAATCTGCGCAATCGGCAAGCTGATCTTGCCCACCACCGCGTTCAGCACGGTGCTGGCTTCTTTCACGCCGTTCTGGAATTTCTCGGCGTCGGTTTCTGCGTCTTCTTCTGGCTCATTGACCAGCACCTGCACATCCGGGAACAGCAACGCCATTGTGCCGGTTTTCTTGCCCCGCTCGAGCTTCACGTCGAGCACAAACATTTGGTAATCCTGCGCGGTCATCGCCAAGGACAGCGTCCGCGTGTCCTGCATCATCGCGCCAAATTTATAGTGTTGCAGCCAGTAAGGCGCCTCGCCCTCTTCCGCCAACATGCGTACATAGCGCATGAGCGCATCTTCCAGAAACGGCGTGATCAGCGCGGCATCCACTTTGGTGGGCACACGATCGGTCACCGGTTTGGGAACAACCTGACCAAGGGTTTGGAACTCCACCAGCCCTGCCATCACCTGCATGTCCATCGCCAGAGCGCCGGGTTCCCCATTCTGCCCTTCAAGCAAGATCAACAGGGACTCATTGTCCAACGTCACCTCAACCGCGCGGTGCGGCAGCTTCACATGGCGCACGTCAGTCACATCCAGCGCCAGATCCATACCCTTTTCCGCCGCTAAAGCGAGGCCAAGGCGCAGGGCCTTGTTGGGGGTCATCGCGCGCGCCTGATGCTCGGTCCGCCCATCCGCTGCTTTACGACGTAGAATTGAAGTGGCTTGAGTTTCACTCATATCCGGATCTGCCCTGTTTGTGGCTCCTTGCAGGACAGATGTGCCGCAATAAGGTTAATAGAGCCTCTACGAGACCGCCAAAATCCGCGTGAAATTGTGCCTATTGTGCCGCCAGCGCGACCTCTTCAGGCAAGGTCACGCGGAACGCCGCGCCGCCCTGTCCCGGCAGGTATTCCACCGCGCCACCCAAGCGGGTCATGATCTCGCGACAAATCGCCAACCCAAGCCCCGCGCCTTTGACCTTCTGCTCGCCCGTGCGGGAGAACTTCTCAAAGATCACCGCCTGTTCGGTTTTGGGAATACCGCTGCCATTGTCGATGAAATCCACCACCAAAACGCCAGTGCTCCGACCAACCTCAATGCGCAATTTTGGCGCGCTGGCATCGCAATATTTCTGAGCGTTTCCAATGAGGTTGATGAATACCTGGCTCAGGCGGTCCAGATCAGTGTTCAGGGTGATTTCCTCATAGGCAGCATTGCGCACCACCCGCATCTCATCCGCACCAGCGCCGGTCAAGGCGCTGGCCACGGCATGATCCAAAATACCTTTCAGCGAACCGCTCTGCATGTTCAGGTTCACCCGGCCGCTTTCCAGCACGCTCAGATCCAACAGATCATCCAACAGCCGCGTCAGACGCAGCGCCTCGTCATGGATAATCGAGCTGTATTTGACCTTTTCATCCTCGCTCAGCCGGTCGCTGTCCCGCAAAATCTCCGAAAACGCCCGGATCGAGGTCATCGGCGTGCGCAGCTCATGGCTCACCTGGCTGAGGAAGCTGTCTTTCTGCTCTGAAATCAGTGTCAGCTTTTCATTGGCCTGTCGCAATTGCCGCGCGGTGCGGGCCTGCTCTTCGGATTTGGCCTCCAACTTGCTGGAATATTCCATCATCTGCGCGGTTTCATCGGCCACCGCCATCAGATCCTCCACCGACACCGACGCGCCCCCGACAATCTGCCCAATCATCGCATGCGCCGTCGCCGCGCCCACCGACCCCGCCAACTCCCGCTCAAGATGCTGCAAAAAGTCCGGCGACGGTTCGGGCAAAAGCCCACTCATGCCCTGGCGTTTGGCTTCCCGCTCAAACAGGTTCTGCGCCTCCCGTGCCCCAATGATGCGCTGCGCCATGACCATCAGATCTTCGGTCTGTGCCAGGCTGCCGGCCCAGCTTTGTGGCGTGGAACTGTGCTCAAACACATTCACAAACTGCGCCCCCTGCAAACGTTCCAAGGGCGACGGGAACCCGACCAGAGAAGCGACAAAGAAACTCATTGTGTTCAACAAGATAGACCAGAACACTGCATGTACCAGCGGGTCCATCCCGGTGATGCCAAAAAACGCCTGCGGCCGCAGCCAGCCGAGCCCCATTGGGCCTTCGGTCAGCATCACTTCCGACACCAGCGTGCCCGCGCCAAAGCTCGGCAGCAAAAGC
>Ga0189286_100389_pt1 | contig 12971 bp, 10 predicted proteins | sample UW69minimetaG_FD_130330 | JGI IMG/M metagenome (GOLD analysis project Ga0189286, IMG submission 130330) | Marine microbial communities from the Costa Rica Dome - UW69 mini metaG | ecosystem: Environmental > Aquatic > Marine > Oceanic > Photic zone | place: Costa Rica: the Eastern Pacific...
GTATTCCGCATCAGCTACGCCATCCACCTTGGAGGGGCTGAATACACCCACCTTGAATTGCAGACCACCCAGGCTATTCGAGGTATACATCACACGCGGCGTGAAGTTGGCGTAGAAGTAACCGTTACCGATACGTCCCGCCGTTGCAGCCACCTGGTCCGGGCCGCCGATCAGGCCGACACCCAGGGCACTGCCGTTGTCCCCGATAGCGGGAACACCGAAGATCCCGAAGCCCTTACCAATGTTGACCTGACCGAAATCACCGGCAACCGCGATCTCGGACACGCGGCTGCGGAAATTCGCATTGGCATCACCAGGCGCTATGTCTGCGTTCATCTGGAAGTGACCCGATACTTCCAGGCCATTCTGTGTGGGAGCGTAGATGTTGGTTTGCAGCGTAGCCGGGTTAAAGCCTGTGGTGATGGTAAACGAGTCTTCGTCCGTTGGATCGTCGTAGTTGCCAAGTACCGCGAAGATCGGAATGTGACCATTGAATCCCGCTCTCCAACCGCTGTCGGATTCGAACGTGGTATCAGCATATGCCGGCGCAGCAAACGCTCCGGCAACCATCGCAACCCCGGCCGCCAGCGCAGACAATTTGAAAGACTTAACATTCGCGCAGTTTTTGTTTTCGATCATGATAGCTTCCTATTATTGTTTGAGATTTTCTGGCCTATCAGCACTTCCTCTCGTTGGAACCTGAAATAACCTTTATATCAGTAACTTGATGGGCTACCTCTTGCTAACAGACACTGTCATCTCGAACATTCATTGCGGTTTTCGGCCGCTTTCTGTTTTCGAGACAGAACAAATCTAGCGCGCTAAAGAAAAAATGGAAAGTTTTAGAACATATTTTATCTGAAATTTACGCCCTTGCATGGCGAAAAAAACAACGAAACAATCCATATATTGCTGTTTTTATTGACTTAATTACAGATACAGAAATGTTTATAAATTTTCGTTGACGAACCATGAAACGAACATTACTCTCAATAATGTAGTAAAACCAACAAAACACGTGTAACTAACAACAAGAAAGGTGTTCCATGAGGAAATGGCCAATTGTCGCTGCGACCACCTGTCTGCTGTGCTTCAGCGCAGCCGGTCACGGTTCAGATACGTTTAGTGCGTTGCCGGAAGCACGCAAGCAGGTCATCAATCAGTGGATTTCAGAAAATTTTCAGGCGTCCACGCTATCTACGGAGCAACAGGCAGAAGAGCTTGCCTGGTTTGCACACACCGCCAAGCCGCTGGAAGGCCTTGAGATTTCGGTTCTGTCAGAGAACCTGGCAACGCACCGTTACGAATCCGAAGTACTCGCGAAAGCGTTTTCCGACATTACCGGCATAAAGGTGACTCACGACCTGAAACCGGAAGGCGAGGTCATCCGGCAGGTCAACCTGCAAAGGATCATGGCTGCCAAGGGTCGGTATGACGCCTTCGTCAACGACTCAGACCTGATTGGCACCCACGCGCGCACCGGCTGGGCACTGGCACTGAGTGACTACATGGAAGGCAAGGGGCGCGAGTACACGCTGCCCACGCTGGACCTGAAGGATTTTATTGGCCTGAGCTTCGTGACGGGCCCGGATGGAAAAATCTACCAGTTGCCGGACCAGCAATTCGCCAACCTCTACTGGTTCCGTTACGACTGGTTCCAGCGCCCCGAATTACGCGCAAAGTTCCTGGAGCGCTATGGCTATGAGCTTGGCGTGCCATTGAACTGGTCCGCCTATGAGGATATTGCCGAGTTCTTCACCGTCCATGTGAAGGAGATCGACGGCGAGCCCGTGTACGGCCATATGGACTATGGCAAACGAGATCCGTCACTTGGATGGCGCTTCACCGATGCCTGGCTATCCATGGCGGGCGCTGGCGACCCCGGGCTGCCCAATGGCCTGCCAGTGGATGAATGGGGAATCCGGATGGAGGAATGTCATCCTGTTGGCTCCTCCGTCGAGAGAGGCGGCGCCACCAACGGGCCGGCCGCTGTTTATGCCTTGCAGAAGTACATAGATTGGCTCAGAAGCTACGCGCCACCGGAAGCGCCAGAGATGAACTTTTCCGAGGCTGGTCCCGTTCCCGCTCAGGGCCAGATTGCCCAGCAGATTTTCTGGTATACCGCCTTCACGTCCGACATGACCAAACCCGGGCTCCCCGTGGTCAATGACGACGGTACGCCGAAATGGCGAATGGCACCCTCCCCTTACGGCGCCTATTGGTCGGAAGGCATGAAACTCGGCTATCAGGACGTAGGCGCCTGGACCATTCCCAGAGTGATGAGTGATCGCAGCCAGAAAGCGGCCTGGCTCTACGCCCAGTTCACCGTCTCAAAATCGGTATCACTTCAAAAAACGCTCGTGGGCCTGACGCCAATTCGCGAATCGGACCTGGACTCCCCGGAAATGCAGGCCAGAAGCGCGGAACTGGGCGGGCTGGTGGAGTTCTACCGCAGCCCCGCCCGTGAAGCCTGGACACCGACCGGTGTTAATATCGCCGACTATCCCAAACTGGCCAAACTCTGGTGGCCGAACATCGCCGATGCAATGTCGGGAGAACGCACAGCACAGCAGGCCATGGATAAACTGGCCGAAAGTCAGGACAGGGCGATGGCAGTGATGGAACGCAACTACACAGTCAAGAATTGCCCACCCCGTATCGCATCAGACGACGATGCAAAAGGTCGCGACTGGTGGCTCGCACAACCAGGAGCTCCGAAGCCGAAGCTGAAGAACGAAAAGCCACCGGGGAAAACCATTCGCTACGAGGATCTTCTTGCGCGCTGGGAAGAAGCCCGATAGGTGTACAACAGACACCTGGGAGCTCAGTCGTCCAGAATATCCTTTACCCGGCGGCGCAGCTCGGGAATAACCTCCTGCTCGAACCAGGGATTGCGCCGTAGCCAAAGGTTGTTTCTCGGGCTGGGGTGTGGCAACGGCAACATGGTCGGCCACACCTCCCGCCATTGCCTCACCCGCTCAGTCACCGACGTTTTCGCCCCTGGCAAGTGCCAGGCATGAGCGTACTGTCCAATCACCAACGTCAGCTCCACATGCTCCAGGCGTTCCAGTAGCAGGTCCCGCCAGGCAGGCGCACACTCCGGCCGTGGTGGCAGGTCACCGTTCTTTCCTGTGCCGGGATAACAGAACCCCATGGGCAAGATCGCCAGTTGCTGTTCGTCGTAGAAAGTGTCCCGGTCAATGCCCATCCAGTTACGCAGCCGGTCGCCGCTGGGGTCGTTGAACGGCAATCCGGTATCGTGAACACGGCGCCCGGGCGCCTGCCCCACCACCAGCAAACGCGCTGACTGCGAGATCTGGATCACCGGCCGGGGCCCGAGGGGCAACTGAGCTTCACAGATCCGGCACTGGCGAACGTTCTCCACCAATTCACCAAACGGCATCCGGGAATAAAGACTGGTCATTTGTGCCAACCACTCCAGAAGAATAGGCCATTGCATACACAGCCACTTAACGTAACCATAAAGCCTCAACCCGTTAGCCACAAATCGACGATTCCGAGAACGGCACAAGGACTGCTCCGCCCATGAATGCCAAGTCAGATGTTGACTCCAACGCCACCCTGAATGCGTTTCGCGAGGTTGTTCGCAGCCGGCGTTCAGTACGCCGATTTACCGACGAGCCAGTGCCGGAACACGTGCTGGATGATTGCCTTGAGCTGGCCATGCTGGCGCTGAGGGCCCACGGTTACGATTCATGCCCCATGGAAGGCTTTGACGAATGCCGGGTAAGACGGCTGTTGAAGCTACCGCGAAAGGGCCTGGTGACCATGGTACTGGCGGCGGGGAAACGCTCAGACAAGGGCGTGTATAACCGCCAATACCGCTTTGAGAGGGATACGCTCATTCACTACCTGTGAATGAGCGCCGGACTACACTTCCGGGTTGGCCAGCGCTTCGGCGGCACCCAGCAAACCGGTGTACCCCTCCATCACCACGTAAACCGGCGTTGATTCCAGCAAGGGACGCATCCGCCCCTTGTCTTCGAAACCTTTCTGGAACGGGCTTTCCAGGAAGAAGTCGATGAATCTGGGGAGAATGCCTCCGCACAGGTAAACGCCTCCGGTACCTCCCAGGGTCAGAACCCCATTGCCGGCAACGCGCCCAAGAATCTCGCAGAAGTGCCGCAAAGTCTGGCGGGCAAGCAGATCAGACTGATCCAACGCGGCGGCGGTTATTTTCTCCGGCGCATCCAGGGGGGCGGCCACGCCCTGTATCTCCGCGTGGGCCTGGTAAAGGTTCAGCAAACCCTGACCACACAGGATACGTTCGACGGAAACGCGACCGAACCGGGCCTTCAGAATCCGCAGGATAGCCATCTCGGTGTCGTCTGTCGGGGCAAAGTCCACGTGACCACCCTCAGTCATCAGCGGCACCCAGCCATGCTGCAACGGAACCAACCCTGACACTCCCAGGCCGGTGCCCGGGCCGATAACCAGCCGGGGGCGCGCCGCGTTGCCCGGGCCGCCGCAAACGTGGACCAGCTTATCGGCACTGACATGGGGTACCCCGAGGGCCATGGCAGTAAAGTCATTGATCACCTTGAACGCGCCCCAACCAAACCGCCTGCGAACCTCCTCGCTGTCGAAACGCCAGTGGTTGTTGGTCATCCGCACCTGGGTGCCCTGGACTGGCGATGCTACCGCAAGACAGACATCCTGCACCTCCCCTACGCCGCAGCGGGCAAGGTAATCAACGATGGCAGCATCAAGATTGTCGTAGTCCCCGCAGGCAAGGACTTCAACAGCCTCAGGGGTAACGTCACCGGAGCGAACGAGAGCAAACCTGGCGTTGGTACCCCCGATGTCTCCTACCAGCGAGTAGTTGTCTTTCGTCATGCGTCGTGATTCCAGAAAAAGCTGGCGCCCTCTTCCGGGTTGCTGGCGGCTTTACGCATCCAGCCAAACAGCTCCCGGCCCAGGCCGTGATGATAACTGCTCAGGTCCGCTTTTTCCGCCTCGCGGCTGGCAAATTCCTCAGCCGACACCTCAATCTCCAGTGTTCCGGCAACCGCGTCCAGATTGATCACGTCGCCATTGCGCACGCGGCAAAGCTCCCCACCATTCGCTGCTTCAGGATAGACGTGTATGGCTGCCGGCACCTTACCGGACGCCCCGGACATGCGACCATCGGTAACCAGCGCAACCTTATAGCCACGGTCCTGAAGCACACCAAGGTACGGCGTCAGCTTGTGCAATTCAGGCATGCCGTTGGCTTTCGGGCCCTGGAACCGGACCACCACAACGCAATCGCGGTTGAGGTCACCCGCATCGAAGGCCGCCTTGAGTTCGTTCTGGTCATTGAACACAACAGCCGGTGCCCTCACTACGCGGTGCTCCTCCGCCACGGCCGACACCTTGATCACTCCACGGCCAAGATTGCCATCCAGAACCCGCAACCCGCCGTCCGGCGCAAAGGGCTCCGCCGCCGTACTCAGCACATCCGGCTTGGCACTTTTCTCAGGCGCCGGCTTCCACACCAGCTTGTCATTCTCCAGTTCCGGCATTCGTGCGTACTGTTCCAGCCCATGCCCCACAACCGTCTCAACGTCATTATGAAGCAGACCGGCACTCAGCAACTCACGGATCAGGAACGGCGTTCCCCCCGCTTCGTGGAAGGCGTTCACGTCTTCCTGGCCGTTGGGATAAATACGCGTCATCGAAGGTACCGCCGATGACAACTCGGAGTAGTCGTTCCAGTCGACAATGATGCCGGCGGCTCGGGCGATGGCGATCCAGTGAATGGTGTGATTGGTGGAGCCACCGGTCACCAGCAGCGCCACCAGCGCATTCACGATACTCTTTTCGTCCACCATATCGCCCAGACCCAACGTGCCTCCGTGGGGCTTGGACAGCCGGATAACCTGTTCGGTTGCCTCACGGGTCAAGGCTTCACGTAGTGGCGTACCCGGGTTCACGAAGGCCGACCCTGGCAGATGCAGCCCCATCACCTCCACCAGAAGCTGATTACTGTTGGCGGTACCATAGAACGTGCAGGTACCGGGGCTGTGGTAGGACTGGGATTCCGCCTCCAGCAGCTCGTCTTTACCGATCTTGCCCTCGGCGTAGAGCTGGCGAATGCGCTGCTTCTCTTTATTGGGCAGCCCAGACGGCATGGGACCAGCCGGTACCAGAATAGTCGGCAGGTAGCCGAAGCTCAGCGACCCGATCAGCAAACCAGGAACGATTTTGTCGCAGATGCCGAGCAACATGGTGGCATCGAACATATTATGACTCAGGGCGACCGACGTACTCATGGCGATGGTGTCGCGTGAAAAAAGGCTCAGCTCTATGCCCGGCTGGCCCTGGGTCACACCGTCACACATGGCCGGAGTGCCACCGGCAAACTGCGCCACCGAGCCCATTCCGTTGGCCGCCTTGCGAATCACGTCCGGAAAGTCCTGATAAGGCTGGTGGGCCGACAACATGTCGTTGTAGGCGGAGACAATGGCCACATTGGCCTTGTTCATGAATTTGAGGGTATCTTTATCGGACTGGTTACAGGCGGCAAAGCCATGAGCCAGGTTGCCGCAGGACAGCGTGCTGCGCTGGGGTGACTGGGCTTTGAGCTCGCCCATCCTGTCCAGATAATCCTGCCGGGTAGCGCGACTGCGCTCGATGATCCGCTTGGTAACCGCGTCTACGGTCGGGTGCATAGTGGGTCTCCTGAAACTTGTTATCTAATTACTTTTTTATTCCCGTAAGTTTACTTTCTTTTTTTGCTACTTTCACCCGCCAGTCATTCATTTTTCCATTATTTGTTGTTATATTTACTACATCAGAAACTGAAACGAACAATAAACAAACAAATCTGGAGCCAGAACATGACTATTCGTATCGCAATTAACGGCTTTGGTCGCATTGGCCGCAATGTTCTCCGCGCACTTTATGAAAACGACTACCGAAATGAGCTTCAGGTGGTTGCCATCAACGACCTGGGAGACGCGGAAACCAACGCTCACCTACTCAAATACGACAGCGTTCACGGTCGCTTCAACGGCATTGTGAACCACGATGCCGAATCACTCTCCGTCAACGGTGACCGCATCGCCATCACCGCCATCCGTAACCCCGAAGAACTGCCGTGGAAAGACTACCATGTGGATGTGGTCTTCGAGTGCACTGGCCTGTTTACCGCCCGTGACAAGGCAGAGGGTCACCTCAAAGCCGGCGCACGCAAAGTCATTATCTCAGCCCCCTCTTCTGACGCCGACGCGATGGTTGTCTACGGGGTCAACGACGACGTTCTGACCGCCGAACACAACATCATCTCCAACGCCTCCTGCACCACCAACTGCCTGGCACCGGTTGTTGAAGCATTGCACAGGAAAATTGGCATTGAGAGTGGCCTGATGACCACGATCCACTCGTACACCAATGACCAGAAACTGAGCGACGTCTACCACTCTGACCTGTATCGCGCGCGCTCGGCCACCCAGTCCATGATCCCGACAAAAACCGGTGCAGCCGCAGCCATTGGCAAGGTGATCCCGGAACTGTCCGGAAAACTTGACGGACTGGCCGTGCGGGTTCCTACTATCAACGTTTCCCTGGTGGATTTCGGCTTCATCGCCAGCCGCGACACCACCGTGGAAGAAATCAACGAGGTCGTGAAAGCTGCAGCGGAAAACAACCCGGTCCTTGGCTACAACGCAGAGAAACTGGTTAGTGTGGACTTCAACCACAACGCCCTGTCCAGCATTTTCGACGCCAATCACACACGGGCCATGGGCCGTCACGCGAAAGTCATGGCCTGGTACGACAATGAATGGGGCTTCTCCAACCGGATGCTCGACAACGCTGTTGCACTGATGAAAAAGGCGAGCCAGTAACTCTGCTCACCTGCCATTTCGTCCAGCACAACCGGAAAGCTTCACTGAAAAACAAAAGGAAACTGGAACCATGTTAAGGCGCACCAAGATCGTCGCCACTCTCGGCCCCGCCACCGATTCACCGGAATCACTGTCAGCTATTATTGCTGCAGGTGTTGATGTTACGAGATTGAATTTTTCCCACGGCAGTGCGGAAGACCACATCCAACGCGCCCTGCGGGTGCGGGAATCTGCCGCCGCCAACGGCCGGTTTGTCGCCCTGCTCGCCGACCTCCAGGGGCCAAAACTTCGTATCGCGCGCTTCGCGGAAAACAAGGTGACCCTCAAGGCCGGCCAGCAGTTTATCCTGGACGCCAGCATGGACAAGGAAGCCGGCAATGAAGAGCGCGTCGGCATTGACTACGAGCAACTGATTGAAGACGTCAAGCCAGGCGACATCCTGGTACTCGACGACGGCCGCATCGAGATGGAAGTCGAGTCCGTTGACGGCACCAGCATCTCCTCCCGCGTTCTTATCGGCGGCCCCCTGTCCAACAACAAGGGCCTCAACAAGCGCGGCGGCGGCCTCTCCGCCGAAGCCCTGACCGAGAAAGACAAGCAGGACATCAAAACCGCCGCCCGCCTGGGCGCCGATTATGTCGCGGTGTCGTTTGTACGCACCGCCGAAGACATGCACGTTGCCCGCCGTCTATTGAAAGAAGCTGGCTCGGAAGCACGCCTGGTTGCCAAGATTGAACGCGCGGAACTGGCCCACGATAACGCCGCCCTGGATGCGGTCATCGATGCGTCGGACGCGGTTATGGTGGCCAGGGGTGATCTCGCTGTTGAGATTGGCGACGCCGAGCTGGTGGGCGTTCAGAAGCACATCATCAACCGCGCCCGCGCCCTGAACACGGTGGTGATTACCGCCACCCAGATGATGGAGTCGATGATCGAAAACCCGATGCCGACCCGGGCGGAGGTTTCCGACGTGGCGAACGCGGTGATGGACTACACCGACGCGGTCATGCTGTCAGCAGAAACGGCGGTCGGCGACTATCCCACGGAAGCGGTGGAAGCCATGGTGCGAATTTGCATGGGCGCAGAAAAGCATCCGTCGATGCATCAGTCCAAGCACCGCATTCATGAAAGCATGGAGCATGTGGATGAGGCGATCGCCCTGTCTGCCATGTACGCGGCCAATCACCTGGATGGGGTGACGTCGATTATCTGCATGTCGGAAACCGGTGCCACTCCCCTGCTGATGTCGCGCATCAAATCCAGCCTTCCGATTTTTGCCTTCTCGCGCAATCATTCTACCCAGCATCGGGTAACGATGTTCCGTGGTGTACAGACGGTACCCTTTGATTCGGCGACGATTCCGCCCGAGCAGACAAACTCGCGCGCGGTGGCTGAGCTGGTTCGGATGGGGGCCGTCAAAGAGGGTGACCTGGTGGTGATTACCAAGGGCGATTATGTGAATGCCCAGGGCGGCACGAACACTATGAAGATTGTTCGTGTTGGGGCTGATATTCGCTAGACGGGAATTGGGAGGTGTCGTCGTTTGTAGCCTGATGGTTTTGGTGCCTTGAGGCTGCGGGGCGGGGCTTCCCAAAACCGCTACGAGCACATCCATGTGCGCTTGGAATTGGCCATCCTTGGCCAATTACATTTTGGGAAGCCCCGCCCCGCAGCCTCTTGCTTAGACCAATCGGATATCGCTGGACCACACTCTTGTTTACAACGCGTTATTCGCCGGAATGACCAAAGCTAGCCTCCCTCTTCTTCACGCAAAACATTGACTCAAAGCACTTCAAGCAGCCAGGGAGACACCTCTGAGACCGGAACAAGCGGTTGGTGGTAGGGCCGTTCGGGAATGTAATTGGCCAAGGATGGCCAATTCCAAGCGCACATGGATGTGCTCGTAGCGTTTCCCGAACGGCCCTGCCACCAACCGCGAACACCCCGATATCTCAGGCTACAGCCCGCAGATAACTCACAGGTCAAAGGTCACCAAGGCTCCCACGAACAATCTCAGAAATCTGCCCCCAATCACCGGAAGCAACGGCATCACCAGGGGTCAACCAGGTGCCACCAACGGCCGAGACGTTCTTAAGGGCCAGATAGTCCTTGGCAGTGTTGCGGCGGATACCGCCGGTCGGGCAGAAGGTAACGTCCGGGAAAGGGCCAGAGAACGCCTTCAGGGCGGGGATACCGCCGGCGACTTCGGCTGGGAAGAACTTGAATTCACGGTAGCCAAGGTTGTAGCCAACCATCAGCTCCGAAATCGTTGAAATGCCCGGCAGCAACGGCGCTTCCGAAGTCACACCGAATTCCAGAATGGCCTCGGTGACACCCGGCGTGATCACGAACTGGGCGCCGGCGGCTTCAACCTGCCGGTACTGGGCAATACTGGTGACCGTGCCCGCCCCAACCCAGGCATCCGGGATCGCTTTTCGTACCTGCTCAATGGCCTTCACGCCATGAGGGGTACGCAAGGTGATTTCCAGTACTCGAATGCCACCATCAACCAAAGCCTGACACAGTGGCAGCGCTTCGTCCGGGTGGTTAATGGTAATCACCGGAACAAGCGGGGAAGCGTTCAAGACCGCCTGGACGCGCTCGCGGTGGAAGTCAGACAATTGGTTCATACATATCTCCGGTATAACAAATCTCGGGCGAACAGCCTTAAGCGCTCCAGTAAACCTGCAGCCCCGGTTTCAGGAAAGCGCGGATGGGCATTTCGCGGATGTTTTCGATATCGCTGCAGGCACTCTGCAGGGTTTTCAGCTTGTCGTCCCCCTTCAGGTGCAATGCCGTAAAACCCGCACGGCTCAGGGCACGCAGCGTCAGCGTAATGCGCTTCTGGGGCTGGGAAGGTGGCGTCATGGGGGCCACGATGGCGGTCGAATCCGTATCAAGGGCTTGATCCAACTCCGGCGCATCTGGAAACAATGACGCCGTATGGCCGTCGTTGCCCATACCCAGGATCAGCACATCCAGCGGAAGGTGGAGCTCCTCAAGGGCTGTTTCCGCGGCCGCCAAGCCGTCAGCCGGCGTGTCGCCTGGCTGCTTGAGGGACAGGTACCGGGCTTCCGAGGCAGGGCCTTGTAACAGACTTTCCCGCACCAGGCGGGTATTGCTGTCGTTATCGTCTTCGGAGACCCAGCGCTCGTCCGCCAGCAGCACGTCAATGCGCGCCCAATCCAACGGCTTCTCCCGCAAGGCCTCGAAAAATGGCAGCGGGGTTGAGCCGCCAGACACCGCCAGACTGGCGCGGGGTGCAATCAGCAGCCGTTCCGAGAGGTGTTTTGCGACTGCATCCGCCAGCGCAACCGCCGTATCACCAGGGGTGTCGAAAAAATACGCATCCACTGACTCCGGCAGATTCAGGTCATGCATCTTCATACCAGCTCCTTCCGTCACGGGTAATCATGGCGATGGAGGCAACCGGGCCCCAGGTTCCTGCGGCGTAGCGTTTTGGCGGTATGCCACTGTCGTCCCAGTTGCGCATGATCTGGTCAACCCATTGCCAGGCGTGCTCCACTTCGTCACGACGGACGAACAGATACTGATTACCCTTCATGACCTCCCAGAGCAGACGCTCGTAAGCATCCGGTATGCGGTCGGTCTCGAAGGTTTCCGAGAACGTCAGCTCCAATGGCCCCTGGCGCAGGCGCATTCCCTTATCCAGCCCCTGGTCCTTGGTCAGAATTTGCAGGGACATACCCTCGTCCGGCTGCAAACGGATGATGAGTTTATTGTTCGCCAGGTGCTTCTGATCCGGATCAAAGATGTAGTGTGGCGCCGGCTTGAAGTGAATGATGATCTGCGACAGCTTCTCCGGCAGGCGCTTACCCGTACGGATGTAGAACGGTACGCCAGACCAGCGCCAGTTATCGATCTCGGCTTTCAGGGCCACAAAGGTTTCGGTCTTGCTGCCGCGCGCCGCGCCCTCTTCCTCCAGATAGCCCGGCACGGGCTTTCCGCCACTGGTGCCAGCCGTGTACTGCCCGCGAACCACATGCGTATCCATCATGTCGGGAGTGATACGGCGCATCGCCTTCAGCACTTTCACTTTCTCATTGCGGATACTGTCTGCCGACAGGTCCGAGGGTGGATCCATGGCGATCAGGCACAGGAGTTGAAGCAGGTGGTTCTGAACCATATCGCGAACCTGACCGGCTTTATCGAAATAGCCCCAGCGGCCCTCAATACCGACGCTCTCAGCCACCGAAATTTCAACATGGGAAATATGGTTCTGGTCCCACTGGGAAGCGAATAGGTTGTTGGCAAACCGAAGCGCGATGAGGTTCTGTACCGTTTCCTTACCCAGGTAATGGTCGATACGGAACAACTGGTTTTCGTTATAAACCTCACCCAGCTCGTCATTGATGACCTTGGACGACTCAAGGTCGTGACCAATCGGCTTCTCTACAACCACCCGGGTGTTCTGGTCGCAACAGTTATTTCCCCGGAGGTTGCGTGAAATCTCACCGTACATGGCCGGTGGTGTGGCCATGTAGACGATCAGATTGCTGGGCTCCTTGCTGCGCCAGTCATTGAGGACGCTGTAACCTTCAGGGTTGGTGAAATCGAGGAACTGGTAATCCACGCGCTGCAGGAATTTCTCGGCCACGTCGGCATCAAACTCATCTTTCCTGACATGCTCTTTCAACTTGCCAAGAAGCGTCTTACGAACCTCGCCGCTGTCTGCCTTGTTTCTCGCGATTGCCAGAATACGAGTGCCCTTGTGGAGCAGTCCGGCCCGCTCAAGCTGATACAGCGCGGGAAACAGTTTGCGTTGCGCCAGATCACCGAGCGCACCAAACATCATCAGGTCACAGCGGGTATTTATCGGATCAGCCATCGGTTCCTTCTCTCTTTGTTTTCATGCAGCAATACACCGCCGCACGACTCGAGGCGTCAATGTAGTAATTTTATGCAAATAATGACACCAGAAATGAAATTTTCCAAGGATATTTTCCAATTAATGACACTTTTACTACCACAAACCTACCAAAAACACGCTATAATCAGCGCGGATTTTCACAAGAACGCCGATGATTCAGGGAGTATCCCAAATGGCTGCGAACCAGGCGCAACGCGATGACAACCTGCTCGAAGATATCCAGCTAAGAC
>Ga0189286_100391_pt1 | contig 12915 bp, 11 predicted proteins | sample UW69minimetaG_FD_130330 | JGI IMG/M metagenome (GOLD analysis project Ga0189286, IMG submission 130330) | Marine microbial communities from the Costa Rica Dome - UW69 mini metaG | ecosystem: Environmental > Aquatic > Marine > Oceanic > Photic zone | place: Costa Rica: the Eastern Pacific...
GACAAGCACCTCAACCTGCCGTAACTTCGTGACAATTTCCTCGGGCTTGTGTCGCTTATTTCCCATCGTGAATCCTCCGTTTTCTAAACATAGCGGCGGACCACTTCAGTGGGGGAGGATCAGTTTTCCAGCGCCTGCACCAACGCTAGACGTCGCGCGCCTGTTTCCAAAGAGAGATCTATTTTCTGAAGCGCCTCGATCAACAAAACACCGAGATCAAAACCGTGGAACATTCCAGCCGGAGCAGAAAGATAACCCTCACCGTCAAAATCCTCGTTGAAGCTCGCTCTAATACGTCGCAGCCTTTGCGCTGCATGCGGCGTACTCCCGTCGAAGTCGAAGCATGGCTGAATAAAGGTGAGATCAAGTGCGGAACGTACGCTGTGGTTCACCTTTTTCTCGAACGTGCCACCACTAATCCCCCAGTGGCTGAATACTTTCGGTGTAGTTCCAGATGCAAAAAATGTATTGAGAATAGTAGCCCCTTCCGGCGCATTGCCAACAAAAATAACGCAGTCGCTTGCGGCCGCCGCCACTTGAGAAGCTAAAGAAATTGCGTCAGGTTCTTTTAAATTACCGGAAAAGAACAGGACCTGAAATTTGTCAAACCTGCGCTTGACAAGTGCGCGCGTTAGAGTCCTCTCGTTCGAGCGCCCCCACCCGGACTCCCAAAGCAAAATCGAGATATGCTGACATCTTTCATCACTCAAAACGTTGTTAGCTAGGATCTCGGCGGCTTTAGAGTCATCGAGAGAGACCCGAAAAATTGAATTGGAGCCATTCCTGCTGCGAGTGAGCGGCGCGGCAGCAGACCAAGGCAACAGAAGCGGAATACCGTTTTCGTTCACATAGGCTTTCGCCTGCAGGTATGGCGGTGAATGCAGACCACCGATGACGGCGATTGCTTCGGGGTCATTGGCAAAACGTTCAAGATGCTTCTGGGCCCTACGGGAGTTTGCTCGGTGGTCCAATGGAACAAATTCGACACGAAACCCTTGGATCTGATCACCGACCTCATCAAATGCCGCGCGAACACCGATTTCGATCGAGCGGGCGGAGGCAAAATTGGCTTGTCGATCCGCATCCAAATAGATCTTCAACGATTCTGCATTAGCCCACGCAACAGAAAATAAAAATAGAACCGACGCCAGAACGTGTTTCGACATGTTTTTTTCCTTACTGCAAGACAGGGGCAACTGACATCTACACGTCTCTCATGCATGAGATCCTCGACATTTCGAAGCGAGAGTGGAAATCTGACGTAAAACATCCCAGACAGGCGGATGATCTCAGGGCTCGTTTTGAAGTACTTGAACGCGGAGCGTTTTGAACGACAGGACGATATGTCAACTCACTGACCGCTTCAACGGAAGTCCCTTTGGCAGCACCCCGTTTACTAACTATCCAGGCGGGCCACTTCCGTAGGGGATCAACCGCTTCGAACCGATTTTCTCAAAAAAGTCCTCTTTGACAAGATCCAGAATGGCTCAAAACAGCATATCATCGACATTTAATTCTTCATCATCGTCGCTCTTTTGTGAATACTTTTCTTCAAACTCTGGAAATAGTTCAACGTGAACAATTCGCTCTTCTGCCATTGTGTAAATGGACCAAATTTCGGACAAAGCATCCCCTTTAGTTGGCTTTTCTCTTTCTCCTTTAGATTGCAAGTCGTGCTTCTCACGGTCAAGCGCTGCGGCCAAGTCTTCTACTATTTGCATTGCACCGCGAAGGTCGACGACAGCAGCCTGCAACCCTTCGTTTTCCCTGTTTGCCCGGCTGCAAAGATCTTTCAAAGAAACCAGTCGACCAGAACCTGAGTTGGTAAATTTTTTGAAATCTATATGTGCGGTTTCCAGATTTCCAAATTGAGCTTCGCAGGCAACATGAAGCCCCATTTCACCACGGCTCAGCGTTTGAATAGTCTGGCTACACTTCTTTGTGGAGTTCAAAATGGTCGCGGAAATAGCTGTCACTTCAGCCGCTAATGTGGTAAGTGCGGCTTTGGCATCGCCCGCGCGCGCCGCCAACAAAGCCGAATTGATCGACGCAGACGAAACCTGCCGTGCAGATTTCTCTAGATTGCCAAACCGATATTCCACGTCAGCTATTGCGACCTGAGAATGCTTCAGATTCCTTTCAGTTACGCTCAGCAATTCCTGTACCGCAGAAACGTCTTGGGCCGCTTTTGTGGCGGCGTACTCTTTCTGGACAATAGACTGTCGAACTGCGTTGGCAATGTCGCCAGCCATGAATAATTCGTTCACCTCGCCTGCGCATTTCTTTAACTGCACAGCACATTCGCTGGTCTGTTTTGCGCAGTTGCGCATTGCGTCGGCAATCGCGCCCATGTGCGCCGCAGCCAAGTGGCTTACCCCACCTACGTCTCGGTATTTGAGTATCGTTCCAAGGTGATCAACCCTTTGTGCCAATCGATCTGCAAATTGAACTGTTTCTATCAGTGTTTTCATTTGGTCGCGGCCGAGACGGGCAAGCCCGCCGGCCTTGCGGGATATGGACATGGCAGTATCGGTTTCATTTTTGTGCCACTGCGCGTAATCAGCTTCGACCGAAACAACGCCAACCTTGAGGTCGCCAAGCGTTTTTTGAGCGGTTTTGTATAGCTCATTTAGGGTGAATCTTCCGTTCGACACAGTTTCAAGCCCAACCGAAACCTGCTGCATATCGGATCGAACTCGATTCGCAATGGCCGTGATTTCTTCCAAGTAACCGTTCAGAAACGTGACGCCGAAAGACCCAACTGTGGCACGAGAAATCATTGCGACCGCCGACAGCGAACGCCCTGCGCGTTCAATGTCCTGAAGTTCCCGACTTGCTGCCCGCAGGTGCGATCTAAATTGCATTTCAGACCTATCGTCTGTGTTGCGTTCAAGCGTTTCAATCGTGGTCTCAACCGAGGTCAGAAACGAGGTAAAGTGGGTTTCCACATCACGCTCAGGCGACGCCAGCACTATGTAATCATCCAGTTGGGAAACCACCGAATTCAAAGCAGATCTCACTGTCCCCAACTGTTCTGCAACATCCGCAAAACATCGAACACCCTCGGCAGCGATGTCAATCGCCGATACACTCCAAGGGGGCGAGAACCCTTCGTTTTCCATATTTTTTTGGGGGAGCGAATTCATGCTTTCCTCTTATCGAAACGAACGAATTTTTTGACATTATACAATCATCCTTATGCACAAATAACTAATAAACAGGAAAAATAACTCGAGAAGAAAAACAAGTCTTCTTCAATGATTTTTGAGTTCAAGAAAATTTGTAATTCAATAATTATGCGTGATCCATGACTCTGTTGATGGCGCGAGCTCCCAACATAACGGCAACAATGTTGAAGCTGAGACAGGTCAAAGTCTGTCTGAAACCCCCATTTTTTTACAAGACCCTGTCCATGGTAACGATTTTCTAACGCCTAGCAAGTATCAACTTGATACATTCGGACAAGAACCATGTCCGCCTGAACAATGATCCGCGAAGCGGAGTAACAATACAAGAACCTTATTCAGAGTGAATGATGCAATGACTACAACATTACAGACTTCCTTAATGATACGTGGGGACCTTGACCTGCAGTCTGCCGACACGGAAAAAGATCGCATCCTCGATTTTCTTGACGGTAATGCGAAAGCCGACATTGTTCTCGATATAAACCTCGAGTCCTGCACTCAACCCTCTATTCAAATTTTCTTAGCCACCGTTGAAGAAGCTTTGGCGCGTGACGTCTCCGTTTCCCCTGGTTCAAATGAATTCGCGCAACATCTGTATCACCTTCACGCCGCAAAAAAAAACGAAGAATTCAAGGCATGGAAAAAAATTAACCACAAGAAATAAAAAGGAGGTTCTGAAAATGAAAAAAGTCGTTCTTTCAATTGATGATAGCAAAGCTGTACGTGAAATGATCAGTTTCACTCTTGAACCGGAAGGATATCGTGTAATTGGTGCGGCAGATGGTCAACAAGGTCTAGATCAGTTGATGTCCGTAGGTCCCGATATGGTCATCACCGACCTCAACATGCCTGTTATGGATGGTCTGACTTTTATCGCTAAGGCACGGTCGACCCCGACCGGATCAGGTGTACCGATTGTCATGCTGACGACGGAAAGTTCCCCGGACATGAAACGCAAAGGCAAGTCCGCTGGTGCGACCGGTTGGATCGACAAACCGTTTGACGCCGACAAACTGATTGCCGTGACCAAGAAACTGTTGGGGTAACGGATATGCTCCAACAAGCAATAAGTGCGTTCGTCCAAGAGGCGCGTGATATATTGGAGGAACTGGAAGATCAGCTTCTCGCTCTCGAAGACGACAAATCCCCTGCTAAGGTGGACGAGATATTTCGCGCTTTACACACGATCAAAGGTTCAGGGGCCATGTTTGGCTACACCTGTCTTTCCCAGTTCACACACCATTTCGAAGGCGCTTTTGAACTAGTTCGCGCGGGCAGCTTGCCAGTCGAAAGCCATCTGATTGACCTGTGCTTCCAAGCACGGGATATGATGGCCGTTTTTCTGGATTTTGACGGCGACAGCCCTCAGGCACGCGCACTGGTAGACTCTGACGAGGTGCTGAGCATCGTGGCGCAACTGAAAAAGGTCGCGCAGCCGTCTGAAATCGAATCATCTGGTAACGTTGAGGTCACCGGCACCACACAAGACGAAAAACCGCGCACTTATCGCATCATGTTCAGACCTGAGCCCATGGCGCTTGAATACGGAATGCGACCCGATCTTCTCCTGTCCGAGCTTTCTGAACTGGGCGAGATCGAAGTCATATACGATGTTACTGCGGTGCCGCAGCTCAGTGAATTGAACCCGAAACACGCCTGCCTCGGATACGAAATACTATTGAATGCCTCGGTTGACCCTGCCTTGATCGAGGAGATCTTTATATTTGCTGATGCCGCGGATCTCCAAATCGAAGAAACAGGAAACGGTGAATCGAAAGAGTTCAATGCGCTCTGTGAGGCAACACACGGCACCGATGCAGTGTCTTCCGATCCTCAAAACTCCGATTCTCCCGCGTTTTGTGTAGAGGTGCCCGAGGTCCCAGCGACAGACTCAAAGACACCAGCTAAGGCGAATCCTGTCTCGATGAGTAAGAGTACCAACCTCGTTCATCCAGCGCGAAAATCCATGCAAGCCGACGCCATTCGCGTACCGGCAGGGCGTATCGATGACATGATGGACTCTTTGGGCGAACTGGTTATCGCTCAGGCCCGCCTGGACGCCGAAGTACAGGGCCGCGACGACCCAGCGCTCGAAGCTGTGGTCGAAGAAGTGTCTCGGTTGGTTGTCGGGCTGCGCGACGCGACTCTGTCCATCCGGATGATGCCGATAGAAACCGTATTCGGCAAATTCCGGAGGGTTGTGCGTGATCTGGCCGCGGAACTGGAAAAAGACGTGAAGCTTGTCACCGAGGGTGGCGAAACCGAATTAGACAAAAACGTCATCGACAGGATCGGTGAACCGATTGTCCACATGATTCGTAACTCGGTCGACCACGGTATCGAAACGACTGAGCAACGTCGGGCTTCGGGTAAAAACGGAAGCGGAATCGTTAAATTGTCCGCATGTCAGGAAGGCGGCGAAATACTGATTTCCATTGAAGATAACGGAGTCGGTCTCGACACCGAAGCCATTCGGAATAGAGCCCTAGATCGGGGGATGATCGAACCGGACGACGTGCTGTCAGAATCGGCGTTGCAAAAACTGGTCTTCGAGCCGGGATTTTCTACCACTCAAGAGGTCACATCCGTATCCGGCAGAGGTGTCGGAATGGATGCCGTCAAAACCGTCATGGAAGCTTTGGGCGGGACCATTGACGTGATTTCTAAAAAGGGTCAGGGGACCCGTGTAACGTTACGCCTGCCGGTGACATTGGCAATCATCGATGGCCTGCGCGTTCGGCTTGGCGAATCCGTCTATGTCGTGCCGCTCTCTTCTGTTGAGGAATGCGTGGAACTTGCCGCGCGCGACACCGACCAGCAGAGCGAACGATTCATGTTGGAAATACGCAACGAAATGGTCCCATATCTTAAACTCGAGGACCTGTTTTCCCAGGACAGCGACCGCGCACCTATTCGCCGTGTGGTTATCGTTCGGGTGGATGGCGTTCGGGTCGGCCTGATGGTGGATGATATTCTCGGTCAAGGTCAGACCGTGATCAAATCGCTCAGCAGTTATCACAGCAAGATCCCGGGGCTCGGAGGAGCGACGATCATGGGCGACGGACGTGTTGCCCTTATCATCGACGTTGCAACACTAGTCCGGTCGGTCAGCCCGCTAACCCGAAACATACTAAGCGCAGCCTGATGACAAAACACAGCACAAAATCCGCCCAAGATCTGCACCAGGTCCTGACCTTTAAACTCGGGGAAGATCGCTTTGCGATAGCCATTGAGTCGGTTCACGAAATTCTCGATGCGCAGACCCACACTAAAGTCCCGAATGCCGATGCATTCGCGCCAGGCGTTGTGAATGTGCGCGGTACGGTGGTGCCTGTTGTCGACATTCGAAATCGACTTCAGATGCCGCCTCTCAGCCACAGCGACGATCAGCGCATGATCGTTTTTGAGTTACCGATCGACGGTTCACCCCAAACGCTCGCTTTTGGCGCTGATTTAGTCGAACAGGTCACCGAAGTGGACGCCTCTGCCATCGAGCCCGTTCCCGAACTTGGAGCGGTATGGCCTCAGGCCTACCTGTGGGGCGCGGTCCGTCATAATGACGAACGATTGATCCTCCTAAACGTCGAAACGCTTTTCCAGCCAACTCGCCCCAAAATCGAAGGAACAAATCCATGAGAGTTACAATCAAAACCAAACTAATCTTCGTGTTTGCGATGATCATCGCTCTGCTCGGGTTATCAAGCGTTCTGGCCATTTGGAAATCGTCCGAACTGCGCGGGCAGATAGATCACATCGCAGATGACACCGCGCACCTATTGGACATGAGCCTGTCCTTGCAAGCAACTGTCAGCCGTACCATGAGCCAGATAAAAAGCTATGTGAACCAACCTGAGCCAGCCATTGCAGAAGCCTTGGCATCCAAGGTTGACGAGCGCATTTCTTCTGTTGCGGAATATGAAGCTTCGATTTTGGAACTTGCCCAGAGCGACCGCGCCCGCGGCTACGTTGAAACCTTTGATGAAGCATGGCAATCATTTAAGAAAAAAGAAGCGGAGCTGAGGATCGCCTCTTCCGTCAACTCCGAGGCACAAGCTTACACAATTTACAAAACCCAAAGCATTCCTGCCTATGTGGCTTTGCGAAGCGCGGTTCGATCCCTGAGCGCTGAAATCAAACGCGCAACCGGCGACCTGAAGCAGGCGCGCGCCCTGACATCAATTGAAACACTTGGTCACGATCTTCAGGCGCTCTATGACGAACAGGCGGCCATTCTTGCCGAAAGCGATCTAGCAACGCTCGCGGAGCACAAGGATAAAATCGATAAGGAGCTGGCTAAGGTCGAAGCCGATATGGCATCATTGAAACAGCATATGACAGCAAACTCAGGAACTCAGGTTAGCGATGTCATCGCGGCTTGGGCTGAGTGGAAAACCGCTTTTCTGGCAACCACCAAGGAGGCTCTGAAAAAATCGGACCTAGCGGCTCTGGCCTACCTCAATTCCGAATTGGAGCCTGCCTTTACAGCGGTTATAGCGTCCGCTGAATCCCTGTCGGCCTATTCCCGCGAAAACCTTGACAACAGTCAAGCCTATGCCGACAGTGTATTCGAAACAGGAAGAACCCTTCTGGTCTCTATCGGGATCGCGGCAGTCTTTATTGCGGGCAGTTTTGCAACCTATATGTCGGTCTCTATCTCTCGCGGCCTCGCACGGGCCGTGAAAGTGGCCCGCAAGGTTGCTGTGGGAGATGCCGATGTCGAAATTGGGAAAATTCCGCGCGACGAAATTGGCGACCTTTTAGGCGCGATGGACGAAATGAATACCGCCCTCGCCCAGATGGCGGATGTAGCAGACAAGATCGCAAAAGGAGAATTGCAAGTCAGCGCTCGCCGTCGCTCCGAAGCAGACCGACTTGGGATTTCTTTGGAACAAATGATCGATAAGCTGCGAGACGTGATGGGCGGTGCTGCGGTCAGCGCCGCAGGAGTGGCTGATGGCAGCCAGGCCATGAGCGCCACTGCGGATCAATTGAGTCAAGGATCCACCCAGCAGGCGGCTGCCGCCGAAGAAGCCAGCGCCGCCATGGAACAAATGAGCGCGAATATTCGCCAATCCGCCGATAACGCAGCCCAGACCGAAAAGATTGCGGTTCAGGCCTCCCAAGAAGCCAGCAACAGCGGTGCCGCAGTTGCCGAAGCCGTAGCTGCGATGAAAACCATCGCCGAAAAGATCAACATCATTCAGGAAATCGCCCGCCAGACTGATCTTCTCGCACTGAACGCAGCGGTCGAAGCCGCCCGGGCTGGCAGCCATGGCAAAGGGTTCGCGGTGGTCGCCTCCGAGGTCCGAAAACTCGCCGAACGGTCACAGCAAGCCGCAGCAGAAATCGGAGAGCTATCAACGAAAACAGTTTCCACCAGCGAACACGCCGGCGAAATGCTCGCTAAGCTGCTGCCCGCAATCCAGCGCACGTCGGATTTGGTTCAGGAAATCTCAGCCGCCACCCGAGAACAGAGCATTGGCGCAGACCAGATAAATCAGGCCATCCGAGAATTGGACGATGTCATTCAACAAAACGCATCGGCATCGACAGAGGCCGCGTCTGTATCGCAATCACTTGCCTCTCAATCAGACCAGCTGCGCAGATTGATTAGCTATTTTCAACTTCCGTATGATAAATCCAATCGAACCACACAAAGAACCAAGACTGAAATGCCCGCTTCGGCCACTTTCACTACTCTGAGGTCAAACACGAAAACCACTGCAGACGTTGTTCGGGAACCAGAGAAAAAAGAATGTCAAGGTTTTGATCTCGACCTTGGGCCTGAAGCTATAGCAGATGACGAATTCGAGCGTATCCAAAACGCTGGCTAGCCATTGATTTTCAAATGTGAGACTGCAACATGCTCGAAACACATGACGACTTCTCGGAACTACAGCCTCTTACGTCAGAATTCGGCGACGATCTCGACGGTCCGAAGCTACGGACCTTACTGACCTTTGTGCTCGGACAGCAAATCTTTGCCGTTGACGTTGGGTTTGTTCGTGAAGTCCTAGATAATCGCGAAGTCCGCCCCTTTCCCGGTGCCCCACATGAAGTGTTGGGTATGATCGACCTGCGGGCGGAAACGATCCCGATCATTGATATGGCGTCTAGGCTGGGCTTAATTTCATCTAGCAACAACGAAGATGCTCGGATCATCGTCTTTACCGTCGCTAGCGACGGTAAAGACGTGTCTCTGGGCATTGTGGCTGATCGGGTTTTGCGGGTCTGCGACATAGAAAAGGGCGTGGAGGAGCCACTGCCAGACACGAAAACAGGATGGCACAGCTCGGACATCGAAGGCCTAGTCAGAATTGAAGAGGGGGCGACCATGGTCCTGCAAATCAAGGCGGTCCTTTTCCCGAACGCCGAAATAGCCGGAGAATTCGACTTTGAATAACACGTCAACCCTTGAGAGCCGCTTTGACCTCTCACCTTTGACGATCGACCAGTGTCGTTTTTTTGCGGATTTGGCGCAGAAAGTTTCCCGGATTCGCATTGATCCGTCCAGAGAAGATTTTTTGCGCTTCAGGCTATCCCGGCGATTGCGTGCCTTGGACCTAAAAGATTTCGCCGCTTATGAGGCGCTTCTGAGAAGCGAGAACAAAGGCCGCGAGTTACGAAATTTCATCGAGGCTATCACCACACATACCACGTCATTTTTTCGTGAAAGTCATCAATATGAGTGGTTACAAAACAGCGGCCTGCAACAGATCTGCAAAAAAGGCGTCGGAATTGACCGCCCATTGGTGGTCTGGAGTGCGGCATGTTCAACAGGGGCCGAACTTTGGTCCGCTGCGTTTATCCTGCAAGACACTGTAGAAACCGCCCGAGGTTTTCGCCGATATCAGTTATTTGGCACGGATATCTCCAAAGCCATTCTTAAAAAAGCCGAGAGCGCGACATATCTCGGCGATGAAATAAAGGGGGTACCGACGGAGCATCTATCTAAGTACTTTCTTAAATCTAAATCTGCAATCGACGCGCAGGGCAGCTATCTATTTCGAATCGTCCCGGAAATCCGCAAAAATGCAACCTTCGGCTACACCAACTTGACCGAGCGCACGGCACTGCCAGACATTGGCGCGGACATTGTTTTTTTAAGAAACATCCTGATCTACTTTAACGCCGCCATGCAGCAGCAAGCTATCGATAATGTGGTCTCCAAAATGAGAACCGGGGGCGCTCTATTGACTGGGCATTCAGAAACGATCCCGAGCCATCCAAAACTCCGCTCTGTCGGCCCATCCATTTACCTAAAGTTATGACCATGCAGAACGAACAAAGACGAAAACCGTATTCTGTTCTTGTCATTGATGACAGCGCGGTTGTTCGGCAGTCCATTCAAAAGATACTAGACGAAGATCCCGACCTCGAAGTTGTCGCTGTTGCGTCCGACCCGCTTGTAGCCGCGGAGCGAATTCGCAAACAGATTCCCGATGTTATAACACTGGATGTGGAAATGCCGCGCATGGACGGCATCACGTTCCTAAGACGACTAATGGCTCAACGGCCCATACCAGTTGTGGTCTGTTCGACCCTTGTGGGCGAACGGACAGAAACACTTGTGCAGGCATTGGACGCCGGAGCAGTTGATATAGTTCTCAAACCGGAACTGGGCGTAAAGCAGTTCTTCGACGAGAACTGTGCGCGCTTCAGAGATACAATAAAGGCCGCTGCGCAGGCGCGGTTAAGTGCAATGCGGTCTCCTCGCAGCGTTGCAAAAAAGCTTCCACCAGACGTTGTTCTGCCCCCACCAGGTTCGCTGGCGATGGCCCGAACCACAGAACGTATCGTTGCGATCGGGGCTTCGACAGGCGGCACCGAGGCTTTGCGCGTTATCCTTGAGGACCTGCCACCCGATTGCGCCCCGATCGTCGTCGTGCAGCATATGCCCGAAGGCTTTACCGCCGCCTTTGCGCGCCGGCTTAACGGATTGTGCGCCGTAACGGTGAAAGAAGCCCAAAACGGAGATCGGTTGTTGCGCGGCCATGTTCTGATTGCGCCCGGAAACAAACATACGCTGTTGATGCGCAGCGGCGCGCACTATTCGCTCGAGGTCAAAGACGGCCCATTGGTGTCGCGACACCGACCTTCTGTCGACGTTCTATTTCGCTCTGTAGCAAGAAAAGCTGGCAGCAACGCCTTGGGTGTCATCATGACCGGCATGGGCGATGATGGTGCCATCGGGCTCAAGGAAATGCGTGAGGCGGGGGCGGTGACCATCGCGCAGGACGAAGCGAGCTGTGTCGTATACGGGATGCCCAAGGAAGCCTTAAATAGAGGCGCTGTCGAAAAGGAGGTTTCTCTCGAAAACTTGGCGCGGGAAATTCTAAGCACAGTGGAATCCCGCGCCAGCAAGACGGTTAAATAAATGTCGCAGCCCCGCGAACAGAACAGCGCACAAAGGAAATCATCTTTTTAAGCGTTTGAATAATCACTCTCATGTCCAGGCAAGGCGTCGAGCGGGTTCTGCCAGAAATCTTTAAGGTACCATGTCTAGGAGAGACCCAAATGCCACTATATCAGATTATATACGCGTCCCGCTCGAACGAAATTGCGAAAAGTGACATAGTTTCAATTCTCGAAAAGGCACGGCATTCAAATGCCCAAAAGAACATCACAGGAACCCTTGTGTTCAGTGGCACCTATTTCCTTCAGGTCCTTGAAGGTGAACGTTCAACCATCTCAAAAACCCTTTTCAAAATCGCACAGGATCCTCGCCACTTCGAGGTCGATGTCATACATGCAGGACCGATACAACAGCGAGTATTTTCGGCTTGGGCCATGGCATATGTGCCGACAACCGGAATAGATTCTTCTCTTTATCTTCCATACATGAGCGGTAAAACATTTGACCCGTTCCAATTGCAGGCTGAGGCGGCCATAGCTATGTGCAAGGGTTTTTCTGAAGGTCAACCATGCACCAAAGCAACCGACGGTGCTGTCAGACGAATTCGAACCAGTCTCAGCTAGACCAGTGTAGCAGTCCCTTATGTCGTGCAGAGACTGCGCCACTCGGCGAGAGCAGCGGTACGGTTGAGCTTGAAATGATCTCGTTTTGAGCCTCCCCAAGTGACCTTGCCAAACTCCTGAACCTTCCCACACAGGAACTGGACAAAAACCTGTGCAAAATCGACGTGCCATTCGCCATCCGCCGCCGGGGCGTCGAGATGGTGCTGTCAGACGAATTCGAACTAGTCTCAGCTAGGACAGAATTTCTGCCCCTTAATCAGCACAAAGTTGGCGCCACTCGGCCAGAGCGGCGACGCGGTTCAGTTTGAAATGTTGTCTAGAATAGAGACTGCGCTCCGAATTGAAGAGGTCGAGAACAGAGGCGTGGACAGATGCGAATTTCTGGAGCCTTCGCAATCGTCGGAAGCGCAGCATCGCCCTCTCTCTTCGTCGAAATGGCAGATGAGAATTCTCTGCGCGATTGTTCACCCAGCGGCCAGTTTCCTGCCTATCCGCGTTGCTAATTACCCTCATCGCAGCACCGTAAGAGCGGAGCTTGTCGGTTACCAGTGTGCCTGGGCGACCGTGGCGCCGCATTGATTTCTTGAGAAATTTAAATGCTGCCTTCCTATCTCGCGTCTTCGTAACATAGCTTTCTAGGACCTCACCCTCATGATCAACGGCCCGCCAAAGGTAGTACCGCTCGCCGTTGATCTTCACGAACATTTCGTCCAGATGCCATTTCCAATTTGAGTGGCAACGCATCGAC
>Ga0189286_100395_pt1 | contig 12652 bp, 13 predicted proteins | sample UW69minimetaG_FD_130330 | JGI IMG/M metagenome (GOLD analysis project Ga0189286, IMG submission 130330) | Marine microbial communities from the Costa Rica Dome - UW69 mini metaG | ecosystem: Environmental > Aquatic > Marine > Oceanic > Photic zone | place: Costa Rica: the Eastern Pacific...
ACACCAAGAGACCACACAGTGCATTGGGTTACCGCCCACCAGCGCCAGAAACAATCATACCGATGGAACCCAGGCCGATGATGCACTAACAATCAACTTGGACCAGTCAGATGAGGCTGCTCAGCGACACTCAGCACTGGGTTGGAACAGCCCGGTCGCCTTCGAACGGGAAGTGGCCTAAACAAGCACTTGGGGCGGCACGAAAACGGGACAGGTCCACTGATCAGCGGTGCGCGCAGCTTGGATTCTACTTATGCGCCCGCTAAAAATGGGGAGATTACCACGTCAATGTCCGAAATTCAGGACTTAGCTCAAAGTACTTGCCCTAGGCGTTTGCTGGAAATGCGTGGTTTTACAAACTATGAAAGCAAATCATTTGCGATAGAGTTTCTTTTAGCTCCAATGGAGGGCATCGGGCGAAAAATGAAAGATCACTCAGTTTTGGATGAGGTGGTTTCTAAGCTGGTACAAAGCCAAGAAACGTTGCCCTCCAATGTTATGCGGCGCAATGGTCCCTTTATTGTTCTTAACGAGCAAGGGGCGGCCACTCCTCTTGTTTGGTGCTTCAATAATTGGATTGAGCCTTTGTCGCTCGCACACCGTTTGGGGGCAAACCAGCCTATTCTCGCAACCAGATCCTTTCATGGTTTGCTGTCTGGGAAGGCAGCGAAGAAGAATAGTCTTGGAGCGCTTGCGGAGGCCTATGTGGATGACTTGCTGTCCCTGCACCCAAATGGACCGAAAGTGCTTGGTGGAAATTGCCAGTCTGCACCAATTGCGGAGGCTATGGCGCATGCCTTGATTTCCAAGGGTTACAAGGCGCCGACACTGATCGTATTGGATCATAGTTTGCAATACTGTTACCCAGGCCGTGTGGTGTTTCTTTTCGGCGCCAACAGTGTCAACTTTAACCCATTCCTTCAAGGTAAAGACCCCGCCGAACGTTGGCGATTACAATTTGAATCTGTAGATTGGGCGGAATTACCAGCTCAACATGGTAGCTACTTTCGCGACCCCTGTATTGCAGAATTGAGTGCGCGTCTTCGCCACCAGCTCGATCTAGCTGGCGGGGGATCGCCGACTGCGTTTGAGCGCTGTTTTTCCCAGCTTAAACGGGTGTTGCGAGGCGGCCGTTAATGATGCAGCTCCCGGTGGAACCAAGGCGTAGCCCTGCTTTGTGCGTGATTGAAAGAGCCAGAGAGCGCCCGAATGAGGTCGCTTTTGTTGTTGTGACACGAAGGGGGGATGAAGGCGAAGAGATCACCTGGGGCGCTTTGCTGAAGCAAGCCACCAGAATTGCATCAGCACTCCCGCCGGTATCAGCAGAGCGCCCGGTAGGCGTGATGATCATGTGCCGGCAGGAAATGCACTTTTTGCCTGCGCTTTTGGGGGTATGGCTTAGAGGGGCGGTGGCAATTCCTGCGTCAGGAGGGATGACGCCTCAGATTGCAGAGCGAAACGCACATATCCTTACCTCTGCTCGGCCAGAGATTGTTTTGCATGATCTGGTTGTAACAGACTTGGCCAAGCTGCAGGACGCGGCCCCTCAGGCGACGTTCCATTCTGTGACCGCGCTTTTGCAAACTGAGGAGCCTATGCCGGTTTCGGAAGTGCGCGCCGGAGGCGGGCTGCTGCAGTACACGTCGGGGACAACCTCTGCACCCAAGGCTGTGCGTCTTAGCGAGGCGGCTATTTCGCACAACTGTGAGGCTATTCGACGGACCTATAACCTTACCCCAGACCTTGTTGGGGTGCACTGGTTGCCGCTGCATCACGACATGGGGTTGATCGGAAGCGTTGTCACCGTGCTGTGGACGGGGGGGATGTCCGTTCTCTTGCGCCCCACTGTGTTCATTCAGGACCCTCTGGCTTGGGCTGCGGCGATGACGAAATGGGGGGCTACAATCACCAGCGCCCCAAATTTTGCCTATGCAAGGTTGGCCGATGCAGCGTCCACCGGCGATTGTAGCGAGATCGATTTGTCTTCGTTGGAGAACGTGATTGTTGGTGGCGAGCCAGTGCGGCAAGAAACTGTAGAGACACTACTTCAGAGATTTGCAACTTCCGGCCTGCGGCCCGACGCAATTGCGCCCTCCTACGGAATGGCAGAGTCGACGCTTTTGATTTCCAGCGGCCAAAAGTGCGGCGGGCCGACTTATATCACGACGAAGGAAGGCAGAGTGGTGCCAAGTTTGGGAAAGGCTGTGGCTGGTCAGTCCTTAACAGTTTGGAACGATGGTTCCCCGTGCCGCGAAGGGGAGGTTGGGCGTCTTTGGGCTTCAGGTGCGTCCCTGGGCGCGGTTGTTCCGACAGACCAAGACTGGCGGGACCCGCGTTTTGCTGCAGCTGATCCGTATGTAGACACGGGCGATTTCGGTTTTGTTCACAACGGAGAGATCTTCGTAACCGGTCGTGTTGCAAACAAGGTCATTATTCGAGGTCGAAATATCTACGCTGAAGATATCGAGGACGTCGCAAGTCAAGTCGTTCCAGAAATAGGGGCAGGAGGGCTCGCTGCCTTCGCAATGGAAGGGGGCGACACGGAACATCTGTATTTGGTCCTGGAATTGCCGCGCTCGGCGACGTTCCATCACTTGCCAGAGTTGAACCATGCCATAGGCCGACGATATGGCGTGAAACTGGACCGGGTGATTGCGCTACGTGGTGCCTGCCTGCCCCGTACCAGCAGTGGCAAAGTCAGGCGCTCTGAGGCCAAGCGGTTGTTTCTGAAAGGCGCCTTTGAAAAGCGAATTGTTAGCGATGTCCGTCAAAGCAATCACTGAATACCACTATAATAGCACCGAGATGCTAGCGGATCCCGATCAGGTATTTGACCGTTTGCGGGCCGAAGGCGAGGTGGTTTGGTCACCGAAGATGAGGCGTTGGCTGATCCTATCAGAGGCCGCAGCCAAGGCGGCCCTTCGGGACAGGTCGTTACGAGTTTACGATGTGTTCAAGGCATTCGACCATATTGCCTCACTTTCTGGAAACCCTCTGGACGAGTTAGCTACCGTTACAAGCTGGATACCATTCCTTGCCGATGATCAGCGTCACAAGCAACTGCGTTTGCTGTTTGCCAAGGTTCTCAACGGTATTCTGGAGCCTTACCTGAAGGCTTACGAGGACGCATCGAGCGAAATGATCGCTGCGCTGAAGTCTGTCGGAACGGGTGATTTTGCGACCGGCTATGCTGATCGGGTCCATGTAGAAGCTTTTGGACGGATTTGCGGGATTTCTGCCGAAGATCGTCTTGCGTTCGCATCCTTGGCCAGCTCTGACGGTGCCGTCGATTTTGCTGTGCGCGTTGTTACGCTTGTAGAAGCCAATGACCGTGCAAAAGCTCTGCTTTCGCAGATGGTAAAAATACTGGAACGCGCGGAGGATACGGCGCTGATCCGTCTGATTGGCAAGCGTTTGCGCGAAGCGGGTATCGAAGACACCTTGCAAAGCCGTGCTGAATTTCTTGTCGCCTTGACTTTGCTTGGGCGTGATACTCTCGCGGGGTCGTTGACAATTTGGCTGGCAGAGATGTTTGACGCCGAAAACGGGCGATTGCAGCCTGGGACTTGGCCAGAGACGTCTGCAATGCTGGATGAGGTGCTGCGTGTCTCGTCGGCTGTGCAGATCGTCAACAGAGTAGCGCTCAAACCGGTTACGATTGGCGGCCAAAAGATTGAGGAAGGCGAGATTTTGATGATCTTTCTTCCCGCGGCCAATCGCGATCCTCGGAGCTTTGAGTGCCCGCACAGGTTTTCTGTGGCACATGCGCCCGGTCTGCCTTTTGGAGTCGGGCCACATGCCTGCGTGGGCAAACAAATGACTTACAAGGCTCTCCAGATCACTCTGCGACATCTGTCAACGTTGTCTGAAATCACGGCCCGCCCGGGACGGCAGCTTGCAGACGGCCGAAACACTCGAAAATATTCTAAACTTCCAATAACGGTACGATAAATGACTGAAGCAAATCCTCTGATTACCATGGCTGTCGAGCGGTTGGCGAAATTCCTTAGACGGGAGTTTACCGAAGCGGACCTTGAACTTTCCTATGATAGCCTCGGGGCGGATTCTATGGATATGGTTGTTCTGGCGTTCGAGTTGGAAAAACACCTTGGAACCCCTGTCGAACCAGAAATTTTCTTGCAGCACGAGACCATTCGTTCGGCGCTTGACGAACTGATCGCTCGATGATTGCCGAGAGGGATGCTCAGCCGCAGGACATCTACCTTGTGTTTCAAATGGCCAAGGTTGCCTCACGGTCGTGGTCAGGGTTGCTGAATCGGCATTGCCCGGACGCGCTGGTCAGTCATTTTCACGCGATCTCGAACAAGCGCATCCGTAAAATTGAGGGGTGGATGGAGGCCTCTGCCGACACGCAGACCATCAAGCATTTGACTTTGCCAAGGCTTGGCCGCCCCAAACCGGACATTGCGCCCTACATCGCTGACGGAAAGTGGGTTGGGCCTTCGGCGGTTCTGATCTCTGGCGTGCGTGACCCGGTTGCAAGGGCCATTTCTGCCACCGGGTTTCTAGGCAACCGTCTGGGGTACACGCGCGCAGCGGTGACGCCACGTGACGGCGGTACGGTTGACAACGTCCTAGAGCTTTTTCTCCGAGCTGTAGCCGTTGCGCGCGAAGGCGATCCGGGGGATGATACCTTGGTTTCCCTTCTGGGCAGTATCATCGGTGACTTCGACCTGTGGTTCGAAGAAGAGGTTAACTCCGCTTTCGGACTGGATATCAAAACGGCTTCGTTCGACCGGGAGGCCTGTGCGCTTACTCTTGAACGAGGGCACAAATTGTTTGTCTACCGCATGGAAGATCTAAAAGACCCAGCGTGTCGCGCGAGAGTGGTGCAAACTGCGGGTAGGTTGACGGGCAAAAGCTTCGGTCCGTTTCCAAGTTTCGATGTCAGCGGCGAACGTAGATATCAGGCACTTTATCGACCTGTTGTTGAAAAGTTGAAACTGGATCAGGATACGCTCGATTGGTTCTATAACAATGAAACGGTGACCAAATTCTATTCAACCGCAGAAATTGAAGGATTTCGCAAGCGCTGGAAGGGGTGACAGTTCAGGAAATCTGGACGAGCGTGTCGTCAATGCCGCCCGTGGTTGCGCCGGGCAAGTACCTAAACGCGATACCGATTCGTTCGCCATCGGTTTTGTTTGGGCCGGAGGCGTGGAAACAGAGTTGGTGGAACAGCACGAACTGTCCAGCTTTCAGCTCCATTGGCACGGCAGGGAACCGATTAAGGTTTTCGGGGATTTCCAGACTATCAGTGTTGTAGAAACGGGCCTGGAAGCGCTGATTAAGGAAGTCTTCTCGCTGAACAATACCACCCGCATTGGAGCCGTCGAGAAACCAAATGCAACCGTTTTCAATTGTCGCATCTTCCAGCGCAATCCACGCGCTAAATTGATCAATAAAGCCAAGCCCACGGTACTTATGGGTGTCTTGATGCCACATGACCGGGCGACAATTGGGGGGCTTACGCCAACACTGGCTGCGGCGCAGCCAAACCTCCTTTCCCATTAGTTGCGTAAGGGCGGCGACTATTGCCGGATCTTGGCCAAGATGCTGGATTTTATTATGCGCAAGGTGGTTATTGGCGCTTAACAGGGGGCGCCCGCTGTACGGGCTGATGAAATGACGGTCCTGTAGTCCGCCCCGAGCCTCCTTGAATTCCAGTCCAGTTTTTACAAGGGCATTCACGTCGGCGATAATCGACTTGTTCTCCAGCTCAAAGGGGCCGGCAAAACCTCTAGTCCCGAAGTCAGAAATATCTGCTTTGACCTGCATGGAGCGTCCTCTCTTACTAGAAATCGTAACCGAAAAATTCGATTGTCGGAGCGTGTTTGGCATACACTGCGTCGATTAGTGCGCCATCAAAATATGAACGATAGTTGAGACCTGAGACGCGAGCTTTGCCCTTAAGGTGTGGCAGTTCCGTTTTTGGCAAACCAATTTGGTCGCAGGCTGTGTCAAAGTCTCGTTGCAGGTTTTCGTAGCGAATGTAGTAGTTAGCCCAGGGAACTCCATGGCGGTCGAGGTAGTATGCGTTGTTGCGTTCCAGCTTATCAATGATGATGTGTAATTGCGCTCGATACTCGGCATTTTGTGGGTCAATTGTTCCGTTCATTATTGCGGCACGCACGTCAGGGCTGAACTTGAAGCCTTTTCTGTTTTCCCGAAAAATTCTCCAGAAGAGCATTGAAACTACTGCATCCCAAGGGTTCCGGATGCATGTAACCTTAAAGTATTGATCCCAAATCTGCGGTTCTAGGATCGCCTTGATTTTGTAGGGGTAGGTGTGTGTTGGGATGCCTATGCAATTCATCGCGTTGCGAACGAAGCCTTCGGTGTTCCCGGGCGCCGTTACAATGTCGGGGTCACGGCAATGTTGGCCGAAGGCAACCAAAAGGCTTGAGCCGGCAACTTTTCTGGGTTTGAAGAAGATGAACTCGTGGGTATGCGAAACAATCGTCATGCGTACTACATAGCAATCCTCATTTTGAGTGAAAACCCGTTTGTTCAACAATTTGTATAGGATTTTCGTCTGCGGCGAGCTATGAAATTGCCTGCGAGCTACAGTGGTTCTCGACAATGTCGTGAAACACGAGGCACAATAGGAGTTGCAAATGTCGAGGTTCATCAGTGACGACTATTTTTTCAAATTTTGGCAGAAGAAGCCGCCTGGAAAGATAGATCGTGAAGAATTGTTCGGTTTGTCTTATCCGGAGGTTGTAGCGCTCGCTCAGAACGTCGTTTTGGGGTCAGCTGAGGGGAACAGGTTCGGTCTCAAGACTGGCTTCCCGACGTCCCTACCTGGGCAACCTATGCCGGATGGCAAGAAATTGCGGCAAATTCAAACGCAGAAGCTTCTGGTTAGCCGCAAATTGCAAGTGCCCATTATGCGGCATTTTGGAGAAATGGCGCCAGCAAAGATCCGAAGTGCGGTCGATATTCGAGGCTGGTCCCGGATTGAAACACTACGAAAGTCTGGTAAACCAATCGTGTTTTTGAACAGCCACTTCGGCCCAGCATTGCTTGTCCCACTGTTCCTGGAACGATTTGGTTTTTCTGTGGTTCACTTTGGGGCGTTGGATATTCTGGGGTCTTTTAGGCTGGAAGGATACAAAAACCTGGAATGGGTACCCACCAGTTCAACGTTCACCGCTCAACTTGTGGCGATTGGAGTTAACAGCCTAAAGTCGTGCGATTCAATTCACCTCACCGGAGACGGGTTGACCGGTAGCAGTGCACAGTTGCGGCCCTTTCTAGGTAAGCAGCGGCCGGTACCTGAAGGAGCACCGTACATGGCGATTGTAAGCGGTGCGGCTGTGGTTCCTACGTTCTTGAGCATTGGCGACAACGGGGCGCTAACCCTACAGTTTTGCGAGCCGCTTCGGGACATTGGAGGCAGCTTCAAACGTCAGGAAAGAATGGATGCAATGATCCAAGAATACTTGCATTTGCTCGAAAGTAGATGGCTCGGTGATTTTGGGAACGTCCCGAACGGTTTGTTCAAACAGCATCGGGCGATGACCGATACAGTGGAGCAAACGGTTTCGTAGATGGACTTCTCGTTTTCCACTCGACAGCAAGAGCTGTGTGCTTTTGCCCAAGAAACTGCGCTGTTTTTTGACGGTAGCAATGAAGGTGGTTCTTTCGGCGGCAGCTCACTTTGGGAGAAATGCGCTCGGTCGGGTTGGCCGGGTCTATGCATTCCCGAAGCCTTCAAGGGCCAGGGCGCAGGGGCGCTTGACAGCGTGGTTGCTATGGAAGCGCTAGGAAAGGCTGGTGCAAACCGTAGCGCGATGTTTGCTCTAGGGGCGCACCTGTTCGGCTGCGCCAAAGCAATCGATCGCTTTGCCCCTGTCGCTCTGAAAGATAGACTGCTGCCGGATCTGGCAACAGGGGCGAAACTGGGTGCGCTGGCACTGACCGAAGCCACCGGTGGATCGGAACTGAAAAATGTCCAGACCGTGCTGAATGGTGATGGGGACGGCTTTCGCCTATCCGGTGAGAAAACTTATGTGACCAATGGGACTTCTGCTGATGTTTTCCTGGTCCTTGCTAAAGTTGCGGACCGGCCCGCTCCGTTTGATCTGTCGGTTGTGGTTGTTGAGGCTGACCCCCGCGTGCGCAGAAGCGCTTTTGAGGGGGCAGTAGGACTACCGGAAGCTGGCATGGCGACCGTGGTTTTCGAAGATGTCGCGGTGCCGGCAACCCATTATTTGGGACGCCCGGGGAGTGGTATCTCGGTATTGCTGGCGACCATGCAATGGGAGCGCAGCTGCATTTTGGCAGGAGCGCTGGGGGCTTTGGCCAGGGATTTTTCTCTGGTTCGTGAGCACCTGACGGAAAGGCTGGGGGGGCTGGGTTTTCAGGCGGTTTCGCATGAGCTTGCCAATCTTCGACAACAAATCGAAACAACCCGTTTGATGATGTATCGCGCCGCCTGGGAGTTGGATCAGGGTGGGGATGCTTTGCTCTATCCGGCGCTTTCCAAACTAACGGTTTCAGAAACGCTGCTGGATGGTGCCATACGACTGCAAAAGCTGATGGCTGGCGCTGGTTGGGCAGGGCAGTTTGGACTGGTGCAGGCTGTGCAGGACAGCATGGCAACCTGTTCTGTGTCGGGGACGTCAAACGTGCTGCGCAACCTGATTGCTACAAGGTTGGCAGGATGATGCGGTCGAAGTTGGTAACCAGCCTGCTCGCCGGTCCTCCAGACGAGAAAGCAGCACTGTGTTCGGACACAGAGACGCTGTCGCGCAAAGCGTTGCTCGAGAAAATGGCTCTGTTTGCAAGTCGGATGCAGAGGCTGGGCTTGAAGAAGGGGGACCGCGTCGCCCTTTACCTTTCGAAGACGCCAACCACCGTCGCTCTGCAGCTGGCCTGTCTTGTGAACGGCCTGGTCGTGGTGCCACTAGACATTCGATTGCCGGCACTGCGGATCCAGGCGCAGCTTAGGCAATGCAGCCCCGCGCTGGTTGCTGTGGCCTCTGAACAGCTTGAAGCCCTTTCCGCGATTTCGGACTTGCCCAAGTTTGTCGTCGATACGACGCCCGAAACCCCCAAGCCTATGCCGCTTGCGGTGTACCACAGCATTCAAGAAAACGATCCTGCCGTGATCTTGATGTCATCGGGATCATCGGGAAGACCGAAGGCGATCACACTGTCGCATGGCAATATCTTTGCTTTCGTTGATTGGGCGATACGGTTTTTTGGTCTTTCCGCTGACGATCGCTTTCTGAGCATCGCCCCCCTACATTTCGATCTGTCTCTGTTCGATGTGATCCTGAGCCAGGTCCTGGGGGCGTCGGTTTACCTGCTCCGAGAGCAACAAACCTTGTTTCCGGCAGAGATCTTGAAATGCCTGCAGCAAGAACAAATTACGGCCGTATATGCCGTCCCGACGCAATACCAGATGCTGACCGCGCGCCCGGGGCCTGTCTTGCCAGCGCTGCGACATGCCCTCTTTGCCGGAGAGGTTCTGCCCAGGAGCCTGGCCCAACTGGTCGGACGGATGGCGCCCAACGCAATGCTTGCGAATTTATATGGCCCTACCGAGACCAACGTTGTGAGTTGTCACAGGATTTCAGCCGCAGATTTGGACGAACCGAATGGGGATGTGCCTATTGGACGCCCCTGTGATCACAGTGCGGTCTATATCTGTGACTCTGCCGGTGAGCCCTTGGCGCCTGAGGTTGAAGGTGAAATTTGCGTCGTAGGACCGACGGTTATGCAAGGTTACCACGCCGCGCCCGAGATGACGGAACGCGCGCGACTACCGGGCGCCGCTGACAGCTATCGCACCGGTGATTTTGGCTGGTTTGATAAAGACGGCGTGTTGCACTTTATCGGACGACGAGACCAACGGGTGAAACTCCGGGGTGTCTTGGTTGATTTGGGGGAGGTCGAAATGGTTGCTTCGCAGCACCCCGATGTGTCGCAAGCCGTTGCAGAGGTCCAGTTTTCCGGGACATTTCGGGCCACAATCAAGCTGCATCTGCAGATCGGACCGGACCGCCAGCTGTCAGATCCTACTCTTGTGCCGCATATGATAAGGCAGCAGCTTCCTGCGGTGGCAGTTCCCTCCGAAATCGAAACGTGGGATTTCTTCCCGACTATGTCGAATGGCAAACTGGATCGCCAGCACATATTGGCGTCCTCAAGAAAGACAAGAGAGACAGGTGAATGAAACGTCAAGATGCACTGAATAGCATTGTGGATTGGATCAAAGCACAATCGAAGCCGAAATTCGGTGACGTGGAAGTGTCGCCAGAAACACGCCTGCTCGAGTTACAGTTGCTCGACTCACTGCAGATCATGGATCTGGTGTTCTTCCTTGAAGAAACCTCTGGTCAGAAAATTGCTTTGGAAAAACTCATTGGTGAAAATTTCGAAACGCCAAATGCGATTGCCGCGCTGATCTGTCGGGCCGATTGATGGGACGTGTTGAAGGGGCAGAGGGCTTTCAAAAGTCGCAGGAGTGGGACGTCGTCGTTGTGGGGGCAGGCCCCGCCGGAAGTCGTCTTGCGTACCAATTGGCGGGCACTGGCCATGATGTTTTGATCGTTGATAAGGCAGCCTTTCCACGCCATCGCATTGGAGAGTCATTGACCGGGGAATGCGGAAAAATGTTGCGGGAGATGGGGTTGGAGCCTCAGATGAAAGCGCAGCGTTTTCCCGTGAAGGCCGGCGTTTTCGTTGCTGGGCCAAGCGCGAAAGCAAACTTTTATGTGCCGGTACAAGATCGCGATGAACACGGCCAGTTGGGCCCGCGTACAACCTGGCAGGTCCGTCGCCCGGAGTTTGATGTGATGTTGTTGGATGCCGCCAAGGCAGCTGGTGCGGTATTCCTACAGGCGGAGGCGCGCGATGTTCTGCGACATCAGGGGACGGTTACAGGGATCACGGCCAAAGAGAACAATGGCCGTCAATTCGATATCAAGTCAAAATTCGTTTTAGATGCAACTGGTTACAGTACATTTCTCTGTAAAAAGAGGGTGACGGGGCGCCGCAATGCTGGACGATATGCAAAGCAGGTTGCCGTTTTCGCACAGTTCGAAAATGTCGATCGGTCCGTTGCACCCGAAACGGGCGATACTGTCATTTACTATGGCAGCAAAGACAATTGGGCATGGTCCATCCCGTTGGAGGAAGGGATCACCAGCATTGGCTGTGTGCAACCTGTTTCTGTTCTGAAACAGTCCGGATTGACGCCTGAGGCGTTTATGGAACAGCGGCTTCGCACCCTTCATCCGCGCCTGGCAGAGGCGACGGCGCACGCCGTTCGAGTTACCGAAACCTGGAAAATGGCCAATTACTCCTATCGGATTGACGATTTTGCCGGGAATGGCTTCTTGTGCATAGGGGATGCGCATCGTTTCCTAGATCCGATATTCTCCTTCGGCGTTTACATGGGCATGAAAGAAGCCGACATGGCTGCCACCGCGATCAGCAAGGCACTTGCGACCCCGCAGGACCAAGCCCGCGTTTTTGACGATTTCAAAGCGCGTTCGGATCGTGCGCAGGGCGTCCTGCAAAACATGATCAATACCTTCTGGGATTACCCATTGGTGTTTTTGCGTCTGGCCCACTACACGCACCGTGATGAACTGACCGATATCTTCGCGGGCCGGGTATTTGACGACTCTGTTGAAGACATGGAAATCGTTCAGATTATGGGGGATCTTATGCGCAACTCGATTTCGGTTCATGGTTGATCTTGGCAGAAATGGACCCGCACAGAATTGGGAGCAAAAGTGGAGCTCACCGACGTTTTCTCCTTGGTGGAGCGCAGAAGGATTGCCGCTGGAGTTTGTCGAGATGCTCAATTCCAGTGGGGTCGAGCGTGGTGCGCGCGTGTTGGACATTGGCTGTGGCAGCGGATTGATGACTTGCGCGCTTGCCGAGCGATTTGAAACCGTAATCGGTGTCGATATCGCACCAAGCGCAATCAAACTGGCAAAACACAACGCTCGTCAAAGGAGATGCCAGGCAGCATTCGATGTTTGGGACGTTTGTAATGGTTCATGGCCATGGGGGGCATTTGACGTCGCATTGGACCGTGGCTGCTTTCACATACTCCCAGTCGATCAGCGCGCTCAATATATCAACAATCTGGCTTCCCAGCTTGTTCCTGGCGGGCATTTCCTCTTGATGCATCGAACCAATGGGCCTGAGGAGCAATTACTCGAGGAATTGCATCTCTATCTGCACCCCAGCTTTGTTGTACAGGAGCGTAGATTGGGGCGTGTTTCGCGTAAACAGGGTGATCAAATTGTCGCCCACTTCCTGTTTGCCCTTAAAGGATAGGCTAACGGTCTAGGGCCGATCAAGAACCGGGGCTTGGATTGATCTTATAGCGGCGCAGTTGGGTTCCAGCTTGCATCAGCCCGCTGGGAAGCCCCCAACTGGGTGGATCGCAATCGGGGAAACCGCTCAAGCAGGTATTGCACTTACAACCAAAATGAAACGTTCGGGCTGAGTTTATCAATGTTCAACTCCTCGATACCAACCCTATTCCAATACATCCTCCCCATCGCGCGCGGCGGCGCGCCTGTCGGCCAACCGTTTGGCGTAGTTGAACTCTTTGGATCCGCGTTCGAAGCGGCTTTCGTAAAAGTCGAGAACCATTGAC
>Ga0189286_100397_pt1 | contig 12634 bp, 9 predicted proteins | sample UW69minimetaG_FD_130330 | JGI IMG/M metagenome (GOLD analysis project Ga0189286, IMG submission 130330) | Marine microbial communities from the Costa Rica Dome - UW69 mini metaG | ecosystem: Environmental > Aquatic > Marine > Oceanic > Photic zone | place: Costa Rica: the Eastern Pacific...
AGATAATCTGCGACGGCTTCCCGGGTGAGCCCTTCGGCCTTCTTGTGGGCCGTTTGTTCTGTCATGCTGCTCTCCTGATGGTCAGGGCCTTGATGTGGCCGGCTGGCGATGGCGATTGTTCTGCCGGTTGGTACCGGATTTTGCATCGCTGTGCCGCGTGTTCTTACGTCGTCTCGGGGGCTGGTCTGCCGGCAGGCGAAGCTGACCCTCGAAAACGCTGGCCGTCGGGCCTTCCATCATAACAGGGGCCCCTTCACCCTGCCATTCGATGACCAGGCGCCCACCTTTCAACTCGACGTCCACCCGGCTATCCAACAAACCTCGCAGGCAGCCGGCAACCACTGCCGCACAGGCGCCACTGCCACAGGCCATGGTTTCACCAGAACCACGCTCGAACACCCTCAGGCGAACGCGGGTCCGGTCAATAATCTGCAGGAACCCGATGTTGGCCCGCGCCGGGAACCGCGGATGATTCTCAAGCCTGGGGCCAAACTCACCTACCGGGGCGGTATCCACGTCATCCACCAAGAGCACGCCATGGGGGTTGCCCATGGAGACGGCGCTGAGTTCCACGGTATCATCGCCGAGTTCCACCGTGTACACGTCCTTGCGGCGGTCGGCGGCGAACGGTATGGCCGGAGGATTGAGCTCCGGCACCCCCATATCGACGGTGACCATGCCCGCACGCCCGACTCTCAATTCGATAACGCCCTTGGCGGTCTGAACCCGGATCACCTTCTTGTTGGTCAGGCGCTGGTCGCGAACAAAGCGGGCAAAACAGCGTGCTCCATTGCCGCATTGCTCGACTTCCGAGCCGTCGCTGTTGAATATCCGGTAACGGAAGTCCACGTCGGGCAGCCCCGGAGGTTCAACCACCAGCAACTGATCAAAGCCAATACCAAAATTCCGGTCGGCCAATTCGCGGATCATCTCCGGGCGCAGGCGAAAGGGCTGGCTGATGGCATCCACCACCATGAAGTCGTTTCCAAGACCGTGCATCTTGGTGAAGTTAAGCATTGGGCCCTGGCTGCGCCGTGACTGACTCATCTCCGCCTCCCCACTCATTCCGGCAAACAGCTTTCTGGGCCGAGCTGTTCTTCCAGGGTTTCACGTCGACGCACAATGTGTACCTGTTCACCATCAACCATCAGTTCCGGTGGGCGGTTACGGGTGTTGTAGTTGGAGCTCATGACAAAACCATAGGCCCCGGCGGACCGAACCGCCAGCAAATCGCCCGCCTGGAGTCTCAGTTTGCGATCCTTGCCGAGGAAATCACCCGTCTCACACACCGGCCCGACCAGATCCCAGTGTTTCTCGTCGCCGCCGTTGCGGGGGGTTACCGGGATAATGGATTGCCACGCGCTGTACAGTGCGGGACGAATCAGGTCGTTCATCGCCGCATCTATGATGGCAAAGTTGCGATGTTCAGTGCACTTGAGGAATTCGACCCGCGTCAGCAGGATGCCGGCGTTGGCGGCAATGGACCGCCCCGGCTCCATGATCAGTTCCAGCGACCGGTCGCCCAGGCGCTCCGCCAGCGCGGTCACGTAATCCGACGGTTGCGGCGGCTGTTCCTGGTCGTAGGTGACCCCCAGGCCACCGCCCATGTCCAGATGTCGGATATTAATGTTCTTTTTTGCCAGGGTGTCGATCAGCTCCAACACACGGTCCAGTGCATCGAGGAAAGGTGACACCGAGGTGAGCTGCGAGCCGATGTGACAATCCACACCCTGTATATCCAGGTTTGGCATGGCGGCAGCGCGCTCATAGACGGCCGGCGCTTCCGCAATGTCGATACCGAACTTATTCTCTTTCAGCCCGGTGGAGATATAGGGATGGGTACCGGCGTCCACGTCGGGGTTCACACGCAGGGAAACCGGCGCCCTGACACCAAGCTCACCCGCTACTTCATTCAGGCGATCCAGTTCGGTGTCGGATTCCACATTGAAACAGCGAACACCGGCCTCGAGGGCGCGGTGCATTTCCCAGCGCTGTTTACCAACCCCGGAAAATACGGTTTTCGCAGGGTCCCCGCCGGCACGGATCACCCGTTCCAGTTCTCCGGCAGACACGATGTCAAAGCCGGCGCCAAGCCTTGCCAACACGTTCAGTACAGCGATATTGCTGTTGGCCTTGACGGCGTAGCACACCAGATGTGGCCGACCGGCAAGGGCATCATCATAGGCGCGGTAATGACGTTCGAGAGTGGCGCGGGAATAGACATAAGCAGGCGTACCAAAACGCCGGGCAATGTCCTCAACCGCCACGTTCTCAGCGAACAGTTCACCGCTGCGGTAATTGAAGTGATCCATGGATTTCCTGAGCCTGTTATCGCGGCAGCCTGCCGAACCTAGTGGTCTTCAGCCGGTTCACTGCGGTCATGTTCGCCAGATTTCTGGCTTGGCGTTGCCTGCTCGGTAGCCGTATCGTCACTGGCCGGTGCCTGGCGATACAAAGGCCCCTTCTGGCCACACCCAACCAGAAACGCGACCATCACCAGCAGGAACATGAGTGTCTGTCCTGGCTTCATGGGTAGCTGCCCCCGTTGTCTGTATGCACGCAGTATACCTGAGTGAGGCCGTGCCCGGCGAGTTGCCACCGCACACGATTCCGGATACTACAGATGCCGGTTCAGCAAATCTTCCAGCTCGGTGCGGTAGTAGAGATACTGGATGGTCTGTATATGCTGCTGGTATACCTGTGGATCCAGGTCATGGGGTAGGTGAACATCCGTCAGGTAGACGGGGTAGCGCTCGTCACTTTGGCGGAGCGAACGAATATAGTGGGCCACTGCGGGTATCAACTGATCTCCATACTCCTGAACGGTAAATTCCTGGTCGCCACAGAAAATATCGAAGCGCACCCGGGAGTCGCCCTCCTGAACACCGATGGCCTGCACATCCAGCCCGGGCAGGCGCACGTTGCTGTCGGCGTCCGGTCGCCTTTCCGCATGCCACTGACCGTCGCGAAGCACCATCTCATAGCACTGGACACCTGCAACATCGGTCAAGGCATCCAGTTGTCGCAACTGCCGGCGTTCCATCAGGTTCTCCAGGAATCGCAGCAAGGGCACCAGCAGGAATCGACGATTGGTGTAACCTTGCTGCCAGCAGAATACCGACCCCAGTTCGTCCACAACCCACACCGTCGCGGTCTCTCCGGTGACCCGGTAGAACACCTGGATATTATCCGGTTCGCTGGCATGGCACACGGCGCGCAATGACCTATCATCCAGCAAGGCGTATTGGTCAAACACCACCGGCACGTAGGATTCCTGGGGTTTGGACAGATACACCATCAGTGTTTCTTTGCTGTCGAGGGCCACGAATCCGGGCTCGGTGCCACTGAACTGAAGCAGGAAGAATCGCCGATCCATCTCGATGACATAGCGCAGCGGATGGGGGCCGACACCACCGGCGAAGAAATAACGCATCACGTCCTTGAACAGCTCGCGTACCCGGCGGGCAATGGCGGCTCCGTGGCCCGTGCTATGGCTATGAACCATAATGTCCGGCAACCGGTCCGGAGCGGTGGCCACCGACGCCAGCACGTTTTTAAGGCACTGCACCAGTGTGTCTCCAGCCGCATAGTGCTGCAAACTCACCTCGTGCCAGCTATTGAAGGTAACCTGATCAATAGTGCTCACCAGGTTTTCCCGTCCGCCGCTGAAACCCAGTGAGTCGTGACGGGCGCTAAGCTTGTGCAGTCCCCGCTCGGTCAGATAGGCCTGCGGGTCAACCCCCACATTGACAAACAGCAGATTGCGCAGCGGGTGTATGCCCCGGGACAGGGACTCCCGGTCGGCGGGCTCAACCGGAAATGGCAGGAACGCACCGAGCGCATCCAGCATTTCCCGCAGTTCCGCCACCGAGGCAACGCTGCTACCGGATCTCACATTCAACCGTGTGGACCGGGTCAGCAAGCCGTTGCAATAGCTCCACACCAGCAGTTCAGCAAGGTTGCCCGAACGGCGGATGACCGGCTGCCAGAGCGCATCTGACGGGTCTTCAAGATCACGGTACAACAACCAGCCATCATGACCGGCCGACCCGCTCTGCTCGGACTGATGATGGAACGCAAGATTTTCTTCCACCAGCGAGGGGGCAAGCCCGGGGTTGATCTGCTCAACCTTGCCCGCCTTACGCTGGAAGGCGGCATACAGCTTCCGTCCCAGCAGGTTCATGTCATTGCTGCTGATGGCCGCGCCTGTGTCATGGTCCCGCGCCAGCCGGGAAAGTAGCCGGTAGCTGTGGGTCAACTCGCCCACCACAACCCGACGAAGGGTTACCACGTCCTCTGCACGCCAACGGATACGGTTGTCCAGGTCTTTCAACTCTGTCGCCGACCAGCCCCAGGATTCCACCAGGGCCTGCAGCAGCGTGGCCCTCCAACCGGAGAGAGCCTGTGCCGAACGGGTCAGAGGCAGTCCTGCCTTGAGATAAAGACTCTGACGCACCAGGGCCAGGCGCTGAGGGGCATCTTCTTCGAGCAGCCACTGCTCGAGGCGTTCATACAACAGTATGTATGGATCAAGCCGATCAGGGTTAGTTTCACCGGAGTACACCGCCGATTTGAAGACCCGAGACAACAGTGGTTTCCCGTTGCTTTCGCTACTCTCACTGCCCTCATTACTGCGGGCATAGCATTCGATCAGCAGCAGCTTAAGGATCGACTTCCAGGGCATGTCGATGCCTTTGTACAACTGCCAGACTCCAGCTCCCAGAAATTCTTCCTGCGGTATCGAGGACACGGGACCGAAATCAATGTATTCATCGCTCCGAATAAAACGGCAGTCAATCAGCTGCCGGGCGCACTCGTCGTAGCGCTGCTCATCCTCCACGGGGACCAGCCACCACAATGGATAACGGCCTCCCAGGTGAATGCTCGTGCGGTAGAACTCGTCCAGGAGCAGATAGTGCTGCGAACTGCCGCAGTTTTCTCCGGTCACTTCCGCCCGCTGCCTCCCGGCACGCCAGTCGGCGGCGGAAAACACAAACACATGGAGTTCAACCCCCAGGCTCTCGGCCCAGACTGACAGACTCTGCGCCTTACGCTCCAGACAACGCACACCCCGCTCCGAAAGATCCGGGCGATGACACAGCCAGATATCCAGGTCACTGGCCACCGAGTGGCCCAGGGTACCGGGACTGCCCATCAGGAAGAGGGCTTCCAGATCTGGTTTTCTGCGCCCCTCGTCCTTGAGCGAAAAGGTTCTTGCCAGGCGCCGGGCAGCGTTCAGCGTGGATTCAGGGGGCCGATAGTGGCTCAGTCCGTAGGGGCAGTCGCTGTCGAGATAACCGGGCAGAGCCGGATGATTAAGATGAAACACCAGTGGCAACACGTCCAGGACCGCCTGTTGCCGATAGGTCAGGGCCGAATGGGCACGATCCCAGCGCTGCCCGTTGACAGCCATGAACCGGTCCCGCAGCCGGCGCAGCGTTTTTCGATCTATACCCTCATCAAAGTCCAGGGCAATAGGAACGGTTTGGATGGTCAAGGCGACTCCGCGGGAGAGGTTCTTTCCGATACCATTATCAGTATGATGACTGAATCGTGGCAAAATCGGCAAAAAAATAAAAGCGGGATTACATTAGCACGCTCCCGTCACAACTTGGCTGAGGCTTTTCCGTCGTGAAAGAATTCTTTATCCGTCGAGATCGTTCCGACGCCCCCCAGGGTGCCGAACGTCGAACCCTGATCCGCATCAACGACGACGGCGTGATCCTGTTCGCTGATCATCACGCCGAGGCAGTGCTGGGTTTTGACGCCAGCGAACTGGAAGGCCGCAAAGTCCAGTGCATCCTGGCAGCACGCCAGGATGATCCCTTTGCGCCAGCCCACCGCCACCGCATTGAAAACGGCGAGTCGATACTGATCACCTTCCGTCATAAAAACGGCTTTTTCTTTACGGCGGGCCTCAGCCTGCGCATGGACATTCGCGATTCCGACCAGGCCGCCAGTGCGTTTATAAGCCAGCGGGACCACTCCCCTATTGACCACCGCCTGATCCGGCTGACCGAAACCTCTGCTGGCGTTGGCATCTGGGAACTGGACCTCCACAGCAATGAGCTGATCTGGACGGACGGCATGTATCACCTGCTGGAATTGAGACCCGGTAGCGAAATCACGCCCGAACAGGCACTTTTCTACTGCCAGTCCAGCCAGGGCAGGATACGCGCCCTGTTCCGTCGCTGCATCCGCACCGGGCAGCCCTTCTCCCTGACATTGGATCTGATAACCGCGCGACAGAACGTTCGTCAAGTAACGTTGACAGGCCGGGCCCTGAAAGCCGGCGAACGGATACAGCGGCTGGGGGGAACCCTGGTTGACCACACGCCTGAGCGCACTCATACCCTCGCCCGCCAGCAGGCGGAGCAGATGCTGGGCGCCACCATCAACGCCACCAACGACCTGGTGGTCGCCGTTGATCGACAGCTCAACCTGCTGCATTTCAATTGTGCTTTCAGTCGCCAGTTCGAGCTCACCTTTGGCCTTCGGCCGGAATCCGGGAGCAATCTGAGCGCAGCCTTGCAGGGTTTTCCCAATGAACGACGGCTTATCGAGCGACTCTGGCACCGCGCTTTCGAGCGCGACAGCTTTGTGGTGGAAATGCCCATGGCGCAGCAGCACCGGGAGCTGCCGCTGTACGAGATTCACTATCAACGCCTGACCAACAACCAGGGCGACGTGATTGGCGCCGTTCACGTGGCCCGGGACATCAGCGACCGCCAGCAGAATTCCTCCAGCAGCGAATACCGCATCCAGCACGACCCGGTCACCGGCCTGATGAACCGAAAAGCTTTCCTGGGGCGTCTGCAACGAATACTGGAGCAGAAGTCCCGGCGGGAAGGCAATGACAGCCTGCTCTATCTCGACCTGGATGGATTTGACCATTTCAATGACATCGCCGGCAGCGGTACCTGCGACCGTTACCTGCGTGAGTTGGCCGGCAACCTTGGGATCAAGATCCGACAGAGGGACGCGCTGGCGCGATTGGCTGGCGACACCTTCGTCCTGTTGATTGAGAACTGCCCCGAAGCGCGCGCCCGCCAGATTGCTGACAGCATCCTCGAGCTGATCGGCAGCTTTGTGTTCCACTGGCAGGACAAGCAGTTGCAGACAACGGCCAGTGGCGGCCTGCTGTTTCTGGACGACGATGCACCTACCGATTCCGAACAACTGCTGACCCAGGCAGCTGATCTGTGCCACACCGCAAAAACCTCTGGCCGCAACCGCATCCATGCCGCCCGGGCCATGTCCCTTTCGCTGGACGAGGGCACTGCCAATGAGGTGCTGGCACAGATCCAGCAGGCGCTCGACAGCGGCTACCTCAAGCTTGAATACCAATCAATGCGCCCGGTCGCCAGCGTTACCTGGGGCGACCACATCGAAATACTGACCCGGATTCCCGGTGAGACCCCGGACAGCCCTCCGCTGACCCCGGACGCTTTCCTGCCCGTTGCCGAACGGTTTGACCTCGCCAAACGCCTGGATCGCCAGGTGATCCGCCAGACCCTGGCCTGGCTCGAACAGCACCGCTTGCTGGAGCCGCGCCTGAAGTACTGCGGTTTCAACCTGTCCCTTGCCAGCGTACTGGATGATTCGTTTGCCGATTTCATGGAAACCGCGCTGAAAGGGTCACCTTTTGCCCCGGAATGCTTCTGCCTGGAAATCAGAGAAGCCCACGCCACACAGTATCCAAACGACGTAGCGGTGCTGTGCGACAGTCTGCACCGCATTGGCTGCCGGGTAGCGCTGGATGGCGCGGGAGCATCGGTGGAAAGTTACGGGCTGGCGGCAAAGCTGCCAGTGGACATCATCAAACTTGACCACAAGATCATGCAGCACCTGAACGACGATCCTGTGCAGCAGGTGATGGTGGAGGCACTTCATAAAATAGCGGAAGCTTCGGGCAAGGTGACGGTCGCCACCTTCATCGAGAACGACGACACCCTCCGAAAGGTACGTACCCTGGGCATTCATTACGGCCAGGGCTTCCGACTCTACCGGCCTCGCCCACTGGAGGAACTGAAGCCGGTGGAGGTCGCCCTGACCACGGGGAAAATCGGCGGCTAGAGTGCTTTGCGCGCACGCGCAACCGCAGCGCGCACTTGCTTGGGCGCGGTGCCGCCAAGGTGATCACGTGCCTGCACGGAACCTTCCAGCGTCAGCACATCGAATACATCTTCGCCGATGATGTCGGAGAAGCGAGTGAGCTCTTCCGTGGTCATCTCGGAGAGATCACGCCCTTCAGCAACGCCAAACGCAACGGCTTTGCCCACAATCTCATGGGCATCGCGGAAGGCGACACCTTTCTTGACCAGATAGTCCGCCAGATCCGTTGCGGTGGAGAAACCCCGCTTGGCCGCCACGCGCATGTTGTCGGCCCGGGCTTCGATGGCCGGGATCATGTCGGCGTAGGCCTTGAGGCAGCCCTTCACGGTGTCCACGGTATCGAACAACGGTTCCTTGTCCTCCTGATTGTCCTTGTTATAGGCCAGCGGCTGGCTCTTCATCAGGGTCAGCAAACTGATCAGGTGGCCGTTCACCCGGCCGGTCTTGCCGCGTACCAGTTCAGGCACGTCCGGGTTCTTCTTCTGGGGCATGATGGACGACCCGGTGCAGAAACGATCCGGCAGGTCGATGAAATCAAACTGGGCAGAGGTCCAGAGCACCAGTTCTTCGCTGAAGCGTGACAGGTGGGTCATCAACAGGGCAGCGAAACTGCAGAATTCGATGGCAAAGTCCCGGTCACTCACGGAATCCAGGGAATTCTCACTGGGCCGGTCAAAGCCCAGCAGCTTTGCGGTAATGCCGCGATCAATCGGATAGGTTGTGCCCGCCAGCGCCGCCGCACCGAGGGGCATCACGTTCACGCGTTTGCGGCAGTCCTGCAGACGCTCGGCGTCCCGCACCAGCATTTCGTACCAGGCCAACAGGTGATGGCCAAAGGTAACCGGCTGGGCGGTCTGAAGGTGCGTAAATCCCGGCATGATGGTCTCGGCCTCGCGCTCGGCCAGGTCCAGCAGGCCGGCTTGCAGGCGCCGGAGCTCTTCGGCAATGACGTCGATTTCGTCGCGCAGGTAGAGGCGGATGTCCGTCGCCACCTGATCGTTACGGCTGCGCCCCGTGTGCAGCTTCTTGCCCGTAATACCAATCCGATCCGTCAGCCGTGCCTCAATGTTCATGTGCACGTCTTCCAGACTCACCGACCACTCGAAGGTGCCAGCCTCGATATCCGCCTTGACGGCTTTCAGACCCTCAATAATGGTGTCACGTTCTTCCTCGGTCAGCACACCCACTTCCGCCAGCATGGTGGCATGGGCAATGGAACCGGTAATATCGTGATGGTATAAGCGCTGATCAAAGCCTACGGATGCGGTGAAACGCTCCACAAAGGCATCGGTGGGTTCGGTGAAACGACCGCCCCAGGGTTTCTCGGCGCTCTTGTTCTGATCCGTCATGGTCTATCTTTCCTGCTGACAGCCCGGCATCATTCTGCGGGAATGGGTAAATGGAATATCGCGGGATTATAGCATTCCGTGGCACTCAGTTGCCCTCCCCTAATCAGGAATAGGAATCAGGAACAGGTCCAATGGCCGCAAGACACAACAGGGAACGCCCAGCCCAGGCGGTCGCAGACAGCGACGACGATTTCTATGTGCCGGACCTTTGCCGGGTCAGAGCCGTTTTCCTGCTGGTGGTCACCAGTGAACTGCTGGTGCTGGTGCTGTCCATCGTTCAGGCCGAAAGCCGCTGGATTGACTGGAACTACTTCGGCCTGCTGTCCCTGTTCGTGCAATGGACGGTGCTGACCAGCGCCGCCCTGATCTGCCTCACGCGGCGTTGGCTGTCACGGCTGACGGTTACCCGTGCCACAGCGGTGATTGTCGCCATCGTGATGCTGGATGTGCTTGCCTTCAGCCTTTTCGCTGACAGCGTGCTGCACCCTCAACCCGGCCTGGAAGCCTGGCAGGGCGTTGCCAAGAAACTGCTGCTGGCGCTGTTGATCACACTGATGGTGTTGCGGTACTTCTATATGCAGTTCCAGTGGCAACAACAACGGGAATCAGAGATGCAGGCCCGGCTGACAGCGTTGCAGGCACGAATCCATCCACACTTCCTGTTCAACAGTATGAATACCATTGCCAGCCTGATCGTCGTTAACCCGGAACGGGCCGAAGACGCCGTACTGGATCTGTCCGAACTATTCCGCGCCAGTCTGCGCACCGTCGACCGCCTGATTCCCCTGAGCGCCGAACTGGACTTGTGCAAGCGTTACCTGGCCATTGAAAAGCTGCGTCTGGAAGACAGGCTGACACTGGAATGGCATATCGAGGACGGGCTGGATCAACAGGCCATTCCGCCCCTGACCGTCCAGCCACTGGTCGAGAACGCCATTTACCATGGCATTCAGCCCCGCCCGAACGGGGGCACCGTAAAAATTGAGGCCTACCGCAAGGGATCCTCAGTCTACCTGATGGTGCAGAACCCGCGCCCGGCCTCTGACCAAGGCCGCCACGATGGCAACCGAATGGCGCTGGCCAACATTCAGTCCCGTCTGCACGCCCTGTTCGGAGAGCCCGCCGTGCTGAAACACAGCCACCAGAATGATATATATACCGTCACTCTCCGATTGCCGTGGCAGAAAGCGAGTGGCAACGGAAAACCTGCAACCGGGAGTAAGTAGGCAAGCATGGCCGACCATAACCACCGCAGCGTACTGATTGCCGACGACGAACCTCTGGCCAGGGAGCGAATACGCCGACTGGTGGAGGCACTGCCTGGCTATAATGTCTGTGACGAGGCTGGCGATGGCGAGGAAGCACTGGAAAAAACCGCGCGCCTGGCGCCGGACATACTGCTACTCGACATCCGCATGCCGGGGACCGATGGCATGGAAGCAGCACGACGAATGACTGCGCTGGAGGCACCTCCGGCCGTTATCTTCTGTACTGCTTATGATCATTACGCCATCCAGGCTTTCGATGTACACGCGGTGGCCTACCTGCTCAAACCGGTGCGTCGGGAAGCGCTGGCCGACGCCCTGAATCGGGCCGGTCGTGTCAACCGGGTGCAATTGCAGGCGCTGGCTGAAAAGCAATCGGGCACGGATGAGCAGTTGGCCATCCGTACCCACCGCGGGACCGAACTGATCGATATCCGGGGCATCCTGTACTGCGAAGCCGACCAGAAATACGTCACCATTCATCATCTGCGCGGCGAGACCGTCACCGATTACACCCTGAAAGAGCTGGAAAGCACCTACTCGCAACACCTGCTCCGGATTCACCGACACACTCTGGTGGGCGTGCGCTATATCCGAGCGCTGCTAAAGCAACGGGATGGCCAGAATCTGATTGACCTGACAGACCAGCATGGGCAACTGCCCGTGAGTCGGAGACACGCCGCCGCTGTGAGGCAATGGCTGAAGGAGCATCGCCCCGGGTAGCCTGGATGCACAACATTCGGCTCCACAATTCGCCTCACAAAGAGTACCCTTGGCGTACCATTTTTCAGATCCGGCAACGAACACCATGTCAAAACGAACCCTTCGCATTGCAACCCGCAGCAGCGCACTGGCGTTGTGGCAGGCGGAATTTATCAAGTCTGAACTGGAACGGCTCCACGATAACGTGACCGTGGAACTGGTCAAGATCAAAACCCAGGGCGACAAGATCCTGGATGTGCCGCTGGCCAAGATTGGCGGCAAGGGGCTGTTCGTCAAGGAACTGGAAGAGGCCATGCTGGCGGGCAGCGCCGACCTGGCTGTGCACTCCATGAAAGATGTGCCCATGGAGTTTCCGGAAGGGTTGGGGTTGGTAGCTATCTGTGAGCGGGAAGACCCTACCGATGCGTTCGTCAGCAATGACTACGAAAACGTGGACGCCCTGCCCCACGGAGCCGTTGTCGGCACTGCCAGCCTGCGCCGGGAAGCCCAGTTGCGCGCCTATCGGCCCGACCTGGAAATCCGCACCTTGCGCGGCAACGTCAACACCCGCCTGGCAAAGCTGGACGCTGGCGATTATCGGGCCATCGTCCTGGCCAGCTCCGGGCTCAAACGTCTTGGCTTCCATGACCGTATCCGCTACTGCCTGCCGGACAGCATATCGCTGCCTGCCGTGGGCCAGGGCGCGCTTGGCATCGAATGCCGTCTCGATGATGCCGAACTGATCGCCATGCTGGAGCCCCTGGATCATCGCGACAGTTCGGACCGAGTGAAGGCGGAACGGGCCTTGAACCGGCGCCTGCAGGGCGGCTGCCAGGTACCCATCGCTGCCTACGCCTTGCTGGAAGACAATGACATGCTTTGGCTTCGGGGACTCGTGGGGGCCGTCGACGGCACTCAGGTGTTCCGCGTTGAAGGCCGCGCGCTCCGCAGCGAAGGCGAGCGCCTTGGACGCGAACTCGCGGAAGATTTACTCGCACTGGGTGCAGACAAGGTACTGGCTGACATCTATGGCCACACCCCAACCTGACTCGCTACCCCTCAAGGGCCGGCGGATACTCGTCTGCCGGCCACAACCGGAAGCCGACCGGCTGGCCTCGCGCTTTTGCGATGCCGGCGCCGATGCGCGGGTCATGCCGCTTATCGCCCGCGAGCCGCTCCCGGAAGACCCCGCAACCCGCACGC
>Ga0189286_100399_pt1 | contig 12612 bp, 7 predicted proteins | sample UW69minimetaG_FD_130330 | JGI IMG/M metagenome (GOLD analysis project Ga0189286, IMG submission 130330) | Marine microbial communities from the Costa Rica Dome - UW69 mini metaG | ecosystem: Environmental > Aquatic > Marine > Oceanic > Photic zone | place: Costa Rica: the Eastern Pacific...
ATCAACGGATTCTACAATCCGCGACGACGGCACTCAGCACTGGGTTGGAAAAGCCCGGTCGCTTTCGAACGGAAAGCGGCCTAAACGAGCACTTGGGGCGGCACAAAAACGGGACAGGTCCATTAGTGGAAGCTCCCGTTTTTCCACACTGAACGGCTGTAACCTTATGAATTCTATGAGACGCATGATGTTGTCTTCCCGGTGCTCTGAGAGGCGAAGCCCACATTCCCATACAATCGCTACCCGCCATCCAGCTTCCAGAAGAGCAGTCTCGTTCCGGTGGTCGCGTGCCCGGTTTGCCTCGAACTTCTCCCTCCAGAAGTCCGGACGAGTTCTAGGGGTGGTCGCGTAGCGGCAAGCAGGATGCCTGTGCCAGAATCACCCATGCACGAAAACCACCGTCCGCCACTTAGAGAGCACGACATCAGGCGAGCCGTCGAGCTTTTTCATATCGACACGAAAGCGGAAGCCTGCTGAATGCAAGGCACGCCTCACAACTAGCTCCGGGTGGGGAATAACGGCGTCCGATCGCGGCCATCATCCGAGACCTGACTTCGGGCGAAACTATGTCTGGCATATGCAGGAGAACTCCACTTTAGCCCTGGCGCTGTCAATGCCCTTGGCTTAGTAATGCCCGGACCTAGGAGAAGACATGAGCAACGAATTCGGCATCATCGATCTTTTTGCCGGCCCCGGCGGCCTCGGCGAAGGGTTTTCCGTGGCCGGCCGTGAGGCGTCCACTAGGATGAGCATAGAGCTCTCCATCGAGAAGGAGGCGACCGAAGTCGAGACACTCAGGCTCAGGTCCTTCTTGCGCTCCTTCGAGGAGGGCTTCCCGGAAGAATACTATTCAGCCCTCCAAAATGGAACACCTACCAAGGAGCTCCCTGGCCTTCTCGCGCAAGCATACCCCGACAGATGGGAAAAGGCGATCAAGGAGGCTCGATGCATGGAGCTCGGGAAGCCCGGGGTCTTCGAAGAGATCGCCGAGATATTGGACAATGCGAGAGAGCGCTATAACGGCAACACGCTATTGATCGGCGGGCCGCCGTGTCAGGCCTACAGTCTGGTAGGGCGTTCACGGAATCGGGGAAAGGCGGACTACAATGCGGCCGCGGACCACCGCCATTGGTTGTTTCGAGAATATGTTCGAATCCTAGATCGGCTGCGACCAGCAGCATTCGTCATGGAGAACGTGCAGGGCATCCTCTCCAGTACCGTCGACGGATTGGAGATTTTCAAGCACATCCGTGAAGATCTTCAGGCTGCCGGAGATGGGTACACCCTCCTACCGCTGGCAGCGGATCGCCTCACAGATGAAACCGACCCCAAGGACTTCCGGATCTTGGCGTCCGACTTCGGTGTACCGCAGGCCCGGCACCGTGTCATTATTCTTGGCATCCGGAAGGACATCAAGGCGCCGACAGGCACTCATTCCCTCATGAAGCGCACCCTTCCCCCGGCGACCGTTCACTCGGTATTGAGCGGGCTGCCCGCGCTTCGGAGCGGCATCACACGGCAGAAGGACAACGCCCGAAATTGGCACGAGGCGGTTCATCATCAGGCGCACCTCATCCTTACGGGCAAGAATGTCGATAACGAGCTCAGGACTGCCGCTAGGTCCTTGGCGAAAGGAAACCTCGCGACGTTCGAGAACCGGACGAGTCGGCATCGCAGCAATGATGAACCGGCGCTCTCAGGTCCGCTAGCCGACTGGCTAAGGGACGACCGCCTCGGGATCACGATCCAGCACGAGACACGAGGCCACATGGCATCCGACCTCGGTCGATACTTGTTTTGCGCACTATTCGCTCAGATATACGGCCGCTCGCCCAAGTTGCCAGACTTTCCGAACTTCCTGCTGCCGAACCACAGAAACGTCGCCTCCGGAAAATTCGTGGATCGCTTCCATGTGCAACGTTGGGAGACCCCCTCCCGAACGGTGACGAGCCATATCAAGAAGGACGGTCACGCCTTCATCCACCCTGACCCGGCACAGGTCCGCTCGCTGACGGTACGAGAAGCTGCCCGGCTGCAAAGTTTCCCGGACAATTATCTATTTATGGGTAGCCGTGGCGACCAGTTCCATCAGGTTGGCAATGCAGTACCGCCGTTCCTAGCACTTCAGATCGCAAGGGCAGTCAGGGATATCGTCAGTCGGTGACGCGGCGAGAACGCGCCCGCCATGTCATCTTGCTCACATCAGCTCAGGAAAGCTCTTGTTCGGCACTTTCACCTGCAGGGATTTCACCTTGGCCCAAAATTCAGGACGCTTTGCCGTCTCGGAGAATTGTCGGCCACCGCCCAGTTTCTCGAAAGCTGAGTTTACTTCGACAGCACAGTTCCAGCAGACTTCAAGCAATTGGGAGGAGACCCCCTGCCGGTTCCAGATCTGTTCCAGGTCGAGGCGTTGCCCCAACTGCTGGGCAACGAGTGCCACCGTGTAGGCGGTCACATTCACATAGCCTTGGTGGAAGATGCTCTTGGCCTCCTTTCTCTTGATCATCTGCTCGATAGCCTTGAAGAGCAGTACCTTCGCGATCAGCTCCTTGTACCACCTGTCGTTCAGCGGTTCGGGAACGATACCCGAATCCTCGTCCAAGGCTGACATGAAGGCGGCAAAATTCTTTTCACCTCCTAGGGCAACTTGAGACGGCTTCCCACGCCATGCCTCATGATACTTGGCCACGTCATTCTTCGTCAGTCTGCGTCGCGTCGGTATTTCCTCTTGGAAGGCACGCTTCTGCGCCGGGGTTCTCCCGCGACGCAATAGCTCGACCTGATAGCTGCCAGCCGCCCGCTCGTAGAACCAGCGGCCCGTCCCATCCGGACACCAAGTATCTTTTGCCAACTTCTCGAGCTGAACGTGGATCGAGCGATTGGCTGAGAGGTCCGAATTTTTCACGGTGTTCTGGCTGTTTGCATAGCGCGAGATGTTTGAGATCAGGTGCTCTCGACCGTTCTCGTCATCATTCTTGAGGATGATGATCTTGGCGGGAACACGGACCTTGGATAGGTCGATGTCCTTGTTGTCTCTAGTCGCGAAGTAGATCGAAGAGGTCGTCTGCCCCCCATTCACTATCTGAAGCCCACTGATGCGAGCAATTCCAGTCGTACCATCTGCCCGCTGGATCAGTTCCGCTTCATCGCAAACAACGACCAAACCATTGTTGAAGGCCATGAAGTGCCCCGGCTCTCCAGCCAATGTCGTGGCGATGCCCTTGTTCACCTTGCCTCGCGCACCAAGAAACGAACGCACGTTCGCCTCTAAAAGAAGCGTATTGTACCGCTCGTAGAGAGCCCGAATGATCTCTCCGGGAATAGCTGCCAAAGCATAGTCGTAGTCGAGCTCTGCATCGGGCACGTGAACACAAGGGAGAGGCGCCTTGAGTACTTGCTCGAAGTTCACGACGATTTCATCTCGGATCTTGCCCGAGGAATGGCGGAAGAGGCGCTCTATATCCATCACCTCGACCTGCAACAGTCGACCTTCGACGTCCTGCGGTTTCAGACGCTTGGATTTCGTACGGCCATCGGTCAGGACGAAGATCCGGAACTGGTCCAGCTCGGCCCATTCCTTCTCCAGAATCTCGACAAGACCGATGATCTCGCTGGATGGATCCAGTTTCTGAAGTAGCTTTCCCCGTGCGCAGGTTAGCGCGAAGTTGACCGCCAGTTTGGCAACCAGCTTGATGTCCGAGTCGGAGATCTCGGAGACTTCCGGACTGCCTAGGAAGTGACTGACGAAGAGATCGATCCGCGTCTGGTCGTCAGAGATGCTGTAACCCGACAGACGGAGATTTGCATTCCCGACCTTGCCAGACCAATGTGCCACTTCCGGCTGTTCCGTTATGCCTGCTTCACCGATGTCATCCATGACAGTCTCGGCGAAAACCAGTTCCTCGGAAGGAAATTCACTCTCCGGATCACGCAGACGCTCATCCACGATTCCACGAACCCGTTCCAAGAACTTGGTATGAAATTTCTCCAGTTCCACTATTGGTCTACTCCAAGTTTTTCTAGCATCTCTTCGACAGTACAGCGCGCAGTCTTGATCGTTGCCACGTCGAGATCATAGGTTGCGGAAGTGACCTGAAGGGGCAATTTGTTCCGCCGGAGGCACGGAAAATCCTCTTCTACCGGGAAGCAGGAAAGCTCGACTACCGTCAGGGGGCGGTCGTATGAGGCCGCGTGCTCATCGAAGTATCGGCAAGCGAAAAGAATGGCCTCAAAAAGTTTCCCGCTACCACTCTGGCCTATCTTTTTTCGCAGGTAATCCACCAGTTGTTTCAAGGACTGGCCCTCAGGGTCCTCCGCGAACTGCACGCCCATCAGGAACATGGGTAGCCGATTGGTGTCCAGTTGCTCGACACTGTTGATTTTGGCACGAAAGCCGCGAATGGAAGCAGTCGACTTGATCTCGACGGCACCACTTCCGACGTGAAAATCCTGTGCTGCCTTGAATGGACCTTGCCAAGTGTCCAGCGCGGCTTGGGCATCACCCATTTGCTCCATCAGGCGTTTGAGGAACTCCAACTCGCCTTGGAGCCCTGCTTGCTTCTCCGGAGACAGGGGCTTGGAGCGATCTGCGGACATGAACTTCTGCCAGTCGGCGACCCTGCTGAGAAAGGCCTCAAGAAGCGATTTCGAAGAGCCGTTTCCTTTGGCTTCTACATGACGAAGCACGTCGACAGCCATCATGGAGAAGAGTTCATTAGCGCCTTCAGGGGAGCGCACAAGCGCCAGCATGGGCTCACCGCTCTCCAATTCCTTCTCTGCCACTCGCATGACATCGAAGCCCGTACCCTTGGGCAATTTCAATCCCGCCGGTAATAGGCGAGGAGGAATCTTGACGAGGATTGCCTCACGGTCTCCGGGAGCGATGCGCCCCGCGAGAAGTTGAGCATGAGGCAGTACGGCAAGTACGTTAATCCGCCATGACGCATCCGTCCCAACCGGAAAGAGTGCTCCCCAGATCTGGTCAAGACCACGTTCAGTCCACGTCTGCATTGATCTCCCCCCATGCGACAGAGTTCGCCATGTAGTCGGCATTGCTGACAGTCTTGCGGGATGTACTGCCTGGGAAACTGATGGCCCAAGCGAGGATCGGCGGGCAATCGGTCAGTGAGTAATTGCTGCTGCGCATTGGATCAATCAGATAGAGAGTGAGCAATCCACGATTTCCAGTGGGTTTCAGACCATAATCCGCTCCCTTGGGGCCGAGGACGTGGCGGATTGCGGCACCTCTGGGTTCGTCCGGCTCTGCTTTCTGCTGCCCTCGTTCGGCGTCTTGCTGCCAAGTTCGGCGAGTATGCTCCATTGCTGCATTCCATTCAGCCTCGGTAAGGCCAATTGCCTGATCCCAAGAGGAGATGAGTGTTTTGATGGAGTGTCTTCCGTCTTCCTTTCCAGTGAAGCTCCGCTTTAGCATACCTATCGAGTTTAGCATGCCTATCGAGTGCTCTCCCAAGGCTTTGGGCTTTGGAGCACCGGCAGCACCGACCACGGCCACGGTCCACTCTTCGAGTTCTCCATCGGTGTTCACTGCGCGAATAAAATCAGCGATCAGCGGAGACACCACCCGAAAAGCCGACGGGTGCGTCTCATAGGAGCGCAAGAAGTCGATGACCTTTCCCGCTGGCACCCCACGCCACCAGCGGCCTGTCCAGTGTCTGTTTCCGGTGTGAAAGTCAGGCATTCCTGCCAGATCCTGTCCCCCTCCCAGCGAGCGGACGAACCTGTCCCCTGCATCAAGGTTCCGCTTGAGAACGTCTTCATCTTTCGAGAATGTAATTGTCTGTAGTAGATCGCCTGAAAAAGTCAGGAACACAGGTTTGGCGCTCTTCATTTTGGCGCGCGACGTGATCGTCATCGAAGAGTGTGATTTCACACGCAATCCGAATTCGCGCGGGGTCGCGCCCTGAGCAGCCATGTTGTCAAATTCCTGCCGTAGTTCTTCAGCGGCATCCGCAATGTGTCCGAACCATTTTACCATGTCCTCAGTGGTGTAGAGCCTGCAGACGTCGAGGTAGCCATCGCGATAGCCGAACCAGCGCCCCATCTGCATCAAAGTGTCGTACATTCGCGCCGTGCGCAGGAAATAGCTAGTGCATAGTCCCTCCAAGGTGAGGCCGCGGGCCAGCTTGTCACCTCCGACCGCGATGACCTTCAAACCGGTACTGTTATTTTCGGCATAGTCGAGCGCCTCCTTGGCGGAACCGTTGATCTCGCGAACCTCGATGTCCTCGAGCACTTCGGGGAGTACTTCCCGAAGTTGATTCCATCCTACCACCAGATTGTCCGCCTCGTAAGGAAATACGCGACTTATCGTATTCATACCATGCATGAAGTCCCCCTCGTACTCGGCCCGCATCAGCTTCTCGGTCTCTTCGAGTTGTATTCCCCGTGACCAGCGGCGTTTAAGCAGGCGAACATACTCACTAACTTGGGCGACCACTTCTCCTTGCACCGAAGTGAACCTCGAGACGTGGATGAGCATCGAGGAGTGTTTTGCACCTTGGCCACGCAATTTTCGCACTGCACAGGCGTAGACGAACGAACGGATCGCTTCTTTCATGCTTTCAGGAAGCCTTGGCTCACCTCCGATTGTCGGCCTGTACCCATTTTTGTGCCGTTGAGGCATCCACTCGGAGTACTCCTCCTCAGCAAGCGCACGGACCAAGGGCAGCTCTTCCGGTATGGAGTTACTTGTTCCGAAAACGCGACCGGGTCCGACATAGTTGCTGGGTGCTGCTAAGCTGCTGATGAATGCCGAAGGGAAGAGATCCGGTCCATGCTGCTCAGTCTGCCCCTGGCTATGGATGAAGATGTTAGCAAAAGGTGTCGCAGTATATCCGACGTACGCCTTGCGCGTGAAAGAATGAAGGATTTGACGGATAAGTCGGTTTATCGTCGTGGGATCATGCTCGGTATCGACGTTACCAAAATCGTCCACTGGCTTCTCGCCTGTATCCACCGAACCATGATCAGATTCGTCGTCAATTATCAACAATGGCAACTTGGACACGAGCTTGCGTTTGGTATTCGGATCCTCAGTATCCCATGCGTGATTGTCTATCCAGTACTGGAGGCGCTCCAGCACCGTCTTGTTCTTCTTCACTACAAACAGCCACGGTTTTTCCTCTGGACTGATCGCAAGACTGTTTGCTCGATGCTTCGTAAAATCACCTCGGTCGCTACGGTTTGTCGCACAGTTCGGTCGGTAGCTCTGATCAGTGTCCAGTAGCCCGACACCAACCCGAGGAAGTTCTTCTACGTTGACGAGAGTGGCATAGCCGAGGAAGCCTTCATCTAGGCGGATCTGCGTCTGTGCTCGAAGGTTGTTATGAAGGCCGGCAAGCACGATGACGATCTTGTATCCGGCATCCGCCGCCTTACAGATGAGACCCGTATAGTTGCCGGTCTTCCCCGACTGGACGTGCCCAACGACAAGGCCACGTCTATCCCAAGCTCCAGGCCTCTTCGGATCCTCGAGGTTTCCGAGGATGTCGTCAGTCGCAGCGTCGAGTCCTTCTACGGCCGACAACGGCAACGTTTCCTCCAAGTGCTCAGCATATCGAGGCCAGTACTTCCAGCCACTCTTCCGGTCGGCATTGAGCCAAGGTTGATGATCTTCCCCGCTCTGCAAGGTGGCGCTCTTGCCAGCGCTGCGACTGAAACGACGAATGAGCTCGAGCACGACCTCATTCCTGTCAACAGTCTCGAAGGCATCTTCCATGATGATTTCAAGTTTTGTCAGCTGGCGCTCGATGAGATCTGGTGTCACTTCATCACCAGTCTTCTTCACGTGCCGATCCAGCAATGTTTGAGCGGTCTTGACCACGTCCTGAAAGGCGTTTTGCATAAATCTTTCCTGTTTCAATCACTTCGGAGCATGGCGATCAGCTCCGGTCTCTCGTCGAAAGGTGCAGTTCTACCCAGTCGGGCGAGCGCCTCCTCCGGTGTCATCCTTCGATCCTCCGTGAAGGCATCGAAGATTTCGTGCATCATTTCAAGTATTTGAGCGTCCTTCTCATCGGACAGACTGCTCCTTGGCGGCTCGCTATCTTCGGTCGTGTCCAACCATATCCGCTGCACCGGAACGGTTCCTTCCACAAGCTTAAGCAATGCCTCGATCTCCTTTCTGAGCGGGCCGGCCTTGCTCAGCACGGATTGGACCAGAGCATGGTCTCGAAAAATTCGGTAGGTCGTGCTTTCCTGCTTGCGATAGGCCTGCCAGACATCGGGAAGCGCCTCCTTCGAACCCGTTCCTGCGGCGATCAGTCGACCTCGATGGGCGAAGACTCTGCGGGCTCGCGCCCGCGCTTCTTGGGCAATGCGCGTCAGGTTCGCCCGCAGTGTAACCGGAGGGGTTGCGGTCGACTTGAGGATATTAATGTTCCAGGCTGAATCGGCAGTATTTGGGATATCCAGCATGATCCGGGCAAGTCGATGTGGTTCATCACGTGTGAACTGCCTTCCCCGTTCATCCCTGAGTTTGAGCCAGCCCCCAAGAGCGATAAGGCGCCGATTGCGATAGATGTAGAAACCCTGCTGCGCAGTCCATCCCCCGGGGCCGGCAGCCAATTTCAACTCCTTCTCCGAAAGCATATCCTTGTGAGGCAGGACGTGGACCTGCACACCGATCGCGTATTGCCCTCCGATCCTAAGGAGTGGCCCCTCAAAAGCCTTCCCGGGATGCCCGGTCATGAATGGATCCCAAGGTCTGACAACACGCCCGTTCAATCTAACACTGACTGTCCCATCAGCGATCAGTCGGTGGAACGTCATCGCAAGATGGTCCTCGATAGCTTCGGCGAAATCGTGAAAGTCACTCTCCCTGAACCCGGGTACGACGACGCGATCCAGCACTTCCCAGAATACCAAGGTCCCATGCTCTGTCGGCGCTAGGTTGGCGACGATAGCTTCCGACCCTGGCGCGGGGCCCTCGTGGAGCGACCAGTCGGCCCCTTCAGCAGTCTGGAGCTGATCAAGATCCCATCTGAGAGTGGCCATCTGCTCATCCGGAACACGACTGACAACCGTCAGTCGGCGTGCCTGCGAGAAGCTGGCAGTCTTTAGCCCCATACCGAACCGCCCGAGGTCAGCCTCGTCCCGTTCGTCTCTGGGATCCTTGGCCCCGAGCTGCATTGCCTGCTCGAGCTCCGAATCGCGCATGCCGAAACCGTCGTCTCGAATCGCGACCCAGCTATTTTCCCCGGCCCACTCTAGCCTGACATCCACATTCTGTGCCGCAGCAGAGATGGAGTTGTCAACGATATCTGCAATTGCCGTTGCCGGCGAGTAGCCGAGTCCGCGCAGCGACTCCACCATTGCAGCAGCCCTAGGGGGAGCCTGCCGAATGCCATTTTTCATCAGAGGAATTCCCTTAATACCTTGGCCTTTGCTGGATGGCGCAGCGTGTCCAGCGCTTTGGCCTCGATCTGGCGGATCCGCTCACGCGTCACGCCATAGATTTGCCCAATCTCCTCGAGCGTCATTTCGTTCCCGCCATCCAAGCCGAAGCGACGTGTCAGGATATCCTTTTGTCGATCTGGGAGCGCATCAAGCATTTCGTCCAGCACGGGCCGGAGTTCGTACCAAGTCGCAAATCTCGCTTCGTCATTTTCCACAATCCAAAATTCATCAACAATTTCAGGTTTAAAGGTGACCGGAAAGCGCGGTGTGCTCAATGCCTTTTCGATTTCCTCGGAAGTGAGGTCGTCGATTTCGGAAAACTCATGAATTTCCGGAATGCGACCATGCTCTGCTTCAAATGCTGCGATGAATTTGTCAATTTTCTTGAGACGTTCTTGAAAATGCACAGGTAGCCGAATATCGCCGCCAAAATCCTGCACGGCTCGATCAATCGTCTGTCGCATCCAGAACTGTGAATAGGTCATGAAGCGATAGCCACGGCTGGCATCGAAACCATCCAATGAGCGATCAAGCCCGAAAAAACCATCTTGGAAGGCGTCCTCCATGCGCACTCGATCGCGCATTCTGCGAGCGGCAAAGCGGCGAAGCATCGGCAGGTTAGCGATAAGCAATTCCTCGCGCGCTTGCCGATGGCGATGAAGGGCCTCCTGAAAATGCAACACCAGCTCTGGAGCCGCCCCATTGGCCAGTCCGGGGACGCTTTCCAAGAAGACTAAGGTCAGCCCGAGGCGTTCAAGCAGATCGGCAGCTTCATCATTCCGTTCCGTCGCGCATTTTAAAGTGGCTATCGCCTCCCGGAACGGTTCTACCTCAACCAGATCATGGAACGGATTGCGAAACAGGTTGGTCATTTCAGAAACCGGAAACGTTCCCTTAAGAACCAGTTCTCCGATATGGTTTACGGCCCGAAGCATGGCCTGGTCACGAGCAAGCACCTTAAGGACTTCCTTCCGCGTGCTGGCGATCTGCCGCACAAACTGCTTCTCTCGTCGCTTCGTGAGGTTTTCCATCTCGAAGCCCGGCCGAATATTGCTACCGTTGCAGGCGGATCTCAATAGATCCGAGATGTCGTCGACTTCGCCGTTCCAACCAACATCCCAGATGCCGCTATCCTCCCCCCATAGCCTTTCTTCCCGGAAGTTCGTCTCTAGTGTTCGAGCCAACTCGTCGGCTCTGAAATCACCTTCGATGCGTCCAATTAGATCCGCCACGTCATCCGCCGTGCAGTACCCTTGAGCGGACATCCGTTCGCACCATTCCTTGAGCTCAACCTCAGCAAGATACCAGCCCCGGCACACTGGTCCCCTGATTTCCACTTCGGGTCGCCGCCCGCGCTGGCGCACCTCCGCAAAACTGCGCAATGCTCGGAGAGCTTCAGGTACAGGTTCAACATTTTGCTTGCTGCCGTCAGGCTCTATGACTGCCCGGCTAGTCAGACCATCCAGCCAATCTTCACTTTCGGCCTCCGATGTCTCGTCACCCAGCTGCGACCCTTCCTGAAACTCGGAAATTTCACCTGACCATTCAGAGCTTTCAACCCCGGACGTGAAGTCTTCGTCGTCGGCATAGGTCTCAAACTCCACCGAAAATTCGAGTCCAAGTGTGTCGACCTCGATCGGATCCAATTGGGTATACGGCTCTTGAGGTTCCCTCTCCCCCCCATCCGGTTCTGATTGAGGCTGTTCTTCTTGCGATAGCCAATCAATTGGAGACGGTGCCTCGTTCATGCCGTACCGAGGTAACACACTGTCACTCCGGCTACGCTCCGTCTCTACCTGCCGGAAAAGGTGTAGTGTGGTCAGATGTCCCTTTCGCTCAGCGATCTCACGCGCGGTCTGGCCGACGTTGTTGCGGCGATGGCGGTCTGCCCCGGCTCGTACCAATGCGTGGCACATTGCGACATCGCCACGGCCTGCCGCAACATGCAGGGCGGAACACCCTTTGCTGTCTACGGCATCGAGTCGCGCGGTTTCAATCAAGTTCTCTACGACTGCCACGTCTCCTCGAAGAAGCCTTATCATATCGCTTGCGTCCAAGGTCGAGGTATGTGAAATCGCCTTCTCTCGACCTGATGGGAACTTGTCGGTCGTGTTCCCATGATGAGCCACTTCGGCTCGAATATCCGCCGGATCATCTTCGGCAATCAGATCCTTAGGCAGATCGGGTGCGAATGGCTCTGTTTCTAGCCGCTTGAACTCAGCCGCTGGAGACGCAGATGTAATGGTTTCTGGAGATGCACCATCACTTTCCTCACAATTTGACTGGATGGTTTCATCGTCGTCACGTTCTTCGAAATTCCACACGGCCTTTTCGAAAGGTGCATTATTGCCATGCGTGTCTCTTTTTTCCGCTTCAGGTTTGTGTAGTCTTCGTGTAATCGCACGCTTCAGAAATCTTGCAGCTTTTAACATATTATCAACATATTAAATAAATCCCCCCGAACACGTATCGATACCGCGCATTTGTTATGCTTGCAGCATATTAGGAGAATTCTAAGTACCAGAATTCGCTTATCAAGAGTAAAATGTATTTTGCCTAAACTGCTCCCGCGAGTCTCTCGCTCATGACGAGAGTTTGCGGGTTTGCGCTCTGGTTCCTCGATGCTGTACTGCCACATGGCGGCAGCGGATCCTAACTCCAACGTGCAATTTCAGAACCATACCGAAGTTCCAGGAGGTCAATGCCAGACAGGCTGACGCTCTAGGTCTTCAGCGCGCTGGAGCAGCCGGGATACAATCCGGAGGTCGATGCGCATCCCAAGTTGGTCAGCACGCTCAACAGCTTCGATAACAGCCTGGACCGCGCAGGCCGACAGATGCCGCTTAGCGCCTTCCCGCTGCACAAAACACGCAACTCTGCGGGAGTGAGTTCACGCATGCGGACAGGCGGGCACCTGCTGAGGAGTGGTTCGGGCAGCAGGCGGTAATTGCTAGACGTTAGCACCCAGGCCACCCAGCTCATATCGAACTTCACCTGATAGTAAGGACAATTCCAGCGTTTGGCGGTCATGGGTTCAAGCAACGGCCAGAGCGCCTCAGCCAAGCCAAATGTGAAAGTAATGGGGACTCCCAAACTGGTACCGGGAATCTTCCCACATCTCGCGGCGCGGTTTGTTATCTGGCGAATGACCGGATCGTGCATAAGTGGCAAGCCTATGCTGGGCGCTTCGAAACC
>Ga0189286_100404_pt1 | contig 12554 bp, 9 predicted proteins | sample UW69minimetaG_FD_130330 | JGI IMG/M metagenome (GOLD analysis project Ga0189286, IMG submission 130330) | Marine microbial communities from the Costa Rica Dome - UW69 mini metaG | ecosystem: Environmental > Aquatic > Marine > Oceanic > Photic zone | place: Costa Rica: the Eastern Pacific...
CCTACTAATTAAAGGCAGGAGACAACGAATGAGAATTGGTGTTTTAGGGGCCGGTCAGCTTGGCCGGATGTTGGCTCTGGCTGGCTACCCGTTGGCCAAGACGTTTGTTTTCTATGATATGTCAGGTAATCCCAGTGCCGGGTTGGGTGAAGTGATTATTGATCGAGACGGTCAGTATCTGGACGACCTCATTTCCCGGGTAGATCGCGTCACCTATGAGTTCGAACACTTGCCGGTAGAGATAGCAGAGCGAATTGCCAAAGAAAAGCCGGTTCACCCCAGCCCACGAGCGTTGCAGGTTTGCCAGAATCGAGAAGCTGAAAAGACGCTCTTTGGCGAGCTTGGCATTCCCACACCCGAATGGAAAATTGCAGACAGCGCAGAGTCCCTGCAGGCCGCTGCCAACGAACTCGGTTGCCCGGTGGTTGCCAAATCCAACACCGAAGGTTACGACGGCAAGGGACAGGCCGTTCTTCGTTCACCGGAAGACGCGGCAGAAGCCTGGAAATCCATTGGTCATCCGCGTCTGATCGTCGAGAAATTCGTCGAGTTTCGCCGCGAAGTCTCCATTATCGCCATTCGTGCCGAAGACGGCGAACTGGCCTTCTACCCGATGGCGGAAAACGCTCATCATGAAGGTATCCTACGCTATTCCATTGCCCCGGCACCAAAGCTGGAAAAACATGTCCAGGAAGACGCTGAACGTTACATCAAGGCGCTATTGAACGAACTGGACTACGTCGGCGTGCTGACACTCGAACTGTTTGAAACCGCCGACGGTCTGGTCGCTAACGAAATGGCACCGCGGGTCCACAACTCCGGGCACTGGACTATCGAGGGCGCCATGACCAGCCAGTTCGAGAACCACATACGCGCCGTGAGCGGCCACCCCTTGGGAAGCACCGACGCTCGCGGTGTCAGTTGCATGATCAATATTATTGCCGAGCATGGCGACATTGAACGGATCCTTGAACTGCCTTACGCTCATGTACACCTCTACAATAAAGGCGAGCGCCCGGGTCGGAAACTTGGCCATGTGACCATTCTGGCGGACAGCTACGAAGAATTGGTCTGGCGGGTAAAAAACTGCGCCCAGTTTTTACCCGGTTGTCCAGAGTTTAAAAGTACCCTGTCTGAGCAGTAGGCAGGGAGCACACAAGGGGTTGATATAGCTCAAAGCGCCCCTATATTTAATAATGGCTTACATACACATAAACAGAGAGAATCAGGGAGAACGACCTCATGGCATTTGAACTTCCCGCACTGCCCTATGAAAAAAACGCACTGGAACCACACATCTCTCAGGAGACTCTTGAGTACCATTACGGCAAGCACCACAACACTTACGTTACCAAGCTCAACGGCCTCGTCGAAGGCACTGACAACGCCAACAAGTCGCTCGAAGACATCATCAAGAGCGCCAGCGGCCCGCTGTTCAACAACGCCGCTCAAGTCTGGAACCACACCTTCTACTGGCACTGCCTGAGCCCGAACGGTGGTGGTGAGCCTACGGGAGCGGCCAAGGACGCAATCGAAAAAGCGTTTGGCTCTTTCGAAGACTTCAAGAAGGAATTTAACGACAAGGCCGCCAACAACTTCGGCTCCGGCTGGACCTGGCTGGTGAAGAAGGCAGACGGCAGCGTTGCCATTGTTAATACCAGCAATGCCGAAACGCCACTGACGACCGCCGATAAGCCAGTACTGACGGTCGACGTCTGGGAGCACGCGTACTACATCGACTATCGCAATTCCCGTCCGAACTATCTGGAAGCATTCTGGAACCTGGTCAACTGGGATTTCGTCAACGAAAACCTGGCATAACAGCGCTTCGGATACCTTGCAGGACACAACCTGCACGCACAAACGCCCGCACATTCGCGGGCGTTTTCGTATCTGTAATACAAACGATCTTACAAATTGATACACCCGTGGCCTGAATAATCTGGAAGAATTGCCGATACTGGGAACAATAGGTAAAAACTGAACCATACTTGAAAAAGAAAATGTCAGCCGAGAGTCCCTCTACCCCAGGAGAGCGGTACCGGGGCTCATTCAGTTGGAACGAATCAAACAGGCCTCCATGCAAAATTCTTATGAGGTAGAACATCGCCTGGGGTACCGGGTTCTGCGGTGGGTGCTCGCCGTGGCGTTAATTAGCGGAGTTACCGTCAGCACCGTACAGGTCATCCTCGATGCGGGACGGGTATCGCAGTCTCTCGACGATCAAGCGCAACAAACCATGGCACTGGTCAAGGACGCATCGACCCAGGCCGTTTTCAGTATCGATGCTGACCTTGCCCAGCAGGTGGTCGATGGTCTGTTTGCTCAGAAAGCGATACGAGTTGCACGCATTATCCATCCCGATGGCGAACCTCTCGGCAGTCGTGACCGCCCTCTCCAGAAAAGCACCTCTCGCCAGATTACCGACCCAATTTTCGAATCGGAACGTTACTATCGCAAAGAGCTTTCCCGGGACACTGGCACCGACGAAGTTTATGGGTACCTTGAGCTAAAATATGACACCGGTCCAGCGGCCCGGACCTGGCTTGAACGTGCTTCCATCACCTTCGCCTCCGGCATCGCCATTGCCGTCATTCTAGGAATGGTGCTGTTTGTGGTTTTCCATTTACTACTAACACGTCCATTGCTACGAATCGTAGGCTCCGTTAAACAGGTCAACCCGGATCACCCCGACGACAACCTGATCCATCTGCCTCACGGCCACCAGAAAGACGAATTGGGCCTTTGGGTCAACGCCACCAACAACCTCCTGGTTGCAATTGGCGACAGCCAGACCCGCCACCGGGAAGCAGAAGATCGTGTTACCCGGCTCTCAAGATATGATCAGCTGACAGGCCTTCCCAGCCGTGACACCTTCATGGAGTTGCTCCAGGCCGATATTGAAGACGCCAGTGAGGACAAACTGGTCCTGTCACTGATCTGTTGTGGCATTGATGACTTCAAGTCCATCAACGAGCAATGCGGTTTCCGCACGGGCGACATGATCCTGCAAACCGTGGCCGATCGCCTCACACAAAATCTCGGTGGTACTCGTTTTACCATTGCCCGGCTGGGCAGTGACCAGTTCGTTGTCGTGGAGAAGGGGCTGAGGGATGGATTCCAGGCAGCCGACACCGCCGATCGCATATTGGCTTCGCTTAGCGGCCCGATGATCTTCGATGACCAGACCATTACCATGACCGCCACCCTCGGCATCGCCCTGTTCCCCGGTGACGCGAGCAAAGCCGACAGGTTACTGCAAAACGCCGAACAAACCATGGCTCTGGCCAAGGAAGGCGGACACAATTATTTCCAGTTCTATGTTGCCAGCATTGACCAGGAAATTCGTGAACGCAAACAGCTTGAAAAAGATCTCTCCATCGCACTCCACAACCAGCAGTTCCACTTGGTCTACCAACCTCAAATCAACCTGGAAACCCACCGGATCATTGGGGCGGAAGCACTCATTCGCTGGGAACACCCGGAGAAGGGGCTTGTGCCTCCCGATCACTTCATACCGGTGGCCGAGATGAATGGCAGCATCGTGGAAATTGGCCAGTGGGTTCTTGACCAGGCCTGCAGGCAGGCGGCGCGCTGGGCCATCAATGACATGCACTTGCGTATAGCGATCAACCTTTCAGCTGTGCAGCTACGCCAGAACAACATCGTGGACGACATTCTGGACACACTGAAACGCCACGACATCCCCGCCGGACGCCTTGAACTGGAAGTGACCGAAACCAGTTTCATGACCAACCTGGAAGACGCCGTAAAGAAGCTGAAACGTCTGCACAAGGCTGGCATCAGCATAGCGGTGGATGATTTCGGCACCGGCTACTCTTCCCTGACCTACCTTAAACGTATGCCGGTCCAGCATCTGAAAATCGACAAGCAGTTCATCCGGGATCTGCTTGTCAACGAAGAAGACACGCGTATCGCCAACACCATTATTGACCTTGGCAAGAGCCTGAACCTGACTGTGGTAGCGGAAGGCGTCGAGACTGCGGAGCAGGAGTATTATCTTGCGCAACGGGGCTGCAAGCTGGCACAGGGTTACTTCTTCTCCAGGCCACTTAAGCCCAGTGACTTTGAGGCATTTGTTGCTGGTTTTCATCGCAAACTTGTCGAGAATAACGCCTGACCCACCACACTTAATCACCTGCCACCAGAAACGCAAGGAGCCGCCATGGGAACCACACTGATCGGTCTGATTGTTATTGCCGTCGTTGTTGTCTACATCGTTTTTATCTACAACCGCCTGGTATCACTGAGAAACCAGTTCAAAAACGGATTCGCCCAGATTGATGTCCAACTCCAGCGCCGCCATGATCTGATTCCCAACCTGGTGGAATCGGCCAAGGCCTACCTTTCCCACGAGCGCAATACCCTCACCGAAGTGATGGAAGCGCGAAACAACGCTGTCAGTGCCCAAAAAGACGCTGCTGGTGACCCAGCGGACGGCGGTAAGATGCAGCGCCTTGGGAGCGCAGAGAACATGCTATCCAAAGCCCTCGCCAACTTTTACGCCGTGGCGGAAAACTACCCGGAACTGAAAGCCAACGAGACTATCCAGCAGTTAATGGAAGAGCTGTCCAGCACCGAGAATCGGGTTTCTTTTGCTCGCCAGGCCTACAACGACGGCGTTATGGGCTACAACATCTTTCGTGAGCAGTTCCCTAACAACATCGTTGCCGGACTGTTCGCTTTCAAACCTTCCTCTCAGCTGGAACTGGAGTCTCCTGAAGCCCGCCAGGCGCCCAAAGTCGCCTTCTGAGACCGATAGTCATGGCACATCCCGGATTTTTCCAGCGCCAGGCCAGCGCCCGTCGTAACACCGGCCTTCTGGTGGTCCTGTTTCTGGCGGCCGTGGTGATCATCACACTCTCCGTGTGCCTGGTGGGTTACATGGTAACCCGCAGCGAGTTCACGGGACTGGCCTTCGCCGACTGGTTGTTAAGCCGCCATGGACTGTATACGGCCGCGGCAGTCGTTGCCCTGATTGGTATCGGCTCCCTGATCCGCTGGGCGGACCTGTCCGGTGGTGGCGAGCGGGTCGCAAAAATGGTGGGAGCACGCGCCATTGACCCGGCCACAAAGGACACCGACGAGCGCAGGCTGCGTAATATCGTGGAAGAAATGTCCATCGCCAGCGGTATCAGCGTGCCAGACCTCTATGTGATGGATCACGAAACCGGCATCAACGCCTTTGTGGCCGGCTATACGCCCGGCGAGGCGGTCATGGTGGTGACCCATGGGGCCCTGACCCAACTCACCCGTGATGAGCTCCAGGGCGTCGTCGGCCACGAGTTCAGCCATGTCCTAAACGGCGATATGCGCCTGAATGTCCGTTTGATCGCCATCCTGGCCGGCATCCTGATGATCGGACAGATTGGTGCCTTCCTGCTCAGGGCATCCTTCCACCGCTCACATGTCTCCAGCCACTCATCTCGTGACCGGAAAGGCCAGGCGGTTTTCGGGCTGGTAGGCGTTGCGCTGCTGGTCATTGGTTATGTGGGCGTATTCTTCGGAAGATTGATCCAATCCGCAGTATCGCGACAGCGGGAAATGCTGGCCGATGCGTCCTCGGTACAGTTTACTCGTAACCCCGAGGGTATTGCCGGCGCGCTGTTCAAGATTGGCCTCAAAGGGGGCTATCTGGACACCACCAGCCATGCCAGTGACATGAACCACATGTGTTTCGGCGAAAGCGCACGCATGAAGTTTGCAGCGTTGCTGGCGTCCCACCCCCCGGTGCAGGAGCGCATCGAAGCCATTCAGCCGGGTATGTTTGCCCGCCTTCGCAGCAGGCTGAGAGACAGCGAGCCCGGAAACGCACTTCGATCCGCGGGCTCGCCCCAAGCCTCCGTAGCCAGCGCAACAACGGCCTATGGAGCGGTTTCCGGCTTCAGCGCGGGTGGAACGGGCGCCGCGACGTCGCCCCTGAATACCCGGCTACCGGAAAATCTCTCGACCTCAGTGGGTACCGTGAACAAACGCAGTGAAGAGTACGCCGCGGACCTCCTCAACCGGCTGCCTTCAACGTTTCGCAACTTGCTTTATACTCGGGCCGGCGCCGTTCAGCTGTGCTATGCGCTGCTGATTTACCAGCTTCCTGAGCCGTTACAACAGAAGCGGTTGGCGTTGGTAACTGCCGACTCTCTCTTTGCGCCCAACGCCGACCTATTGGATAAGCTGCTGCCCGCCCTTACCGCACTGGGCGAGACAGTACGATTCCCCGCGCTGGAACTGGCCATGCCCGCCCTGAGAAAGCTCGACCCCGACGAGCGCAGTCGGTTAATGTCGTGTACGGCGGTATTGATCAGGGCAGACAACCGTCTGAGCCTCTACGAACTCGCCATGCATACCTTTCTTCGCCGCCACCTTGCGGGAGACTCAGCTCGCGTGGTTCCGGTACGCCACCGCAGCTACCGCACAGTAACCGGCCAACTGCAAGTGTTGTTCAGCCTGATGGCTCGGGCCGGTGCTCGACAGGGCATCGACAGCGAGGATCTGTACGCTGAGGCGATGGCAGGTTTTACCGCCGGGCGGGAGCAATCAGAGCTTCTGGAGACGGTATCCATCAAGCACCTGCGCAATGCGCTTTTGGTGCTGAACACCCTGTCGCCACTGCTAAAGCCCGCCATTCTCGATGCCTGCGGTCATTGCGTGGTTGCAGATGGTAGGATCAAGACCACTGAATACGAGTTGATCCGCCTGGTGGCGGATCAACTGGACTGCCCGATGCCGCCACTGGCGGCCTGAGATCAGCCCCTTGATTGATCAGTTAGACTGGGGCCGGAACAGGGAGTCTTTCGTGGGCGGTCTTTCCGGGTCCGGTAGCCCCAGCTTCTTGCGAACACCGAGATTGATTTCCCATAAACTCTGGAATTTTTCATCCGTGGCAGCAACGGCGTCGGCCTTGCCAAGCATGATCTTCGGGCGCAGGAACACCAGAAGATTACGCTTCACCCGCCGCTCGGATTCAGAGGAAAACAGACGGCCCAACACTGGGATGTCGCCCAGTAGGGGAACCTTGCTTTTGTTCACCTGCAAGTCATCAGTCGTCAAGCCACCCAGAACGATGGTCTCGCCATCATCTGCCAGGACCGTAGTCTTGATTTCCCGCTTGTTGGTAATGATGTCGGAGGCAGACTCCACGCTGTCACCGATATTCTCGGTGGTCTGTTCCACCACCAGCCTTACAAGACCATCGGCGCTGATCGTAGGCGTTACCTTCAGGGTGAGACCGATATCGCGGCGCTCAATCGTGGTAAATGGGTTGGTTGTACCGTCACCCGTGACTGTGGACTGGCCGGTACGGAAGGGTACGTTCTGACCAACGATGATTTCGGATTCCTGGTTATCCAAGGTGATGATGCTGGGAGTCGACAGCAGATTCGCCGCCGCCGAGGTCGACAAGGCCTGCAGCAGTACGCCCCAGGACACGCCGTTCTCATTACGCTGGCCGGCGCCAATGGTAATACCGCCGGTGGCCGGCGCAATCACCGAATCCGAAAGGATCGCACCCAATACGTCGCCCAGGCTTCGGCCAACGTTATTGAAATTGGTGCCGGCAACTGGCGTGGACTCGCCGGATTCATCACCCAGTGCCAGCTGAACGCCCAGATCCTGCCCCAGCTCATCGCTGATCTCGACAATGGCAGCCTCAATCATCACCTGAGCCCGGCGCACGTCGAGCGCCTGAACGATCATCTCGGCTTCCTGCATCATCGACGGCTCGCCACGCACGACCAGCGCATTCAGCCCCTCATCTGCGAATACCGAAAAATTGGTGTTACGTCCACTTCCCGAACCCCCGCTGCTGCCACCTGCACCACCGGTCGATTCCTTCGCGACTTCTCCCATCACGCCCTTGAGAATTTCAGTGAGATTCTCAGCGTCGGCATGGCTCAGGCGAATGACCTTGGTCGTGCCACCTGTGGCTGAAGGTTGGTCCAGCTTCCTGATCAACTCCCGCATCTTGTCACGGAAGGTTTCATCACCCCTGAGGATAAGCCGGTTGCTGCGTTCATCGGCCGTTACGCTGTACTTGCGGGCGGCATTATCGCCACCACCCTGGCCCAACTCCGCCGGGGCCAGCTCCTGCAGCAACTCGACCATGTCACCCACCCAGGCCTCCTCAAGCTGGATTACTTCCACCTCGTATTTGGACGGACTGTCGAGCTCTCTCACAATTTGTTCGATGCGCTGGATATTGGAAGAGTGGTCGCTGACGATCAGGGCGTTGGCAGCCGCCACACCCGCCAGGTGGCCATACTTGGCCACGAGCGGCCGCAGGATGGGCACCAGTTCAAGGGCATTGGCATTATCGATCTGGATAACGCGGGTGATCAGCTGTTCTGAGGGTACCTCTGTAAACCGCTCCAGCGACTCAGCGGATTGTTTTGCGTCCACTTGCTGAACCACCTTGATCACTTCCTCACCGGGAATCGCGGTGAAGCCATGCACCTGCAACACAGCCAGGAACAGATCGTATATCTCGTCCTTGTTCATAGGGGCGCTAGACAGGACGGTCACCTTACCCTTCACCCGTGGATCCACTACAAAGCTGTAGCCGGTGATATCCGCCACCTGGGTCACAAAGGCGCGAATGTCAGCGTCCTTGAGGTTCAGTCGCCAGGTTTCCGTTTCCTGTCCGTAAGCAACAGACATCAGGGGCATCAGCAGGGCCAGAACAAAGGCCCGGAATAGTTTGGATCTGTGGTTAAGCATCTGGCGTTATTGTCCTGTATCGTTAAATCCGTTCATCGCCACTGTTCAGGTATGGCATAGCTTACGGTCAGAATGGATCCGTCCCGTTCGATTTCTATTTCCAGTTGCGGCTCAGACCGCCAATTCTCAAAAAGCACCATATCTTGCTCAAGGTCGCCCAGGCGCTGCCCGTTAACAGCGGTAATCACATCTCCGGCCTGGAGATTGACGGCATTGAGCATGGCATTGGAACCATCGTACACATAACCGGAAGTGCCGCCTTCTCCTGTCGGACTCAGTCCGTATGGTGCAAGCGCCGCAACCCCCTGTGAACCAAGCTGTTCACGTGCCTCACTCAGGAATTGCTCTGGCGAGGACGCCGAACTTTCCTCCACGCCCTCAACCAGGCTCGTGGAAAGTTGCTCTTCAAACGTCAGGGTTTCGTATTGCCCATTCCTGCGAATCAGCACCCGGCCCGGCTCCACTTCCGCCAGTTCCGCGTTACCGGGTAAAATATCCCCCACACGATAGTGCTCTGTTACGCCATTGCTTCCCGCAACTATAGCACCCGAGTCTTCCGGGCGCTCTGCCACCAGCACACCTTCAAGCCTGAGGTTAAGCCTGGTTTCCGGTGCTGACCGACGCACCACTTCCGCGACACGGGGTTGTTCCTCTGCCCTGCCAAACACCTGATGCGCTGCCAGTGGCTGTAATCGGCCGCCACCTGAAACAGTCGCTCTGCTGTCCAGGGCGGGTGCCATGGCCACCGGGCGGTCGTCCCAGGCAATCAGCCATGTTGTCCGCGCCAGCACCAGCGCAACATAAACCACGAGACCCACCAGTAACAAATTGGCCAGTAACCGGGGAAGTCGCCGACTACCAGCTACAGCCGCCATCACAACACACCTCCCGGGATTAACGGCTGTTTGACCCTGAACACAACATCACTGGGGCTTGCTGAAGCCGGCCAGGGCTGGTCCGCCAGGTCGATCATGCGCTTATAGACTCGTAACTCCATCATGCCGTTCCAGCGGATCTCGGCATCCGCCGCCGGGCCACCCCCACCCTGTTCTGAAATGACCAGCGCAATGCCATCGGCGGTACTGTCCATCGTCGCCCGCATGGGCGGAAAATCCGCCTGGCCAACGTTGTTCCCCATTGGCCAGGTCACCTGACCTCCTGCCCACCGACCCACACCATCTGCCTGGGTCACGCGGTTGTCTTGCCAGGACAACACCAATCGATCAATGGTGACGTCGCCTTCGATAACCGCCCCACCGCTACGCTGAATCAGCTCCTCAAATTCAGCAACCGCCAGATCGCCACTGGCGTTCAGGGTGCCTGTCCCTTGCCATCCGAGACTAACACTGCCATCCACGGAAGACTGTGACGACGACAATGAAAAATCGACAGGTAGCGATAATCCCGAAACAGACGGCATGCCCAGCCGCCACTCAAGCCTCAGAGGGTAACCGGCGACCACCACACCGGCCGCACCCGACCAGACTCTACCAGACACCTGACTGACCTGAACTTCCGGCGGAAGAGCAACATGGGCAGACGCCTGGTGCCAAAGCCATCCAGCCGGCACAAAAACTACCAGCGCCAGCAGATAAATCAGCACCCCGGCAAAGGTCAGCAGTAACACCTTGCCGGGTCTGAGAAAGGCTTTTGCAGGGGTTTTGCTCATACAGTGTCACAAAGATGAATGGCCGGTTGCCGAGTCTAGCAAAGCCATTTCGCAAGTTCATGACAAAAAAACAAAAAACCCCGCGTCGGTGTGAACCAACGCGGGGTTTTTCGGGTTTATGGGGCCATTTCTCAACAACTGAGAAATGGTCCGGTTCAGGCCGGCATTACATCATGCCGCCCATACCTCCCATTCCGCCCATACCACCCATGTCCGGCATACCGCCGCCGGCACCTTCTTCTTCCGGCTCATCCGCAATCATCGCCTCGGTGGTGATGATCAGGGAAGCTACGGAAGCGGCGGCCTGCAGCGCAGAGCGGGTCACTTTGGCGGGATCGAGGATACCCATTTCGAGCATGTCACCGAACGCTTCGGTAGACGCGTTGTAGCCGAAGGAACCTTCGCCTTCCAGAATCTTGTTCACCACAACGGAGGCTTCGCCACCGGCGTTGGTCACGATCTGGCGCAGCGGAGCTTCCATGGCACGGCGCAGGATGTTTACACCAGCCTTCTGCTCTTCGTTGATGGCATCCACCTTGTCCAGTGCCGCAATGGCACGGATCAGGGTCACACCGCCGCCCGGCACAATGCCCTCTTCAACCGCAGCGCGGGTGGAGTGCAGTGCGTCTTCAACGCGGGCCTTCTTTTCTTTCATTTCTACTTCGGAACCGGCGCCAACCTTGATGACGGCAACACCGCCAGCCAGCTTGGCCACGCGCTCCTGAAGCTTTTCCTTGTCGTAGTCGGAAGAGCTGTCTTCAATCTGCTTGCGGATCTGCTCAACGCGGGCTTCGATATCACCCTGGGCACCAGCACCGCCAATAATGGTGGTGTTTTCCTTGGTGACGTTGACTCGCTTGGCAGTACCCAGGTCATCAATGGAGGTGTTCTCCAGAGACAGGCCGACTTCTTCGGAAATAACAGTGCCACCGGTCAGGATAGCGATGTCCTGCAGCATTTCCTTGCGACGGTCGCCGAAGCCGGGCGCCTTCACAGCATTTACTTTCACAATGCCGCGCATGTTGTTCACGACCAGAGTCGCCAGTGCTTCACCTTCGATGTCTTCGGCAATGATCTGCAAAGGCTTACCAGCCTTGGCCACAGATTCCAGAACCGGCAGAAGCTCACGAATGTTGGAGATCTTCTTGTCAACCAGCAGGATGTACGGATCATCCAGTTCGGTGGACATGTTTTCCTGGTTGTTGATGAAGTACGGGGACAGGAAGCCACGGTCGAACTGCATACCTTCCACTACGTCCAGCTCGTCTTCCAGGCCACGACCTTCCTCAACGGTGATGACGCCTTCCTTGCCAACCTTCTCCATCGCGTCTGCGATCAGCTGACCGATAGTCTCGTCGCCGTTGGCAGAGATAGTGCCTACCTGGGCAATATTGCGGCTATCGTCGCAAGGCTTGGACAGGTCGCGGATGGCCTGGACGGCAACGGTGGTCGCCTTGTCGATGCCACGCTTGAGATCCATCGGATTCATGCCGGCGGTCACGGCCTTGATGCCTTCCCTTACGATCGCCTGCGCCAGAACGGTCGCAGTGGTGGTGCCGTCACCAGCAGTGTCGTTGGTCTGGGAAGCAACTTCCTTGACCATCTGGGCACCCATGTTCTCGAACTTGTCTTTCAGCTCGATTTCCTTGGCGACGGATACGCCGTCCTTGGTAACGGTCGGTGCGCCAAAGGACTTGTCCAGAACCACGTTACGGCCTTTCGGGCCCAAGGTTACCTTAACTGCGTCCGCCAGGATGTTGACACCCTGAACCATGCGTTTACGGGCGCTGTCACCGAATCTAACGTCTTTTGCTGCCATGTCATCTATTCCTGTTCGTTAAACCCAATTCAATCGTTCAATCGGATTGCTGCGTAATCGAGCGCTTACTCGAGAACGCCGAAAATGTCGTTTTCGCTCATGATGAGCAGGTCTTCGCCGTCAACCTTAACGGTGTTACCGGCGTACTGGCCAAAGACCACGGTGTCACCCACCTTTACCGCCAGCGCACGGGTTTCGCCATTGTCGAGAATACGGCCATTTCCTACGGCGATAACTTCGCCCTGGGACGGCTTCTCTTTGGCATTACCCGGCAGCACGATGCCACCAGCTGTTTTCTCTTCTTCTTCCTTACGGCGCACGACAACACGATCG
>Ga0189286_100405_pt1 | contig 12527 bp, 15 predicted proteins | sample UW69minimetaG_FD_130330 | JGI IMG/M metagenome (GOLD analysis project Ga0189286, IMG submission 130330) | Marine microbial communities from the Costa Rica Dome - UW69 mini metaG | ecosystem: Environmental > Aquatic > Marine > Oceanic > Photic zone | place: Costa Rica: the Eastern Pacific...
ACCAATCCACAATTGGGGATTAATATTAAATCAATTTTTAACTATATTTGAAAAAAGGGTTCAACTCTAAATAGAGCTAAACCCGTCTATATCATTTACACAAAATTTTGGACAGTGTCTTAAAAAGATATAAATAGAAAGCAACAAAAAACCGCATCGATAAATTTCAATGCGGTTTTATATATTTTTTGTCAAAAACAATTATTTCATCGCTCCAACCATATCTTCAGGTTTTACCCATTCGTCATATTCTTCAGGAGTTACATATCCTAAGTTAATCGCTTCTTCACGTAAGGTTGTACCATTTTGGTGTGCTGTATTTGCAATTTCAGCCGCTTTGTAATATCCAATTTTAGTGTTTAATGCTGTCACTAGCATTAATGAATTGTTTACCAATTCAGTAATTCTTCCATGATTTGGTTCAATTCCAGCAGCACAGTTTACGTCAAAACTTACACATGCATCACCAATCAATTGTGCAGATTGTAATACATTCGCAATCATCATTGGTTTAAACACATTCAATTCGTAGTGACCTTGTGTTCCTCCAACAGTCACAGCAACATCGTTCCCCATAACTTGTGCACATACCATAGTAATGGCTTCACACTGTGTTGGGTTTACTTTTCCTGGCATAATAGAACTTCCTGGTTCGTTTGCAGGAATGATTAATTCACCAATTCCTGAACGTGGACCAGACGCCATTAAACGAATGTCATTTGCAATTTTGTTTAAAGAAACCGCTAATTGTTTTAATGCTCCATGTGTTTCTACCATTGCATCATGTGCAGCCAAAGCTTCAAATTTATTTTCAGCAGTAATAAAAGGCAATTCTGTAAAACGTGCAATAAACTCAGAAACACGTTTTGCATATCCTTTAGGCGTATTTAATCCTGTCCCAACAGCAGTTCCACCTAAAGCCAATTCGCTTAAGTGAGGTAATGTGTTTTCCAGGGCTTTTAATCCGTGATCTAATTGAGAAACATATCCAGAGAATTCTTGACCCAATGTCAAAGGTGTCGCATCCATTAAGTGCGTCCTACCAATTTTTACAACATCTTTAAAATCTTCTGATTTCTTTTTTAAGGTATTACGTAATTGTGTCACACCTGGAATCGTAGTTTCTACAATTTTCTTGTAAGCAGCAATATGCATTCCTGTTGGAAACGTATCATTTGAAGATTGTGATTTGTTAACGTCGTCGTTTGGTTGAATGGTTTTTTCGCCTTCACCAATCTTTTTTCCGGCCAATTGATGTGCTCTGTTGGCAATAACTTCATTAACGTTCATGTTTGATTGCGTTCCAGAACCTGTTTGCCAAACAACTAACGGAAATTGATCGTCGTGTTTTCCTTCCAAGATTTCATCACAAACAACCGCAATTAAATCTCTTTTTTCAATAGGTAATACGCCTAACTCACAGTTTGTAAAAGCAGCCGCTTTTTTCAAATAAGCAAAACCATATACAACTTCTAGTGGCATACTTGCTGGCGCACCGATTTTAAAATTATTTCTTGAGCGTTCTGTTTGTGCTCCCCAAATTTTATCTGCAGGAACTTTTACTTCGCCCATGGTATCTTTCTCTATTCTGTATTCCATGTGGATTCGTTTTTAGCAGTGCAAAATTACAACTTTTTGTTTGAAAAGGAATTAAAAAAGGTGAAAACACGCTTTCATTTGGGGATTTTCATGGCAAGTTTTCTTGTATTCATTTTTAATATTTACATGAGAAAAAATGTAACCTTAAAAAAAGTTAATCATGCAAGCAAAACTTCAACATCTATTAGGCTTCCACAATCTATCACATTACAGATAGAAACCAATACGCCAGCTAGTACAAATATGACTCGGATTTTAATTTTTGAAAATTATGAGGTAGGCGAATTGAGTTGCCTATTAAACTTATGAGAACCAATTCGCATGGATTAGAAGTTACAGAGTTTCCTGATACATTACATAATTTACAATTACTAGGAAGTTTGAATCACCGTTCGTTTTGGGATAAAATATATCTGAAAAATGGAGGATATGATACCAAAATTCATATCAAGAGAATGACGTTAATTGTGCATTATCATAAAGTAGTTGGCGGTGCGGTGAAAGATATTCCGTTGTTATCAAATACTTTAATTAACCGTGTTTTAGCAAATGCAGTAAGTGAGTTGTATTTGACTCCGTTTATTGAACGTCAGACTCTACAATATTCAGGTTTAACGAGTCGAAATCACCCAGCAGCAGTGATGGCAGCAAAAGATATAGGAAAAAGCGGAACCAGTGCCCAAGGGTATGATCAATAAGGGATTAATTCAAAATATAGAGATGGATTAGTTATGAGTGTAGTGAGTATGCGTCTTGGTATTTACATGAAACAGAATGTTGGAAAGATTTTAGAAATAAGTCAAAAAATATCTTTAGAGATATTACATCAATAACGCAATTGAATGGAGTTTTTAAAAGTAAAAAGCGAACCTATTATCACCACAACGGAAAAAATAAGTTTCTAAACGAATCAACTCAAAAAGCTTATACACCAAAATCGAAGCTGTTGTTAAGCAAGAACAACCAAAATTTATGGTATACTTAGGTGATTTACCTACATATATTGATAGTGAACGTGCACAAAACTCACATACAATGCTAGAGAATCTCAGAGGTTTACAAATAGGAATTCCGATTTTGTATTTGCCAGGGAATAATGATTCTTTAGAAGGAGATTATCATTCTTTTACAAATGGTAGCGATGGTAGTGTGTTGAAACAAGATAAAGATGCAAGTAATCCTTGGCCAGTAATCAATGCAAACTCTTCTTCGGTAAAAGTATCAGGTCTAGATTTTGATTCAGAGTTTGGATTTTACTCCGTAAATATACAAGATGGAACAAATACATTGAAAGTAATTGCGTTGAATACGGTTATTTTTTCTGCTAAAAAGGAGAAATATGATCATGGAGAAAAGAACATATTGCTTAAAATAGTAAAAGAATGCAGCAGGAGAATATGCCTATGGCGATGATGGTATTTCGTAACAACAAGCCACAGAAAAACAAATGCATTGGTTTGAAAAGCAATTGCAACATTTAGGAGCAAATGATCTTATGATGATTATGATGCATATTCCTTTAGGACTGGATGGTTATGGAGGAACTTCAATGTTGAATACGAGTCTTACCTGTAAAGATTTGAGTGGAACTGTACAGCCATTACACAATGGATTTGTTGGTTTGTTGGAGAAATATCAACCTAATATCACAGGTCTATTAAATGGGTATACACGAACGGATGGATTGATACGTAATTACAAATCGACACCATCGCCTCCAAGAAAAGAAAATGATCCAAAAAATATGGTTTCGTTTCCTATATCCACACCAGGAATTGCAGTGAATCATGATAATAATCCAGCGTTTATAATATTTACCTATGATAGTGCAACATTTAGCTTGTTAGACTTTGAAATTTATTTTACTTCTCCTACCAACAGTTCTGCAACGGGAGATTTTACATGCATGAAAGATTCAAGTTATACATTTAGTGAAGTATACAAAGTCACCAAAGTAAATACACCTATTTTTAACACCTTAGCACATGAAACGGATGCTGAAGTAGTGCAACATGTAAATACAACTTTAGGTGCAATTAGCAATCAAGATGTGAAGTTGATACATAACAATGCGGTAGATGTTCACAAAAATTAAATTTGATTGTTAATAATTCTAAACGAATCAGTATGAATATTGAATATATTACAATATCTTTGCTGTAAATTCGATAAATTCCGGAAAATATGTTTGAATTTGATCAATATTTAGGCTTTTTGGCTTTTCTTACAATCTTAACCATTGGATTTTGGTTAATGATTCTTTTGTTAACGTTCATTGTACCTTATTGGGTAGGTGGAGCGTTGAAAGAACGTTTTGACGAGTGGAAAGAAGCAAAAAAAGACTCCTAAATACGAAAAGGACAAAGACAAAAGGGAACTTACACTACATAAGTTCCCTTTTTTATTTACATATTGAAATCGAGGATAAACTATTTCAGAGCTTCTAATAACAATTCAGCTACTTTTTCTGATGAAGCAGGATTTTGACCTGTAATCAATAAGTCGTCTTTGACAGCATGCGGAGCCCAATCACTTACTTTAGAGTAAATTGCTCCATTTGTTTTCAGCATATCTTGAACCAAAAAAGGGACAACTTTAGTCAGTTGTACAGCTTCTTCTTCAGTATTAGAAAAACCAGTAACGTTTTTACCTTTTACTAAAGGAGTTCCGTCTGTGTTTTTTGTGTTTTTCAATACTGCAGGAGCATGACAAACAGCAGCTACAGGTTTGTTGTTATTATAAAAGGATTCTATAAGCATTATAGAAGTTGGGTCTTCTGATAAATCCCACAAAGGACCATGCCCACCAGGATAAAATACAGCATCATAATCAGCTTCATTAACTGTAGCTAATATTACTGTATTAGCTAATAGTTTTTGTGTTTCTTTATCTGTATTGAAGCGCTTGGTAGAAGGTGTTTGAAAATCTTCTCCCATACTTTTTGGATCAATAGGTGGCTGTCCGCCTTTTGGAGATGAGAGCGTAATAGATACTCCTTTGTCCTTTAAAACATAATAAGGTGTTGCAAATTCTTCAATCCAAAATCCAGTTTTTTCACCAGTGTTTCCTAATACATCATGACTAGTTAACACAAACAATACTTTCTTCATTTTTTGTTCGGGTTGAGGTTTTTTTTCTTTCATTGTACATGCAGCAACCACAACAATAATGGCCAATGCACTCATTATATACTTCATAGGGGAAAAGTTTAATACGCAAAGATAGGTGTAAGTATGTAGAAAAAAATTGATATATGTTAAGAATGCTCTTGTGCGATTTCTTTTCGAATACGACTCAAGCTTTCTGTAGTAATACCGAGATAGGAAGCAATATGATAATTTTTAACGTATTGCTCAATGTTTGGGTAGTCGTGTGTAAAGTTAATATAGCGTTCTTTAGCGGTTTGTGATAAATTGGCAAGAATTCGCTTTTGGAAACTTACAAAAGAACGCTGCAATTTTTTGCGAATAAATCGTTCCGTTTTAGGAACAGTATTAAAAATGGCCTCCACATCATCACTTGAAACTTTATAAAGCGTAGCATCTTCAATACATTCAATAAATAATGTAGCTTTGGTATTACTAAAAAAAGCAATATAATCACTAATCCACCAGCCTTTTATAGCAAATTGAATTGTGTGTTCTTTGCCTGGCTTTGAAATTAAATAGGTGCGTAAACAACCAGCAGCAACAAAATATTGGTGCTCTACTTTTTCACTGGCATGAAGCACAATATCTCCTTTACAAAAAGTAATCTTTTCATACTTCTGTTCAATAAAGTGAATTTCTTTTTCTGTAAAAGAAAGAGAATCACCATGGTATATTTCATGAACAATAGAAGTTGGTTTGAGCATGCTTTATGAATATCGTCTTGAGATTAATTAATCTGTTGTTAAAAATACGTAGAAATTAACGTTTTACATATGGAGAACCAAAAGATGCCTTTGAATTAAAGCTATTGATTCGCTTCTTTTTAAATTTTGAAATATGAGCTTTTACTTCATCACTCAAAGAAGAAACACTAATGACTTTTCCTGAAGTTGTAATGATTCTACCTTTACCATCTACAGCAATACCAGAAGAGACATGACTCTTACTTAACTTTTCTAGGATTGCACGACTCATTGGACTAGGAGAGCGACCACGTTTTCCTGTAGGTGTTCTTTTTCTAGTTCTACTTCTTCTAAAATTTAAGTGTATTGCAGCACTCACTGGCTGATTTACTCCAAAATGTGGACCGTAATCAGGAACATTGGCATGAAAACTATTGGCTTGTTTTAAAAAAGCAGTCAAATTGGTTTGTGTAGGATTTCCATTGTAATTATTTAATGCTGTCTCAAAACTATTATGAGAGCCTACAGCACGTTTTAATAATTTCTTAGTTAAATCAATAAGCCTTTTTGAATACCCTTCTTTTTTGTATTTATTTAAGCGTCTTTCTATTCTTGTAATTCTTTTTTTACCAGCACTAAGGAATGATTGTGTCATGCTATTAAACCCACTAGAATCATTACCTTGATCATGTTTTTTGGTTAAGAGTGCAATATCTTTCCATGCTAAACGATGTGGTTGTGCGGCATTTGCTCCTTTTAAATTTGGTTTGTCTAAATTGAATTTAAAATTGTGTTTGCTAAATGTGTTATGAAATAGTATAGCACTCTTTTTAGAGTCAGCAGTAAATGAGGGTCTTGCAAACGGATCTTTTTTCTTCTTCTTCTTCTTCTTCTTCTTATTATTATTATTATTATTTTTGTGTCTTTTGTTAGGCCCTAATTGAATTACCTTATCAGAAGAAGAAGTGTTTTGTAGCTTTCGCTGGATAGCACTTTGAGATCGATTATCGATTAATTCTAAAGAAGAAGTTCTCTTTGGAAAAAATGACTCATGCCGTTTTTCAGCGGTGCTACTTTGATAACCATACATACTTTTCTCGTTTTAAATACTATTGAAATTGTGTTTAAAGGAAGAAACTACGATTCTAAAGGTAAGAAAAATACTTTAAATTTACTGCTTTCTTTTAAGAAACAAGCGTTTTTAAATAAAAAAATGGCAATATTTCTACATAGAATGCTTCTTGCAAAACTTATGTTCTTATAATGAATTGATGATTTTAACAACATTCTATAACTTTCTTTTCCAAATCAATTGGAACTGGTCCGTCTGTACAGCCGCCATATTCATCAACTTGTGCATCAGCTTCACAATCAGCAATAATACACTTGCCCGATTTATGTTTTATTAAAATTCCTTTTATGATGAGTTCTTCTCCAGTAAGGTTTGTTTAACCTTCTTTTTGTAACACCGTAATTGCAGTTCCTGAAATTTTTAAGATGCAAGGTCTATTTTTCATCCTTCCACTATGTTCACTAAAGTAAAGCTCATATTCAAAAGTTCCTTGCGGAATTCCATTGATAACATTTATGGACGTTTTAGCTGTAGAAGTTTTCTTTTCAACAACTTCAGATGCTTCTTTTTTAGTATTTGAAGTACAGTTGATAAACATCAAAAGAAGTAAATACAAAACAATTTTTTTCATAATCATGAGTTTAGTTTTAAAATTAATTCAAATACGAAGTCCTACAAAATTTAAAAAACAAAACTTATGTGTTTTGCTAAGTGCTTTTTCTTAATTTCGCAATCTTAAAATAGAGAACATGATTACTGTTGATAATATTGCCGTAGAATTTAGCGGAACGACTTTATTTAGTGATGTAAATTTTGTCATTAATGAAAATGATAAAATCGCCTTGATGGGAAAAAATGGTGCAGGAAAATCTACCATGATGAAGATTATTGCTGGCGAACAAAATGCAACACGCGGAAAAGTAAGTTGTCCAAAAGATACGGTAATTGCTTATTTACCACAGCATTTACTGACAGAAGATCATTGTACTGTATTTGATGAGGCTTCAAAAGCATTTCAACATATTTTTGAAATGCGCGATCGTATGGAAGAACTCAACAAGCAATTAGAAACACGTACCGACTACGAAAGTGAAGCGTACATGAAAATCATTGAAGAAGTATCGGAATTGGGCGAACGTTACTATGCTTTGGAAGAAATAAACTATGATGCAGAAGTAGAAAAAGCCTTGAAAGGATTGGGTTTTAAGCAAGATGATTTCCAACGCATGACAAGCGAATTTAGTGGAGGTTGGCGTATGCGAATTGAATTGGCAAAGATTTTATTGCAAAAACCAGATTTAATTCTGCTTGATGAGCCAACAAACCATATTGATATTGAATCGGTAATTTGGTTGGAAGATTTCTTGATCAACAAGGCGAATGCAGTCATGGTAATTTCGCATGATAGAGCATTTATTGACAATATTACCAATCGTACCATTGAAGTTACGATGGGACGTATTTACGATTACAAAGCCAACTATTCGCACTATTTAGAATTACGTGCTGATCGTAGATCACATCAAATAAAAGCCTATCAAGAGCAGCAAAAATTTATTGCAGACAATCAAGCATTTATAGAGCGTTTCAAAGGAACATATTCCAAAACTAATCAAGTGGCTTCACGTGTACGTATGTTAGAGAAGTTGCAAATCATTGAAATTGATGAGGTGGATAATTCTGCATTAAAACTAAAATTTCCACCAGCGCCACGTTCTGGAGACTATCCAGTCATCGTAGAAGAATTATCGAAAAGTTACAACGATCATGTAGTTTTTAAAGATGCGAGTTTCTCAATTGCACGCGGTGAAAAAGTATCGTTTGTCGGACGAAATGGAGAAGGGAAATCTACTATGATCAAATCCATTTTAGGCGAAATTGAACACGAAGGAAAATGCACATTAGGGCACAATGTAAAAGTGGGGTATTTTGCTCAAAATCAAGCCTCTTTACTCGATCCAAATTTGACAATTTTTCAAACCGTTGATGAAGTTGCTAAAGGAGACATTCGTACTCAAATCAAAAATATTTTAGGGCAATTCATGTTTAAAGGAGATGATATTGATAAAAAAGTAAGTGTGCTTTCTGGAGGAGAAAAAACACGTTTGGCAATGGTGAAACTTCTCTTAGAACCTGTAAACTTGCTGATTCTGGATGAGCCAACTAACCATTTGGACCTGCGTTCCAAAGATGTCTTAAAAGACGCGTTAAAAGCCTTTGATGGAACTTTAATTTTAGTTTCACATGATCGTGACTTCTTACAAGGATTATCACAAAAAGTATTCGAGTTTAAAGACAAACGTGTAATTGAGCATTTTGAAACTATTGATGCCTTCTTAGAACGCAATCGTATCAAAAACATCAAAGAAATTGATTTGAAAGCTTAGTCTTTCATTTCAAAAATAGGCTTGCTTGCGCGAGAATCTGAAATCAAAATGGCATAATCGACAAAATCAGTTGTAGACATTCCTTTTACAGCTTCACTATTTGATTTTGATTCTGTCATAATCACGTCAATCAAATCGGGCATATGATCAGAATATGGTGTGTTTTCAGCGTTCAAACGAAATAATGTTTGATCTGATATTTTGGTCTTTTTCAAATTATCAATACCTCTAAAATACTCTTTCTCATAATCACCAATTCCAAAGCCAGCCTCAGTGGTAAAGCCCTTGTATTCGCCTTGCTCGTCGTACAATTCATCCCAAAGAACTTCACTGTTTGTTAAATAACCAATGACAGCAATCACTTCTTCTTTTGGATAAATTTTATTTTCAATCAAGCGTGTAAAAAAGTAAGGATATCCTTTTTCACCTTCTCTTGATTTTTCTAGATGCGAAAAGCCCATGCGTAAATATTGTGCTTTATTCTTAAAATCATGACGTTCACTCAAATCCAAATAATTTTGATAAATCGTAGGTTCGCGCAAACGGCTAAAATCTGTAAACGTTACTTTGATATTTTTTATAATATGATCCCAACTAGCTTTATCTTTCACGGCTTTCTGATATGTTTCTGACTTGGTTTCTACATCGGCGACAAAACGTTTTAAAACACCTTTCGCATAACTGTTATACCGCGGAGAATAATCAGTGGTGTCTGACTTGACCATTTGCTGTAATTCTGTCAATGCTTCCGATTGAATTAGTTTTCTGTCTAACAAATCAATCAAATGTTTTGAAGGATATTTATAGGTTGTCAAAATATCAATACCAACAACTTTCATCTTCTTATTTTTTGGCAATTCATCATTCATTTCTTTTAACCTTTTCCACTTTTTATACATAGAAATACTGCGTTCTTGCGGAACATTGGTACCATAATGAATAATTAGATCTTTCAATAAAATGGTATCTCCAGTTTGTAAAAACTGATCAAAATAATGTCCAATGCTATAATCAGTTTCTGGTAAATAATAAGAAATCGTTTGTGATCGGTGTAACGATGATAACAAATTCAATTCGGTATCTTCTGTTTTTACACTTCCATGATATGCACCAAAACCAAGAATTTTAAAACCTTTTTGCGGAAATTGAAATGTTTTTTTGTGTAAATCGTGACGGTTTTTTTGTAAATATTCTTGTTTGGTTTGACCAATACTAAATATTGAGAATACTAAAGTGAATAAGAAGATGTATGTTTTCATTTTTTGATTTTTCTTAAGGAATGTAAAAATTGAAATCTGTTACAGTTTTTACAAAAAAAAATCAAAAATCGTTATAACGATATAGAAATATGATTCAAGATTGTACATTTTTAAACATATTTTTTCAAAAAAGGATTCGTCACAAAAAATATGTTATTTTTAGTTTATGAAAATAATGATACCAACCTTACTCATCACTTTTTTACTTTTTATAAACTGTACTACAAACTCTCAAAACTCTTATGAATACGGAACACTTCCAAGCAATCTGGAAGCGCATCGCATTGCAGATACCTAAGCTATTTGGAAACAAAAATATGTAACTTCCGATGGTTGTTCAGAAGTCGCAAAACGTATTTTATTTGACGATATGTCACATACAGTAAGTGAAGGAATTGGTTATGGACTGTTAATTTCTGCCATGGTGAAAGATAAAGTCATTTTTGATGCGTTTCATAAATATTATAATGCGCATTTAGATGCAAATGGGTTGATGAATTGGAAAATTGATGCTACAGGAAAAATGGCTGGAGAAAATGCTGCCACGGACGCGGATGTTGATGTAGCTTATAGTTTATTGCTAGCACACAAATTCATTGGAGATGATTCGTATCTGGCGGAAGCCAAAAAAATCATAGGATTAATCAAAAAACACATGGTTGAGCCAGAAACGTATGTATTAAAAGCTGGAGACGCGTGGGGCGGAAGTATGACGACAAACCCTCCCTATTTTGCACCTGCGTATTTTAAAGTGTTTGGTGAAGTAACCAACGACGATTTCTGGAACAAGGTAAGTGACAAATGTTACGATATTTTATTCAAAAGTTGGAATGCAGAAACAGGTTTGGTGCCAGATTGGTGTAAAGCGGACGGATCTACGCCAGCAGATAATCTAAGTTGGGCAAAATACGGTGGAAAAAACTATTACTATGATGCTGCCAGAACATCGTGACGAATTGCCAAAGATTACGTTTGGTATGGAGACGAACGCGCCAAAAAATACTGTAAGGCAGTCAATGGATTTATCCAAAAATTAGAAATTTCCAATGTAACGGATGGCTATACCTTAGGCGGGAAAACGTTTAGAACTAAAAAAACAAGTGCGTTTGTAGGTTGTTTTGCCGTAGCGACACTTAGTTCAAATGATCAAGAATTTAAGCATACTCTGAAAATATCAACACTTTTAACGATAGCTATTTCTATGATATTCTTCGCTTACTAACACTCCAAATGCAACACGGATTATTTGTAAAATATTAATGACTCGCCAACTAGTTTTATATAAAATCAAAAAAGGGGAATTACTATATTGATTTTTAGTGTTTTATATCTTTAAAAAATCTTGTTTAACAAGACCTTTGTGCTAATATATAACCAAAAAACTAACATTATGGCACGAAAACGAGTTACGCATTATGCAGTATTTCACAACATAGGAGGTGAAACGACTGTTGCAGTTTATTATCAAGGCGGTGGCGCAGATTCTATCAGAAATCTAGGAATAGAAGAAGCTTCGTATGTGATTGATTTATTACGAAACGAAAAGTCAATGTCGTATGATCATAGTAGAAAACGATTATCTACACTTAACGCTGAACCTGTTGGAGAAAATGAATAGTAATGGCGCGAAAAAAGATCAATAAATATGCTGTTTTCCAAAACACAGATGGAACAACATCTATAAATGTATATTATGAGTCAGGTGGCGCAGATACAATTACAGATTTATCAGTAAAAGAAAGTACTTATATCGCTGATTTATTGCGTAAAGAAACACCAATTTCTTACGATCACAGCAGAAAAAGACTTTCGACATGGGGTTTTGAACCTGTTGGGGAAGAAGAAGGAGGATATTTAGAACCAAGATTTACATTAGATCATTGGTTGAACAGACGTAGTTATATTCAAGATTTTATCAATTTTGAATTGCCAAATGGTTCACTTCATAATTATCAAAATTGGTCTTCTACAGAAAAGAATGAACTTAAAAACTACTATTTCATTGTATTGCGCAATAGAAATACAGGTGTTTCTACAATACCAGCATTAAGCTCTACACCAACAGGAAACAAAAATACATCTACAAATATGAGCAGAGTTACAGCTTGGAATTACTACTTGGCTTTTGTAGCACAATCCTTAGTAATAGAAGCTGATGAGCGAGTCAACTGGTCTGTAAGACGGTTAAATTCAGAAGAAAAAAGATTACTTTTTGATAGTCGTCATTTATTATGATGGAACAATAGTATAAATGCATGAGACCTTTGAAAAAAGCGCTATCAATTTTTCATTTTCTTGATTTTTTCTTTTTTATGATTTGGATTGATAGCATTTCTTTTGATTTTTGAAGTTTTTGGGGTTAATTTATGTAAATGGAG
>Ga0189286_100410_pt1 | contig 12403 bp, 16 predicted proteins | sample UW69minimetaG_FD_130330 | JGI IMG/M metagenome (GOLD analysis project Ga0189286, IMG submission 130330) | Marine microbial communities from the Costa Rica Dome - UW69 mini metaG | ecosystem: Environmental > Aquatic > Marine > Oceanic > Photic zone | place: Costa Rica: the Eastern Pacific...
CGCGTTCAACATATCTTCAATTGCGCGTCTCTCACGCAGATTCAGCTCTGTGTGCGCCATATTCATTCTCCCTGCTTTTCAGCAAGATAGAGGATTTGTCGCAACCCAGTTTAGAATGTGCCCGAGTGGCGCGGATCGGGCGCATAACGTGTTTGAACGGCCCAGCGGGCGGATGGCTTATGTGGCGTCGCTCTGTCCGTTGGCAGAATTGATGGATGATGATCCGTCCACGGCGGAGATGGCGGTTCTGGTGATCAAGGATGTGAGCCTTGGGGACCCTATCGAGGTGGACGGGTTGGCGTCGATTTTTGCGCTGACAGAGGCGGAGGCTGAGGTGAGCCGATTGTTGGTCAATGGGGCGTCGGTGAAGGACATTGCCGCCCAGCGTGACGTGAGCGTGGGCAGCACGCGCAACCAGATTTCATCGGTGCTGGAGAAGACGGCGTCTAAGTCGCAGACGCATTTGATCCGGACGGCGATGAAGGTGGATCTGCCGGTGGAGCCGGTGCTTGATCTGCCGGACGAGGAGATCTAGAGCCGCGCGCGCTCTGGACAGAAATGGGCGCTGGTGGCAGGGTGCAGCCATGCCACATGATCACGACCACCCGCATTCGCTCCTGCCATCGGACCCCGCGCTTCGGGTCAAGGCGTTGGAAACTTTGTTGACGGACAAGGGCTTGGTCGATCCTGCCGCCTTGGACGCCATCATCGATCTCTACCAAAACAAGATTGGCCCGCAGAACGGCGCGCAGGTGGTGGCGAAGATGTGGCGCGATCCGGCGTTTCACCGTCAGATGATCGAAGACCCGATGCCGACGCTCCAGGAGATGGGGCTCTAAGGGCGGCAGGGCGAGCACATGGTGTTTGTGGAGAACACAGACGAGGTGCACAACATGGTCGTGTGCACGCTGTGCAGTTGTTATCCGTGGCCTTTGTTGGGCATTCCGCCAGGCTGGTACAAATCGGACGCCTATCGGGCGCGGGCGGTGCGCGAGCCGCGCGCCGTGTTGGCGGAGTTTGGTGTGATGTTGCCGGAGGGTAAGAAGGTACGAGTCTGGGACAGCACGGCCGAGGTGCGCTATCTGGTGGTGCCACAGCGGCCAGTGGGCACAGAGGGGCTCAGCGAAGACGAACTTGCGGCCTTGGTCACGCGCGACAGCATGATAGGCACCGCATTGGCACAGGAGCCTTTAACAGAGGAGCCAGGCGCATGAGCCGCATTCACGACATGGGCGGGCGTCTTGGGACTGGGCCTGTTGATCCAAAAGACGGCTATGACTTTGGCGAGGCCAAGGATTGGCACAAGCGGGCGCTGGCGCTCAATGTGGCGTGCGGTTTTCTGGGCCAGTGGAATATCGATGCCTCGCGTCATGCGCGGGAGCTGCTGGACCCACAGGATTACACGGCGTTCAGCTATTATGAAAAATGGATGGGCGGCCTCGCGGATCTGATGGTGGATCGCGGGGTGGTGACGGTTGAAGAGCTGGCCAGTGGACAGGCGGCGGGTGTGTCGCCGGTCTCTTTTCGGGCGGCCAAGCCGGACACAGTTGAGGCGGTGCTGATGAATGGCAGCCCTTATACACGCGACGCGGCGGCGCCGGTGTTTGCGGTGGGGGCCAAAGTCAAAACCCGCCGACCGGCGCGCAATGTTGCGGTGCCCGGCGGGCATACACGTTTGCCAGCCTATGCGGCGGGCGCCGTTGGAGAGATTGTGCTGCAGCACGGCGCGCATGTGTTTCCTGACAGCAATGCGCATTTTCAGGGGGAAGCCGCAGAGCCGCTCTATGCGGTGCGGTTCACGGCCCAAGAGTTGTGGGGCGCAGAGGCGGACCCGCGCGATGAGGTCGTGCTGGACCTGTGGGAGAGCTATCTGGAGCCGGTGGCGTGATCTGGTGCGGCGACAAACCGGAGCCGGCGTTTTCGGAGCCGTGGCATGCGCAGGTCTTTGCGATCACCGTGGCGCTTAACGAAGCGGGGCATTTTGAATGGTCGGCTTGGGCGGAGCGGTTTGGGGCAACGTTAAAAGCGCATGGGGTGGCCAAAGAGCTGGATGGTGGCGCAGATTATTTCAACGCATGGTTGGAGACGCTGGAAGGGTTTCTGGCGGAGGCCGGCATGGCCGAGACGGGCACGCTTCAGCAGTTAAAAACGGCGTGGACAGAGGCCTATCTCTCCACGCCACATGGTCAGCCGGTCAATTTGGTAAAGCCGGTCTAACGCGAGGCGCCGAAGGCGCCGATGTGGGTGGTGTCACCCGCCTCCAGCAGGAAGGTACCGCCAAATTCTTCGGCGTTGGGGCCAAAGAACTGGCCTTCTGCGGTGCCGGTCAGGTCGGCGGAGGCGATATCGGCCGTGACACGGGAGCCGGAAATCGTGCCTGTGCCGGAGAAGTTCAGGTCGTCCACGTAGACCGATTCATCATTGTGGGTCTGGTTGGCGATTAAGGTGTTTGAGCTCTCTATTCGGACGTTTCTGAAGTCGGGCGTGGTGACGGACACGTCGAATTCTGTGGTGCTGATCCCGCCCTGGTTGCTGTCAAAGAAACCAAGGCCTGCCCCGCGATAGGTGGCTGCGCCGCTGGCGGGCATTGCGGTTTCGGGGGTGTTTGCCCCAAAGACGCCTGTGCCGACGGTGGCGCTCGTATCGGTTTGGTTTGTCCACCACCTGCCATAGCTCATGTGGTCCATACCGTGTGCGCTTGGGCGCACGAATCTTGAGATGGCATCGCTGGGGCCGCCCGTCATATAGGTGTCGTAAACAGCATCATCGGCGGAAATTGCGTCACCTTTGCGTGTGTCGATGGCAAAGCCGGAAGTGCCATCCGCCAGATGCGCGGCGACGAGCTCTCCGTTTTCGTACGTCAAAACCAGCGTGCCGTCGGCCACAGGGTTGGCTGGATCCATGTATTCGTCAAAATCGCTGATCGATCCGCCAACCCACTCTGGGTGGGGTCTAGCCGGACGTGCGCCGTGTGGGCCTGCCCTTGAAGGGCGACGGCCCCGTTTTCCGGCAATTCGGTGCGGGTGGTGAAGGGGGCCGCGTCGGGCAGGACAACTTGCCAGGCAGCGGGTTGCGCGTCGTCGGATTGCGTGGCTTCGCCGGTGGGGCTGCTACAGGCAGACAAAACGATCAGGACAAGCGGGGCAAAGGGAGTGCGCGGGACATGTGAGGACATACAGGAACCAATAAACAAACGAATACCGGCACAACCTTAGTGCGTCCTTCGGATAAGTAAATTCCTTTGTCGGCCAGGCGTTGTGGTGCCGAGAAGGTAATCTACGCCTCCACGTCGTCCACATCCACTTGGCCGGTCAACATGCGGCGCACGATGGACCAGCCGAGGCCGATGCCCAGCACAATAGAAAGCGCCAGGATGCCGAGCCAGATGTTCACGGCGCCGTTGTCCAAGCTGAGCATGTCATAGTCGTGCAGAACCCAGGCGACGGCGGCGAGCACGGCAAGCACCACTGTCATGCCGAAGGCGCCGATGGAGCGCAGGGTGGCGCGGAGGTAGATCACATAGCCGATGAGCAGAAGCAGGCCCAAAAGTACGGTAAGCGGCAGTTCTTCGGCTTAGTTGGCACGGGCCCAGACGACATAGTTGTAGTCGGTTGGGTTGTAGGTTGCTGCCAAGAGCAGAAAGGCGATCAGCCAGCGTAACAAGAGCCCCATCTCTGTCCCCTCAGATGTCTTGCCTGTCTTTTTACGCAATCCTCGCGCAAAAAGGCGGGTTCTGTCCAGCCTGCGACAGCTTTTGTGGTTTCCCAAGCTAAACAACATGGCTACAAGGGCGCGGGTTTGAACTCTCTGCAAAGGACCGGATATGGCCAATGTTGTTGTTGTAGGCGCTCAGTGGGGCGACGAAGGTAAAGGCAAGATCGTTGACTGGCTCAGCGAACGTGCCGATGTCATCGCGCGTTTCCAAGGTGGGCATAACGCTGGCCACACGCTAGTGATCGACAGCAAGGTATACAAGCTGCACGCGCTTCCATCCGGCGTTGTGCGTGGTGGCAAGTTGTCCGTGATTGGCAACGGCGTTGTGCTGGACCCGTGGCACCTTGTGAAAGAGATTGCGACCGTGCGGGAGCAGGGCGTGGATATTTCGCCAGAAACGTTGATGATTGCGGAAAACACGCCGCTGATCATGCCGTTCCACGGCGAGCTGGACCGGGCACGCGAAGAAGCGGCCTCCAAAGGCACTAAGATTGGCACCACCGGTCGCGGTATAGGCCCAGCCTATGAGGACAAAGTGGGCCGTCGCGCGATCCGCGTGGCAGACCTGGCCGACGAAGCCACGCTGGAAGCCCGTGTCGACCGCGCATTGCAGCACCACGATCCGCTGCGCAAAGGTCTGGGCGTGGAGCCGATTGACCGCGACGCGTTGATTGTGCAGCTCAAAGAGATTGCCAAAGAGATCCTGCCCTATGCGGCGCCGGTTTGGAAAGTGCTGAACGAGAAGCGCAAAGCGGGCAAGCGGATCTTGTTTGAAGGCGCGCAGGGCGCGTTGCTGGACATCGATTTTGGCACCTATCCGTTTGTGACCTCCTCCAACGTGATTGCGGGTCAGGCGGCGACGGGTGTGGGCATTGGGCCGGGCTCCATCGACTATGTTCTGGGCATTGTGAAAGCCTACACCACCCGCGTGGGTGAGGGGCCGTTCCCAACTGAACTGCTGGATGCCGAGGGCAACCCGGATGCAGATGGCGAACGTCTTGGTACCCGTGGGCACGAGTTTGGCACCACCACCGGCCGTCAGCGTCGTTGTGGTTGGTTTGATGCTGCATTGGTGCGTCAGACATGCGCGACTTCCGGCATCAAAGGCATCTGCCTGACCAAGCTGGACGTGCTGGATGGCTTTGAGACGCTGAAGATTTGCGTGGGCTATGAGCTGGACGGCGAAACGCTGGATTATCTGCCCACCGCAGCGGATCAGCAGGCGCGGTGTAAGCCGATCTATGAAGAGATTGATGGCTGGTCCGAGACCACCGAAGGTGCACGTAGCTGGAACGATCTGCCAGCCAATGCGGTGAAATACGTGAAGCGCGTAGAAGAGCTGATCGAGTGCCCTGTGGCGCTGTTGTCGACCAGCCCGGAGCGTGAAGACACCATTCTGGTCACCGATCCATTTGCGGATTGATTGCGTAAGCCTCTGAAAGGAGACTGACATGGCATTGAGTTACAAGGGCCGTCGCCGCGTGGCGCTTCTGGTGCTGGCGGTGGGCTTGCCGATCTACATTCTGGTGGCCTCTGTGCTGGCAACCACCATAGCGCCGGACTCGGTGTTGGTGACGCTGCTGCTGTATGTTGGTTTGGGCATCGTGTGGATCTTGCCGTTTAAATCGGTGTTCAAAGGCATTGGGCAAGAAGACCCAAACGCCACGCCACGTCGGTTTGATGACGATCCCTAAGATCGCCTTGCAGAAAGATAGTGGGCGGCGGCATCTCGGTGTCGCCGTTTTGCGTTTTTGAGGGTGTGCGGATGTGGAGACTTGCGACGGTGCATCGCGCGCGGCAAGGTTGGGCATGGCTGAGTTGACCCCACGTGCGCCTTATTCTTATCGGGACGATCCCGCAGTGCCGCCGTTTGACGACAGTGGACCGGTCACGGTGATGGACGGCGATTGCGCGCTGTGCAGTTTTGGCGCGCGGATGATTGCGCGGTTTGATCGGGATGAGGTGTTTCGGATTTGCCCGGGGCAGACCGCGTTGGGCACCGCTTTGTTGGGGCACTATGGGTTGAAACCTGACGATCCGGAAAGCTGGCTGTTGATTGTCGACGGGCAGGCCTATGGCTCGCTCGATGCCATTACCCGTGTTGGACAAACGGTTGGCGGCGTTGGGCATGGGCTGCGGGTGCTGCGGATTTTGCCACGCAGTGTGCAGGATTGGATTTACCGCCGGATTGCGCGCAATCGGTATGCGATGTTTGGCAAAGGGGATATGTGCGCCTTGCCAGATGAACGACTGCGCAAACGGTTGCTGCAAAAATGAAAAGCCCGATCGGATGATCGGGCTTTTGTTTTGCGTATTTGGCGGGGCTTAACCGGCTTTGCTGTCCCGCGGCTTGAAGTTGATCGAGGCGTTGGCGGTAAAGCGCCCACCGGCCACCTTGTCGATCTTCTTGTCGCGCAGCAACTGACCAAAGGCGCGCAGGCCCTCTTCGCGGGTGAACTGTGGAACGTTCACTTCGCGCGACATGCGCATCAGCATCGGACGGGAGAAGCGCTCCAGGCCTTCAACAAAGGTCAGGTAGGCGGCGGCCGCTTCGGTGCTTTCCGGCAGCTGGGTGGCTCCCATGCTGGCGGCGTAGTCAGCAAACCCGCTCAACGTTGTGCCTTTGGCGCTGACCGGGGCAGCGGACTTCGCAACTTCGTCGCGGTCCAGTTGGTCAGAAGACACCCGGCGCGGACGAACAGGGACGCGGCGGGGGGCTTTTTGCGCAGTTTCGGGCGCAGGCTGAGCGGGTTGTTCGGGGTTGGCTTCGGCCGTGGCGTCTACACGCTGTGCCGCAACCAGTTTCAGAGGCGCAGGGGCCGCTTTGGTGGATTTGGCCTCAGTGGATTTACCACCAGGGACAGAGCGCACCACTGAGGCAAGATCCCCACGATACGCCACCGTATCGTCTTTCTTCTTGGCGTCGGTACCGGCACGCTTTTCGGCGCGGGTGGCGGCAACGGCGGCGCGCAGATGCGCGATGGCGCTGCGGCGGCCCTTGCCTTGCGGCTCTTCCATCTCGCTGTTGGCTTTGGCCATCAGGCGCGACAGATCCGGCTCCGGCGCAGGTTGACGTGCCTCGGCGGGCTTGTGCGCTTCTGGCTCCGCAGGCGTGTCGAGCACAACCGGCTCTTCTGCTTTCGGCTCCGGGGCGTCTGCTTTTGCCTCGGCCTCGGCCACATCAGATTGCTTCAGCTCCGCTTCCACCTGGGCCAGTTCGGCCAGCAGGTCGGCCTCGTCTTCCGGCGTCAAGCTGGTTGGCTTTGGCGCTTCTGGCGCAGGGGGTGCTTCGGCGGCGTCTTCGTTTTCCGGATCCGCTTCCAAACGGCCAGAGGCCACGGCGTCCTCAAAGTCCGCCTTTTTCATACGCACCACACGGGCGCGCAGAGGGCGGACTTTTGGCTTCACCACTTCTGGGGTTGGCTCGGCGGCAACTTCTTCGATTTCTTCCGCCTTGGCTTCGACCACTTCGGCGTCTTCCACGGCAGCAGGGGCTTCGACGATCTCCTCCACCAGCTCTGCAGCGGCTTCGATCTCGGCATCGTCTTCCAGGTTCACCGGGGTGAGGTCCATTGGCGCGAGGTCTTCGTCAAAGATGTTGGCTTCTTCGGTGGCAGCGACGGTGGTCAGCTCTGGCTGATCGTCTTCGGCGTCCACCGCTTCGGCTTCTGGCTCGGCTTCAACACGGGCCACCACGGCGCGGATGCGCTCCAGTTTGGCGGCGATGGAGTTTTCTTCATACTCCGGCGCGTCGTCGGCGTCCTCCCAATCGGCGGCTTCGGAGATGTCCTCGGCAACCTCTTCCACCACATCTTCAGCAAATGGGTCGGCACTGTCCTCAACTGGTGCGTCGAGCACCAGCAGGTCGGCGTTGTCATTCTCGTCGTCGGTTTGCAGCTGATCGTCAGACAGAGCGTCGACAGCGGACACAGCGGCGGAGATGCCTGCCAGATCTACTTCTGGCGCGTCTTCGGCAACCTCTTCTGTGGCTTCAACAGGGGCTTCTTCAGCCACAACCGCTTCGGCCACGGCGTCTTCCGCAACTTCCTCAACGGTTTCCGCAACAGGTGCCGCTTCAGGTTCAGGCAGGCTGTCTTCGGCAATGGCGGCCATCACGCTGTCGGCGATGGAGTCCTCTTCGGAGATAGCCTCTTCAACGGCTTCACCTTCGGCGGTTTCAGCAACCGGCTCATCAGCGGCTTCTTCTGCTTCGGCAACTTCAACTGGTTCCGCTTCGACCTCGACAGAAGCGTCTTTCGCTGGAGCCTCTTCAACCACAACTTCTTCGGCGGCGACTTCTACAGTGTCCTCAACAACAGGCGCCTCTTCGATCACGTCTTCCGCAACCGGGGTTTCCTCGGCAGTTTCAACCACGTCCGCAACAGCCGTTTCAACCGTGGTGTCTTCCGCAACCGGTGCGGCGGGTTCTTCGACACTCTCCTCGACCTCAGGCGCAGTAACGGGTGCGGTAGCTACTGGAGCCGGTTGCGGCGCGGGCTCAGCCACTGCTTCCGGCTGCGCTGCTGGGGCGGCTTCGGCAACGGGCTGTGCTTCGGTATCGGGTTTGGGCTCTCCAGCGCTCAAGACAATGGCGCCATGATCCAAACGCGCGCTGACGCGGCGGGCGATTTCTTTTTCAGCGATGCGGGCAAGCATCTCGGCATCCGGGGTCGGGGGCTCGGCACCGAAATACCGGTCGTCCGCGGCCAGATCCCTGAAATACTCAGCGATTGCCTTCATTGTATCAAACGACTCCTCAAACCCTTCTAGGGTGCAGGAGAATGTCCCGTAAGACACCGTGAGCACTTTGTTATTGGTAACCATCTTCTGCGGGTCCTTTGCACTACTCGCCGATCAAACTACCACTAAAGGAAAGTCGAAACGTGACCGATTCTGTGGAAGACAGCGTATCATTTCTGGGCCAAATTGTGGCGAAACGCTTTTCAGAGGGGCGGAGTGGGGTGAAATGACGGCCATTGTTCACAGTTTGGAACCAATCACGCTAGTTGGTGCGGGATTGTTGAGTGATTCCGATATAGACGACTCATTGGCTTTGGCCCCGACATTGGTGGCCGCGGATGGCGGCGCGGCGCATTGTTTGGCGGCGGAGCACATGCCGGAGGCGGTGATTGGGGACATGGACAGCCTGGACATGGTGCAAGCGGCGGGCATTCCCTGGGAGCGGCTGCATGAGATCACCGAGCAGGACAGCACCGATTTTGACAAGGCGCTGCGCCACACTGAAACGCCGCTGGTGGTGGCCGTGGGCTTCACCGGCGCGCGGATGGATCACGAGTTGGCAGCGCACAACGTGTTGGTGCGACGGGCGGACCGGCGCTGTGTGCTGGTGGGGGAGACGGATGTGCTCTGTGTGGCGCCGCCGAAGCTGACGCTGGACGTGCCGGTGGGGACACGGGTCTCGCTGTTTCCGATGCGGGCTGTGACGGGGCGCTCAGAAGGGCTGAAGTGGCCGATTGACGACATCGCGTTTGCGCCGGATGGCCTGATTGGCACGTCCAATGCCGCCACCGGACCTGTGACTTTGGAGATGGATGGGTCGGGGATGCTGCTGATCCTGCCCAAAACGTTTTTACCGCTGTTGGTTAAGACGCTGCTTGCGACGCCTGAAGGCTGGCCCGCTCCCTGAACACCACATAAAGACCGGCGGCCATGGTCACGCATATGCCAAGGGCGGCGAGGCCATTGGGCCAGTCGCCAAAGATCAGCCAGCCGATCAGCGCGGCGATGGGGATCTCCAGATATTGCATCGAGGCGAGGGTAGACGAGGGGGCGTAGCGCAGGCTCCAGGTCATCAGGAGATGCGCGGCGGTGCCGATGACGCCAATTGCGACGAGCAGCCCCCAATAGCTGTTCTCTGGACTGGCGAGCGACAGGGCGGGCCAGCTCAGGGATTGGCCAATGAAGAGCGCAATGGCAATGAAGCCGGAGCCGATCACGCCGCTGACGGCCTGCACACCAATAGGGTCGGTGTCTTTGGCAATCTGGCGGGTGACCAACATAAAGAGGGCAAAGATCACCGCAACGCCCAGGGGCAACAGTGCAGGGGCGCCCACCTCAACAAAACTTGGCTGAATGACCATGAGCGTGCCGGCAAATCCCACAACGCAGGCCCAAAGGCGGCGCATGCCAACCTCTTCGTTGAGGACATATTTCCCCAGCACCAGCATGATGAAAGGCATGACAAAGGCAATCGCGACCGCATCCGCCAACGGCAGGTAGCGCAGGGCGGTGAACATAAAGGTAATGCCCGCGACATGCAGTAGGGTGCGCCAGACCACCAGTTTGAACACGCGGGGCGTCATGCGCCATGGGCAGCGGGTCAGGATCACAATGGGAATGAGGATCAGCGCCTGAATGGCAAAGCGTATAAAGACAAGCTGCCCCAGCGGTACCGCGCCAGAAAGAAGTTTGGCCACGGCATCGCCCAATGGGGCAAGCACGCAAAAGCCAAGCATTAAAAGAATGCCGAGCAGGGGGCGGTCTTGGTGCGCTGAATGTTCGTTCATTTGGGCGCGCTAGGGGGGCGTGTTAACAAAGGCAACAGAAAGATTGTGCCGACACAATGCCTAGGGGTGTCAGAATTTGGTGATGCCGGCTTGTACTGGGCGCTCCAGTGAGGTCGAGAGCGCGACATAGGTTTTGGTGCTGACCACTTCGGGCATATCGTAGATGCGTTTCAGCAGGTCTTCCATGGCTTTGGAGTCCTGCATCCGCACCTTGAGCAACATACAGGTGTCCCCGGTCACCGAGTGGATTTCCTCCACTTCGGGCAGGTCACCAAGGCCGAGGATGGCATCGGTTTTGCCCCAGCCGGAGGTGTTCACATGTAAAAAAGCCAGAAACGGCTTGCCAGTCATCTCCGGATTGAGCAGCGCGGCCACGCCAGAAATGCGGCCCGTCGCTTTGTAACGTTTGACCCTTTCATGCACGGCGGGCGGGGACAGGCCCACTTTGTCCCCCAAAGTAGCGTAGCTTTGTTCGGCATCTGCGCTCAGAAGCCCTAATAGTTTTCGGTCAATGGCGTCCAAACCCAGTTTGTCTTTGAGTGACATCTGAACCTCATTCGGAATTTTTACCTATTTGCATAATAGCATACACAGTTTGTGTCGGATTGGCTATCCAGTCTCCAAAAACGGAGTGCGTGATGAAGCCAGTTTGGGTGTTGATGTGTGCCATTGTGGTGGTGGGGTCCAACTCTTTGGTGTTGAGTCCGATTGCCGCGGATGTGGCGCTGGATTTTGAAGGCGCAAGCGCGCCTGATGTGATGCTGGCCTCGGCGATCTATGGCGGCAGCACGGCGGTGAGCGCGTTGTTTTTGGCACCGCGAGCGGATCAGATCGTACTAAAGCGCGCCTTGGTTCTGGCGCTTGTGATCCTGGTTGCGGCTTTGCTGGCCAGCGCATTTGCGCCAAGCTTGGCGGTGCTCAAACTGGCCCAAGGACTGGCGGGCGTTGGCGCGGGTCTGGCCTTGCCTGCCACCTACGGGTTGGCGGCGGATGTGTCCCCTAAGGGACAGGAAAGCGCGACACTGGGCAAAGTGCTCACCGGCTGGACCCTGAGCCTCGTGGCAGGGGTGTCCTTTGCGGCGGTGCTGGCGGATGTGGTGCATTGGCGAGCCGTGTTTGGCCTGATGACCGCGCTGAGCGCGGGGCTGATTGTGTTGATTTGGCACATGCAGGTGCCATCCCGCCCTGCGGTGCAGCCAGTATCGCCGTTCAAGGCGTTTCGCGTGCCAGGATTGTTGCCGATCCTCGGGGCGGTGGTGGCGTTTATGAGCGCGTTTTACGGGCTTTATGCCTTCCTCGGGACCCATCTGACCACGGTTTTGGGATTTTCCACCGGCATGGCGGGACTTGGCGCACTGACCTACGGCGTGGGCTTTGGCGTGGTGGCGCCGCTGGACCGGTTGATTGACCGCTTCGGCGCCACACGCGCCGCGCCGGTGGTCTTTGGCGCCTTGTTGCTGGTCTATCTGATGATGGCGGCGTTGGCGGGGCAGGGGCTGGCGATTTTTGCGGTGTGCCTACTGTGGGGCGCGGTGAACCATCTGGGGCTCAATATCCTTGTAGGACAGTTGAGTGCTCTGTCGCCAAGCCAGCGTGGGGCGATTTTGGGTCTCTATAGCGCGACCACCTATGTGGCGATGTTTGTCGGCACCGCCGCCTTCCGGCTGGTGTTTGAGGCGCAGGGTTTTGCAATGACGGCATTGGTGTCGGCGGTCTGCGTTGCGCCCGCGTTGATCGGTGCGATCTGGGCACTGCGGCGGGCAGGGCGCGTAGCCGTCCCGGCGGCGGAATAAAAAAAGGGCCAGCACAAGGCTGGCCCGACAGGGAGTGAACGCGGGCGATGGATCGACGCCCGCGATCGGGGAAAATCTTAGCGGTTCATACGGTTCTCAATCAGGTCGTCCACAACTGCGGGTTCCGCCAATGTGGAGGTATCGCCCAGGCTGCCATAATCGTTTTCGGCGATTTTGCGCAGGATGCGGCGCATGATTTTGCCGGAGCGGGTTTTGGGCAGGCCGGGCGCCCATTGGATCAGGTCGGGGCTGGCAATTGGGCCGATTTCCGTCCGGACCCAGGTGCGCAGCTCTTTGCGCAGCTCCTCGGAAGGCTCCTGATCGTTCATCAAAGTGACGTAGCAGTAGATGCCCTGACCTTTGATGTCA
>Ga0189286_100411_pt1 | contig 12321 bp, 11 predicted proteins | sample UW69minimetaG_FD_130330 | JGI IMG/M metagenome (GOLD analysis project Ga0189286, IMG submission 130330) | Marine microbial communities from the Costa Rica Dome - UW69 mini metaG | ecosystem: Environmental > Aquatic > Marine > Oceanic > Photic zone | place: Costa Rica: the Eastern Pacific...
AAGGAGGACACGACACCGCCGGTGACGAAAATATAACGCGTCATGCAGATTCCGTGATTTGTCTGGTTCGGTGAAGGAGGGAGATTGTCATCTCAAGATGGGACGCCAGACTACCAGAAAGGCCTCACCTTCTCAATTACATTCCCGCTCCACAACAATCCGCCAGCCACTGGCCGGGGCCTCTCCACAGTATTTGCCGGAAAGCCACAAGTCGCCAGCTCCGACCACTTCTTCATGGTCACCCACCGCCTCAAGAAGCAGCGGCAGCCGAGCCCTTTCCCAGGGTGGAACGTTTTTTTCCTGAAGCCAGTTCTTCAACGATTTCGACGGGCCACCAGGGGCTGGGCGGACACGTTCGCCCCCTGCCCTCGTAGATACCCTTATTTCCGGCGCCGGTGTTTTACGCATACCCGACGGCGCCAACGTCAATCGCCACCCGCCCCACGACAGCTCCTGATTTGGAACCAGGACTGGCTTATCGGCAGGCAATGCCGTGAACTCGGGGACCAGATACAGGCAACCCTGAAAACGTCGAATCACGAACCCCGTTCCACGAAGCTCCGGTTCCCTATCCACCGGCGAGCAAAGAAAATCCCCCAGAACCTGCGACCAGTCTGCAATGGCGGGAGGCTCGTAATGAAAATACCTTATCCACCAACGCAGCAGGTTTTTCTGCTCTGCCAGAGACAGCGCACCGACAGCACTCAAATAAAGCTCACCGGACTGGCCGGCACATTGCTGAAAGTGGATTTCCGCCAGCTTCCCGGCTAGCTCATCCCCTTCGCGGCACGAATGGGCAGTATGGCCAAGCCGGCTGATCAGCGACGGCCAGCGTGATTTGAGGAGAGGAAAAATCGACGTACGGAGAAAGTTGCGATCAAAGCGCTCATCGAGATTACTGGGATCTTCCATCCACTCGATACCATACTCTACTGCCCAGCCATAAAGCTCTGCGCGGCTGAAATCCAGCAGTGGCCGATACAGCCGACCATCACCCAGAGGGCGTGTCACCGGCATACCGCCCAGCCCCGCCACACCGGTCCCGCGCAATAATCGAAACAGCACCGTTTCGGCCTGGTCATCACCATGATGGGCCATCAACAATAACTCACCCGGCGCCAGAATCTCCTCAAACACCTGGTAACGCGCATTCCGGGCGGCTTCTTCAACACCACCACTGGCGCCAATGTCAGGACATTCTCGACCGGCGACGGTGACCCGGCGGCTGTCGAGCGACACACCAAGCTGCCGACAAATCCCCTGACAGAAACGCGCGGTTTGATCAGCATTTGGCTGTAACTGATGATTTATGTGAACCGCAGAAACTTGGCCAGTATGGGCATACAGCTGGGCGGCAACATGGAGAAGCAAAACCGAATCCATGCCGCCGCTGAGGGCAATGCGAAGGTGTGAATGATCAGGCAAATGCCTGACCGGAGCACATAGCGCTTCCGGCCAGTCTTGTCCGAAGCCGGGGTTACCGGCCGGTGTCATATCGGGTCAACCGCTCATAGCGGCGGGACACCAGTTCGTCTTCCGGCAGGCGACTGAGTTCGGCAATGCCCTTGCTCAGGGTCGCACGCAGGGATTCCGCCATTTCTTCCGGGCTGCGATGCGCTCCACCCAGCGGCTCGGTAATGACATTGTCCGCCAGCCCAAGGTCCTTCAATCGATCAGCGGTCACACCCATCGCCTCTGCCGCCTGGGAGGCGTATTCCGCACTCTTCCACAGAATCGAGGCACAACCCTCGGGTGAAATGACCGCATAGGTGGAATATTGAAGCATATTCAACTGGTCGCACACCCCGATGGCCAAGGCACCGCCGGAGCCACCCTCACCCACCACCGTGGAAATAATCGGCGTCTTCAGGCGGGACATGACCGCAAGGTTGAAGGCGATCGCTTCACTCTGGCCGCGCTCTTCAGCCCCGATACCGGGATAGGCGCCCGGGGTATCGATAAAGGTCAGGATCGGCATACGGAAACGCTCAGCCATTTCCATCAGCCGCAGGGCCTTACGATACCCTTCCGGGCGAGGCATACCAAAATTCCGCTTTACCTTGTCGCGCACCTCCCGACCTTTCTGGTGCCCAATCACCATGACCGGCTTTCCATCCAGGCGGGCTGTACCACCCACGATGGCCTGATCATCCGCATAACGACGGTCACCGTGCAACTCGTCGAAGTCGTCAAAGATCATGTCGACATAGTCGAGGGTATAAGGCCGGCGGGGATGACGTGCCAAGCGTGCCACGTCCCAGGGTTTCAGGTTCGAGAAGATGCTTTCCGTCAGGCTGACACTTTTCTTGCGCAGCCGACTGATCTCGTCGGTGATGTTGATGTCGGTGTCGTTTCCCACCATACGAAGCTCTTCGATCTTGGCTTCCAGGTCGGCAATCGGTTGTTCGAAATCCAGATAATTAGGGTTCATGATGTTCCATCATTTGCTTGCAAGGCGAGAATGTGTGTCGCCAAACCAGAATTTTGGACAAAGATAGCAGCGCCCGAGCATTGGCTAAAGCGGACCTTCGTATGAGTCCGCTTTCTGACAAAAACGTAATTTTTCAACGTGCCCGCCATACCCGGGATGAACCTTGCCGGATATTATCAATCATAGACCAGTTCTACCGACTGGTCGCCTACGAGGTATTTCAACTCCAACAATAGGTCATCATCGGGCTGGACGCGCCACGATTCACCCAGTTCAATACGGGTGCTGGCATTAGCGCTGCTGTATTCAATCCACACCGGACTGCCCTCGCAACGGAAGGGCCTGAGCGTGGAGTCCAGTTTATCCAGCAGGCCGTTCTGAAGCTGATCCGCGTGTATAGCGAGCTTGAGACCACGGCTGAACTGTTGCCGAGCCGTACCAACGTCCATCACCGAGCTGACGCGCATCTTCATCTGGCCAGAATAATCATCATGGCTGACCTGGCCTTCCACCACAATGACCTGGTCGGACTGAAGCAACTCCCGATTCTCGAAAAAGGCCTCTGAAAACAAGGTAGCCTCGATGCGGGCACTGCGATCATCCAGGGTGATAAACGCCATCGTCGACCCTGTGCGGGTTTTCATGGAGCGCTGCGCAACGACAAGGCCGGCAACACGCTGGGGCTGACGAGCCGGTTTAAGATCGGCAATGGATGAGCGCACAAACCGCCGCACTTCTTTCTCATATTCATCGAACGGGTGGCCGGTCAGGTATAGGCCCAGGGTATCCTTCTCGCCCTTGAGTCGCTCTTTCTTGGGCCACTCCCGCACATTCGCCACATCGGAATAAGGGTCTCCGTCTTCCCCGCCCATTAGCATGTCGCCGAACATATCGGTCATGCCTACGGACTCGTTGCGAGATTGCTGGCCGGCCTGCTGGATAGCCTTGTCGATGCTCGCCATCAACTGGGCGCGCCCTGCCCCCAGCTTATCCATAGCACCGGAACGGATCAGGGCTTCCATGGCCCGCTTGTTCACTTTTTTCAGATCCACCCGGCGGCAAAAATCAAAAATGTCCTGGTAGGGCTCACCGTCGGCGCGACCGGCCTGAATGCTGCCAATAGGGCCCTCACCGAGCCCCTTGATGGCGCCCAGACCGTACACGATGGCGCCATCATCGTTGACGGTAAAGGTGTATTCAGAGCGGCTGACGTCCGGCACCAGCAGCTCCAGCCCCATGCTGCGGCACTCCTCCACCAGCGTGACCACCTTGTCGGTGTTCTGCATATCCGCCGTGAGTACCGCGGCCATAAACTCAGCGGGATAATGGGCTTTCAGCCACAGTGTCTGGTAGGAAACCAGCGCGTAGGCAGCCGAGTGGGATTTGTTGAAGCCATAGCCGGCAAACTTTTCAACCAGGTCGAAAATGTTCTCCGCCAGGGTTTTGTTGATGTCATTGTTTTCACAGCCGTCGAGAAAGAACTGCTTCTGTTTGGCCATTTCCTCGGGCTTTTTCTTACCCATGGCCCGGCGCAACATGTCGGCGTTACCGAGACTGTAGCCAGCCATGACCTGGGCAATCTGCATGACCTGTTCCTGATACAGGATAACGCCATAGGTGGGCTCGAGAACGGGCTTCAATCCCTCATACTGATAATCTGGATGCGGGAACGACATGGGCTGCCTGCCATGCTTCCGGTCGATGAAGTCATCCACCATGCCCGACTGCAGCGGCCCCGGACGGAACAACGCCACCAGGGCGATCATATCCTCCAGGGAGTCCGGTTGCAGGCGACGGATCAGGTCTTTCATGCCGCGGGATTCAAGCTGAAACACCGCTGTGGTTTCCGCCTTCTTGAGCATGTCGAACGATGGCACGTCGTCCAGCGGAATTTCGTTGATGTCCAGCGCCGGTTTGCCCTGTTTCTCCAGGCGCGGATTAATCATCTTCAGGGCCCAGTCGATGATGGTCAGGGTTCGTAGCCCCAGGAAGTCAAACTTCACCAGGCCGGCATCTTCCACATCGCCCTTGTCGAACTGGGTCACCAGGCTACCGCCCTCATCATCACAGTACAGCGGCGAGAAATCGGTGATCTTGGTGGGTGCAATCACCACACCGCCGGCGTGCTTGCCAGCGTTTCGGCACACACCCTCGAGTTTCAGGGCCATCTCCCAGATTTCCTGGGCTTCCTCGTCATTTTCCAGGAATTCGACCAGCTGTGGTTCCTGTTCCAGGGCCTTCTCCAGAGTCATGCCCGGCTCAAAGGGGATCATCTTGGAGAGCTTGTCCGCCAGCCCGTATGACTTGCCCTGAACCCGGGCAACGTCCCGCACAACCGCCTTGGCAGCCATGGTGCCGAAGGTAATGATCTGGGACACCGCCTCCCGACCATATTTTTCCGCCACGTAGGCGATGACACGATCACGGCCCTCCATGCAGAAGTCGACGTCGAAGTCGGGCATCGAAACCCGTTCGGGGTTCAGGAAACGCTCGAACAGCAGGTCGTATTCCAGAGGATCAAGATCGGTAATCAACTGGGCGTAGGCTACCAGGGAGCCAGCACCGGAACCCCGGCCAGGGCCTACCGGCACGCCGTTATTCTTGGCCCACTTGATGAAGTCCATAACGATCAGGAAGTACCCCGGGAACCCCATCTGGATGATGATATCCAACTCGAAGTTCAGACGCTTGTAGTAAGCTTCACGCTTGCTGTCGTACTCCGGGTCGTCCTTGCTAAGGGTTTTCGCCAGCCGCTCTTCCAGGCCCTCTTCCGACACCTTGCGGAAGTACTCATCCATGGTCATGCCATCAGGGATGGGGTAGTTCGGCAGGAAATACTCTCCCATACGCACCGGGACTGAGCAGCGTCGGGCAATTTCCACCGTATTCTCAACCGCCTCGGGGATATCAGAGAACAATTCAATCATTTCATCGGCGCTGCGCAGATACTGCTGGTCGCTGAAACGACGATCCCGCCTCGGGTCATCCAGGGTGCGGCTCTCGCCAATGCAGACCCTTGCCTCATGGGCTTCGAAATCTTCGGCATGGAGGAAGTGGACATCGTTTGTCGCCACCACCGGGCAGCCCAGCGCCCCCGCCAGTTCAACACTCAGGTGCAGGCAATCTTCATCCCCCGGTCGGCCCGTGCGTTGCAGCTCCAGGTAGAACGACCCAGGATAGAGACTCATCCAGTATTCGGCGCGCTGTCTGGCAAGGTCCAGCTTACCCGACATCAACGCCTTGCCCACATCCCCCAGGCGCGCCCCAGACAGGGCAATCAGCCCTTCAGTCCGGCTTTCCAGCCACTGGCGCTGGATAATTGGCTTACCGAAACGTTGCCCCTCTGTGTACCCCAGCGAGACCACTTCGGTCAGGTTCAGGTAGCCATCGTTGTTGCGAGCCAGCAGAGTGATGCGAAACGGATTGTCAGGCTCGTCGGGATTTTCGACCCACAGGTCAGCGCCGATAATGGGCTTCACCCCGGCGCTCATGGCCGCCTTGTAGAAACGTACAAGGGAGCACATATTGGATTGCTCCGTAAGCCCGACAGCGGGCATACCCAGTTCTGCAACACGACCGATCAGGGGTTTCACGCGCACCAGGCCATCTACCATGGAGTATTCGGAATGCACGCGGAGGTGGACAAAGGTCTGTGACATAGCGTCGGAAATTTCCTGCAGGTTAATGGCGGTTCGGCCAGGTCAGCGACCAATCAATTCTTTGACGTCTTCTTCAGTTTGTGGGCCGAAGCGGGTCTCAACGAGGTTTCCATCCGGATCCACAATAAACGTTGCGGGCAGGGCTACGGGGGTTTTCCAGCCAAACTTCGGCCCTGGATCTTCCGCCAACATACTGTATTCAATACCCATTTTTCGTCCCAGGTCGATCAGTTCCTGGCCACGAACATCATCAAAATTCACGCCCAGGACTATCACGGCACCGGCGCGGTCGATACTGTTCAGCTCTGGAATTTCCTCCAGGCACGGCTTGCACCACTCGGCCCAGTAATTGACCAACACCCAATGTCCCCGCAGGCTCTCCCAGTCCAGGACGGTTCCGTCGGGCTTTTCAAACTCATGGTTCTGACAGCCGGCCAGCAACAACGAGGCCAATATTATACCGATCCTGCATAACCCGGCGGAATAACGCACCGTTGCAGGATACTTTGCAGGGTATTGCACAGGGTGCCCTCCTGTTAGACTACGGCGCTCAGACAAACTTGCGGTTAACCTGACCTGGGAAGAGGGAGAACCATGACAGAACCAACCCGAATTTTCCACAATCCGCGCTGTTCAAAATCTCGGCAAACCCTTGAACTCCTTCGCGAACAAGGTGTTGAACCCGACATTATACGTTACCTGGAAACGCCACCGACAGAGCAAATTCTGGAACAGATCCTTACAGCCCTGGACATCACTCCCAGAGAACTGATGAGAACCGGGGAAAAGGAATACAAGGAACTGGGCCTGGACAACCCCGAGCTTGGTCGTGAGATCCTGATCAAAGCCATGGTCGAAACTCCGAAGCTGATCGAGCGTCCTATCGTGATCAGGGGTAACAAAGTGGCCCTGGGCCGACCGCCCGAAAACGTCCTGAATATTCTCTAACCGGAGATAACCAATGGCGACCACCTCGCCCTATATCCTGGTGCTGTATTACAGCCGCACCGGGCAAACCGCCGAAATGGCCGCCCAGATCGCCCGGGGCGTTTCCCGGGTGCAGGGTATGGATGCCAGGATTCGCACCGTGCCCAGCGTGTCGCCGGATACCGAGGCATCCCTGCCAGGGGTGCCGGACGACGGTGCCCCCTACGCCAGCAAGGATGACCTGGCGAATTGCGCCGGCCTGGCCATAGGCAGCCCAACTCGCTTTGGTAACATGGCGGCACCGCTGAAATACTTTCTCGACGGCACCGGGGACCTGTGGCTGAACGGAACCCTCAGCGGAAAGCCTGCTGGGGCATTTACCTCCACCGGTAGCCTGCATGGTGGTCAGGAGAGCACTCTGCTGACGATGATGGTGCCACTACTTCACCACGGCATGGTGCTGTGCGGTGTGCCCTATTCCGAAAACGCGCTCAATGAGACCTCCGCGGGAGGGACCCCCTACGGCCCATCCCACTGGGCCGGCACCGGAGAGCCACAGGCAGTGAACGACCACGAAAAAACCATATGTCAGACGTTTGGCGAGCGCCTTGCCCGGCTCGCCATGAAATTGCGCTAACCCCGGCGCCACTCAACGACAACGGATCACCGAATGCTCCACAACCCCAAAGCCCGAATGACCGCCCGACTGACCATCCTGCTTTATCTGGCCACCCTGGCGGCCCTGCTTGTCAGCACCTTTTACCCCGCGCAGGTCGAGGGCGTCTCCGTCACGCTGATGCTCAGCGTAAAGCTGGTCCCGCTACTGGCCTTTGCCGTACCGGTGTTCCGAGGCCACAACCGCGGTTATATCTGGCTCAGTTTCGTGGTGATTTTCTATTTTACCCAATACGTCGTATCGTCGTGGCTCAGCGAGGGCGCCATTACCCCTCTGATCATCGCGGTGCTGACCTTCCTGCTGTTTACTGTGGCCATGGTCCACCTTAAGGTGAACCGTCCGCAGCCCGTTACAGAAACCTGACAGGAAACGCATCATGGCTGACAGCACCCATCCACCCGCGCCACATAGAAGTACCTTGACCCTGAGGGATATCTGCACGGCGCTGGTCACCGGTGGTGAGATCACGCAGGAGGATGCCGAACGGGTCCTTTCGGCCAATATTGGCATCCAGACAGGTAGTAGCGGGCCAGCCAGCCAGCGCCACCCATTGGAACTGGTAGCCAAGGCTGGGCTGGAAAGCCAGATTACCGGGCGCACGCTGGATCTGGACAGGCTGACCCAATGGCTGGCGGAGTGGGCGGAACAACGCTATTACCACATTGACCCCCTGAAGATAGACACACCCGCAATTGCCCGGGTGATGTCCTATGCCTTCGCCCAGCGACACGGCATTCTTGCGGTTGAAATCGGCCAGGATGAAGTGCTGATCGCCAGCACCGAGCCCTTCAAGAGTGACTGGGAAAGCAACCTGCGCCAGGCGGTCAGAAAAGACATCCGCCGCGTGGTCGCCAACCCCGAGGACATCCGTCGTTACACCGTCGAGTTCTATCAACTGGCGAGCTCCGTCAGCAAGGCCGGTGGCAACAATACGGTCAATCCCGCGGGTGCCCAGAATTTCGAGCAATTGCTGGACCTTGGGGCTAGCGAACACCCGGATGCCAACGACCAGCACGTAGTCAAGATTGTTGATTGGCTGCTGCAATATGCCTTCGATCAACGCGCATCGGATATTCACATTGAACCTCGGCGCAATGTCACCCAGGTGCGCTTTCGCATCGACGGGGTGCTGCACAACGTCTACGAATTTCCTGACCAGGTCGGTGTGGCCGTTACCAGCCGCCTGAAAATTCTCGGCAGGCTGAACGTGGCGGAAAAACGTCGCCCCCAGGATGGCCGCATCAAAACCCGAAAGCCGGACAACAGCGAAGTGGAACTGCGACTGGCCACCATGCCAACCGCGTTTGGTGAAAAAATGGTGTTGCGGATTTTTGATCCGGAAGTGCTGCTGAAGTCCTACGAACAACTGGGGTTTTCCAAGGAAGACCGGGAACGCTGGCAGGCTATTACCGACCACCCTCATGGCATTGTTCTGGTCACCGGCCCTACCGGCTCCGGTAAGACCACCACCCTGTACTCAACCCTCAAGCAACTGGCCACTCCCGAGGTGAATATCTGCACCATCGAGGACCCGATTGAGATGGTGGAGCCGGCCTTCAACCAGATGCAGGTTCAATCCAATATCGAACTGACCTTTGCCTCGGGCGTACGGGCGCTACTGCGACAGGACCCGGACATCATCATGATTGGTGAGATCCGTGACCTGGAAACTGCAGAAATGGCGGTTCAGGCCGCTCTGACCGGGCACCTCGTGCTGTCCACCCTGCACACCAACGATGCCCCCAGCGCCATCACCCGATTGATGGAACTGGGCATTCCCCCCTACCTGATTCGTGCCACGGTGCTGGGCGTCATGGCGCAACGGCTAACCAGAACCCTGTGCCCTCACTGCAAGGCGCCAGGGCCGGTGGACGAGCAGGCCTGGCAAAGCCTGACCCGTCCGTGGAAAGCCTCCATGCCCAAGCAGGTCTACCACCCGGTTGGCTGCCTTGAGTGCCGGAACACCGGTTACTATGGTCGGGCCGGCGTGTATGAAATCATGCAACTGTCCGGCAACCTGATCCGGCAGATTACCGAGCAGTGCGAGCTGGACCAACTGAGAGTGGATGCGTACAAGGATGGCATGAAATCCCTGCGGCTCAGCGGCGCGCAGAAAGTGGCCGCCGGTTCCACCACTGTCGAGGAAATCCTGCGGGTGACCCCCGAAAGCCAGCGTTGATGTGCTGCCCGACATGGTCGAGCTTCACTGGGGAGACGCTTCGCACTGAGTGAGCAACTGCCGCCAGCGCTGTTTATGGGCGGAAATGGCCCGGTCCAGTTGCACCCAGACGCTGTCGGCATTGCCCGTATCCAGATAGTGCCTATACCACTCACGAAAAGCAGAAGGCATAGTCTCCGACTGTTGGGCGGCAAGCGTATCCAGCGGCTTGATCAGCGCCTCCTTCGCCCGCTCAATGCGGTCGAGATAGTCCTCAATGCCATCGCCGTAACCATCGGTATAAATTTCCGCGAGCTCGCCGGGCAGCTCTTCAGACTCCGCCCCCGAGCAAAGTGGCGCTCCTTCCACTCTCTTGGCCAGCAAAGCTGTTGCGTCGCCAAGCCGCACTGTCATCAATCGTGCGCTGTTCAATAGCTGACCCGCACGATGTTCTGCCTGCCAGAGTTGATGCACACCACCCACATAGTCCAGCGGCTCACTTGTGTTGCCGTCCAGCAGGCCTCTGACCGTCTGGTTGACCCGCGTTACGCCGGAGGACAACTCCGCCAGAGCCTTGTCATCGCCGCTCCCGGGATAATATCCCTGCGACAGGGTAAACAGCCGTTCAATCTCCTCCACACCCCAGGTGGCGTTCCATACCGCAATGGGGAGCGTTTCGATTTTATGGGTGATGGCCTCTTCCAGTTCTTCCTGTATCTCCTCATCATCGGTCTCCGAAATACAGGCCTCAGCGGCACGGATAAAACGCGTTTCATAACGCAATCGATTCAACGGCTGCATCACCCGCCCCATGATTGAGTTCCTTTCGCCGACCACGTACTGCAACTCGCATCCGTAAAGGGAAAGGAAATCGAGCATTCCCATATCCAGACCCGGCATGCCGAGAACGCGTTCCCGCCGGCGCGGAATCTGGGGGACAGGGGCAATATCGGAAAATTCGGGACGCAGTTCCAGGGCATCGGCCACGCCCATGACGTACTCATCCATCATGCCTGGAACACCGGAGTCCGGCGCGCAGCCGGCAAGGTATAGGCACACCAAAGGCACTATCAGGTATCGGACGTCAGGCACCATGTAGGGTCAACCCTGCTGCAGAAACCTGTCGACTCCTGAAAAGTCCGTGGTCACCGCCCGCTTCGTGACCGGCAAATCTCCCTCACGTACAAGCCAGACCGTGCGCATGCCAGCGTCCTCAGCAGCCTTCAGTTCGGCCTCAACATCGGAGAGAAACAGCACAGTTCGGGGTTCGACTCCCAATTCGTCGATGATGTTGCTGTAGGAAGTTGACTCCTTCTTACCGCCGATACGGGTATCAAAGTAACCGGAAAAGAACGGCGTTAAATCCCCAGCTTCGCTGAAACCGAAAATCAGCTTCTGTGCCTTCACAGAACCGGACGAGTAGACGAACAGGCGCAGACCTCGATCATGCCAGCGCTGCAGATACTCGGCGGCATCGTCGTAGATGTGCCCCCGGAACGCACCCTGCTGGTAACCCTGCTCCCAGAGCATTCCCTGCAAGGCCTTCAAAGGCGTTTCCTTGCGATCTTCCCGAATCCAGGTGTCCAGCACCTCAATAAGCCCGTCGATATCCTCCCTGGCAACCCCAGAGGTGTCGGCAACGGCATCCAACTGCTCACGGATTTCAGTACTGTCTGCCGCGCCTTCCCGCACAAACTCGGCCATATGCTCCGCCGAGTAGGGAAACAAAACCTCATGTACAAAGGAGATCGAACTGGTGGTTCCCTCGATATCCGTCAAAATTACGCGGATCATCCCGCCACTCCCGCCAGCCGCTCGTAGCGGGGCAACCGGCTGGCAATGTCTTCACCTGTGAAGTCCGCCACCCAGCCTTCCGGGTTGGTAAACAGACGGATGCAGGTAAACGCAGGCTCCGGCCCCATATCAAACCAGTGGCGTGTGCCATCCGGCACGCTGATAAGGTCATTTTTCTGGCACAGAACGGCGTACACCTGGTCACCAAAGTGCAGGTAAAACAGGCCCTGCCCGCGAACAAAGAAACGCACCTCGTCTTCGCTGTGCACATGCTCATCCAGAAATTTCTGGCGGAAGGCCTCTTTCTGGGGGTTGTCCGGGTTCAGGCTGATGACATCCGCCGCCTGGAAGCCGCATTCCGCCTTCAGCGCCTGGATCTCACCGGAATAGGCCTCAAGAATGTCGTCAGATGACGCATCCGCAGGCAGATTCCGGGTAGCCCATTGTTCAAAGCGAACCCCGTGCTCTGCCAACAGGTTAGCGATTTTGCCCGCGTCTTCGGTCACGACACGGGGGGATTCGGGCACACTCTGGTCAAAAATGCTCAAGGTTGTCATCGGCGGACCCTCATGGTTTCAAGCTCACATTCGAAAAGGAATTCAAAGGCTTCGACGTGGCGCAGGCAGTCTGACATGGTCCTGCCCCAGGTATAAAGGCCGTGCCCACGAATCAGGTA
>Ga0189286_100417_pt1 | contig 12206 bp, 13 predicted proteins | sample UW69minimetaG_FD_130330 | JGI IMG/M metagenome (GOLD analysis project Ga0189286, IMG submission 130330) | Marine microbial communities from the Costa Rica Dome - UW69 mini metaG | ecosystem: Environmental > Aquatic > Marine > Oceanic > Photic zone | place: Costa Rica: the Eastern Pacific...
AACCAATCCACAATTGGGGATTAATATTAAATCAATTTTTAACTATATTTGAAAAAAGGGTTCAACTCTAAATAGAGCTAAACCCGTCTATATCATTTACACAAAATTTTGGACAGTGTCTAATAAAAATAAACTGAGTCATTTTAACAATTCTAACATAAAGTATATAAAAACACTAAAACTACTTGTGCTGAACTAACCAAAATAAAAAAGGCTCGCCAATTTCTTGACGAACCCTTTTCCCATTAACTAACCAATCCTAAATAATTATTATGCAAATACGTGTTTTATGAAATTTCTATGACACGCTTTGGTTTTACTTTGTCTTCTTCACGTTTTGGTAACGCTACTAGTAAAATTCCGTTTGTATATGTTGCGTTGATTTCTTTCTTGTTTACTGTTTGCGGTAATTTGAAAGATCTTTTGAACGATGAAAAACTAAATTCTCTTCGTGTATAATTGTCGTCTTTTGCCGTTTCATCCTTCTTTTCTTCTGTACTAATTGTCAATACATCATGATCTAACGACAGGATAAAATCTTCTTTTGCTTTTCCTGGCACTGCAACTTCAAGTACAAAATCGTTTGCTGTTTCTTTGATGTTTACTGCTGGAATATTTCCTTTTGCAGAAGTTGGATTTACCGTTCCACCAAACCAATCTGTTTGGAATAATTCGTCAAAAATTGAAGGGAAGTCTACGTTTTTTCTTTTTACTATGTTCATCTTATTTGTTTTTTTAAAATTTGATTTCTGTTTTTTTTTCAGTTTGTTATTTAAATACGAGTTGTATATGGCAAAAAGGATTCCAAGCGGAAAAATATGTCATTTTGACATATTTAGATGACGAATAAATGACATAATGACACTTTTATTAAAAAATGATGTGACACGATGGCGAAGTTTTAACTATCAGAAGCTATATTACTTCATAGATTTCCGAAATAATAGTATTTTAGGACTACATGAACTGATTATTATGAAACCTATGTATAACAACAAAACCTACAATCCTATTCTTTATATTTCATTATTGATGTTAGTATGTATTGCATGCACTAGCAAAGGAGAACTCAAAGATTTTGACTCGAAAAAACTTAAAGAAGCTTATGAACTCGATATGATGTATACCAACGAACGCTTCAATGAACAAAAAAAGAAAGGTCTAACTTTCGAAAGACTTAGCAACTTAACAATGACAACCACATTGTTGATAAAAGGAAAGATTACATTTGATCCCAACGACAAAACATTATTTACATCTTTAAACAAGTTTAATCAAGCAAATAAATCCTATCATTTTTTTGATTATAAGATTGAAAATAAATCTATTATATCAATTAAAAACGAGTCTGATGATACATTTATAAAAAGTGCTATTTTACTTTAATATGGAAGCAATTACGAATATTTCAACTTTAAACCTATTGCAGGAATTCATAAAAATTTTGAGTTTAAAGCAGTAGAAATAAATTAAACAAATATAAACATGGAGAAAAAAATTATAACAGACTTTTACCAAACTGTCGTTACCATTCGACCAGAAACTAAAGCATGTTTAAATGATTATAAAAATGGAAACTGCGTTACAATTGCTCTCATAAAAGCTGCTTTGGTACAATTTAGTAGTATTGAAGATATATTTACTAGTTATGAAGAAGATTTGGAACGAATTAAAGTAACCTTTAAAGATGGATATACACTTACCACAAATGTAGCCGATTTTGAAATTGTACAGAATATCTCAGGTATTAAAAAAATTGAAGGTTCGCTCTATTACGAGACTGCTATCAAACTTTACGCAATTGTTGCAAAACGAATTTATTTACAAAAGGAAAACTACTCCAAAAAGTGCATTCATAGCTTTAAACATGCTGTAGAATATTTAAATTCAGGATATCCAACAGGAATAGCATACAAACTCTTGGCATTAGGCAAAAAGAAAATTAAAATCAGGAAGATCAAAAATTACAAAAGTGTGATCATTCGCTCTGGTGCACATGCTTCTTACTGTAGTTACGGATTGCAAGATATTATGGGTAAAGAAGCAAAAATAAAGAGAGTAGGATTTTTTTCCTGGATGAAAAACCCAATTGGAGTTGGCGGAATCATCAAAGAAGCATATATCTTAAAATAGATTCGAATATCAAACATTTTGATTTAAATTGAATTTACTTTACTTTGAGTAACTAACCAACCTATCAAATTAGCAACCATAATGAAACAACCCTATTTTAAAATCTTGATAGTACTCTGTATCACACTTATCTATGCGTGTGCAGATGCTAAAAAAGAAACTACACCAGCAAAAACCGAAAAAACAGAGAAACCAACGCAAAAAGAAGAACCTGTTAAACCAAAAGAAAAAGTAGTCGAAAACACCAAACCAGCTTTTGGAATCGACATTTCTTTTTACCAAGGAAATGAAATAGATGATTTAGAAAAAAGCAGAGACAGCATTGATTTTATTATTTGCAAGGCTACGCAAGGAACTGGTATCGTTGATCCAATGTTTCAACACAATTGGAAAGTGGCTAAAGAAAAAGGATTTATCAGAGGCGCGTATCATTTTTATGAAAGTGTCAATAACCCTATAGCACAAGCCGATTTTTTTATAGAACAAATTAAAGATATTCAACCAAACGACCTGCCTCCTGTGGTAGACGTAGAAGGTGGCGGAATTGAGAGAGGTCAATCTATTGATAAAATTCAATTAAGCGTACTAACATTATTAAAAACTATCGAAGAAAGATTAGGTGTCAAACCTATTATATACACAAATATAGATTTTGCTAATCAATATTTAAATAATCCTGAACTGGCAAATTACCCGCTTTGGATTGCAGATTATGAATCGCAAAAGGTACCAGTGCTGCCTATAACTTGGCAAAAAAAAGGATATGTACTTTGGCAAAAATCAGATACGTATAAAATTCAAGGCTATACGAATGATGAAGATTATTTTAATGGTGATTTAGTAGCCTTGAAAACTTTCATTAAAGAAAGTCGCCTGTAAAACATATAAAATACAAGTATCAAAAAAAGCCTTTCTCAAAATTAAGAGAGGCTTTTTTAAATATATAAATTGATACGTAATATACTAATTTTTTAGTTACGCTAACACTGCTTGTACTTTATCAGCAGCTTCTTGGAATTCTACTGCAGACTCTACAGCTAATCCAGAATTGTCGATTAATTCTTTTGCGATATCAGCATTTGTTCCTTGTAAACGTACAATGATTGGAACTTTGATAGCATCTCCCATATTTTTATAAGCATCAACTACACCTTGTGCTACACGATCACAACGCACAATTCCACCAAAAATATTGATTAAGATTGCTTTAACATTCGGATCTTTTAAGATGATTCTAAACGCTTCTTCTACACGTTTTGCATCAGCTGTACCTCCAACATCTAAGAAGTTTGCAGGTTCTCCACCAGCCATCTTGATTAAATCCATTGTTGCCATTGCCAATCCAGCTCCGTTTACCATACAACCAACGTTTCCATCAAGGTCAACATAGTTTAATCCAACTTCTTTTGCTTCTACTTCAATTGGATTCTCCTCACGGATATCACGCATAGCAGCGTAATCTTTGTGACGGAATAATGCATTATCATCTAAAGTTACTTTGGCATCAACTGCCATAATTTTATCATCAGAAGTTTTCAATACAGGATTGATTTCAAATAATGATGAGTCAGATGATACATAAGCTTTGTATAATGAAGAAACAAAACGCGTCATTTCTTTAAATGCAGTTCCACTTAATCCTAAGTTGAATGCTACTCTTCTCGCTTGGAAAGGTAACAATCCTTGTGCAGGATCAATTTCTTCTGTAAATATTAAATGTGGCGTTTCTTCTGCTACTGTTTCAATATCCATTCCACCTTCTGTAGAATACATAATCATGTTACGTCCTGTAGCTCTGTTTAATAATACAGACATATAAAATTCGTTTGGCTCACTATCACCAGGATAGTATACATCTTCAGCGATTAATACTTGGTGTACACGCTTTCCTTCAGCAGAAGTTTGTGGTGTTACCAAATCCATTCCGATGATTTGTCCTGCGATATCTTCTACTTCTTGCAGATTTTTGGCAAGTTTAACTCCACCTCCTTTTCCACGTCCACCAGCATGTACTTGTGCTTTAATCACGTGCCATCCTGTGCCAGTTTCTTCGGTTAATTGCTTTGCAGCTTCAACAGCTTCTGCTGGGGTTGACGCTACTTTTCCTCTTTGAACGCGTACGCCAAAACTTGCTAATATTTCTTTTCCTTGGTATTCGTGTAGATTCATTTTACGAAATTTTTTATAGTGGCACAAATGTAAAAAATCGATAGCATTAAACCCAATTAATTTTGGTTTTTGATGGATTAAAAAATAAAAAGAGTCGCTCCCATAAACGACTCTTTTAAAGTATGATTATCAAATATCATTTTCTTAACTTTCCTTCATTATGGAATTTCTCTATCAATTGGGAAAGGACACGTGAAAATTGAACAGTCCATAGTACAATCAATAGTACATAAATCTGTAGGTCTCGGAGGACAACCAAATAAGGTTGGTAGCCCACATTGTCCTGGCAAACAAGAAACACACGTACAAGTACTCATAGTTGGCGCATCTGTAGTAAATGGACCTGTACCACCAGTTTGTTCATGTAATTGACTAATTTTTTGTTTGTTTAACGATAGTGATTTTAACTTCTTTTTTTTCATGATCGTATAGTTTTTTGGTTATACTTAGAGGGAAGCATCCTTACTATCAACATATTACGGTTTGTCCATAAAAAAGCCCAGAAATACACCGTGATACTTCCGTTAACCATAAGCAAAAAAAGAAGAGACACTACATCTCTTCTTTCTAATTCTGATAAAAATAATTTCACAAATATATCATCATTTATGAACTTTCCTTTTAGCGTCCATCATTACAATAATCCGAATGATTTGCACATGACATTATGCATGATTCTACTTTACTTATATCAATTAGAGCAGAACTAGCGCCTTTAGCGCCGCCAAGAATAGTGTTCTGCAATTTAGAAATCGATTTTTTGTTTAGTTTTAAGTTTTGAGAAATTCTATCTTTCGTAATTTTTGTTTTGATTTCTGTCCAAAACTGAGTATTGTAACACTCAAGAACAACTGTTTACAGTGACCTTTTATAAAACATCACTTATTTATCATCTAAAATAACTCCATGAAAAAAAAGCGAATATTGCTACTCGCTTTTACATATATCTGGAGTTTTTCCAATGGTAAGGTTGTTTTAAAAAAGATTTAATATTGGTAACAAATTCCTCTTTTTGATTTATCTCCACATCCTTTCGATGCACATTGCGCGCCCTCAGTTAGTTCTCCTGTTGGATATCCACCATTTATTCTTACAGACTCTAACTGAGAAATTGTTCTAAGATTAAATGTTAATCGTTTTAACTGTAATTTTTTCATTTTAATATGATTTTAATTTAATTACTTAAAAAGTACTACACCTCATAGGAAAGAAAAACTATTAAAACTAGTGTTTTATAAATATGGAGCAGCTTTATTTCAAGAACTACGCAACCCTTAAATTGTTACAAATATAACTTTATGTGTTATTTTTATATTTTTTAATTAGTTTTCTTTATTGTAAATTCAATTTATTATAGTTTTGAACTCGTAAATCATTACCATGCAAGAATCAGATTTATTACATATAGCAACACAATTTGGCAGTCCAACCTATGTGTACGATGCCGAAAAAATTAGGTCTCAGTACGAACGATTGACCTCTGCGTTTCAAACAGTACCCAAATTAAAATTACATTATGCAGTAAAAGCATTGTCTAATTTGAGTATTTTAAAATTGATGAAATCTCTTGGTGCTGGATTAGATACTGTTTCCATTCAAGAAGTGCAGTTAGGTTTGGCAGCAGGTTTTAATGCCGAAGACATTATGTATACACCCAACGGTGTTTCGCTTGAAGAAATTGAACACGCGGCGAAGTTAGGTGTAAAGATTAACATTGACAATCTTTCTATTTTGGAGCAGTTTGGTAGCAAACATGCAAAAATCCCTGTTTGTATACGCATTAATCCACATGTGATGGCTGGTGGAAATCACAACATTTCTGTAGGTCACATTGATTCAAAGTTTGGGATTTCCATTCACCAAATTCCACACGTATTGCGCATTGTAGAATTAACAGGAATGCACATTAACGGAATACACATGCATACAGGAAGTGACATTCTAGATATTGATGTGTTTTTATATGCTTCTGAAATTTTATTTAAAACTGCTACCAACTTTAAAAACTTAGAATTTATTGACTTTGGAAGTGGATTTAAAGTTCCTTACAAAAAAGATGATATTCAAACTAACATCGAAGAGCTAGGACAAAAATTAAGCCTACGTTTCAATGAGTTCTGTAAAGATTACGGAAAAGAATTGTCACTCAATTTTGAACCAGGAAAGTTTCTCGTTAGCGAAGCGGGCTATTTCTTAACACAAGTAAATGTGGTAAAGCAAACAACCTCAACCGTTTTTGCTGGAATTGATAGTGGTTTCAATCACTTAATTCGTCCAATGTTATACAATTCATATCATCATATTGAAAATATTTCAAATCCTAGCGGACGTGAACGCTACTACTCTATTGTTGGATATATCTGTGAAACGGATACTTTCGGAAATAATAGAAGAATCTCTGAAATCCGTGAAGGCGATATTTTAAAGTTCAACAATGCTGGAGCTTATTGTTTTTCTATGGCTAGTAATTATAATTCTCGTTACCGACCAGCCGAAGTATTGTGGCTCAATAACCAAGCACATCTTATTAGAAAACGCGAAACTTTTGACGATATCCTAAAAAACCAAATAGAAATAGAACTTACACCTACGAAAAAGAAAAAAAGTGTTCCTAAAGAGGTTTAGATTTAGGAGAATATAAGTGTTGAATATTAGTGTCTGTGTGGTGCAGACACTTTTTTTATACTTAATTTTTTTCAACAGCTATAATTTCTTTCAAATCACGATCATACTTAATGATGTATTCTATGCTATGAGCTACGCTGATATTTTCTTCCACATAAATTAATGCATTGTTCTTTAAAGAATCTTTTGGATAGAATGATTTTTCTAAAAAACTAAAAACTTACATCTGCATTTATACCTGCTTTTTTTAAGGAATCTAACTTTTAAAATAATGTGACAAATTCTGGCATATCTGGCATTTTCTCAAAAACATCATCTATAAGTTTTTTGCTTTGATTCTTTTTTACAAGAAAACAGTCCAAAGAAAAAAATTACAAATAATATTATAAATTTTCTACCAGTCATTACGAACACTAATTTAGGGTTTGATAAGCATTCAAAACCTAGGTTTTCAACTATAAATGTAACATTTTTCAAAAATTTCAACTCTTTTAGATAAAATAGTATCTTGTAAAAACATTTTACCTTCTTATTTGATGAAAAAAATATACCTATTATTATTTTTAACCTGTTTGAGTTGTGCTGAGCCTAAAGAATATGATCCTATTCAATTTGCATTGGCTTCAGATTCTGAGAAGATTCAAAAAGTAATGCGAAATCTGCAAGCGCATGAAGTACAAATTATGGTTTCGGACACAGAAGGTGATACATACAAATTTCAGATAAACAATAAAGATTACTTTTATCCAGCAAGTAGCGTGAAGTTTCCTATTGCACTTTTAGCGCTTGAAAAAGCCAATAAATTGGCTGAAATAAATAGTAAAACAATATTTCAAGTCGAAGGTGATTCTATAAAAACGACTATTAGAGATGAAGTTCAAAAAATCTTTGCCGTAAGTGACAACCAAGCATATAACAGATTATTTGAATTTTTACGACCATTTGAGATAAACACACTATTTCCATTTTATAAAAAACTTAATTTGGTTCGAATTTCGCATCGGGTTGGCACAAAAAACGCAGATGATACACAAATGAAAGCGGTGGCTTTTTTTAAAAATGACAGTGTTATTTATGAACAATCAAGAACGAATAATGGTACTATTGAATCTTTGAATTTGAATAGAATCAAAAAAGGGAAAGGATATTATAAAAATGATTCTTTGATTATGGAACCGATGGATTTTTCTAAAAAGAATTACTTAACCATTGCTATGCTTCATGAAATTATGAATCGATTACATTTTCCACATAAATACGAGGAATTTCAACGATTTGATATTACAGAAAGTGATCGTGATTTTTTACTAAAAGTCATGCACAAAACACCCAAAGAACAAGGTTTTACTGATCCAGAATATTACGATAGCTATGTAAAATTCTTTATGTTTGGCGATAGCAAAGATCCTATTCCTGATCATATTAAAATGTATAATAAAGTTGGTTATGCCTACGGATACTTAACAGATTGCGCTTATGTTGTAGATACTAAAAATGACATTTCTTTTATAATTACTGCCACCATTCATGTGAATGAAAATCAAATTTTTAATGACGACACGTATGAATATGACGAAATTGGGATTCCATTTTTAGCAGAATTAGGAAGACAAGTACATCAATATTACCTCAACAAAAAACAATAAAATTATAGGTGAAATGAAAAAAATAATTTTCTTATTAATCTTTAGTATTTCAATAAGTCATGCACAACATGTATATATACGTAAAGATACGATTAGAACCACAAAAGACACATTAGTTTTAAGCATCAAAAACAATATGTTGTCACCTATGTATTTTAAAATTAGTCCGAAAGACCATATTATCCGTGAATTTGTTTACAAAGAAAAACTGGTCATTCACCCTTTTGAGAAAGTAGAAAACTATATAAAGATTCCTAGAAAGAAAATTGACACAACTAAAAATCTTAAACTCAAAACATATTTTGATTTTGCAATCGGTTATGGCGATCCAAATACCGTTACACCAAATAAAGAGTATTTATATTTGTTGCCATACAAGAAAAAGAGAAAGCTGATACAAGGAAATTTTGGACGTTTTTCACACGATCATATTCGTTCTTATCATGCGTTTGATTTTGGCACTAAAATCGGCGATACAATTTATGCTGCTCGTGAAGGAAAAGTAGTGTTGATCAAGGAAAATTCCAAAAAATATGGGCGTTCTCGCAAGTATGCAAATGATGGAAACTTTGTCATTATTCAACATGATGATGGAACCACTGCTTCGTATTATCATTTACATTTTAATGGTGCTTTGGTAGAAAAAGGCGATCTTGTAGAAAGAGGACAAAAAATAGGAATTTCAGGTATGACAGGATTTACAACAACTCCACATTTGCATTTTGTTGTACACAAAGCTACCGAAGAAAAAGGAAATGTTTCAATTCCAATTCAATTTGAAGGCTATGTTGGGAAAAAACTAAAAAAAGGAAAAAGATATAAACGTAGAAAAAACTAATGGAAGGATTAAATATTGTAATAATTATCGCAGTACTCTTATTTGTCCGGTTGGGCATTCGACTATATAAAAACTATCCAAGATCTGAAGATTAATCACCAACCCATACTGTTGCTAAAAATTTTTCGTTCTGCTCGCAAACAACTTTTAAAAGATAATAAGTTTAAAAACTATATTTTATATGCCATTGGTGAAATTCTCTTGGTGATGATTGGAATTTTACTTGCCTTACAAGTCAACAATTGGAATGAAACCAGAAAAAGTAAGCTAAAAAATGATAGTATCTTAAGTACAATTGCCAATTATTTTGCTCTAGACACTTTGGTGGCTAATCAAGTTATAAAACATTATGAAGTCAGTCAAAAAAATAGCATGCTAATTATAAAGAATGTCCAAGTTGTACGAGTGTTATTACTATATATGAACCTTTGACCATTCAAACCAAAGAATATGAACTTTTAAAAAAAAACACCAACCTACAAGTAAATAAAATAATAGTCCGGTTACAGATCTTTCTCAACTATAGGTATTGTTTCTCCCAATGTTAGAAAAAAGTAATAATCGTTTAGAAAATGATGTTTTAAAAAATCTAGAAAGTTTTAAACAATATGATTGGTTTGTAGATTGGACGCAACAAAAGTTTAATCAATATATGATAGTCTACTTTACTTCTAGTGAAGATTACCGAACAAAAGTAGCATCTCATAATTTACTAGCTTCCAAAAACCATTTAGCGATTGCGATGTCTTATAAAGCCAATGTAAAAATATTAATGGACCGTATTGAAGCCAGATTGAAAGAAGAGTAAGTTTATTTAACATCTTCATAAAACGTTAAACCATTCATATCCAAATCATAAAAAGCGAATTCTTTGGTATTCCAAGGAGTTTCTCTAAGGACAGTCTGCTCGTGAAATACACCTTTAGTTTTATATTCTTGAAATAAAGTTTCAGTATTTTTTATTAAAAAACGGAGTATCGGTCTATAAATGCCTTTTTCCCATTCGGAAGCATCATGCCATTGCAAATGGATTTCTACATTTCCTCGAATAATTCCTGCATATTTCGGATCTGTATCATGATTAGGAAAACCAACTTTAACCCTAATTTACGAACATCAAAATCGAGCGATTTTACCACATCTTTTACTGCAAATACAGGATGTACACTTAAAAACTATTTATCTGTTGTCATAAGTTGATTTTCATCTATTTAAAGATAAGACATTTTCCAAATAAGATTTCTTTTTGTGTTCTAAAAAGGTATCTTTAACGGTAATTTACGTCATTATCTATACTTTATTTCCTATGAAACGTTTTTGTTTTTTACTTTTTTTATTGAATTCACTACTCACAATTGCCCAAAATAATGGTTTAAAAACAGAAGGCACACTTTCAGAAATTGGTTTCTACACCATGAATACCAAACTAGATGAAGCTGCAATTGAAAAAGAATTAAAAGCTGTTTTTCCAGATGCCATTTTTGTAGACGAATCCCCAGAGACTATTGACAAAACAATGATTTACATAGAAGCCATCACAGAAGTTGAAGAAGACTATCCGGCACATGATATGGAATATTTAGAATACTTTGCAGAAGGGTTTTCTGAAGCGCAAAAAAGTAATTTAAGTGACTCCAAAAACGCTTTTATCATAGTCCTTTACTATGAAAATAAAAATGTTTTTACCCATACAAAAAAGTTATTTGATTGGGTTTACAAAAAAGTAAAAAACACTGATTTTGTTGTATATGATGGTGAAGTTAGGGAATACTTTTTGCCTGAAATATGGAAAAGAGATCGCGTAGATGCTTGGGAAAACGGAATCCCAAATGCCATGAGACAGCTTACCTTACATTCATATAGAGAATATGAATATTGCCGATCTATCACGTTTGGAATGCAACGTTTTGGCTTACCTGATTTTGTCATTTCTAATTCTCCTTGTTCTAATGTAACCAGCGCTAGTCAACTACTCACTATCATAGGACAGTTACTACTTGAAGGCAAACAAATTGAGAAAAATAGTTTGGAAGTAGATTTGGATGCTATTGAAAACTCCGAATTTAAAAAAGTAATTCCAGGTATTGTGTATGAAAACGCAAGCAAAAAAGCTACGATCAACTTTAACACTTCTGTGCCATTAGAAGAAGGCGATCCGCTTAATATTATATATCAAGTGAATTTTAAGAATAAGAATTATGAAAATACACAGGTGTATGAAAGCGAAGTGTATAAAAAGATTTTTGGACTAGAAGATGCAGTCACCTATATAAGTCATAATGAAGAAATCATGGCAGCTAGTCTACGAGCTAAGGCAAAATTACCAGAATTAAAGATATTATTTAATGACGGACTAGATCAAGCTACTTTATTACTAAAAGCTCCTTTTACTACCGATGATGGCGGTAATGAATGGATGTGGATTGAAGTAACACGCTGGGTAAGTTTAGAGATTGTTGGCATTCTTCAAAATGACCCATACCATATCAAAGGATTAAAGTCTGGAGCAAAAGTAACCGTACAACAAGAAGATATTTTTGACTATATTTTATACAAAGCCGATGGTACACAAGAAGGCAATGAGACTGGAAAGTTAATTGAAAAGTATGGGAATTAATCTTGACCTTATTAGATCATTAGACTGTCTTGGACTTATAGACTTATTAGACTTTTTTTAGACACTGTCCAAAATTTTGTGTAAATGATATAGACGGGTTTAGCTCTATTTAGAGTTGAACCCTTTTTTCAAATATAGTTAAAAATTGATTTAATATTAATCCCCAATTGTGGATTGG
>Ga0189286_100423_pt1 | contig 11908 bp, 9 predicted proteins | sample UW69minimetaG_FD_130330 | JGI IMG/M metagenome (GOLD analysis project Ga0189286, IMG submission 130330) | Marine microbial communities from the Costa Rica Dome - UW69 mini metaG | ecosystem: Environmental > Aquatic > Marine > Oceanic > Photic zone | place: Costa Rica: the Eastern Pacific...
AGACGCTCGAAGCGCGACGCTTGCATCACAGCCAGCGCGCCGCATAATCAAACCAACCAGATGAGCCAAACTCTCTCTTACTTTAGGCCCTCATTGGTTCCAAAAACTCTGACGACGGACAGTCCGGGTCAACCTGGCAGCGAGTAAAAAACACGTTGCGTTTAGGGTCAATGGGGCTCCTGAACCGGTCCTCGAAGGTCTCGGGCGGCCAGATGGTTTGTGCGCGCATTTCGCAGCGCATCACACCGAGGAGCAACCGCTTGATATAGCCGCTATGGCAGGGCTCAGCGCCCTACTGGCTCAATTTCCTGAAATACCCAAAAACGAGGGGAAAATGCAATGAACAAGACCTACGATGTAGTGCTGGTTGATCACGGCTATTTCGCCATGGAGGGTTTTTCTAGCGGGTTGATGATCATCCTGCGTGAGGTGATGAACGAGCTCAGACGGTTTGGGCTCAGCTGTGCTATTGCCACCTACGAAGAAGACTTACACCCAACCATTTATGCGGCTGGGTTCGATATACTCCAGCGCAACGGGTCCGCGCTGAAGTATAAAGATTGGCTGTCAAATACCCTTACTGCAGCCGACGCACGCATCACAATCACACATCTGCCTGCGATAGAGATAACCGATCAGTGCATTATCGCTGCACAAGTCTGCAACCAGATTGCAACCAAGCGGCTCACGGTACTAGCTGATCCACTTTTTCCGAAGCGCGCCGAGGTCGGAGACGCACTTTTTGAGCACTACTACAATGAAATCGCGGCCACTGAAGTGGTTGGTATCGGAACAGATGCACGCGCTCTATTTGAGGCCGAGACTGGTATCCTCGCGACCAAGCTTATGAATCCGTACGAAGTCGAACGGTTCTATGCTCCTGACCGGCAGGCTGATGTGGCACGATACGTGACCATGGTCAACTTCCATCCACTCAAAGGCAGCGCGCTTTTTGTAGAGATCGCACGTCGCATGCCCGAAGTCGACTTCCTGTTGATAAAGAACTGGCCGGACGCACCTACCCCACAAGATCTTCCACCCAATCTCGAGATGCATCCTTTCTTTGAAGACCCAAAAGCGCTCTACCGCGAAACTCGGCTTCTTCTGGTTCCATCGCTGTGGCGCGAGGGACCCGCACGTGTAGTGCTAGAGGCGCTGTTCAACGGAATTCAGCCTATTATCCACCGGATCGGTAGCCTGCCGGAATTTGAAGATTGCGGAGTGATCTACATTGACCCACCTGAAGGTACACGATTCGAGCAGAAAGGTAGTGTGTTAGTGCCCGTGGTTCCAAACCGCGAGCAAGAACGGATTGTCACCGCATTCATCGAAACGATCAATGCGACGCTCGCAGAAAAGGACCCGACACGTGCAGCGCAACTGCATGCGATGGCAGCAGCCTATGTGCGTCAGTCGCGCGAGGTGCTGTTCGAGGCTTGCCTGCGCTGGATGGACGAAACTAAAGCACTGGAAACCACGCCGTGACCCAACAGAACCAAGGTGCAGGTGTTAGGGCTGCGCTGTTCGACCTCGATGGGGTGATCTGTGATACTGACCGGTTAGCTCAACGCGAGATCCGCACCGTTCTAGAATCCATGGGATATAGCGTCACCGAGGCGTTGTTACAGGCATTGATGGGGCTCGACACGGCGAAAACCCACGCATGGCTGCAATGCAACCTAGACCCTGATTTTAATACCGAAGCATTTTCGGCGGCGGTGGCGTCAGGTCTCACCTCAGTGCGAATTGACCACGAGTTTGCTGTGCCTGGTGCGCTAGCCCTGCTCAACCGATTTGCCAGTCTTTGCCCGATCTATGTAACCACCAACAACGAGCTCGGCATTGCGAGACATTACCTTGCGAGTATGCAAATCGACCACTTGTTCACTGACCTGTACGCCTGCGACACCCGCCCCAATGGCAAGACAAAACGTCACGATGTGGCATTGGTGAAGCACGCCCATCGAAGCGCTGCAAATGAGATCATATTTGTCGACGACCGACTCGACAATTGCCTCGCAGTAAATGGAATATGCCGGCCGTTCTGGGCTCCGGCAAGGGCGGAAGAGATAGTAGCTGGAAAGAGTGACATGCCACCAGAAGTGGTGGCCTGCGAAACACTCGACAGCGTGGCGCAACATATATTCGGAGACTAACATGAGCGCTTTCCAAAGCATCCTAGACGACCTTAACCGGAGCATGTTCCCAGCTGGCTCGAGTGAGGATTTCGCGGCTGCACTTGAAGCTATTCCGTTCACCGTCGAACCAGCGGTGGCTCGGTTGCGTGATTTAGTAGTCCTACCTAAGACCCACGATAGCGACACTCCAGGTGATCCTTTCGCGGAGGCGGCTGCTATGTTCGATGGTTCTCCCAATAAGCTTTTCACCGTGTTGGGTGGTTCAGTCAACGCGATGCATCCCAAAATGGTAAAGAACGTTATTCCGCCGGTAGCAATGGCATATTATGCGCCTTTTCTCGTTGCTTCACTTCTCATGGGCAACGCAGTGTCCGGAGAAGACGCAGGTAAGCCCGTAGAGATCGAGCGGCGCATGGCAAAGGTGCTGGGTGCGCGAGCGGGGTACTCGGCAGAGCGCGCGGGAGGGCTATTCTCGTTCGGAGGTACAGGTACAAATCTCTATGGCTTCCGCATGGGGCTCGCTCGTACTACGCCGCGAATCTACGACTCCGGTCTCGCTGGAAACGAGGTGTTCGTTGGATCGCTGCCAGCACATTTCTGCCACCAGACTCTCGCTAGCTGGATGGGACTTGGCGCTCGCGCCTACCTCAAAGCACGTTCGCTCCCCGATCAGACTACTGACCTCGCTGATCTCAAGTAGACCCTAGTGCGCGCGATCAAGTCAGGCCAGCGCGTGGCGACTGTGGTTGGAGCTGGCGGAACAACGTCCTGCATGGGGATCGATGATTTCGAAAGGATTGCAGCGATCGTCGACGAATTGGTCGACCGATACGACCTTGACTACCGCCCGCATATTCATGCCGACAGCGTGCTAGGCTGGGTCTACCTCTATTTCTCTGACTATGATTTCGAGGCCAACCCGCTTGAGTTTGGGGCTGAGGTGCTCGAGCGCATTGCGAGGATTAGTGCCCGCCTTGCCACCCTCCGCCACGCGGACTCCTTTGGTGTCGATTTTCACAAGACTGGTTTCTGCCCTTACAATTCAAGCATGGTGATAGTCCGCGATGAGGTCGATCTGTTTTCACTTGGAGGCAAAAATCAGATGATGACTCCAATCTTCCACGACCCGGCCAGTCACGATCCAGGCAAGTTCAGTTTCGAAACCTCGCGTTCCGCAGCCAACATCGTAGCCACCGCCCACGTGCTCGGACGGATCGGTGTTGATGGCTTCCGATCAATCCTTTACCAGGTGCAGGAAAACGCAGCCCGAATCCGTACGCTGATTGCCGACATTTCGGCACTCGGCCTCGAAGTGGTTAACCCCGACGCACTCGGGTCGGACGTGTTTGTCAGAGTCTACCCCCCAAAAAACGAAGCGGCAGAATCTATCTCTGATTTAGGCTCACAGTTCGCCGCCGAGCAGCGCGACCCAGAAATTTTCGAAAGAAATACCATATATCTCGACGCCTTCTTCAATTATTATTGCCGAGAAGTATGCTCAAATGGTGGTCTTGCCGCGATTAGTAAATCGTCAGCGGCTTTCTATTTAAACGGCGAGGTGAAGGTTCCCGCTCTGCGTATCTACCTGTTGAACCCCAGCGTCGAAGAGTCCGACTGCCGCGAAATCGTCGATGACCTAGCGCGTGCAAAGACAGCATTCGATCAAATTCGGCTGGATTCAGCGGTTTCGACCGATCGTTATTTTCCTTCTCGCCTAAAACCAGAAGCTTGCAAAGCGTAGTTTATGAATGCGTCCGAGTTTCGGACGCAGCTCCGCCAAATACACTAGTAAGAGCATTCGATCCGTGGAGCAGCGATGTAGCCTCGTTCGCCAAAATAGTTTTAGCTTCTTCCAACTCATGCTCTTGAAGAGATTCAAGCCTATCTATTTCACCAACATCAACGGTCGTGAACAGGCGCAAAAAACGGCCAACGTCTCGATCATCAACGTTGCGCCAAAACTTCCAATACTTAGCGATCGGCAGAAGGTCTGGATCAAGCCACACAGCTCCTTCCGCTGTTTTACCCATTTTTTTACCGTCAGCGGTCGTTATCAGGTCACAGGTTAAGGCCGCTAAATCATTCTCGCCCATTCGCCTTCCAAGATCTATTCCTGAAACAATATTACCCCATTGATCAGATCCTCCCATTTGGAGCTTACAGCCATAACGTCGCGATAATTCGACAAAGTCGTAAGCTTGAAGGATCATATAATTGAACTCGATGAAAGACATTTCCTGATCACGATCAATCCGGCCTTTCACTGATTCCATTGACAACATTCGGTTGACAGAAAATTTAGTGCCAACATCACGAAGGACATCAACAAGTCCTAACTCAGCCAACCACTCAGCATTGTCCACCATTATCGCACTTGATACCCCACTCCCAAATTCAAGGAGCTTTTGAAAAGTATTTTTTAAGTGTCCCTTATTCTCCTCAATTTTTTCTATCTGAAGCAATTGGCGAGTGGCATCTTTACCGGACGGATCGCCGACGCGGCTCGTACCTCCACCCATAAGTACGATGGGTTTATTCCCTGTCTTCTGGAACCAATATAACCGCATAATCTGAACAAGGTTTCCGACGTGGAAAGACTTCGCAGTGCAATCAAAGCCAATATATCCAGGGAGTCCTCCCTTTAGCAGTAGCTTATCTAACAACTCAACATCGGAGCACTGGTGAAAAAAGCCTCGTTGCAAAGCAATGTTCAAGTAATCAGATTTGGGAATGTAATCAGTCATTGTTTTAGTTTCTTTCGGTAGCGATTAGTTTGACTAGCTTCGCCTAGCTGGCACTCCGGCTTCACACCGCTTGAAAATTTCACGAAACATTCCCTTGTACAAGTTGATTTCAATGTGGATATAAAGAAAGATGAAACGCCATACCATGTAGCAACGCTGCTGCGGCTACATCGCTTAGACACGGCCGCGAACGTCTGTTGTCGACACAGAGCTGCTTTGCAAGGCGGAGATTTTAGAGGCAGATGATGACGTTAGTGATCGGAGTGTCAGCTTCGTCCGCTTTTTTGTGTCATCCGCTTCCAGCCAAGATCGGGTTGGATTCGGCCTCTAGTGAGTTATTTCAATGACCGCGTTTGCGATTTTGACTGTGTCGCAGCGAAGGCCTTGCCGCGCGTGCGAGGCGAAGCTCTGTCAGCAATAACTGCGAGGCCGAAGGGCGTGCTTGTCCGACACTGCTTTCTCATCATTCGCTGACCGAATGAGCGTGTTGTGATCACGCCCAAAACGCGCCAATTAATGGACGAATAGGGAAATCAGTTGCACTGTTGCAAAACTCACTCCGCATCCGCGAAAGAATGCCGCCGCAGCGATTTCGTAAAATCGAATGTCGGCAGAGTCCGCGATGTGTAAATTGTTCCGGCGGGCTTTGAACGGCCGGTTTGCTGCAATCACGCTAGCATCACTCAGTCGAAACCTGCTCGACCACATAGCGAATGCGCGTGTGTTCTGAGTTGAGAGACGTCCTCTGAGCCGCTGACAAACGCTTCTCTTTGAGCAGAGTACTGACCTCTTCCTCTGCCTTTTGCCAGGCTGGCAAGTGACGGGCGCGGATACAGGCGTTCGGGCATTTGGTCGGCTGACAAAGCGCAGTCTGTGGCTTGGTCTGGTCGGCGGCGGCCTTCAGGCAAAGGGCTGTTGCTGGATCAAAGAAGCAATCCGCTAGAATGCCGACATGCAGTGTGCGCGCCAGATCTGACAACATCGTCCTTAAACGTCCACGATCTGCAATCCGCGCGGGAAGTGGCCCCAGTTGCTGGGAGGCCTCTTTGAGCGTTGTCTTCAAGCGGGGCGCGGCTGGTCCCCCGAACGCGTCACCAATCTCGTGGGCATCGAAATACTCTACGATATCGTCCAACTGACCCAAACGGTGTTCTTGCTCCATTTGTCGCTGAAACCCTGAGTGGCTGGAACCGGCATATCCCTCGAAGGCCGCAACTGAAGCGTGTTTGTATTGGATCATGCCAGCGATTGTCCCAAAGGGCCGGTTGGCGATGTGCCATGCCAGCGTGCGGCGGAATTGGCGTGTGGTGATCTTAAAGGGTTTGCCCCCATGTATCGTCGGAATGGCGTCTGTGCGATCTTTACTCACGAGTTCTGCGTTAACGTGATCACGGAATGCGTTGAGCGCACGCACGATCTCGGCCGAAACGTGGGGCTTTCCAGCGCGCCTGATATCCAGCACCGGCCAAAGCGTATCGACACCGTGAAACGCGCAGGCGTCTTTTGACAAGTGTTCGAGAACCCGGATCGCATCGGCAACCGGCTCTATTGTGATCCAATCCGCTCGAACACCTTCGGCACGCTTCCATTTGTAAGCGGTTGAGCGGACCCTGTAGCGGTCGATCAGACCATCTTCGCTGCGCGTGATGTCCAAACAGCCGGGGCGCATCGCCTGAACTTCGCAATCCCGCATCCCAGTCAGATAGGCGCAGAGAATATAGGCGGCCGTTTGCAGCATCCGTTCTTCGCGTTTAACCCCGAGATGATCGAAACCGGCACGCCAAGGCCGGTTTGTATCCGGGTTCAAGGATACGCGTGTGTCCAATCCGCCCCGTTCGATGCCATATGTTGCGATATGCCGCGCGACCAGATCACGGGCGGATTTGCGCATCCGCAAGTGGCCGCTTGGGGTCTCAGTCACAATGACCCCCGCGACAAGATTGATCAGATGCCAGTTGACCGGGTCATCCTTGATCTTGTCGCGCGTCGCCTTGTTCATCGGTTGGGTCCAGCCCGGCACCCCACGACCTTCCCGTCCTCGCGCAGCAAACCACCGTTTAACTCGGGAAATACGCAAAGCCTGAAGATCGTCCTTATCCCTGAGCACATCGTTGCGTGCCAATCGGTCCGCCCGATCAGCAAGCGCAGAATACTCGGCACGGGCGGCAAAGATGTCTGATGAAAACACCTGCACATATTTAAGCGACCAACTAAGCAACGGTGCGAGGATTGGCTCGGGAATGCGAACTGTTCGGTTCTCATCCCGCCGGGATGAATATCCGGCCACAGATGCCGAACTATGGCCAGGCCAAGGCTCAAACCGAAGCCCACCACCCGGCAGATGGTCACGATAGTGATAGAGGTGCCAGATCGGCTTAAGCAGAAGGGCATTGACCGCTGGTTGCCGTGACTTTGAGGCCGTGACCACCTTTGCATATCGATTCAGAAGCTCCTGATTGAGCGCGGGCAGATCGAGAGTGCCAAGCTCCTCAAGCACAAACTCGAAGAACGGGCGGATGTGGTTGAAGGCCTGCCTAATGCTGGCAGGCGGCAGCGGAGGGGGCCAGCCCGGCAGGTGAACGTTGAGCCGCGCATAGAGATAGGCCCGCATCATTGTTGCCAGAACCGGATCAGGCAGCATCTCAAACTTGACAGTACAGTGACAGCGCCTCGCGTTCTGGCGAAACACCGCCGGGGTCAGGTCCCAATACTCATCACCGTATCGCGACAGCTCTGCTCGGTCGTACCCCTCTTGCAGGGTCGTATGAGACAATACCGGCCATGTGCTGCGATCCTCGATATCGTATGCGGTACGGGCTACTTGCACACGTCTCATTGCGCGGCCTCGGGCGGCAGGTATGTCATTGGGGGGTGAGTTTTGAGGGTTGCCCGCGCCGACGCAATCAGCTCGTCTGAAAAGGCAGGTAGGATCTGGCGCGTTATCCGGTCATGGGCGTGGCCAAACTTGGCCGCCCAATCCTGCGCACCAAGCAATGAGCGCTGCTCCAAAATGAAATCCAGAAATCCCAGGATAGCGGGGAGCTTACGCTCGGAGAACACGGCATTGCGGCACTCAAGGCATCCCCAAAACGGATGGGCGCACGGTGCGCCGGGTTTGGAAACCGGGCTGTCGTAGAAGCCGGAACAACTTGCGAGCCAGACATCCTGAGCGCCTGTCGTTGCAGCGTTGCCGCCAGTTTGCAAGGGAGCCGCAGGCACCCCATGTTCTGTGTCTAGATGTGGGTTTTGTTGTGGGCGCAGTCCAATCGCGTCCTCCAAACCATCAGCAATAGTCGCTTCATGCAACGGGCGCAAAGAAGGGATGTCAGCATAGTGCCTGGCAGCGATCTCGGTTGTGTGACCCACCGCAAACCGAGCCATGTGCCCATTCGTTTTTAGATACCATAGCGCCTTGTGAGTTTTACGCAGGCGGGACAGCAGCAATTTGAGCGGCTGGCCGTGATCATCGACGATGCTGTGGCGCGCAATCCAATGACGCAGTGTGGCCTCAGGATGCCGCACGACATCGCGAAAGCCGCAGGCGTGATAGAAAACGAACAACGCGTCTGATGGGTGAAACTGACGAGCCCGCTCTGTCATGGTCACGATGGCGCGGATCAAGCCACCTGGCGTTGTCGCCCCCCCATCCCGCACCCGCATCGTCTTTTGCGACAACCCATGCGCCCTACGCTTGGTGTAGTGCAGCGTTACGGTCCCCGCAGAGGCACTGCTCAGACAATCGGTCCTGAGTGCTTTGACGCATTCAATCTCCAATCCGGTATCGAGGCTCAGGAGCGTCAACAGCGGCGGAAGATCGTGGACCGTCAGATAAAAACGCGAATAGACATCCTCTAACAGCGATGATGTGGGAAGTCCGCGAGAATAGAGCGCTCGATAGAGGGCACTTGTGAGCTTGTTATTGCGGGGTAAAAATCCTTGGCAACATATGGCGTCACGCAACGTCTCCGCCCTTTGGCATATGACAGGATCACGGTGAGCGACCAGATGCTCTGGCAAGCACCCATCGAGACGCCGAAGTATCGCGGTGACGTCAGCGCGGGCTGCATCGCGCAGCTGTTTTGCGACATAAGGGCTGTAGGCATCGCGTGGTTTAGGGCGTTTGAAGGGCCGTGCGCTCGTGTAGCGTAGGCGTCCGCGCAGGTCTTCCGAAATGCGGTTTGGATTGTTGGCATCAATCTCTCGAAATACCACGACCACCTTCGACAATTGTGTGAACGCATGAACCCTGCTCTTGCCCTCGGTCTCCAGCCAGGCCTCGAAACCGTCGATATGCTGGGCCACGATTTGGCCGCTCGATGAAACGGTCGGCGCCTCTACAGCCATGTAGCGAAAAAAGATACGCACCGTTCTGGCATAGGCTAAGATCGTTGATCGCGCACCAAGCGGTCCACCAACCTCGCTCAGCCTTCGAAAGGCCTGCGCCATCTCAATGGCCAACGCCCTTGGTCTGAGGTCCGTAAAATCCAGCTCTGCGCTTCCCCCCGACCGGGCGTTCACGCAAAAACGCAACCCGGTTATTGAGCTGGGTGCCGGTTCTTCCAGGACACCATCTTCAGGTCCAAACCCAGCGACATGCCCCCTGCGAGGTCTGCCCCTCATAGGATTGCGTCCTCGGTCAAAGCGCTGAGAAGACGATCCACTGCCGTATAGACCGTATCGGCCTGGGCGGCGATCTGATCCAAATAAACGTAGGTGGTCGCGATGCTGGCATGGCCAAGCAGGCGTTGCACCTGCTGTAACGGATCGCTCAAAAGCTGGCGGTAGGCTTCCATACCGCTGGCATCAGGCTTGGTGTGCCTGATCTGCTGCTCGATCAGCATGGCAAGCATATGCACCGCAAATGTGTGCCGAAGCTGATGCGGGGAAATGCGGATATCCAGGCCCGCGTTCTGACAGCGGCGGCTTGCTCGCAGAAAAATTGCCTCCCACGAGTTGGAGCGGACCGGTAGCCCTACCTCGGACAACCAAAGCGCTGCTGGCGATTCTGGAATGCCTTCCCTGCAAAGGACCAAACGCAAGCGTTCTTGAGGCGTGAAGCGATCTGTACGGACCGTCGATCCATCTGAAAGCCGGACCGAATGCGAGCCATTTGTGCTCCGTTCCACGAGTATCGGCCGATAGATTTGTGATATCTTGGAGCGTGCTTTGAACTTGGCAACGGCGCGGGACCGTTCAATATCGATATAGTCCTGAAGTCGCGTAATAATCCGGTGTGGTATCAGGATCGTCCGCCCGCGATTGCCTTTGGAAATAGGCGGCGGCAGGTCAAATCTGATTTGCCGCTGTGAACCTTCGGAGGCACCTAACTTGGGCAGATCGCAGGCCAGCAACGATCCCGCCTCTTCCAGACGCAGCCCTGTAGATACCAATAGATCGGCAAAGAGCGCATTGCGCAGACCATTGCGGTCCCGCGCGCCGTGCCGTTCGTGGCCCGTCAGCGTCAACCCTCTAAGCCCGACCCGATTGAACAGCCGATAGGTCTCCAGCGATACGAAGCGTGGCTGGAACACTGCCGATGAAGGCTCATAAGCCATATTGCGGTCTTCATGAGCAGCGCGACGACCACCAAACCCTCTTCGCCAAACCTGCCGGTGCCGAAACGGGCTGTCAGAGATCATCCCTTGATCCACGCCCCATCGGTAGAGCTTATCCAGCGAAGCCACCGAGCGGTTCCACGAAGTTGCCGAAATGCGATGAGAGGCGACACCGCGCCGCCGGGCACCATGAAAAGCAACGATGTCTTCGTGTGAAACCAGCCAGATCGTCTTGCCGCGCGCCTGATCCAGAAATCGGACCCAAACAACAATGTCATACCCGATCGCCCGCAATGAATGGGGCGACCGGGTCCCGTTCAGGGGAAGTTCAACAAAAAAACGATCCAGTTCAGGATCGTAAAGCTCACCATCCGACACGATCCTTGGGATATGTCGGTCTAATCCATCCACATCGCGTGTTTCTATAAGCCGGATCTCGCGTCCCAACTGCTCACACCCCCAAGAAACCTCACCCCAGCACATCACCCGACGGTGGTGATCAGGCCAGCCACCGCCAGCTTTTTGGGGAGCGCGGCGGCTGGCCTGACCACCCCCTGCGTTCCGCAAATGGCCATGAGACCAATAGACAAACGGATGGTACAGACTGTCAAGATAATGCCACCAGCTCTTCAAAGGCATAGGCCTCACGGTTCGCAAATTTCTTGATCCGCCCAAGCCGCTTTTCGCTGCCGGTCCAATGGATAAGCTCATGGGCCAACGTCCCATAATAGCCTGCTGCATCGTAAAACGTGGCAATCGGCGGCATGTGGATGTGATCTTTGGCGGGGCTGTAATAGGCGCGCGGATCATCATTGGTGAGGATCTCAGCCCCTGTCCGGCTGAAAAACGCCTCAAGCTCAGGATCTTCGGCCGTGCCAAGATCGCGCGGGGCCTCGGGCCGGATGTAGCAGTCCTCCGGCAAACCTTCGATCTGATCGGCATTGAAGACGCGGTATGCGCGCGCATAGGGCAGTTCTTCCTCAATGCCCTGCTCGTTCTCTCGGGTGAACGTCCCGTATTTGACCACGGTCGACGACGTTTCGCCTTTGCGGACTTGGCCGCCCAGCTCTTGCGCCTGCTTGTAGGTCATCCAGCGGCTGGACACATAGCCATGCTTTACTGCCATGACCCAGAGCATCAGGATATTAATCCCGCGATACTCCTCGCCATTATGTCGGGTTGGCAGGGCAATGCCCGACGCGCTCCCTGTCCACGGCTTGCGCCAAGGCGGCGTGCCCGCCTCGATCTCTGCAATAATGGTGTCGGTGACATGGGCATAAACATCAAACTTCGGTGCCATTCGTGGCCTCCTCAATCAAAGTGACGCGGGTGAGGCTGCGCGCCCCCTTTCCGCCGATGGGCTGCGCCTCGGCCACCTGATCTGACCGAATACGCATGTATTCGGCGGAACAGAGTGGGAGAGGGCAAAGCCCGACCCACGGCCCTGAACGGGGCTGTCAATCGGCCACAT
>Ga0189286_100428_pt1 | contig 11779 bp, 12 predicted proteins | sample UW69minimetaG_FD_130330 | JGI IMG/M metagenome (GOLD analysis project Ga0189286, IMG submission 130330) | Marine microbial communities from the Costa Rica Dome - UW69 mini metaG | ecosystem: Environmental > Aquatic > Marine > Oceanic > Photic zone | place: Costa Rica: the Eastern Pacific...
GCCTTCCAATACCATCCGCACGGCACGTTCGCGCACTTCTGGTGAATACTTGTTCGTTGTCTTTGTCATGATGCTCCATCCTACTCCTGAGTTGGAGCCTCCGGCAAACCCGGCGCGGTTCATTATGACCCCGATATGAACAGCAGAGAAGACGCGCTCAAACTATCAGAAAAATGGGCGCAGGACGCTTCCGAGAAAGGTTCTCAGTTTGAATTTTGATTGTCTTCGGCAGCTCGCTCACTTCATCGCTGCGCTGTCAGTTTTCGCGCCGGTCGCTTTCGAACGAAAAGTGGCTGAAACGAGCACTTGGAACGGAACAGAAACGTGACAGGTCCAATTTGTCCCAGTGAAACTCGGGAGCAGACATTGGCGGTGGCGTAGCGATCTGTCGCTTTGTCCGCAGACCGGACAACCGCTTAGAGCCAATTTTGAATGATGCCACGTTGTGCGCGAAGGTCTGCCAACCGTTGTTCCGTTACGATAAGCTCTGATCGTGTTCATACGCTCCTTAGAAGCGTGTAAGCTACACATCTTCCTTTCTTACCATGATCGATTTGGCAGTCGTGCTGGGGTCGGGATCACTGATAAACTCGAGTTTGTAGGTTAATCCGATCTCTCGCGCTTCGGATTGAACGATCATTTTGAGCGTATTCACGGACCAAGAAGACAGATTGACAATCAGAAGGACACGCCCCCTAGGTGCTGCAATTTCGAGGCAATCGCGTACCAGAGAAGCATACTCTCGCGAAAGCCGGAAAACATTGCCCTTCGAGCGCGAGAAACTAGGTGGGTCGAGGATCACTAGGTCGAATTGACGCCCCTGTTTTTTTGCAATTCTCAGAAAAGTGCGAGCATCTCCACCCCAAAAATGGTGGTCGTCTGGCTTGAGGCCATTGATCTTGAAATTCTGGCGTCCCCAATCGAGATACTTCTTGCTAACATCGACACTAGTCACCTCAGTTGCGCCGCCAAGAGCGGAAGCTACGCTGAAGGAGCAAGTATAGGAGAAGAGATTTAACGTCCGCGCACAATTGCTAAGATCGCCGATCCGACCTCGCGTCAAAGACTGATCGGTGAAGACTCCACTTGCGACGCCTTCGTCACGTTTCAAAAGAAATGAAGCCCCATTTTCACGCGCGACCCACGACTCCGGAAAATCCTGGCTCCAAACCCTTTTCTTTGCAAGCGGATCACTTCCGCGATTGACTCGGCGATTGACAAGCCAATGTCGACAACCATGCATATCTGCCAAATTTATTGCAGCGGTTTGGGCCGCCAACATTCCACCTTTAAATTTGTCGCCAATATTAACCCAAAGGCATTCGCCCAGAACATCCGCGGAAATTTCTTCGTCTATGGGCAGTCGCAATCGATAGATCGCGTCTTGTTCTTTGCGCATCGTATCGCGCGTATTTTTTTCAACAAATTGGGTCATTTAACTCAACTGGTCCTGCGGGTAAATTCCAAAATTTGACGATAGCTATCCCAGAAACCCGAGCTGACACAGGTGCGCGTTGGGTCGGCCATGTATTGTGCTGAGGGGAGATTGAAGAACGGGATGCTGGGAAATTGATGATGCGTCTCGTGGTGGCCGGAATTGTGAAAAAGGAAGCCACGGATTTTCCCAACTGAGTTTCTGCCTGTACCATCGCAAGCGAAATGGTCCTCAATTTCCTGCCAATGGTAAAAGGCGACGAACGCCCATAGATAGGGAAGTATCCAGTATATAAGGAACTCATACAAGAAGCCGAAGAAAATCGAGACGGCAAGCGCAGCACCGTTCATGACCAGTCCCGGCAGTAACACCTTTAACTCCTCGTCGAAGATATCCTCCGAGACATAGCGCCATGAAGCCCGGCCGAACAGAGGCTCGATGAACCAGATCTGAAACGCCTTCGCTCTAGTAAAATTCTTCCGCAGTTCCTCATACCGGGGCACGATCGGATCATTCTCGGTGCCAAATTGCGTGTGATGCGGCAGGTGCCACTTCCGGTAGCCGTCGACGGTTTTGAGAAATGGCCAGGCGAAAATGGGTTGCAAGCGCCAATGCAGGTTGCGGGTCTTGAAGAGATTTGCGTGCGACGCTTCGTGGACCAGTACTTCACCCAGAGCATATTGCTGGCTTCCGATTATCCAGATTGCGATAAGCGTCGCAACGGGGTTGTCCAGTGTTTCGGCGAGCGAGATCGACAAGCCAATTAGAAGCCAGTCACGCGCAATTGCGAAGATGCCCTTCACATCACTCTTGGCGCTCAGCTCCTTGATTTCTCTTGCGGTTGGAATGCGCTCAGCGGTCAATTTTCATTCTCATTTGGTTAAAATGTTCCGAGGAAATACACATAAAGTACGCACCCAGCATCGCAGCAAGCGAAGAGGTGACGCCGCTAGGATCGCGATGCGGACAGAGTTCGACAATGTCCATGGCGCGCAGATTACAGCCTGCGAGTCCGCGCAGCAGATCAAGCCCGGCTCGCGAGGTGAGACCGCCCGAGGCGTAGGTTGCGACACCCGGCGCAAAAGCCGGGTCGAAGACGTCGAGATCCAGCGAGATGTAAAGCGGTGCCTGTCCGGCGATCTCTCTGATCTCCGCGCCAAGGAGCTCGATCGACCGGCGGTCCTGGTCGATCTCCTCCATTGAGAAGACATGCGACGCGGCGGGCAGATCAGACCGGGCACCCGTGCGCATTCCGACATGGATCAAGTCCGTGTCCGGCAGAACACCGTCCGCAAGGAGTTCAGACAACACGCTACCGTGATTAATATCTCCGGGATCGAATTCCGCCACATCGCAATGGGCGTCCAAAACAAGAAGCTTACCGCCCCGGTTGCTCTCGAGAAAGGACTGGACCAATGGGACTGTTACCGAGTGATCCCCCCCGAAGGCCAGCACACGCATCTTTGATCGGAAATAGCGGTCAACATGCTGTCGAACGCAGGCGGGGAAAGATTGCGGCTTCCAGTAAGGGTATGGAATATCCCCGGTATCGACGACCTTTTGGACATCCATCGGGTCAAAGCCAAAGGGCCAGACTGCATGTGAAAAGACCTGCCGACCCGCCTGTCGGATGGCATCGGGGGCGAATCTGCTGCCGGGATGATAGCTGGCCCCTCCGTCGAAGGGGAGGCCGACGATGGCAATACCCTCCTGCAGCCCTTCCGATGCGGAAGTAAGGATCGCGCTGTTCGGCTCGGTGTTCGAGAACACCATGTCTAGCGCATGATTAACCGGTATGTCCGTGCTCATCTGGTAGCCCTCTCGAATTCGGCATCACGAAGGCGTAGAAAGGTCATGCTTCCGAGAACAAGCACGATCCCGAAGACGATGAGCGCCGACGCACTGACGCCAGCAATCTGGTTGAGAAGGACCAATGTGATTACCATCAGCGAATTGATCGTGTAGAAGGTCGAGTGCATCGCTGCCTGATGCTGCCGCGGGGTCTCCTTCTGGATCTGGGAAAGTAGGATCACCGACACCTCGTAGGCAAGGCCGATCAGGGTCACGGCAACGATAAACGGGATCGGAAGGATCACGAATTTCAGCGCAAAGAATACGGCGAGGAACGCAACGACCATCATTCCGAGGGCCTGACGATCTAGATACCTGATGAAGAGCCATCCGACATGCCCTCCGATAATTCCTCCGATCCCGACGAAAAAATCCGCCACGCCGAAGAGCCTAGTATCTCCTGCAAAGACCTGGTCGGCAAAGACTGGGAAATATGCATCAAAGAGGATAATGAAGCTGTCGGCGATCAGCACCCAGACCAGCAACAACTTGAGATGGGGCTTTAGCTTGGCGAGACGGAACTTTCCGGGTGCTTCCTCGGGCTGTGTGGCTTCGCCTGCTGCGCTCCTGGTCGAGCGGGAGAGACAGTTATAAAGAACTGAGCAAAGAAGCGGGAGAAGACCTATCAGGGAGACGGTCACTGATTGCCCGAGTGCGCCCAGATGCGCGATGATTAGGCCTGCGGAAAGGCCGCCGATCAGCATCGCCGCAATTCGAAGATTGCCAAGTAGGACGTTGAACAAATGGAGGTGTTTGTCTAGCACATCCGTTTTGCTCAACACCTTCATCGACACAGAAATCGGCACATAGAAACCGGTGTTCAGGCAGAAGACCACCGGCAATGCCAAGAATTGCAGTGCTACCGGCAGGAAGCTGTAGACCAGTAGAACCAGAAACCGAAAGAGATCGAAAGCTACGACGATCAAGGCAGCATGCTCGGGCCTGACCAGCCGCTTGGTCAGGCTGCTTGTCAGCAGGATCACAAGTTGCCCGAGCGCGATGGTATAGGCGACCGCAGTGACGCTGTCCGACGACAGGTAGACCTGCCACGAAACGAAAGGCAGAATAAACGCGTTCTGAAACGAGCGGAAGGACCCAGACAGCATCAACGCGACTGGTTTGATAACTGATGAAATGCTCATGTGTGCCAAAAGTACCCTGCAAGTCTCCGATAATAATCGAGACGGAATTCATCGATGGCGTCACCGCCATATGCATCGAGAAACGGTGTAACGAGGTCCTGCCGTGACATCGTCTCCATCTCCCAGATGACCTGCCCTAGATCGAGATGCCGGTCGCCGCGGCCGAGACGGCCCGTATCCAGCACCACGAACTCGCCATCTTCCTGGATCAGAAAGTTTGCCAGATTAGCTTCGCCGTGAACGAGCGTCGTTTGATCGTTCGCGGGAAATTCTGATAAGAGCGGTGCCAGATACGCGGCGGGTGACTTGCCGAATGTCTCCTCGAACTCGGACGGCACAGCACCTTCCCAGGGACGTTCCATTTCTAGCAACAATGTCGCATCCCCATGAAGTACCGGAATATCGCGATAGAAGGGACACTCGCTTGCGGCAGGTGATGCGTGAAAGTCCCGCAGAAACCGTCCCGCCTGCATCACAGCCTCTTCGGGGTCCGTCCCCTCCAGAACACAGTCCTTGACGGTTGTGCCGTTGCACCACTTGGTGACGATCACCTCATGCTCTTCACCGGCCCAGTAATCGACGACCTCCGGCGCATCGAAGAATCTTCCGATCCAGATTAGCCGGTCGCGCTCGGCAGAAAAGGGGTTGGTCAGCCGCCGGATCGCAAGTTTCAGGAACAACTCAGTATGGTCATCATTGATGATTTTCGCCCAAAGCTGCGAGGTACTTGCTGAGAACGGTGATAGGGTAATGTCGCGGATTTTTAGCCTCTCAATCAGATGGATCGGCAAGATAATGTCATTCTTTGCTTTGAATCCGCGTTCGGAGAGTGCTCTAGCAAGCAGATCGTTGATGGAAAGTGTCATCGGTCAGACCCGCTTTGCTTCGCGTGTATTTTCGCGGTAGGCGATACCCAGAGCCGAGGCAAGTCTCTGTAGCACCTCGATGGCTCGGAACCGGATTCGTTCGAGCGGAGTCTGGAAGAAAAGATTGATCGAAACTGTGGGCGACAGACCTGCCACCCAGTGGACCCAATTCTTCGGGATATAAAGGATGTCCCCTTCCTCGATCACCAGGATGATCGCTGCGTCCCAGAACTGCTTCGGCATCCGGGGATCGTCGACAGTATCGATATCATAGTCATAGACGGTGGTTTCCGGGTCGAACCGGTCCGAACGCCTCATCTCGCGCGCCTTCTCGGGTGAAATCAGCATTACGCGCTTCCTGCCTTCGATCTGGCAGAGGAAGTTGTCGGGCCAATCCGCATGCAAACCGGTCACGGTGCCCTCGGGACCGATCCAGCAAAGTGGCTCAACAAGGCTCTTCAACTTGCGAACGTCGCGCACCATGTCGTTGGGCACGAGGTGCGGGAAATCTTTAAAGATGTTGTAGACACTCAGATAGAATTCTCGCCCGTCCCTCTTGAACTGCTTTCCCTCACAGATCGCCGAGATGTATTCCTCGATCGGAACCATCGAGAAAGTCGGGTTCGTATGGAGGAAGTTGTTTTGCTCCATACGGACACTCTTGCCGTGCAGCGATGACAATTTATCGAACCTGAAGTTATCGAAGAACCCATACGATTTCTCACCACCTGAAACGATGCAGGGTTCGCGAAGGTTTCCGCGTGCTTTGAGTTCATGAATAGATGTGTATTGGGCAATATGGCCGCGCTCAAGAAGCATTATGAAGGCTCCGGTGTTCGATTGGTGAGTAATTTCTGGAGTTCTTGTCACGCGCTTGCAGTCGTATAAGCCCCGCGCCAAGAATGCATTTCACAACCTCTTCCAGGTTCTGTCCGTCAAACTGAGCGCCCAGCACGAATTCGTCATGATCTGCAAATGTCGGGGTCAGGTTCGCTTCGAGGAAGAATATTCTGCCTGTGCGCAGATCGAGCCGAAGGTCGGACCTGAAATAGTCACGCGCGTGAAAAACGCGGCAGAGATCGAGAGTTATCTGTTTGACTGTGGGAACATGTTCGGGGTGAAGATCACTCAGGGGCAACTGGCGGCGGCGGACATTCGTGTAGTCTGCTTTCATGTTGATACAGTCAAAACCGGTTTCAGTGTCGATCACGATAGGCGACAATGGCGACAGTCTGCCGGATTCATCGGTAAGTGCATTTGCAGAGAGGTCAATTCCTTCGACAAATTCTTGAATCAGCACAGGCCCCCATTGCTCGAGAATCTCCGCTGCGCGTGCCTTCAAAGCATCGCCACCAGCCTGCATTGCCTGGTTGTCAATCCCCCGACTACTACCCTCGAAGCGCGGTTTGATAAACCAGCGCTTCTCCGAGCCTAGGGCGTCCACCTTCCCCAATTGTCCGGGCCCGTCGATGGCAATGGTCTGCGGAACCGCGAGCCCTGCGATTTCCTCCTTTTCGACGAGCGAGGCCGCCGCGAGCTTGTCCTGCGTGAGCATGGCGGTCCAAGACCCCGAACCAAGCAGTTCAAACCCCAGCATTTCGCTCAGAGCTGGTGCTTCCGCTTCTCGCGCTCGTCCGTATAGCCCTTGGTTGAGATTCCAAACGAGGCAGGGCTGATGCTTCAACAGAGCCGCTGCGAATTCCCGCCCGTGACCCGCGAAAATCGACCGGAAACCAGCCTTCTCGATCGCGTCAAAAAGGATATCGAGGTCCTCTACCTTGTCGAATTCACCAAGTTCATTCTCCGCAAAGCCATATCTGCGCCCTTGAACATCCGTCACACTCGTGACAACAACGGTCGGGCGCGTCATGCTTTGCATCCCTTGGCACGCAGATTCTCCCACTTATCGAAGCCTTTCGAGATCCCTTCTATCAGTTCCTCCAAATCGCCCTCCGAGCAGATCAAGGGCGGCGCTATGTCGATAAAGCCGTCGTCTTTAGTCGAGTAAAGGCAGTTGATGATTCCTTGTTCAAAGATGCATTGCCTTAGCAGTTCGATATCGTGCACCCGCGTCGGACCCTCCTGAAAGTCGACGTCAATCGAGAACAACATCCCAGTTCCGCGAAATTCTCGGACCGCAGGACGGAATGCGAGCTCTGTTTCTATCTGACGCCGGATGATCGTTTCTGACCTAGCGGCAGCCAGTGGAAGCGACTCTTCCCGCAAGATATCGAGACTGGCGAGTGCCACCGCCGCCGGACCAGGACGTGCACCAAATGTCGCGCCGTGGAAGAATGTCTTGCTATCGTCGCCGAGGAACGCATCTGCGATCTCCTGGCGGACAACGATTGCTCCCATAGCTTCGTAGCCTGAGGTAATTCCTTTCGCCAGCACTAGAACATCCGGACGAATATTAAGCTTCTCACTAGCAAACAGAGCGCCCGTCCGACCGAAACCCGTGATGACTTCATCACAAATAAGAAGTGCGCCTAGATCATCGGCCATACGCCTAAGCCGGGGATAATAATCAGGATGGGTCAGACCTGTACCGACACATGTCTCGACTGCCTCGACCAGAATTGCAGCTGGCGCTGGCTCTTCGATCTCGAGGCATTTCACTCCGCATGTGTTAGGCGTTTCGTTGAACTCACAGATATGGCAAGAGGAACTGGGTATCTTGGCCGCACCGCCCATCATCGGACCGAAAAGCTTCTGAAGAAACTCGCTGTCCGAAACTGTTGCCGCGCCGTACGTCGAACCATGATAGGACCCGCGACGCGAGAGGATGGTTTTGCGGCCCGTCCCTTTCAGAAAATGCCAAGCGCGAGCGAGCTTTATCGCTGCATCGTTCGCTTCTGAACCGCTATTAACGAAGAAAACGCGTGCTCCTGGCCCCATCACGCCGTCAAGCGCCTCCGCAAGAACATTGGAATACTTGATTGCTGGCGGACTGGTGCAGGAAAACGGTGAAACATAGTGGATACTCGAAGCTGCCTGCAAGGCAGCTTCGACCACAGACCGGCGGCCATAACCGATATTGACGCAATATGCACCCGAGAGGGCATCGAGATACCAATTCCCGTCAACGTCTCGTACCCGACATCCCTCTGCCTTCGAAAGCGCCGTAGGCAGGAAGGGTACGTCGCCGAAGCGGCTCATCTGATAAGAATGCAACCATCCGCGCTGTGAAAAGCTGGAGAGCTGGCTTGGCGACCTCTGCACGTCTCTATCATGCATTTGCAAGCCTCGAAATGAGTAGGTCTTTCAGCATTGAGGTGCCGGAAGAAGGGTCGAACACAAACCGCCGCTTGCTGTTTTGTTCGTCAACGACGACAAAAACTGGTTGGGCAGGTCCCGGGAGCCTGGCTAGGGACGCGAATATCTCCACAGACACATCGGGATCGACCGAAAAGTGGCCCGCTCCCTGGACCGGATCGAACGAGTAGAGGTGATAAGGAATGATCCGACGCTCGTAACAGCCGATAAGCAAGTCTTGAATATCGGTGACCGTATCATTGACACCGCCGAGCAAGACGGCCTGATTAAGAACCGGTGTTCCTGTTCGGGAAATCTTGTTGAGCGCCGCCTCCACCTCTGGATCGCGCAGGTCGTCAATATGGTTCATGTGTGTATAGAACCAGATCTTGCGATCAGAGTTCAGGAAGTCGAGTAAGCCATCATTGATACGGTGTGGCGTAAGGGACGCTCCTCGTGTGTGAATTCGGATACTCTTGATATGATCTATTTCAGACAATCGAGAGAGAATAGGCAGAAGTTGCTTGTTAGGAATGGCGAGAGGATCACCGCCGGAAACAAGGACGTCAGAAATCGTAACGTCTTTCTCGATTTCACGAATACTTTGCTCAAGGCCATCAGGGTCGATCGCTTGCGATGGCTGACCCACAAAGTCCTTTCGAAAACAAAAGCGACAATAGGCAATACAGCGATGCGTCACAATAAGCGCGGCGCGATTATCGTACTTCTTAATTAGATTTTCGGTTACCCGGTAATCGCCCTCGTTACACGGATCAGCAGAAAGATGGTTCGAATTCACCAACTCCTGAGCCTGTGGCTGATACTGACGCGCGGCGCGTTCAGAATAGGTGCCCTCCATTATTCGCTGCTTGAGCCGACCAGGTAGAAGAATTGGATATTTGTTGTGAACTTCGGAAAACACGTTACGGTCTTCCTTGGGTCGCTCGAGGTCAATCTGATGGTTCATTTAAATGCTCTCGTATACTAGTGGTCGGTTTGGGAAATTTCGCCGTCGAAAGTCTGGAAGCAAGGAATGCTTTAACGCTCACCCAAACGCCTCAGCGATCTCTTTGGAAACAAGGATAGGACGGGAAGCACGAACTCCGTTTAAATTGACAAAGCTGGCTCGTTCGCCATAGCCGCCGAACGGTTCATTGCCGCCTTCAGCCTCCAGTACACTAACTGGGCCGATATCTATGTAATGACCTGTCACCTTCGGGCCCAGATCAAGCTCACCGAAGGTCGAGATGTACATCGCGGAATCGCGCAGATCGGGCCGCAACAGCATTTCGCGAACCTGATCGATCGTATCATAACCGATCACTAGGCAAATCGGCCCGAACCACTCTTCTGGTTGCATGGCGCGCACGATGTGCTGATATAGCGCAATCGGTTGCAATGCCAAAGTGGCAAGGTCAATCTGTCCTCCATGAAAGATGTCCTCACGAGCGGCAAGCATTCTCCCCGCAATTGTGCGGACTTGCTCGGAATCTAGGAGTGGGCTCACTTCCGCGGTCGGAAAACGACGCTGGTCGCTTAACTCAGAAATAGATTGGATAAATTGGGCCTTCCAGTCTTCACATTCGGCCGCTGGAACAAATATTGCATTCGGGCAAACGCAGTCCTGGCCAGCGTTTAGAAGTCGTGCGTTAAGAAACTTATCTACAATGCCAGCCTTGTCACACTGCTTTCCAACAACAAACGGATTAGAACCTGCACCTGCGAACATGAAAAGCTGCACGTTCAAATTTTTTGACAATTCGACAGCGTTTTCGTAGCGACCTGTAAAAATAACTGCTTCCGACCCACTCAGCATCTCGCAATATCTCCTCTGAGAAGCGAGCACCAACTCGATAGGGAGTGGTATTTTGCTTACGAGAAAGTCATGAAGGCGTACTGTGTCGTCAAGACTTTTGCTCGATGGTCTAATAAATACGGATTTTGAGTAAATACACGGTATCACACAATGCAAAACATACTCATACAGTATCGCGTTCGGTGAGTGAAAAACGCCAAATCTGTTTATGAAATTTGGATTAGTTTTTGAAATCTCAGCTCTCGCAAAGGAAATCGCCTCGAGCGACGCTTCGATTTCGTGCTGAGTAGCTCTTGGACCATTCAACTTACTAAGAATATTGAATAGTTCTTCCTTGTTTTCAGAGATGAAATCAAACATTTCATCGACAAGGTTCAGCCTTTCATCTCTTAGGTTTGATTCAACTGTATCTTTCATGAACTTAGCCCAACTCTGCGTCTCGTTTCGGGCAACTTAAAGGGGATTTGTAAGGAATATTTGACAACCCAAGCGCAATCACACCGTTAGCAAAGCTTTCTCCGATCTCTGCGACTACAAGAGGAGCAACCCCTTCATTTCAGCGGATCAAAACACCAAGCCACGATTTGCGTTTCCGACCTTGTGAGCATAAGAACAAAAAGAGAACGCGGAAAGGGCACCACATGTCACAAAGAAGCAAACGTGGCTTCGTTAAAAAAGCAGAAGTCTTGGAAAAACTGGCCGTCGGCCAAGCTGGTGCGATTCAGACGCACAGGGAAGCGAAGATAAACTCACCAGAGTATCGCGCGGCAACCGGTGTAACCGAAGCCATCGACCGACTTGCCGAAGAGCTGACCGGCGACCCGACGTACTTTCACATAAAAATGGCGACTAGTGCCCAACAACCAAAGGGTTTCACGCCAAGAGATGAATAGTCAAAGGCCATAGCCATCGTCCAAGTCCGGTTTTTGCTGAATCTCGTTGGCCTTCTCTGACAGCGTTTCCTTCAGCTCGTCCAATTCGCCAGTGGTCATGGCTCCTGCTGCGTGCGTGGCCTCCGCCTGCCGCATGACAGCTTGTTTCTGATCTGCTTCGGTGTCTGCCTGTTCCAGGTAATGCTTTGCGCCTTCATAGGCCGCCTGAGCGGCCCACCTTGGCGTCTGATCGTTAAAGGAAAAAGACTCTCGCGAAAGCTCAGCGACCCTGACCGGCTCACTGCCCGAATTGTCGTAGAGAGTGGCTTGATCAGAGAGAGATATGGCTTCCGGCAAATTGTTCAGAGAGCGCTCATAGCGCCGCTCAACATCGTCTGATGGCACATGATGCCCGCCGGTTGAACCGCGCCGGATTTGCCGGAGGCTGATTTATCTTAGTTACGCGGCCATGTCTGATCTTTTCAGAGCTGCGTAGAAGTTTGCTTCGGCCTCTGCTGGCGGGACATTCCCAATGGGCTCCA
>Ga0189286_100431_pt1 | contig 11746 bp, 10 predicted proteins | sample UW69minimetaG_FD_130330 | JGI IMG/M metagenome (GOLD analysis project Ga0189286, IMG submission 130330) | Marine microbial communities from the Costa Rica Dome - UW69 mini metaG | ecosystem: Environmental > Aquatic > Marine > Oceanic > Photic zone | place: Costa Rica: the Eastern Pacific...
AGCTATACCTGTAGACAGGAACTCTTGTTGTGAAGGAGTGCTGCTGATGACAGACCTTCCCCTCGGTATGAAGTATTACCTGCTTATTCTCACCTCAAGCCTGATTGAAGACCTCAATGACTATGGCGTCAAATGGATCGCCAACGAACCGGGCATCGCGATTCGCGACGTGGAAAAGGCGTTTTTCTGTGCCCGGGCCCTCGAAACCAGGATGCCGGACGAACCGGGCCAGGCGGACCCGCGCCTGTGGCCGGAGCTTATGAAGTCTATACATACCATTCGGCGTGTCCTGGACGTAGTCGAGAAAACAACGTTCAATGCCGTGATCGCCGAGGCCATGGAAACCACATCCGATATTGCCCGAGCTGATATCAAACACGTCTTCGAACAGAAACGAGAAGCGGGGGAGGTGGATTTCCGGCTTCACGGACTTCTCAACACCAAGCCGGACTCCGGCGAACCGGATCCCGCGGTGCGCGAGGCCTTCATGCTGAAACGGGCTCGTCGCTATCAGAGCTTTATGGCCTTCGACGGCGCCACGCTGAACGACGACGAAAAGGTGATACTGAATGATGCGCAATCGGTCGCCCGCCACATAATGGATGGCGACCGTGACAACCGTCGAATTGATGCATTGCTCGTTATGGGCGCCGTGCTGATTGAAACGGCCAGCGTGAGACCGAAAGCCAGGATACCCCGACTTATTCGGGATAGCTTTGATCGCATGGCCACCAAGGCCGCGATGGCTCTCGGTGCCATTGTCTACCGTGACGAGTATCGTGAGTTTAAAGCTTCTCTCGGATTGGAAAGGCTGGATTCGGATTTATAGGGAGTTGCTTTATAACGTTTTAACGGTTCACAACTCCCGATGATGAATGGCATGCTGACTGACCACTCTGCGAAAAGAAGGAGACGAGGTAATGGGCATTTCCAACCACGAACTTCATAACGAATTTCCCAGTTTGGCGAGTTGATCGACGAACTGAAAAAGAACGACCCGACGTTCCAGCACCATTTTCGGCAGTACGCAGAGCTGGATCAGGAAATCGAAGGCCTGGAGCGCAGGGATGCCCCGATCGGGGACGATCAGTTGCACCAGATGAAACAACAGCGCCTGCAACTGAAAGACGACCTGTATAAGACGCTGGTAAAGAAGTCGAACGGGGCAGCATAGGTACAAGTTGCTAGGCTCGCAGACCCCGAAACCAGGCCTCGTAGTGGTTTCCAAGTATGGGGCCGGGCAGGGATCATCCATAGAATAGGTAACTACTTAAAACCGATTACGGTTGCCCCTTTTTTGTAACCGATAGATGGATGATTGAAATGAAAAGAGCCGCATCACTGTACAAAGGGTGGAGAATGAAGCGCAACTTCCTCCACCTGGTCATGACCATGGAACCCCGCCTTCTCAAGGACGTTGGGTACCCACCTGAGCTTGTGGCACAGCGTCTGGATACGCCTTTCTGGAAGTTTTAAAAAGCGAGTTGAGGCGGTTATTTCAGCACAGCTGCCTGTAGGAATCGTAGTAGCTTGTGGTTGTTCGCATGAGCAATGTTAATTCGCAGAGCGGACTCCCCGTTTTGGTCAGCCAGCTCAAAAAGTTGGCTGGGCGCCAGAAAAATACCTTCTCCTGCAGCCCGCCTGCTTAGTGCCATGACGTCCACGCCAGGTGGAAGCGGGCACCACAGGTAATACCCCCCTGCAGAGCTTTCGATGTTGTCCAGGCCAATGCCCCTCAACGCCGATACCGCGTCGACACTGGCATTGGCCACCCGATCCCGTAGTCTCTTCAAATGACGACGATACCGACCCTTGACGATCATCTCGTGAATAATGCGTTCCGTGGTGCTGGAACTGTTAACCACCGTCAGCATCTTGATGTCCGTCAGTGACGTGATCAGTGCAGAATTAGCCGCGATATACCCGCAACGCAGGCTGGCCGACAACGTTTTTGAAAACGTTCCCACGTAGATTACTCGGTTCAGCGCATCCAGTGACGCGAGGTGAGGTGTTGCCTTTGGCAGTATATCGGCAAAGGGATCGTCTTCGATTAAAACCAGATCATACCTTTCCGCTATCGTGAGTAGCCGATGCATCTTCTGCAGTGACGTGGAAGTGCCTGTTGGATTGTGAGCCATCGGTTGAACGAAAAACAGTTTTGGCCGGAACCGCCGTATCTTTTCCTCCAGCATCTCCAGATCCGGGCCATCGGATTCCCGCTGCACGCCAATGACGTTGGCTTTTTGAAGTTTGAGTTTGCCAAACATCGGGTAATATCCTGGCGTTTCGACCAGAACAGGGTCGTTGGGCTGCACGAAATGGCGAACGATCAGGTCGAGCGCATGGTTGGCACCAAACGTCATCAGAATCTGGTCGGGACTCGCGCTGATTGCCCGGTCAGTCAAAGCTCGGGCAATGTCTTCCCGTAAAGCCTGAAGGCCTTGTGGTCTGCCATACTCGAAGTCGTCGGCAAGATCGGAAGCGCTGCCTGTGCGCTTGAGGTATCTGCCGATCTCCGAACTTTCCATCCAGGTTGCGGGTAGGCGGCCGTCACCTGCCCGGATTTCATAGTGCTGATTCAATTGTTCGCGCAAGAGTGAAACAAGATCCAGGGCTTCTGTGACGTGCTCGGAGTAGGGAACAGGTTGTGTCAGGTTAGCCGCCTGCACGTAGAATCCGGAACCCCGCCGAGGGCTGATGTAACCGGTTGCCACCAAACGGTCGTAGGCGTCCGTTACCGTGTTCTTGGAGACCCCATGGCTTTCGGCCGCCACCCGGATGGACGGCAGCCGTGACCCGGGCATCAGCTGTCCCGATTCAATCTGATGAATCAATGTGTCCGCGATGTGTTGCGCCCGGGAGACTTCGTTTGCCATATTAACTCCAAATTGTACCAGTAAATAAGCTGGTACAGTCCGTGGTACACATGCCACAAGTGTCACTTGTCCATTTTAGTCAGCTGTCCTAGTTTGTACAGGTGCGCCGTGCAGGTGTACGCGGCAATAACAAACACAATAACCAAGAGTACGATGGAGAACACTATGAACGAATCGATACGCCAGAAGACCGTTGTCGGTCTTCGTCATGCCTGCAAAGGTTTGGTTGCTGCCGCCGCGATTTTTACCGGTGTGACGTCGGCCACAGAGTTGCCTGAAGTGAACTGGCGAATGCAAGCTCTGTGGGATGCAGGAACCACCCCCTACGAATTTGAGAAACGATTTGTCAGCCGTGTTTCGGAACTGACCAATGGTCAATTTACTATCCGGCTTTTTGCCGGCGGCCAACTGGCTCCTTCCGCTCAGGCTTTTGAAGCCGTAAGGGGTGGTGCCTTTGAAATGATGAAAACCTTTGATGGTTATGAGGCAGGCTCGATACCCGCGTTTGCATTCACAAGCACGATACCGTTCGGATTTCCCGAGTCAGATCAATATGAAGCCTGGTTCTATGAGCGTGGCGGCCTTGAGTTTGCTCGCGAAGCTTATGCAAAAGCAGGGCTTTTTTATATCGCACCGACCGTTTACGGCCAGGAACCCATTCACTCCAAGTTTCCGTTAAACACACTGGCCGACGTTGAAGGTAAAAAAGGTCGTTTTGTCGGCCTGGCCAGCACCGTGATGGCAGAATTTGGTGTATCGACCACGCCGTTGCCAACCGCCGAAGTCTATCAAGCGCTTGAAAAAGGAGTTATAGACTTCGCTGACAGGGGCGATCTGACCGCCAATTTCGAAGCCGGCCTTGGTGAAGTTGCCAAGTACGTTATCGTGCCAGGCTTCCACCAACCTACCACCGCTACCAGCTATGTTGCCAACCAGCGTGCCTACGATAAATTGCCAGATTACTACAAGGCTGCGCTGGAAAGTGCTGCACGTGAGGTATCCGCAGCGCTTCGCCAACACAACGTGGCTCAGGACGCAGTCGCTTTAAAGAAGTTTGAAGAGCAGGGAGCCGAAATCATCCACCTGGACGCCAATACCGTGGCGCAAGGTCGCCCCACCGCAATGAAAGCCTGGGAAAAAGCTGCTGGCGACGATGAACTTGCCAACAAGGTCCTGGACAGTCAGGTCGAGTTCATGAAGGAACTGGGACTGCTGGAATAATACCCACCCTGCCATAAATCAGAACCAGCCCGGTCCCCGCCGGGCTGATACCGCAGAGTGAGGAGTGGTTATGTCTATTGTTCAGGGCTACTGCAAGGCCGTCACCAGTCTGAATCGGTGGTTGGCAGTGTTGGCATCGTTGTTGGTGTTCATCATGGTGGCTGTTATTTCCTATGAAGTGGTGGCCCGCTACTTTTTCGATGCGCCGACTGTCTGGGCGCTGGAATTGTCCACGCTGCTGCTTGGCCCCTACTTTATGTTGGCTGGCCCGTATCTGCTGCACACCGCAGGACACGTCAATGTCGACATTCTCTATGGCAAATTGTCTGCAAAGGCAGCAGCTATCGTCGATACGGGCATCTATCCTGTTATCGGGTTAATCGCCTGTGTGCTGATCTACCAAAGCATTCCTGTTGCGGTTAATTCAATTGAATCCGGTGAAACGTCGTTCTCGTCCTGGAATCCGGCAATATGGCCGGCAAAAACCTTGATACCGGTTGCCTTTACTCTTTTGTTGCTCCAGTCAATTGCGGAAACGTTGCAGGCAATCGTACGAATTAGGACGGGTGGGGGGAGCGTGTCATGAGCTCGACCTTTGTTCTGTCCGCGATGTTTATTTCCCTGCTGGTGCTGTTGCTAAGCGGGATGCCACTTGCGTTCGTTCTTATATCCCTGGCGGTGCTTTTTACTGTAACGCTCTGGGGAACAGATGCCCTTGTTCTTTCCGTTTTGCAGACATTCGATGTCATGACATCCGATGTACTTCTTGCAATACCACTCTATGTGCTCATGGCCAGCATCCTACAGCGGTCGGGAATCATAGAAGCCTTGTATAAGGCCATGGAACTTTGGTTCCGACGACTACCCGGTGGGCTGGCGGTGGGTACCATCGCAATATGCACTGTGATGGCGGCGATGACCGGCATCGTAGGGGCGGCCGTTGCGGCAATGGGAATTCTGGCACTGCCATCCATGCTCCGCCGAGGCTATGACGAAAAACTCGCACTGGGCACCATTTGTGCCGGTGGCACCCTAGGAATCCTGATCCCTCCGTCCATCATCACCATTGTTTACGCGGCAACCGCGCAGGTGTCGGTGGGCAAAATGTTTGCGGCGGGTATCATTCCGGGCATGGTCTTGGCAGGGCTGTACATTGCCTATGTGGTGATCCGCACCCTTTTAAAGCCGAGTGTGGCACCACGTCCGGAGCAGGTGGATGTATCGGTACGTGAGATGTTTGCGTCGCTTAAGTCCCTCATACTTCCAGCGCTGATTGTCTTCAGTGTGCTTGGGAGTATCTATGCGGGTATCGCCACACCGACTGAGGCCGCGGCCGTTGGCGTGGTGGGTGCTATGGTTTCAGCAGTTTTGCAGCGCACCTTCACACCCGACAACCTGAGTGCCGCCGCAATGGATACATTGCGTGTGACGACCATGATCATGTGGATCACCATCGGCGCCAAGATTTTCGTATCGATCTTCACCGGTACTGGCGGCGCGGACTCCCTGTTGACGTTTATCCAGGATCTGGAACTAAACCGCTGGCTGGTGTTACTCGCAATGATGGGCATCCTGGTGCTGCTAGGACTGTTTCTGGATGAGATCGGCATCATTCTGCTTTGTGTACCGGTGTTCCTTCCCATTATCAACGCTTTCGACTTTGACCCGATCTGGTTTGGCGTGTTGTTCCTGATTACTGCGCAGATGGCCTATATCACCCCGCCGTTCGGATACACCCTGTTCTACATCAAAGGGGTGCTTCCAGCCGGTATCGGGATGGAAACGGTCTATCGGGCCATTGTTCCTTTCCTGTTGCTTCAGATGATAGCGCTGGTGCTGTTTATGATATTCCCGGATTTGGTGACTTGGTTGCCTAACCAGCTTTCCCAGCGCCTGGCGTCCTGACAAATATAATGGAGATTCTTTAAATGCACACTCAAAACTCCCGTATATCCGGCTTCCACAAGCTTTCAATGTCAGAAAGGCTCAACAAGGTCATGGAGGTTGCCGGCCTTGATCGGAGTGTAGAGGCAAAGCTCTCGAACACCGGTAATCTTGACGCTTCTGTTGTGGACTCAATGATCGAGAACGCTGTCGGCACCATGAATATTCCGCTGGGCGTTGCGACGAACATGATTGTTGACGGCGAGGACGTGCTCATTCCGATGGCAACTGAGGAATCATCCGTCGTTGCCGCAGTTTGCAATGCTGCGAGGCAGTGTCGTGACTCCGGTGGATTTACGACATCCCTGTCAGGCTCGTTAATGATCGCTCAGGTGCAGCTCATTGATGTCAGTAATCCCGAATTTGCGCGCCTTCAGATTCTTGAGAACAAAGAGAGGATTCGAGATGTCTGTGACCAGACCGACCCGGTATTGCTGAAACATGGCGGCGGCTATCGAGATCTGGAAGTTCGGGTACTCGAGGGTGGGCGCAACGGACCCATGGTCATTACCCACCTGATCGTCGACACCCGCGATGCGATGGGCGCAAATGCCGTTAACTCTATGGCGGAGGCAGTGGCTCCTCTGATTGCGGAATGGACCGGCGGCAAGACATATCTCCGGATTCTGTCTAACCTTGCCGATCGCCGCCTCGCAAGGGCCAGGGCCACTTGGTCGCTGGATGCCATTGGTGGGGAGTCGGTTCGCGAGGGGATTCTATCGGCATTTGATTTCGCGGATATTGATCCGTACCGGGCCGCAACGCATAACAAAGGGGTTATGAATGGGGTGAGTTCCGTTGTGTTGGCCACCGGTAATGATACGCGAGCGGTTGAGGCAGGTGCTCACGCGTATGCCGCGCGGTCGGGGCAGTATCGTTCGCTGACCCGATGGGAAATAGATCAGGACGGTAATTTGACTGGAATGATCGAGATGCCGATGGCGGTCGGGCTGATAGGTGGGGCGACTAAATCACACCCGACTGCCCGCATTGCATTGGAGATCATGAATACCACAACCGCTGAAAAATTGGCCAGAGTGATTGCGGCTGTCGGGCTCGCACAAAATTTCTCGGCCTTGAAAGCGCTTGCTACCACAGGCATTCAGAAAGGGCACATGGCCCTTCATGCCAAGAACATCGCCGTCATGGCCGGTGCGGCCGGCCCGGACATTGATACCGTGGCCAGAGAGCTGGTTGAGGGCGGAATAGTACGGGTGGATATCGCTGAGGAAATCCTGCTGCGTATGCGGAGTAAAGGCGGGCCATCCTGATTCGAGACTGTGTACTGGCAAACGGTGCCACCCGTGAACGTAAAAACGGCAGCGCGGTTAGTGATCCTGGCTAAACGCAACGTTGTTGTCGACACGCTCTGCGCCGGACTGCTGACGCCATGCCAACAGGAATATGGCGAGCCCGGCAGCGGCCGTTGTGGCTCCGACATACCCCGTGGACTGCCACCCCATGCCTGCACTGATAGCCATACCGCCCAGCCAGGGACCAAGGGCATTGGCCACGTTGAAGGCCGCGTGGTGAGAGGCCGCAGCCAGCGTCTGGGCACCGTGCGCCACATCCATCAGGTGAGTTTGCAGTGCGGGCCCAAGGCCAACCATCAAGGCGACCAGGAAGCACATCACCAGCATGGTCCAGATGGTTTCCGTGGCGTAGGGATACAGAAGTAGCATGCTGATGCTCCACAGCAACATCCAGCCAACGCTGCGGAACTGGAGGCGATCAAACAGCCATCCTCCGAGGATGTTCCCAACGAACCCCCCAAGCCCGAAGACCGCGAGTGCGATCGGAATCCAGAAGGGGTCGACCCCGGTGACTTCCAGCAATGTCGGAGCCAAATAGCTGAACACACAGAACATACCGGCAAACCCGATGGAGCCGATCGCCAACGGGTACCAGATTTCCGGACGATTGAACGCCCGGATTTCTGAGAACGGGCTTTGCCGTTCCTCTTGTCGGTTGAGAGGAAGGAAAAGAACAATCATCAATTCGGTAAGAGCTGCAACAGCGCCCACGAACCCGAAGGCGTACCGCCAATCCAGGTGCTGCCCAAGAATCGTTGCCAGTGGGTTTCCGATCAACAGCGCGAAGGTGAGGCCCATCATGACCAGGCTCACTACCTTGGCGCGCTTGTTAAACGGTACGAGTGAGGCGGCGACCAGAGCAGCAACACCGAAATAGGCCCCATGGGGAAGGCCGGCAATGAACCGGAACACCAGAAGTGATCCATACCCCGGTGCCAGGGCACTGGCAATATTTCCCAGTGCGTAGAACGACATCAATAGGATCAGCAGGTGCCGGCGATAGAGTCTGGCTCCACCAATGGCCAGGATCGGGGCGCCCACGACGACGCCCAGCGCGTACGCACTGATCAAGTGGCCAACCTGTGGTTCCGTAACACCCAGATCCGCAGCAACGCCGGGCATAAGCCCCATGATGGCGAACTCTCCCGTACCTATCCCGAATCCGCCCATGGCGAGAGAGAATATGATCAGTGTAATCCTGGCGGGAGAGTAGGGGGCTTCCTGCAATTGAGAGGGCATGGGGTGGTTGGCCTTGGCTACCAGTCAGTAAATTTGAAACAAGGCCATCCAGTGTGAGCTAATCCAAGGCACTTCGGAATACGCGTATGTCCTCAGATCAGCCAGCCGAAGAGGAAGTCGAATAGCGAGCTGAAAAAACCGCCACTGCTCTTGGTGACAGTGGTTGGTTCCGAAGTGTTGTCTGAGGACGAACTTGTGGCCTGCAATGATTCCGAAATCTCCGGATCGCCAGAAGTCGTCGTTTCCTGTGGCAACTGATAATCAACATCCGTTGATGTCTCTTCGGTCGCCTCGGAAGGCACATTGAGTGCTATGGAAGGCTCGGCATCAACGGTTGAAAGCTCTTCGACAGTGGAGGGCTCCTCAACAATCTGGCGCTCGACAGTGGTTTGGGGCTTTTCCGTGGCTGAGGGCATCTCCGTGGCTGAGGGCTCTTCAGCAACCGCAACTGCAACAGGTTCGCTTTCCGGTTCTTCTACTGTTTGAGGGGCGGGCATTGATGCTTGGGCTATTGTCGGCTCGGGCTGAATTACCGGGTTATCATCCGTTGCCAGAATGGCATCAGGTACAGGTACCGCTTCTTCTTCCAGGGGTGGTGATTCTGTCGAAACCAGCGCTGGCTCGGGTCGGACCTCTGGCTCAGGCGCTGCAGCAACGGGTTGTTCCTCATTGGCCGACCCGAAACGCTCCTTGTCGATTCCCGCATCAGCCATCGCCCCCTCACGGTTCTGCGCGGTGTTGCCAGTCACTGGATCGCCATCCTTAAAGGCGATTCCCAGGGCGGACAGCGTTTGTGGGTCCAGGTCTCCAGTGGCCTGCAACCCGTCGTGACCCGATTGATACTTCCGGATGGCTGAGCGCAGGGTGTTATCCATCCACCCATCGGCTTTGCCGATATCGTAGCCTGCGCCATAGAGGGCATTTTCAGCAGCAAAGATGGTGTCGGCAGGATCGGCCTGAGCGACTGCACAGAAGGACACCGTCAACGCGGCAAGAAAACCGGGCATCCTGGTAAAACGTGAATGGCTCATGGGTAAATCTCTCCCTGATACGCCGTATTGCTTTTGTTTGAGTATCGAAAGTATCAGTAATTGAACATGTCGCCTATGACGCAGTTAACACAAGCGGAAAAGGGCTCTAGTCCGATGTCTTGAAGCGACGTACCAGGCCGTTAAGGTCCTCTGCCATATCCGCCAGGGAATTGCTGGATTGGTTTACGTGGGCGATATCGTCGGTGAGTTTATCAATGGCACTACTACTGGCCTCCACGTTCTGAGTCATTTCAGCAGCGGTCGCCCGCTGTTGCTCGGTGGCGCTTGCAACTTGTGTCGTCATGTCCACGATCCGGTTCACGGCAGCCATAATTTCCGACAGGGCAGCACCGGATTTGCCAGCTTCTTCACTGGCTTCCGAGGCCATCTGTTTGGCCTTACTCATATCAACCACCGCGCCAGCGGCACCGCTTTGCAGATTCGAAACGATCCGCTCGATATCGACCGTGGAATCCTGAACCCGCTTGGCGAGGCCACGAACCTCATCGGCAACCACCGAAAACCCGCGTCCCGCGTCTCCCGCACGCGCTGCTTCGATGGCGGCATTGAGGGCAAGGAGGTTGGTTTGTTCTGCGATGGCCTGGATAACGTCCAGTACGTTTCCGATCTCACCGGACTCATCTTCAAGTCGCTGGATGCGCTTTGACCCTGCTTCGACCTGTTCCGCCAGTCGGGTAACGGATTTAATCGCGGTCGACACCGTTTCCTGACCGGTTCCTGCCAGGTCGGCAGCCTGGCGTGCGGATTCATCCGTGTCATTGGTGTTGGAGGCGATCTCGTCGGAGGTGGAGACCATTTCCTGCATCGCCGCCGAAACCTGAGTCACCTGATCCCGTTGTTGCTCGGCGTTGGCCGTGGTGCTGTTTGTAATACCGGACAACGATTCGGATTCCGTACTGAGACGCCGAGACGACGCAACAATCTGGGAAATAATGTCTTCCAGCGTTTCCAGGAAGGCATTTACCGCAGAGATAAAATCGCCGATTTCGTCCGGGCGGCCCTTGGTCAGCCGGGTAGAAACGTCGCCTTCGTTATTGCCGATATTTTCCAGGTAACCCAGAATTTCCGACCGCGCACGTTTGACGCTGTTGCCCATCATGCGGCTCATCAGCAGGGCGACGACCAACCCCAGAATGACAGACGCAATAAATGCGGCGAGTGTCAGCTTAAGCGCATCCTCGGTCTCTGCTTCGGCTTCGTCTGCCACGGTTTCGAGGGAGGCAAAAACCTCTCTCTCAAGACCCTGAGCCATGTCAGTGATTTGGGGTCCCAGAACGTCAAGCTTGTCTTCTTTCGTCCGGATCATCGCTTTTTGCTGAACCAGCAGTTCATTGACCGATGACTGGTATTTCCCAAGTGCCTCTATCGCCGTATCGACATACTGCCTGACGTAACCGGGGACTGAGTCCATATCCAGAAACTCGAGCGCATCGGAAATATCCTCCATGGCATAACCCAGTGCCGTTTCCGAGGACTCGTCGCCATCAGCAAAGAAGCGCTGTGAGGCCATTCGCATCATGAGCGTATCGTGAATCAACTGTTCCAGAACAACTCGCAACCGGCTGTCCGGCTCTCTGTTGGTAACGCCATCCATAGCCCTGCGCAGCGCCTCTGAAGCAGTGGGGCCGTATTGGTCGAGTTCATTGGCAATGATATTTTTGACTTGCTGCTTGGTGGGTACCAGTTCGTTATTGAAGACATTCGCGTACTGCAGTGTCGCCTCTTCGATCTCAGCAACCAGTTGCACGCGGTTGGTACTTTTAATCGTCTGCTGCGCCGCTGATAGCTCACTGAAAAAATCCGTCTCGAGCTGCTTGAAGCGTGCCAGGATGTCTTCGTTACCGGTAGCGTAGTAGTCAAAGACTCCCAATCTCATATTGTAAAGATTGATTAGCACACCGGTCGCAACGGCGGTTTCCGGTGCAAGATCCCTTGCGACTGTATCCATTCGCGCATCAAGGTTTTGAAATTCCCGGACGCTGTAGAAGGTTACGAGTGCGAATAAAAGCAGAATAAAAACAGGTGCGATCAGGAGTTTTCCGCTGACACCTAGCCGACGCTCAATAACTTCTAATTTTTCTACAGCCACTGGTCTGCCCCT
>Ga0189286_100433_pt1 | contig 11675 bp, 8 predicted proteins | sample UW69minimetaG_FD_130330 | JGI IMG/M metagenome (GOLD analysis project Ga0189286, IMG submission 130330) | Marine microbial communities from the Costa Rica Dome - UW69 mini metaG | ecosystem: Environmental > Aquatic > Marine > Oceanic > Photic zone | place: Costa Rica: the Eastern Pacific...
GGGAAGTGTTCGTTGATCTTTTGGTCAAGCGTGCTCATTGGCTATAACCCTCAGAAATCAAAATCGCTGGTAAAGGACCGCCGCATCAAATACCTGAGCGACTTGTATTCCTTGTAGTGGGAGGTACCGGCATGCTGTTCTTCCAGCTTCAGGAAAACCTCCTGGCCGTTGGCCTCATCTGCCTTGCGGCTGAGCACAAAGCGCACCTGAAGCTCCCGCTCGCGGGGGTTCTCCGAGGTCAGGTCAAACGACAGTTCGTGACTGTCCGAAATCAACTCCCCTGACTGGGTATAAATCCCGGCCCGCAGGTGACGAGGCTGTACTTTCTCGGTAACCGGCCCGGACTGATACAAGGTGACGGCCAGTTGGCCGGAAGTGATCACCGAGCTGGCCCCACGTAGGATGTCCACCTCAACGGCGCTGACATCGCTCTGACGCTTCTTGTTAACCTTCAGGACTGGAATCACAACCTCCTGAAGGGATGCGCCGCCATGCACAAACCGGCTGCCAGAGCCCTTAAGGCGCAGCCGGTTGATGGACTTGGGAATCTGCACTTCCATATCGCCCTCCAGCCCAAGCTGCTCGGACGAGAAGTGATGGAAAGCCGGAGAGGCGGACAGCCCCTTACCCAGCACGAACCGACGGTCCCGGTAGCGAATATCATCGCCAGAAACGGCGTCGCCCAGGAAGTCACTCTCATCCAGCTCACGGTTCTGGTAAATAAAACCGTGGTCAGCGGTGATCAGCAGGTTATTGGCGTTGGCCGCCGTGAGCTTCTTGATCAGACGAATCAGGTCATCCAGGGTTTGTTCTGCGGCTTCAAAGGCCTGCCCCTCTGAGTGCATCTTGTCGCCGGTGTGATCGATGCGGTTGTGGTAGATGTACAGCACATCATTACCCTTGAGCAGCTCCCGGCTGTCTTCCCGGTTGAGCTGCATAAAATCCTCCGCCTTGACGGCCTGGCCCCGCCCATCCAGGGCGGCCTGCAGGATTTTGGTACGGTTGACGGTACCCTGTGAGCTTTGGCCATCCACCAGTACCGTTCCGGTATCGTTGTCGGCGATCGCCAGGGACTTGTTGGGCAGCAGCGCCGCCATACCGAGCTGGGTATAGCTGGGAAGGGTCGAGAGTGCCGGTTCAAGCTCCGCGCTGTAGCGATCTTCCTGCCGGATAAGGCCCAGCAGCTCATCACCAATCTCGTAGCGCATGGCGTCGGAAATAATTACGCAGATTCGTTTGTCCTTACGCAGGTACGGGCGAACCCAGTGCTCGAAAAAGACCTTTTGCTGAACGACCGGATAGGCCTCCCAGCGCGGTGCGGCGTCCACGTGAACCTGGAAGCCATCGCCCAGCTTGAGCAGGTAGTTGTTGGAATACAGGTTCTCCACCTGCTCACTGAGCTCGCCCATCAACGATGCCTGGCCGGACATGCGCACATGGTAGGTAAACTTGCGGTAGAGCTGATCCAATTGGAACCAGGAACGGCTGTATCGCTGAACGCCGTCGGAGAGGCTATCCATGGTGAGACGAGCCTCACCCAGCATCTGGACAAAACGGGCCGCAAACTCAATGGCTTCATACAGGTGGCGGAACTCCCCGTACCAATGGCCCTGCCGCCGCTGCCGCACCCACAGCGCCACATCACCACTGGTGACCGTGCGGCCTACCACCGCCCGCACCAGGTCACTGATAATCTTCTGGTCGATTAGCCGGAAGTAGTCCAGCTCAACCAGTTCCCGGAAGTCCCGCTTACCGAGATCCTGCTCAATGCCCAGCACCTCGGCACACTCGGCAGACAGGGTTTCAAAGCCTTGCTCGAACTGCCGGCTGTCTTTCCAGCGCTTGAGGAACACCAGGGCATCGCCGGTCAGTTTGACCTCGCCATCGGTACCCATGGCGTAGCAGGACTTGAACAGCTCGATCACAAAGTCGCGCAGGCTGGGTTCACTGGCCTCGTAGCCGTAGAAACGGGTCAGCTGTTCCCAAAGGAAGCTATCCAAGCCGCATCGTTCGATCAGCCGGATGCCATCATCACGGTCTTCCGCCAGTTGCTGCAGCAGGGTTTCCACCACCGAGTCCATACGGGGCTCGCTACCGGCACACACGGCCAGCATCTTCAGGCGAAGCTGACCGGCGGTGTCGTCCGGCTTCAGTAACTTCTTCAACGCCTCCTTGCGCTTGTTCGCCTGAAAGAACTCCGCGTGGGCCTGGGCCACCTCGGCAAATTCCAGGCCTAGCTCCAATTCGGAGAGCCAGATTGCCACCTGGTCAGTCCGGAACTCACCGTGGGCCAGCTGTACGTCCAGTAGCCAGTTATCCAGATCCTCCGGTTGCGGTCCTTCTTTGTAAAGAAGGAACTTCTGTTCCGGCGCCTCCCGCAGAATGCGATGTTTCAGGCCGTACTCGTTGTTGGCGATCTCCAGCTTCTCCACGTTCGGAATGGAAACCGCGTCATAGTCACTGCGCAGCTCTTGCTTGGTGTCGTACCAGAACACAACCCGGTGCTTATCGAAAAGCCTGCCCAGCGCATAATTGATTTGCTGGCTCATTCTTTGCCCCCGAGCTTCTCCAAGCGCGACACCCACTCATCAAAGTGTTTGCAAGAGGCCCGTAGAGCATCGAGGCCGATGCGAGCCGCAACCGATACCCCCGATGTCACCTTGTCGTATTCCGGTATCTCTTTGAGAATTCGTTTCGATGGCGCTGTTTCTCGACCGTCATTGATGAGCTCCGGATTTTGGGAGCCGACCATCTTCACCAAATTTCCAATTGGCTGGTCGTGCTCCAGGTACTCCCAATTCAGCTTGGTCGGGTCAGCCAGAATCAGGCTTTCAAATTCATGCAACTGGATATAGGGGATAAAGTTTGGCTTGTTCATTTCATTGCCAAAAGCAGCTTCGAGCCGTTCGATCCTTTGATAAGGCTCCAGCCGTTTCGCCTCGTCAAATCCTGGGAAATCGTCTGGCAAGGCATATAAATCGAACATGCTGGTAAACCAGCATTCCTGGTTGGCGTCTTCCTTCACCCAGGTTTCGATGTCTGCTTTTGCCTTCTGGTAACTGATCAGGCCACCCCGGTATTCTTTGGCCGCCCGTTTGTCCTTGCTCGTTAGCACGCAGCGCGCGTCGGTGTAGACATCAAAGTTCGCCAGATGGGGTGTCAAAACCTGGTCGACAAAGGCTTTCTCGGTCTGGCCCTCGGCGGTTATGTGCAGTCGAATCACGGCTGCCCTCCCAACACATTTTTCTCCCATAGCTCCGAGAGGCTGTACCGTTGCAACCATTCACCCAGCGCCTCCGGTTCCAGACGGTGGAACGAGCTGGCGCCGGTCTTAGAATCGCGCTCCACGATCACAATCTGCTCCGGAAGGAATTCATCGACCAGACGTGTGGACTGGGTGGCCAGGACCACCTGCGTTTTCTGGGATGCACGTTTGATCATACCGGCAAGCTCAAGCGTGGCAGCCGGATGCAGCCCCAACTCCGGCTCATCCAGAACGATCACTTTTGGAAGCAACGCCGGTGGCTGCAACAGCAGCGTGGTCAGCGCCATGAAGCGAAGAGATCCGTCGGAAATCTGATCCGGACCAAAGAGATAATCCTGGCGGTAGGTATCAGACCAGTTCAGTCGCACGAAACGGTCATTGCCAGGAAGGGTATCCAGCACGAAGTCGTTGAACTGCGGCATGATCTTGCGAATATGCCGGACAATTCGTTCGTAGTAAGGACGATAGCTATCCGACTCCTTCAACATCTTGAGGAAGGCCGCGAGGTTGCCCCCATCGCTGCGCAGGTAGGACACATCATCAACGTACACCCGGTCCTTGATTCGGGCGGTGTCGGATGTGTCGTGAAACTGGAAGGTCTGTATGCCTCTAAGCAGACCGGTAAGCACTTTACTGGTGGGCCGATCATCCTGCCCCAGCTCCGCTTCAGGGCCACCACTGGACAGAAAGTATTCCTGCGGTCTGGGGTGACCGGCCTTGTGATAGCTTACCTGTTCACCACTGACGAACAGCCGGTCCGGCAACCCATACGATAGCTTTACATCGTAGGAATCGGTGGTGCTGTCGTCTTCCAGTTTCACGCTGAAACTCAGCGATTCGGTCACCTTTGGGCCGTAGAACAGAAGTTGGCTGACACCCTGCCTGCCAACGTACTGCTGCAGTGCGCCAGTAGTCATAAACCCCAGCAGCCGAAACAGCGAGATCAGGTTGCTTTTCCCGGAACCATTTGCCCCCAAAAGCACCGTGACATCATTAAAGGCAATACGCTCGTAGTCGTGGTTGCAGATGGATTTAAAACCTTTAACGGCAATTTCTTTCAATTTCATAAATAGCCCTCCTTCATGAGAGGCCAGGAATCTTCTTCAAGGCGTCGCCAAATTTCGGATAGTTGGCCTTAACCCCGTCATCGAGATCGATTTCCACCTGCTCGGTGGCCAGGGGGTAGAGCACATCCCGCTCGTAGTCATCCAGCTCGGCGAGGATTTTGTTGATCTTCTCGATCTCTTTCAGGGCCTTGGTCTTCTCACCCTGGGAAGCCCCGGCGCTGATACTGACGGCCTCCAGATGGTTTTTCCGGGCTTGCAGCTTCTCGTCCTTGAAATCCCGCAGATACTCCAGCACCGTGCCCACGGTGTGAGGCTGGTAGCGGTGCATATAGATCAGCGCATTGAACGAGCCCTTGGGTGAAGAGAACAGCCAGTAGATGGGCCGTTTCTTGTAACGGCGCACGTGGTCGTTATAGAAATCCCTCAGAAAGTACCTGCGGATGTCCTTGCCCAGCGCCTGCTCGACAAAGCGGAGGTTTTCCCCGTAGTGTTCTTCACCAAAGGCGATGCGCAGGAATTCACGGAAGCGCTCGGTTATATCGTCGGTGAACCAGTCACCGTCGAGCATGGGGATGACGTTGTCGTCATCGGCCGGGAAACTGGGCTCCGGAACCCGCTCCAGGTAGTCCTCAATGGTCTCGCCTTGGTTAGCCAGGATCAGCCCCGGCTCTTCCAGTGCATAGCGACCGAGCATACAACCAACGGCGTAGGAAGCCAGCTCGCGCATGGTATCGGCCAACAGCAGCCCTTCAAGCTCTTCCTTGCTCTTGTTGTTCCCGTAGCGGTAGTGAGGGTTACAGGTCAGAGTGACCTCCTCCAGCGGTACATCTGGTGCAAGCTCATTCTGTAGACCATAAGCGTCGATAAAAATCCGGTTGTTTTCTTCCTCCAACTTCTGCACCGTCAGAGTCATATCTCGCCAGTAGGCTCTAACGGTCTGGTAAGTTTCCGGCAGCGTTATTTGACGATAATCGACCCTCAGGAGGGGCAGGCTGGTAAAATCCCAAGAATTCTCGTAAAAATCCCAATCCTCAGAGGACAAGCTTATGAGTCGCTGAGTATTTCTTCTAATGTTGAGTTTTCCGTCGAAGTCAAAAACTGCAGGAAGCTTTCCAATATCTCCCGGCTGGTAATTTAGTGTTGGTGAAATGAGCGCGATAAAGTCGACAATTAAGTTGCTATTCAGATAGGCCAATATAACGTTGTGAAGCGTGGCATCGAACGCGAATAGTGATGATCCGGAATTATCAAAAATTGAATTCTTCGATATACGAGCCGAAGTTTTGTAGGAGGCCAAAGCATTCCATGTGACACCTTCACGGAATACATAATCAAGATTGTAATTATGAGACCTAACCTTGCCGGTTTCCGGGTTTATAAAAGTTCGAATGGCATCGCCGTCATTTTCCCAATTTACAAAATAATCAAGATTCCCATACCACTTACGAAACTCTCCTCCTTTTTGATAGGGGAACCATTTTAGGCCAGAAGATTCTGCTTCGACTCGAGAATTGGCATTTAACATAGAACGACCGAAACTGATTTCAGACCATTGCCTCATGAACAGATCATTATTCGCAGTGGCCATACCTAGCCGCGTATCACTCAGCTCCCCAAGCTTTTGATACTCAAAGAGCGATCTAACTGAGTTACTCACCCAGTATGCGATAGGGCGACCAGGGATCTTTTTAAAATCCTCAGCAGAAGCCTCAAAGAAATAGTCGTCAATATGTTGACTGATATCGGTTGCCTGTCTATCACTCATCGCCATTCCCCGAATCTTGTTCACCAACAGATGTTTTGACCTGCTGCCAATCATCCGCTATTGCCTTCCAATTCACCTTGCGCTCGACCGTTGCTCCGTTGCTATCCTGGCCCGACCACACGGCCCAAAAATCAGGATCATCCGATTTTGGTCGATGATGCTCAGGAAGTTGGTTCATCTGCACCAGTACCGGCAGCTCCGATGCCCAGCCGAGCAAAATGGCGTGTCGGGAGGGGAGCGAGGGCAAGTCCCGAAGCAGGCCTCGCAGATTGTCGGGAACCAGCTTGTGCACCAAATCCTGATCGCGGTCGTTACTGATGCGGTGCATAAGGAAACTATTACACTGAGAAAGCACCGTGGGGGAAAGCTCACTAGGGCGCTGCGAGGATAGCACTAAGCCCAACCCGAACTTGCGGCCTTCGCGGGCGATCTTCTCAAATATCTGGCAGCAAATAGTTGCCGAATTCTGATTTTCAGCGCCGTCGTTGTAGCGCTTAATGAAGGTATGTGCTTCCTCCATTACCATTACCGTAGGTAAGACTTGGCCTCGGTTCAGGTTGCGGTAACGTTGCTGCGCCTCCAGTGTCATGCGGGCGATGACTGCTGTGATGATATGCACTACCTCTGCCGGCACCAGTGAGAGATCAATTACGGTGATGGAACCATTAGATGCTTGGTTATCTCCAATATGGCTCTCAAGCCATTCGGCCAAGGATGTCTCTTCAGTACCCGTAACGATCCGTTTGACCCTTGCATCCGATAACATGGTCCGAATACGCATAATCAGAAAATCGAAAAACTGCGCATTAGTTTCTTGGCTTGCCAGTGCCTCTAAGTGATCGGCGAACTGAGCGCCGTCAAATTCTATAGGTGAGTCCTCATTAGGACCCTCCTGATAAACTGCTCCACCCAGGGTAGTGAGGAATCCTTGAAAATGAGCGATAACTTCTTCTACCGCTGTCGCTGGAAAATCGTTGTATCCAGTTTGGCCGTTCTGTTTACGGAACGTTTGTCGTGGGCGATCCAGTAGGGATTGCACTTTAGAAGCAAGAAATTCCAAGCTCTCCCTGTGATCAATGAACTCACGTGAAAATGCCTCAAGATCCTCAATAAATATCGGAAGCTTGGGTCCGAACTTCCAGCCCTCATACGTTTCACCGTTACGGACTTGCGACTTCAAGGTGATAAGGATGGAACTGAGTTTTCGGCGTAGAAGGAACACAGTATCTTCGGCGGCTTCGGAACTACTGCGCATTTCCCGAAGAGCTCTGCGTAGCAGCGGCCGTTGTGCACGTTCACTCGCCTGAGTAAATGCACTCCACTCTTCGCTATTCCAGAACCATAGCGGCACTTGCAGTTGTTCGATGCCTTCACTGGGCTCGACGGCACATACGCGCACATCACCCAGTCCTTCAAACGCATTAGCGTACTCTCCATTCGGATCGAGTACGATGAAGCGGGCGTTTGGCTTCTCGCCCCGTTTCCTTTCTGCGGCTTCCAAAGACCAACGGATCAAGCCGGCAACCGAGCAGGATTTTCCGCTACCAGTGTTCCCGAGGACAGCCAAATGGCGACCGAACAACCGGTCCGGGTCAACCGCGACTTCAGCGTTCGCGGCCAGCGGGCTGGTGCCGATCATTACGTGGCGGTTATCGCCTGACTCGACGATGGCGCGTAGTTGATTTTGTGTGGGGAGCAGGACCGAATCACCCACGGTGGGATAGCTCTCGACACCGCGCCGGAAACGATATTTCTCTTGGCCGCTCGCTTCGCTGCCATCGTAATACAGACAGCCCAATGGATTCAGGCTCATCTTGCGCAGAGGATAAGGCAGGTCCACCAGGCCAAAGTCCTGCATGCCTCGGCGTTTGGGATACTGCGAGCGCTCGATAGTGATCCACTCCACTTGGGCGACCATGTGGCCTTCGTCACTGGGGATCAGCACATACCCATTGATGCGGGGGAACGGGCGAGGCGTACCGGTATTGAGGGCAACACCATCGGGAGCCTCAATTTCCAGTAGGACTTTGATTTCATCGGGCGAGACAAAATCAATGGTCCCAATGCGCAGAGAGTCGGCGTAAGCCAGTGGAGACAGACTCATTGAGGCTCCTCCCCATCATTAGGCTGATCCTTTTCTGGATGATTTGGCTGCTCAGCTCCCCACCGTTGCTTGAGCAACTCACTCATACGGAAAGTCGTCTTGTCGATGGCGGCCTTGGGCAAGTAGTTTTCAGTCAGTGTGCTCAGGTCGGCCAGTGCCGGACCGATCAGCAAACTAATCTGTGATGGCCTGCCTATCTCCTTGTAGGTCTGCATGATGCGACCGAGCGGGTCGTCGTAGGAGATAACGACCAGATGGGTTGAGGGGATGGTGAGCATATCTCGGATTACGCGATTGATATGCTCATCGCCAAAACTGTAACCGTAGGTCACCAGTGTACTGTTAGGACGGCACACGGCTGCTGCGAGATCGCGAAACAGCTCCACGTAGGGGTAATCTGCGGTTTCTTTATCCTTGGCTGCGTTTGGATAGATCATTAATTTCTGGGCAGTGGCGTCACCAAGACCAGGGGCTTGTAAATAAGGGTCGACGCTGCCGGCGCCGAAAGGCAAACCGAAACGGCGAATGTCTTTGCCGGTCTGCAACCAGTCCACCGAGCCATGCAACTTGGTATAGCGCGCTACGCCTTCCAGATAGCGTGGCTCACCGCGAATACCGGGTGGGTTGTAGTGCATGTCCAGATCCAGACGCGAAGAGCGGAAGATCGGCATGAGGTTGCCCAGAAAACGGTCCAGCAGGTGCAGGCCAGCCAGCTCTGCTCCGGCCTCGATCAGTCGGTCGTAGTTGGTGGTGAAAATGTTCAGGCGATCACGAACCCCGGTGCGGCTTGCAAAGCTCATCAGAAAGGTGACCAGCGTATTGAAAGCCTGCTCGCGCCTCGCTTCTTCCGAGGCAGCAATCGACGTTTCGTTCTTGAGTATCGAGGCAGAAAAATCCTCAAGCGTCTTGTTGATACATTCTTTCAACGCACCGCTCTTGTCCGACTCGACGATTTCCATGCCACGCAGTAGTTCGTTCGCAACACGAAGATCATCCTCGATATTGGCTTCCGCTCGACCCACCTTGGGCGCTTCTTTATCTGCCGCTGCGAAAATTTTCTGGCCTAAATCACCAAAGTCGTATCCAGATCGATCCATTCCGTATGCACCAGAGCCCGTGGCAATACGGTGCACGGCATGGGTTATTCCGGAACCAATCAACAGCGAGAGGTGCTCCGACTGAACCAGAGAAGTAAGCCAAGGCTCGATGCGGTTTCGCAAGTCTTTCTGGTCGAACTCGTCGGACTTCAACCAGGAAACATGTTTTCCCGGCTGCAGCCTAAAATTGTCGCCGTCCGCAGCAAACTGTAATGGCCCATGGTCATCTCTAACTTTGAGGATATTCAGCGGTTCTTTTTTCTCGCTCATTGTGCACTCCCTTCAGATACTCGCTGCTTCATCATGGCGATGATATTTTCCACTCTGCGCAGCAGGTCATCGTAGGTCATGATGTCGACCATGTTGGCGTATTTGCGGCGGATTATTTCGAAGTCAAAACGCTGCTCGTCAGTGAAGTCTTTGTCACGCCCCAGCAGGATCAGGGCCTTGGGGTTTGTGATCTTCATTTGAATATCGACCGGGAGCTCGCTCTTGTGCTTTTTGTATATTTCCTGCTCACCGGTACAACCCCACTTGCTGAGGTGGAACAGGTACTTTTCGGCCTGCATGACGGCTCCGGCCAGTTCGGTTCTCGGTGTATGGTTGTCCCGGTACTTGTGGCGAGATAGCAATGCATTTGAAAATGGCTTCTTGACCTCGATAATATCGACGCTCCCATTGGCATCAACCAGCATCAGGTCTATGTAGCGGTTGGTTGCCCGGCCCGGCTTCGAGTAAAAGTCCTTGATCTGGACGTTTTCCAGCACAGCGATGTACTTGGGGAAGATGAAAAGCAACAGGTCCAGGATTTTCCTCTGCCAGTCCTTTTCCTGGTGCTCCTCAGCTGTCCGCAGCATCTCTTTCAGCTCGGCGTGGATGTATTCGAACTTTTGCAGCTCGAAGGTCTCTAGAAGATCTCCCCGAGATGAGGTGATAAGTCTCGGCTTTTTCTCCAAGTATTTGTTGAGGTGCTGCTCTGCATCCGAAAGGGTTCCGAAATAATCCTTCAGCACTCGGGCGATACGTGATCGGGCGTAGTGGGTCAGTTCAGTGCTTGTCGGGAATGTCTTCAGGAGTTGATCAAAATCGGCCAGCGGAATCGCGCTTTCGTCCGAGCCACCTACTATGATGGGCTCATCGATCAACTCATCAATTTTTCGGAAAACCGATATATCCCGGTTTGCAACAAAGGTTCGTGGCTCTAGTTTCATTGTCCTGTCTAGGCGCAAGTCGTGCTTCAGCCCCAGAACGTCTTTGTTAACTTTGTAATAGTCACCCTCGGATACGCCCAGCACGAATACGCGTTCACTGTCGTCGTCAATCTGGAGCGGCTTGCCAATCGAGGCCAGACCGGCGTTTGTGAAGGTGAACGTTCTGCGCAGCGTGACGCTGCCATCCTGTCTGAGCTTTTCATCCAGCCAGCGGGTATCGTTAAATCGATCAGGCTGGTAAGTCAGCAGCAAGCGGGCTTGCTCCTTGAATATCCTGATCACAGCCTGCCTCCTCTGTCCGCGTTTATTTCGTCCACAGTAGTGTTGGTGCCCGACCAGAACTTTATGGCCAGGTCGGTGAAGGTGGCGAAATCGTCGGAGCGGAAGTTACAGGTCATGCTCACCGGCTCCGCTCAACGGCCTTGGCCATCATGGCCATCTTCTCAGCTTCCGAATTGCCATCGACCAATCGGAGAAACGCGCCTCTATAGTTTGGCTTATGGGTGTTCTCGAGCACGAAAGCAGTCGTTGAGACCACTTCGCCACCGATGCTGTCAAAGGCTCGCGCGCCCAGATGGGCCATCGATAAAATAGTGTGCTGATTGAGAATGCGGCCGCGTAAAGCTTCAAAGGAAGACAGAAACATCCAGCTCTGCATCGTGATCATGGCGACAGCGCCGCCAGTTACCGCCATATCCAGATTACGTTCTATGAACATGGCAAACAGGTCGGACTTGCTCTTTGGGTAGTTCTCCTTGGCCCAAGCGCCGAGCCGCCCATTCATACCCTTGCCGCCCATATAGGGCGGGTTGGCGACGACCACGGCGTAGCGGGGGCTCAACGCTTCGGCCATGTGCAGTACTTTTAGTACTTTGCTATGCGTGTCGGCCAGGAACAGGTTACTACCCAGATTCTTGGTCTCCAGCTCGGCCAGCACGTCAGTCACGTTGGTAAGCTTGGGCAAGATCAGGGAGCCGAAGTTGTCAGCCTCCTCGAACTGTTGCAAGGTTTCACGTAAGCCCTGGGTGAATAGATCGCGGCCTACGGCGCTCATGTACTCTTCCAGTTCATCCGGAGTGAAGCTAACTTTTTCCAACACGCAGATGTTGGGCTTGATGCCTTTGTTGAAAAAACGCCGCTGACGCGCTCGGGCTTTCATGGTCAGA
>Ga0189286_100438_pt1 | contig 11509 bp, 12 predicted proteins | sample UW69minimetaG_FD_130330 | JGI IMG/M metagenome (GOLD analysis project Ga0189286, IMG submission 130330) | Marine microbial communities from the Costa Rica Dome - UW69 mini metaG | ecosystem: Environmental > Aquatic > Marine > Oceanic > Photic zone | place: Costa Rica: the Eastern Pacific...
ATCCACAATTGGGGATTAATATTAAATCAATTTTTAACTATATTTGAAAAAAGGGTTCAACTCTAAATAGAGCTAAACCCGTCTATATCATTTACACAAAATTTTGGACAGTGTCAAAAAAAGCATCAACTTTCGTCAATGCTTTTCTGTATTTGTAGTTTAGTTGAAGTATTATTGTCCTCCGAAAAGTCCTCCTAGCAATCCGCCTAATCCGCCACCGCTATTGTTATCTTTCTTATCATTTCCTCCGCTAAAAAACATTCCTGCAATATCGTCTAATACACTTCCGTCATTATCTCCATCTAAGATTGATTCAATAAAGCTTTGTTGTTGTGGAGCTTGTGCTTGGTTTGTACCGCCGCCAAGTAGTCCGCCAAGTAAGCCATCAATTCCGCTAGAGTCGCTAATACCTTGTTGACGTTTTTGCTGTCCTAACATTCCCATTAACAAAGGAGCAGCTACCTTTAAGATACTTCCAATATTGGATGTTGATACTCCAGAATTTTTACTGATTGCATTTTCAACATTACCTCTGCTGTTTCCTAATACGTGACTAAGAATTCCATCTCCATCATCTTTTACTTCCTGATCAACTCCACCGCCAAATAAGCCAGCTAAATTGTCTAAAATACTTCCATCATGTTTCTTTTCTAAAGCTCTATTTAATCCTTCTGCACCTTCTGGTGAATTTGCATTTCGTTTCATAGCTCCCATGAGCACTGGTAGTGCCATACTTAATACAGAAGCAGTTTTATTTTGGTCTTCTCCAACTTCATTACTAACCCCGCCAATGATTTGTTTTCCCAAATCACTATTTAATAAATCTAAAATTCCAGACATTTCAAAAATGATATTTATTGTTAATATAAAAAACAAGATAGTAATATTATGTAAGACTTGTAGTATGCGTTGTTATTTTTTAGATGAAATGTACGAAATGCATAAATATCAGATAAACGGATTTTTTTAGTAAGTTAAAACACAAAAAGCACTCTGAAGAGTGCTTTTTTGTGTGTATTTGATGTTTACTAGCCTTTTAAAATAGTATTGATTTGTGAAGCCAATTCTAGTCCAATTCGGTCTTGAGCTTCGTTAGTAGCAGCTCCAATATGTGGTGTTAAGGATATATACGGATTCATCAATACTTTAATGGCTGGAGTTGGTTCATTTTCAAAAACATCCAAACCAGCAAAACTTAATTTTCTAGTATCTAAAGCATCAATTAGTGCAACTTCATCAATTGTTCCTCCACGAGAAGCATTGACAATTCCTGCACCATTTTTCATTAACTCAATTTCGTTTTTCCCAATAATATATTCTTTCTGAGCAGGAACATGTAATGTAATGAAATCAGCATTTTGCAATACACTTTCCATCGATTCTGTAGCTATATCAATATCAATAGATTGCCCATTGAAGAAATCAACCGAAATAGTTGCTTTGTCAATAAATTTATCGGTAGCAATCACTTTCATTCCAAAACCAAGTGCCATTTTAGCTGTAGCTTGACCAATACGACCAAAACCGATAATTCCTAAAGTTTTCCCTCGTAATTCAACACCTTTTGCATACGATTTTTTTAAATCTTTAAAACGAGAATCACCATCTAAAGGCATATTTCTGTTAGCATCATGTAAAAAACGAACACCGCTGAATAAATGCGCAAATACTAACTCTGCTACTGAACTTGAAGAAGCCGCTGGTGTATTGATAACATGAATTCCTTTGTCTCGCGCGTATTGTACATCAATATTATCCATTCCAACACCACCACGACCAATAATTTTTAAGCTTTCACAAGCGTCAATAATGTCTTTGCGAACTTTGGTAGCACTACGTACCAAAAGCGCTGTAATTTCGTGTTCATTGATGTAATTTATTAATTGCTCTTGAGCAACTTTTGTTGTAATTACTTCAAAACCATCATTTGTCAATGCGTCAATTCCGCTTTGAGAAATTCCGTCGTTTGCTAATATTTTCATTTATGTTTAATTGAAAGATTATTTAGTTATGCCTTCTTTTCCAATTCTTGCATTACATCTACTAGTACTTGTACACTTTCTAATGGCAATGCATTGTACATAGAAGCACGATATCCACCAACACTTCTGTGTCCATTAAGTCCGTTGATTCCTGCTGCATTCCACATTGTATCAAATGTTTCCTTTAAAGCTTCATTAGTCAATGTAAATGTAGCGTTCATGTGACTTCTATCTTCTGTGGCAACAACACCATTAAACAATGGGTTTCTGTCTATTTCGTTATACAGTAAGGCAGATTTTTGCTCGTTTACTTTTTCAATAGCTGCAATTCCACCAAGATTTTTTAACCATTCTAAGGTCAACATAGAAACATATACAGGAAAAACTGGAGGTGTATTGAACATACTGTCTTTTCCTAAATGTACCTCATAGCTTAGCATTGAAGGAACAGCTCTATTTATTTTTCCTAAAATATCTTTTTTAATTACTACTAAGGTCGTTCCTGCCGGCCCCATATTTTTTTGTGCACCTGCATAGATTAAATCAAATTTTGAAAAATCTAACTGACGTGAAAAGATATCCGAACTCATATCACATACTAGTGGTACATTGGTTTCAGGGAAGCTTTTTATTTGTGTTCCAAAGATGGTATTGTTACTTGTACAGTGAAAATAATTTACATCTGTAGGAATTGAATATTCTTTTGGAATGTAAGTGAAGTTTTTATCTTTTGAAGAAGCGACTTCTACAATTTCTCCAAACAATTTTGCTTCTTTTACAGCTTTAGTACTCCAAGTTCCTGTGTTTAAATAAGCAGCTTTTGTATCAAGTAGATTGTAAGCTACTGTTAAAAATTGTGTACTTGCGCCTCCTTGTAAAAATAGTGCTTGATACCCTTTTCCTTCTAAACCTAATAATTCTATAGCCAAACTACGCGCATTTTCCATTACGTTTACAAATGGCTTACTTCTGTGTGAAATTTCAATTAATGATAAATTATCATTGTTAAAATTTAGTACTGCTTCTGAAGCTTTTTGTAATACTTCTTGAGGTAAAATACAAGGTCCTGCGCTAAAGTTGTGTTTTTTCATTGTTATGTATTTGTCGTGTGCTGTTATTTTTGTGCAAAGTTGCTAAATTATGAACGAAATGTTGTTATGAATATGCTAATTATTTCAGGATAAATTTGTCAAAAATGCTAAAGTATCTACACCATCTGCATAATCATGCAATTCAGGATGTTGTGTTTGTCCAAATTTAACTTCGTTTTTCATATTAATGTCGGCTACAATGCATTGTATTTGTTCAGCTTCAGCCTGTAGTTTTTCTTGAAGAGAATCTAAATCTTCATAATATTCATAAAAAACAGTGGCGATAGGTGATGCATATTGTGGATCTTCTTTGATCATGACAAAACCGTTTTCTAAAATGTCGAACAAACTCATTAAATAAACTGCTTTGTTATAATCGTAGTTATTGGCATATTTGGCACTATTCATAATATCGCTTTTCTCATACATTCCTTTAAAAAAAGCATCAAAATTATACTCTTTCGGAATAAAGAGTTTAGAAACACTTCTGCAACCCAATCCAAAATAGGTGAAAATATCATCGCTCAATCCTACTAACTGTTCCTCAGTTTCCTTTCCAGTTAAGATAGCAACAGAGTTTCTGTTTTTACGAATGATATTTGGTTTGTCTTTAAAATAATATTCAAAATAGCGTGCCGTATTATTACTTCCAGTAGCAATAACGGCATCAAAACCTTCTAGTTTTTCATCGGTAAACGTAATTTTACCTTTAAAGCTTGGTGCTACATATTCAAGATATTTTGCCAAAAAGGGGAGAAGATGCTTATCATTAGACGATTGTTTTACCAATACTTCATGTCCTACAATTAATACGGATAAAAAGTCATGAAAACCTACTAATGGAATATTTCCGGCCATAATAACGGCTACTTTTTTGGTAGAAACCGTATTAAAATTATAGTTCTTTGTCCATTGTTCAAGAGACTCTCTTTGCAAAGCTTTTGCCCAATTTCCGATAGCAAAGCGTAGATTTTCTTTTATAAACCAGCCATTATTTTCTTGAGCTAGCTTTAATTGATGAATCATTCCGTCAAAAAAAAGTTCATTAAATGGTACAATTGTGTTTTTCACGGGAGTTTCAGTGCTAAATTGTTGTAAAAAATCACTAAGTTTTACAAAAGCGTTAATTCTTTCTGCTAAAGCCATCTGACATTTGTTTATGAATAGTTTTGGCGTTATTTTTGTAATTGAATATAATCGCCAAACGATAATTATTGGCGAATTTATAAAACTTTTACCGCATAAACGGTAGAACCGAAAAAGATTGTAAACGAATACAAATAAATAATGGCAATAATTATTACTGACGAATGTATCAATTGTGGTGCTTGCGAGCCAGAGTGTCCAAATACTGCAATTTATGAAGGCGCTGATGATTGGCGTTATGCTGATGGAACTTCTTTAACTGGAAATGTAGTGCTTCCAAGTGGAAAAGAAGCGGATGCGGATGAAGCACAAGAACCTATCTCTGATGAGATTTATTATATAGTTCCTGACAAATGTACAGAATGTAAAGGATTTCATGAAGAACCACAATGTGCTGCAGTATGTCCTGTAGATTGCTGTGTGCCAGATGAAGATATTGTTGAAACAGAAGAAGAATTACTGGGGAAGCAATCATTTATGCATCCTGAAGATTGATAATTAATTATGAATTTTCAACTATTGGATCGTTTAATTCAATTTCACGTAAAAGATTAAAAAGCCACTAACAATTAATGTAAAGTGGCTTTTATTTTGGTTTTGGGTTGGTTGTAACTTGTTATATATCTTCGAAGTTGATATCAGTAAAACTTTCTACATCTGTTTTTTGCGTTACTGAAGCAGTTGCATCTTGTGTATTGTATTCTCTTTTGAAATCTTTTTGGTGGCGTTCAGAAATGACTTCTTCTCCTTTTTCGTTTACAATGTACTGAGTCATTTCGTTTAAAATCTCAGAAAATGCTGAGAAATCCTCTTTGTACAAATAGATTTTGTGTTTTTTGTAGTGGAATGATCCATCATCATTCGTAAACTTTTTGCTTTCAGTAATGGTTAGGTAATAGTCACCAGCTTTGGTAGCTCTGACGTCAAAGAAATAAGTTCTCCTTCCTGCTCGCAATACTTTAGAGAAAATTTCTTCTTTCTCTAACAATTCTTTGTCACTCATAATCACTTTTTTCTAAAATTTAGTTGTTTGTTAATCTCCTTCAAAAATGTAAAAAAAAAATCAACTGAACAACAAAATCTTACAAATCTTTTTCGGAAAGTTGTTTTAAATAGAGTTCTTTAAAGTAGCCATCTTTCTCAATAAGATCTTCATAAGTACCATTTTGGATAATGTTTCCGTTGTCTAGTACAATAATCTTATCTGCATTTTTAGCAGATGAAATACGGTGACTTACTATAATCGTAGTTTTGTTTTGCGTCATATGCTCAATGTTGGACAAAATTTCTTCTTCAGTCTCAGTATCTACGGCAGATAAACAATCATCCAATAATAGAATATTTGGATTTTTTATAATGGCTCTTGCGATAGAAACACGCTGTTTTTGTCCTCCACTTAAGGTAATTCCACGTTCTCCTAGAATAGTGTCATATCCTTTATTAAATCCAATAATATTTTTATGTACAGAAGCAAATTTGGCAGCAGCAATCACTTCTTCTTCAGTGGCATCTTCTTTTCCAAATTTAATATTATCTTGAATGGTTTCAGAAAATAAGAATGCATCTTGCGGTACAATGCTAATAGCACTTCGCAAACTCTGTAGATTCACGTCTTTAATTGGTATATTGTCAATTTCTATAACACCTTCACTTGTATCATACATTCTGCTTATCAAATCTAATACGGTTGTTTTTCCAGAGCCTGTTTTTCCAACAATGGCAAGAGTTTCTCCCATATTCAGAGAGAAAGATATATTTTTTAGTGCAATAATATTGGTGTCGTCATAAGTGAAAGACACATTTTTAAATTCAATATTTCCTTGAATTGGCGTAGACTCAGTAACTAAGTTTTGAATTTCAGGTTCAACCTTTAAAAATTCATTAATACGTTTTTGAGATACTTCTGCTTGTTGCACAATAGAAGTTACCCAACCAATCGTGGCAACAGGCCAAGTAAGCATGGTTACATACATAATAAATTCTGCCAAGACACCTACGTCTATTTGTCCATTAATATATTGTAATCCACCTATGTAAATGACCAAAATACTACTCGCTCCAATTAATAAAATCATCAGTGGGAAAAACCAAGCATTGACTTTTACCAAATTCATATTTTTAGTTTTTCCTTCTACCACCATATCATCAAACGTATTTTTGATTTCTGGTTCTATTCCGTATGCTTTGATTACAGAAACTCCTGAAAACGACTCCTGCGTAAACGTAGAAAGTTTAGACAAAAACTGTTGTACAATTGTACTTCGTTTTTGAATGGCGCGACTCAACTTATATATTAAAAATGATAAAATTGGCAACGGAACCAAGGTGTAAACTGCCACTTTTGGTGCAGTAATAAACATTAATGGTACCAAGCAAGCAAAGAGTGTAATGGTACGAATACTGTACATAATGGCAGGTCCAGCATACATTCGAACCTTTCCTACATCTTCACTAATACGATTCATCAAATCTCCAGTACGATTCTTTTTGTAAAAATTAGTAGATAGGTTTTGGTATTGTTGATACACTTCATTTTTTAAATCGTATTCAACATATCTAGAAATATTAATAATGGTCTGTCTCATTAAAAAGGTAAAGAAACTTGCCAATGCTGCTGCGCCAATAATATAAAGTATGTTTTCTAAAAGAGCACTTTCAACAATTTCAATATTTTTAATTTCCCCTTTGATGTACTTATCAACTGTAGTGAGAGAATTACCAATTAATTTAGGTGCAACTAGCGCAAAAATTTGTGCTATTATGGTAATTAATATTCCTAAAAGTAACCTTCCTTTATATTTTAAGAAGTATTTATTTAAGTGTTGTAACTCTTTCATTAGCTATAAATCAGACCTTTAAATTTGGTTTTAATTTTGAGAAATATTCATTTTAACAACAAGTTTATTGCATAAACTGTAATTATCACTATTTTTGCAGTCTATTTTTTATATATAATATAATTAAAACAAAATACTAGCCTATGGTTTCAGACGTCGTAAACACAAGCGAATTACACAAAGTTGATCCAGTCTTTGGACAATTATCTTTTGATAATCATGAACAAGTTGTTTTTTGTAATGACAAAGATACAGGATTAAAAGCAATAATAGGAATCCATAACACAGTTTTAGGACCCGCACTTGGAGGAACTCGAATGTGGCAATATAAAAATGAATGGGAAGCTTTAAATGATGTACTTCGTTTATCTCGTGGGATGACGTTTAAATCAGCAATTACGGGATTGAACTTAGGTGGAGGAAAAGCGGTCATCATTGGAGATGCTAAAACACAAAAAACTCCTGAGTTAATGAAAAAGTTTGGAGAGTTTGTACATTCTCTAAGTGGACGTTACATTACAGCTGAAGATGTTGGAATGGAAACAAGTGATATGGATATTGTTCGTGATGTAACACCGTATGTAACTGGAATTTCAGAATCTAGAGGAGGAGCAGGAAATCCTTCCCCAATTACGGCTTATGGAGTTTTTATGGGAATGAAAGCTGCAGCCAAATATAAATTTGGATCTGACCTTTTAGAAGATCGTGTAGTATATGTACAAGGAATTGGACATGTAGGTGAAGCTTTAGTAGAGCATTTATCTAATGAAGGTGCAAAAATTGTGATTGCAGATATCAATGAAGAGCGTTTGCAAGAAGTAAGCAAAAAATATGGAGCAGAAATTTACAGAGGAGCTGATATTTATACGGAAGATATGGATATTTATGCGCCATGTGCCTTAGGAGCCACTATAAATAACGATAGTATTTATAAGTTAAAGGCACAAGTTATTGCAGGAGCTGCTAACAATCAGTTGAAAGACGAAGTGAAGCATGGAGCAATGTTAAAGGATAGAGGAATTGCTTATGCACCAGACTTCCTTATTAATGCAGGTGGAATAATCAATGTATACGCTGAATTAGAAGGATACGGAAAAACAGAAATAATGCGTAAAACAGAAAATATTTACAATACTACTTTGGAAATATTCAAGCATTCTGAAAATAATAATTCAACTACGCACAATTCAGCATTGAGTATTGCACTAGATAGAATAGAAACAAGAAAAAAAGAAGCGAACAAATAGTAGCATTCTTTTAAAATAATTATATTTTTGCGGGGCGAAAGAATTAGGTTCTTTCGCCTTTTGTTTTTTTATTTTTATAAATATTAAAGTTCTTACGCAGATGCTAACAAGAAGACATATTCGAGTTAAAGTAATGCAATCTATTTATGCATTGTCACAATCACACAGTGATCAAGTTGATAAGGAGTTAAAATTCATCAACATGAGTATAGCGAATATGCATGATTTACACGTGCTTACGCTGGATTTATTTGTGAAATTGAGCGAGTATGGACAGAATCAAATAGAACTATCTCAAAAAAAATATCTAGCTACTTCCGCAGATAAAAACCCAAATAAAAAATTCGTCCAAAATGCCATCATTCGTCATTTAGCGGAAAATGAAGATTTAAAAGATGCCGTTCATGATCGTAATTTAAACGATTGGGAATTGAATGATGAATATATCCGTGTAATTTTTGAAGCCATGCAAGAAAGTGATTTGTACAAAAAGTACATGGCAGATACGGAAACTGGATATGAAAAGGATAGAGCGTTTGCAGCAAAGCTTTTTTCAGAAATCATTGCTCCAAATGAAAAACTGTATGAATTCTACGAAGATCAAAAGCTTACATGGATAGATGATTTGCCTGTGGTAAATACATTGATTTTGAAGTCAATAAAACAAGCCAAACAAGGAAAAGAACGAATTTTTCTATCAGAATTGTACAAAGATGAAGAAGACAAAGCATTTGTAAGAGATTTGTTTAGAAAAACAGTATTGAATGATGAAATGCTGACAGCAGAAATTCAAGGAAAAACCCCTAATTGGGATAAAGACCGAATTGCTAACTTAGATTTAATACTCTTAAAAATGGCAATCTGCGAATTCTTAAAATTTCCTTCAATACCTGTAAAAGTCACAATAAACGAGTATATTGAGCTCGCTAAAGAATATTCTACTTCAAAAAGTAGTATGTTTGTAAACGGAATTCTTGATAAATTAATCAAAGAATACAAAAAAGAAAATAAGTTAAATAAAATCGGTCGCGGTTTGATGTAACAAAAACAATTATTAAATTTACACCACAAAATTTTAAATACTATGATCAGAAAAGGATTTTTACTATTAGGAGCAATGACATTAGTCTTATTCACATCATGTAAAGATGATGCATCGAAAAAAGTTGATATAGCTAAAGTTGAAGATGCAGCAAATAGAGATGCAAAAGCAACAAATTTTGCAGCAATGACATTCGATAAGACACATCATAGCTTTGGAACTATTAACGAAGGAGATAAAGTGGAAACTGTATTTAAATTTGAAAATACAGGTACAGCACCATTATTAATCTCAAATATCAAAGGTAGTTGTGGATGTACAGTTCCTAATGACTGGCCAAGACAACCAATTGCACCAGGAGAAACTGGACAATTTACAGTAAAATATAACTCTACAAACAAACCAAACCTTAAAAGAAATACAGTAACAATTACTGCAAATACTGAAAAGGGAAGCGAGAGAGTTACTATCGAAGCTAATGCTATACCAGATAAAGCTTTACAAGAAAAAAGAGATAAATTAAAAGCGGAAAGAGCTGCTAGAATGAAAAAGCAACAAGAAGCTCAAAAAGCAGCAGCAGCTAACAATGCAGCAGCAAAAAAGAACGATGGTCATAACCATTAATAATTTATAATTAGAAAAATTGGAACAGATTTTACCATTATTATTGATGATAGGTGTGCTATATTTTTTAATCATAGCACCATCAATAAAGAAACAAAAGAAGGAGAAAAATTTCATGGCATCCGTTAAAAAAGGCGATCGCGTGATTACAAAAAGCGGAATCCATGGAAAGATAGTTGAGTTGAATGATAAAGATTTTACTTGCGTTATTGAAACAGGAGCAGGGAAAATCAAATTTGAACGTGCTGCACTTTCTGTTGAAGCTACTTCAAAACTTAACAAAACTTCTGAAAAAAAATAAAGGTACTACAACAAAGTACAATAAAAAAGCATTGCGAAAGCGATGCTTTTTTTATGCAAAATTTTTAATGAAATCATGTTACATTTTAGCGATACTATGATGATGTTAAAAGATCAAAAACAACTTTTAAATTCGCTTTGCTAATAGGAATTTCTTGATTGGCAATAGTAATTGAACGCTTTGATTTGGAAAAAGTAGTGATGTGTTTAGTATGAATCATCCAACTTCTGTGAACACGGATAATCGATGAATGCTGTTGAAAAATACCTTCGTAAAAATTAAGTTTATGTGATTGTAAATAAGAGCTGTCTAGGGTTTGAATATGTGTATACGCACCTTCTGCTTTAAAATATAAAATATCAGCAATCTTAATTATTTTATAACTGTCTTTGTATTTAATAGTGATGTTTTGTAATGTGTTAGCCTTTAAATTAGAGGTGAGTCCTTCATAATTTGAAGCTTCTTTTTCAGTTTTAATTTGATGAATAATACGTTCAATGGCGATTTGTAAGCGTTCTGGTAAAATAGGTTTTAACAAATAATCAACTGCAGAAGCTTCAAAAGCCTTTACCGCAAATTTCTCATACGCTGTAGTAAAAATAATTTTTGATTTTTGTGTTCTCAAGCAATCAATAACATCAAAGCCATTTCCGCCAGGCAATTCAATATCTAGGAAAACAAAATCTGGCTTATGTATTACAATATCTTTTTTGGCTTCTTGAACAGTATTAGAAACGTGTACAATTTTTAAAACTTGCTTGTGTTTTTCTAGCAAATTGATCAACACACGTTGCGCAAAATATTCATCTTCAATAATTCCAATTGTATACATCAAACTGCTGTTGTTTCATTAATGGAATAGTTATCATAACTTTAGTTCCTAAGCTTTCTCCATTGGTAGCTGCCAAATCATGATATTGATAAATCATTTCTATATTGTGATGCTTTTTATATAAATTAAAGCGTTTTTGTACAGAAGAAGTCGCTATATTCAAATGTGCATTCTTTCGATTTTGCGATAGTAAACCTGAAGCTTTTCTACCAATGCCATTGTCAATGATAATACATTCAATATGTTCTGTGTGTGTTAAAAACTGTATTTGGAGTTGTTTGTCATGAAGACTTACCCTTTTTCGGACAGTTCTAAATTAAACAAAATAGATTACAAAGGGGCTAGCCCCTTTGTAAATTCTCTTAAAACTTCATTAGGGCTTTTTCTTCCTAATGATTTATGCGGAT